>Ga0307379_10002231_pt1 | contig 29033 bp, 21 predicted proteins | sample UN2MG_FD_202237 | JGI IMG/M metagenome (GOLD analysis project Ga0307379, IMG submission 202237) | Soil microbial communities from Risofladan, Vaasa, Finland - UN-2 | ecosystem: Environmental > Terrestrial > Soil > Coastal area > Acid sulfate soil | place: Finland: Risofladan, Vaasa | collected...
CGATCCGCCGGGTCGTAGGGGGGGCGGCCGCAAGACGGCTTGAGTTCGGCGGTCCAGAGCATTGCGTTCGGCGTCATCAGAATAACGCGTATGCCGCGGCCTTTCAGCGTCTTCACAAAGTGGGCGAGGTTCCGCTCATAGACGTGTTTGGAAACGCGCGGCTCGGTCTTGCCCTCATGCAGGTCGACGGCCGAGTCGTTCAGGCCGAACTGAATGATCACAATGTCCGGCTGGTGCTGCAGCACGTCTTTCTGGAATCTCAGTCTTGCATCCGCCGTTGTGTTTCCGCCCACGCCGGCGTTGATGATCTCGGCCTTTATGCCGCGCGCTTGCAGTGCGTCGGCCAGGCGCTGGGCATAGACCCGTTCGACCCCCTCGTGAGCGGCCGTGGTCGAATCGCCGAAGGCGACGATCCGAACCGGCTTGGCTTCGTCGCCACCCGCGCGGGCGACGTCCCCGTCCAACCAAGCGACCGCTGACACTACGAGGATCTGCCGACCTAACAAGTTCATGAGATGCGCTCCAACTGATGAGACCTACCGCCGCATGGTTCCACAGCCAAGTGCCCTCACCTCTGGCCGGCGCCGGGCCGCACATGCCACTGCGGGGTATGCGGTGCGTTTGTACAAACAGTCATTATGGTAACCCAATAGAGACCGCACGCCCGTTCGGCCCGGCGAAGCTCCCGCTTAATCCGGCTGGGCCACAGCCTCGCCCTCCTCCAAACCAGCGCCGCTGAATCCTGCACCTCCATATAGCAATTCCCTTCGATTTGCCCTCGGGTTACCGACCGGGGCCATGGTGTAGCGCTCGGTCTTGAATGACCCATGCAAACTCCACGCCGCTATTCTTGCGCTTTCGGGAAATTCCACTTGTTGAAGGCCGAAGGCGTCCGGCTGTTCATGATTTCCACCATCCGGCGGACGATGTCCGGGTGGTCTTTGGCAACGTCGTGTTTTTCGGCAATGTCCATCTTCAGGTTATAAAGGCGTATGGGCTCGTCGGGATGCTCGCTGGCGTTGGGCCGATAGCCTTTCCAGTCACCCATCCGAACCGCCTGTTGGCTTGCGTATTCCCAATAGAGGTATTCATGTATTCTCTGTCCACCCCGGCCGGTCAATGTCGGCAGGAAGCTGATGCCGTCGGTACCTACCGGGACTTCGGCGCCGGTGATGTCGGCAAGGGTAGCCATGACATCCCAGTGTGCGGAGATGTGGTCTGTAGTCGTACCTGGTCGAACATGCCCGGGCCAACTGACGATCATCGGAACGCGAATGCCCCCCTCGTGCAGCGAACACTTCAGTCCGCTGAAGGGCTTGAAGCTTTCGAAGAACTCCGAGTCCGTGCCGCCATTGAACGTAGGTCCGTTGTCGCTGGAGAAGACAATCAGCGTATTCTCATAAAGGCCAAGCTGCTTGAGCTCGCCAACGATGCGGCCGATGTCGCGGTCCATTCGGCTTACCATAGCGGCGTATGCGGCGCGCGGGGCGCGGTGAGGCAGATAACTCTCGTCGCCCTTGTAAGGGGTCTCGGGGAATTTGCCGAGGTATTCCTTCAAGGAGTCCTCCGGCACCTGAAGCGAGGCGTGCGGCACGGGGGTACACCAGTAGAGGAAGAACGGCCGGTCCCTGTTCGCGCGGATGAAGTTGAGCGTGTCCTGGAGCATGAGGTCCGGGGCGTAGTCATTGCCGCGGTAGGCCGCATAGGATTTCGGGTCGGCGGGGTCGGCGTCCTCGGGCAGCCGTTGGTGCGCCTTGAAGGGAGGATTGTCCAGCGGGACCTTCCTGCCGTCGCACCAGAGGTGCGTGGGGTAATAGTTGTGGGCCACGCGCTGACAGATGTAGCCGTAGAAATGATCGAAGCCTTGCTTGTTGGGGTCACCGGTAGAGCCGTACCACCCCAAGCCCCACTTGCCGATGCAGGCCGTCTTGTAGCCGACCCGTTGCAGCATTGTACCGATCGTTTCGGTGTTCTCGGGAATCGGCCGCTGCCCCTCGAGAGCAGGATCGTTCCAGACCTCCCCGCGCGCGCCCATCTCGTCGTTGTCGCGGATATAGGCGTGTCCGGAGTGTTTGCCAGTCAGCAGCATGCAGCGCGTCGGCGCGCAGACCGGCGAGCCGGAGTAGTGTTGGGTAAAGCGCATGCCCGCGGCGGCCAGCTTGTCGATGTTGGGTGTCTTGATCCTGGTTTGGCCATAGCAGCCGACCTCATTGTAGCCCAAGTCGTCGGCCAGAATGTAGATGATGTTGGGGCGGCCGGCGCGCTGGCCGGCGCCGAACACGGGCTTGGCAATGGCCGCCGCGCCCGCGCACAGACCTAGTGCCTTGATGAACTCTCGCCGGCTCGTCTTGCACATGGCCGATCGCCTGTGCTCGGGGCAGAGGAGATGCTGCAATCTGTTCATTCGCTACTCGCCCTTGTTCTGCGGGGCTCGCTTCCCGTGGTTATTCTCGATCTTATGGTGCGTACTGCCTCGACAGCAGGCAGGCTCGGCGCGGTGCGCAGCTCGGCAATCGTGCCCCACTGTCCGGGCACTCGTCAGATCCTTCTCCAGGTCACGGGAAGTCTCTCACTTCCCGCAGCAGCGTTTGTACTTCTCGCCGCTTCCGCAGGGGCATGGTTCGTTGCGGCCGATTCTGCCCCGCCCGGCGGCGTGCGTCCCGGGAGCGGCGCGCGCCAGCGCGGCCTGGTTTTGTTCCCAGTGCCAGTCGTCCGCCAACCGCCTCAGTGCGCTATCCGCGTGCGCGAAGAACGTCTTGTAGGCTTCACACAAGTAACTCAAGCCTCCGCCCCGCGGGTGGTGCAACCGCTCTTTGGTGCAGCCGCCGCGGCAGTGGCGTAGCCACCGGCACGCCCGACACTCTGCCGGCAGGCGCGATTTCATGCGCCCGAAACACGTCTGCTTAGGCGAGTTGAGCATCTCTGACAGGTCGCCGGCCATCACGTTGCCCAGTTTCCACTGTGGCTCGACGAAGAAATCGCAGGAGAACACGTCGCCGTTGTGCTCGACCACGACGTAGCCGCCGCATTCCTCGAGCAGCGTGCACTCCAACCCGCTGAGCCCCACGTACGTGGCGAAGACGGAATCGAACCAGCGGACGAACGTGGTGGGTCGGCCGTCGCGAAAGTCGTCCAGCCAGCAGTCGAACACCTCACACAAGAACGCGCCGAACTGCTCGGCGGAGACGGAGAACGGTGCCACCTTGCCCGGGCCGGCCGGATCACGCTCCACACACGGGATGAACTGCATGTAATCCAGGCCGTGCTCTTTGTGGAACTCGTAGATCTCCCGCGGGTAGCGTGCGGAGTAGTCGTTCAGCACAGTGAGCGCATTGACCTGCACCCCGCTGTCGAGCATCCGCTGGCGTGCCTGCATGACCCGCGACCAGGTCGGCTTACCCCCGCGAGTCAGGCGGTAGCGGTCGTGTACGTGCTCAGGGCCGTCCAGCGAAAGCCCCACCAGAAAGCGGGCCTCGCGCAAGAACTCGCACCACTCTTGGTCGATCAGCAGGCCGTTGGTCTGCAGGCCGTTTCCCATCACCTGCCCGTCCCGGCCGTATTCCCTCTCGAAGTCGACCGCCTTCCTGAAGAAGCCGGGGCCCATGAGGGTCGGCTCGCCGCCCTGCCAGGCAAACGAGACGTTCCGCCCGGCCTGGGTCATGACCTGCCGGATGGTCTGCTCGAGCAGCGTCTCACTCATGCGATGGACGGGCGCTTCAGAGAACAGGTCCCCCTTCTCCAGGTAGAAACAGTAGCGACAGGCCATGTTACAGTCCGGCCCGGCGGGCTTGACCAGGACGGAATCAAGCTGTTTCGATTGCGGTTGCATGCGGGCGGTTTTTCTGTCTGCGCAGCCGTGCTTGGTTATACAGTGCGTCCTGCCGTTCCGCCACGGATCTGACGAGCTGTGGACGATGGGTAGAAGTCAGCCGGTGAAGTCGCCCGCAAGCCGCGCTGCCAATCTTGACGCGCCGGCCGGCAGGGCGGACTCTACGTTTCCATCGTATGCCACGGCCCATTGGGAATTCGATGGTGCAAGAACTCTACCGCTTTCCAGTCGGCGTGCAGACGTCCCGAGGTGCCGGCCCTGCCGGAGCCTCCGTAACCGTGTACGCGACCGGTGCCACGGCCAGCGTTGCCGTCGCGCGGGAGATCGCTGCGCTGATTCGCGCGAAAGCCGAGCGCGGCGAGCCGCCCGTGCTCGGGCTGGCGACGGGCTCGACGCCGCAGGGAACCTACGACGAGCTGGTGCGGCTGCACCGGGAGGAAGGCCTGTCGTTTCGCAATGTGGTCACGTTCAACCTGGACGAATACTGGCCGATGCCGCCCGAGGCGCTCCAAAGCTACCGCCGTTTCATGGCCGAGCACCTGTTCGACCACGTGGACATCGACCCGGCAAACGTCCACATCCCCGACGGGACGCTGCCGCAGGAGCAGATCGCGGAGTACTGCGCGGCGTATGAGCGCAACATTCGCGAGGCGGGCGGGATCGACTGCCAGATTCTCGGCATCGGCCGGACCGGCCACATCGGCTTCAACGAGCCCGGCTCGCCGCGGGAAAGTCGTACCCGTCTGATCACGTTGGACAAGGTCACGCGGCTGGACGCCGCCAGCGACTTCTTCGGCGAATGGAACGTGCCGCGCAAGGCGATCACCATGGGCGTCGGGACGATCCTGGAGGCGCGTAAGGTGATCCTGCTGGCGTTCGGCGAGGAGAAGGCGGCGATCATCAAACAGGCGGTTGAGGGAGAGGTGACGAACGCGGTGGCGGCCAGCTTCCTGCAAGAACATCCGAACGCGCGGTTCGTGCTGGACCCGGCGGCCGCCGCCGAGCTGACGCCAATCAAAACGCCTTGGTTGCTCGGCCCCATCGCGGAGCATGGGCAGACCTGGGACCAAGCGACCACGAAGCGCGCTGTCATTTGGCTGGCACAGAAGCTCGCCAAGCCGATTCTGAAGTTGGTGGAGGAGGACTACAACGAGCACGGCCTGCAGGAATTGCTGTCGGCCCGCGGCTCGGCCTATGACGTCAACATCGAGGTCTTCAAGAGCCTTCAGAGCACAATCACCGGCTGGCCCGGCGGCAAGCCCGGACAGCCGCGTCTGGACGGTTCGCCGGATGTCTTCCCCAAGCGCGTGGTCGTTTTCAGCCCGCACCCCGACGATGACGTCATCTGTATGGGCGGCACGCTGATCCGCCTTTGCGAGCAGGGCCACGAGGTTCACGTGGCCTACCAGACGTCAGGCAACATTGCCGTGTTCGACGACGAGGCGATTCGCCACGCCGATTTCGTCTCCGATTTCTGTCACGAGTTCGATCTGTTCAGTGAGGAGGATGCCGAGCGGATCGAAGAGGCTGTTCGCTCGTTCGCCGCCAAGAAGAAGCCGGGCGAGATCGACAGTACAGAATTGCAGAAGATCAAGACGCTCATCCGCCGAAGCGAGGCCCGCGCCGCAGCGCATTACTCCGGCGTCAAGCCGGAGAACATTCACTTTCTCGACATGCCCTTCTATGACACGGGGCGCGTCAAGAAGAAACCGCTCGCGGAAGAGGACATTCGGATCCTGGTCGGTTTGCTGGAGCAGGTTCGGCCGCACCAGATTTACGCAGCCGGCGATCTGTCAGATCCGCACGGCACGCACCGGGTCTGCATGGCCGCGATCACGGCCGCCTTGCAGCGGCTGGCTGACCGCGATTGGATGAAGGCCTGCGCGGTTTGGCTTTATCGCGGGGCCTGGCAGGAATGGGATCCGCACGAGATCGAAATGGCGGTTCCGCTGAGCCCGGACGAGGCGGAGCGCAAGCGGATGGCGGTTTTCAAGCACGAGTCACAGAAGGACAAGGCGCTGTTCCCGGGACCGTGGGATGCGCGCGAATTCTGGAAGCGCGCCGAAGACCGCAACCGTCGCACGGCCGAGATCTACGACCGCCTCGGTTTGCCCGAATACCAGGCGATCGAGGCCTTCGTGCGCTGGAAATCCGATTGAGTGCGGCATCTACAGGCGCGTGCGATGGCGTTCGACCCGCAGCGTCATAAAGAGGACTGCCGATGCAGCTTGAAGGTCTGGACTGGGCGTTCGTCATCGCTTTCTTCATCGTCGCGTTGGCCGTCGGCCTGCTCGTTGCCAGACGAGCTGGCCGGAGCACCTCCGAGTTCTTCCTGTCAGGCCGGACGATGCCGTGGTGGCTGCTGGGCATGTCGATGGTCGCGACCACCTTCTCCACCGACACGCCCAACCTGGTGACCGACATCGTCCGTCAGAACGGCGTGGCCGGGAACTGGGTCTGGTGGGCGTTTCTATTGACCGGCATGCTGACGGTGTTCGTCTACGCGCGGCTGTGGCGGCGCTCGAGCGTGACCACCGACGTCGAGTTCTATGAGATGCGCTACTCGGGAAAGGCGGCCGCATTTCTGCGCGGGTTCCGCGCGATCTATCTGGGCGTGTTCTTCAACATCTGCATCATGGCGGCGGTCTCGCTGGCGGCGATCAAGATCGGCGGCATCATGTTCAACTTCAAGCCGTGGGAAACGATCGCAGTCGCCTCGGTGGTTACCGTGATCTTCAGCGCTCTCGGTGGGCTGCGCGCGGTATTGCTCACTGACTTTCTGCTGTTCATTGTCGCCATGATCGGCGCGGTCGCGGCGGCCATCGTCGCACTCCAGCAGCCCGAGGTCGGCGGGCTGAGCGGCATGCTTGCCAGCGAGCAACTCCAAGGCAAGCTGTCGATCCTGCCCGCGCTTGAGAACCCGGACGGCTCCAGCAACATGAAAACGCTGGTGGCCATCTGCATCATCCCCCTGGCCGTGCAGTGGTGGAGTGTGTGGTATCCCGGTGCCGAGCCCGGTGGCGGCGGTTACATCGCCCAGCGCATGCTCTCGGCCAAGGATGAGAAACACGCCGTCGGGGCGACGTTCTTCTTCAACGCCGCCCACTATGCTCTGCGTCCCTGGCCGTGGATCCTGGTGGCGTTGTGCTCACTCATCATCTTCCCTTTCGATTCGGTAGCCGATCGGCAGTCGGCCGAAGAGGCTTTAAGCAGCGCGGAGTTGAAGCCCCTGGTGGGGAAGTGGCAGGCGGATCCCGCTTCGGTGGACGCCGACGCGCGCCAGCGGATCGAAACCCTACAAGCTCAGCAAAAGGGGCTGACGGCGATCAAGCAGGCCTTTCCCAGAACCGAGTTCAATAAGCTCGGCCACGACCTGGCCTATCCGGGCATGCTCACCTTCCTGCCGCACGGCCTGCTGGGCTTGGTGGTGGCGTCGCTGATTGCTGCGTACATGTCCACGATCTCCACGCACCTCAACTGGGGTTCGAGCTACGTGGTGAACGACTTCTGGAAACGTTTCATCAGCGCTGACGCTAGCGAGCGCGAACAGGTGTGGGTCGGCCGGGTCTCGACCGTCCTATTGATGGTAATCGCCGGGGCGCTGGCACTCTGGCTTCAAAACGCGCTACAGGCGTTCCAGATTCTGCTGCTGATCGGTGCCGGCACGGGGTTGCTGTTCATCCTGCGCTGGTTCTGGTGGCGAATCAACCCGTATAGCGAGCTGACCGCGATGGTCGTTTCCTTCGTCGTGGCCGTGTACATGCAATTTTGGGCGCCCGAGGTTTTGCAAGACTGGCACAAGCTGGTCATCGGCGTGGGTATAACCACGGTGGCGTGGATTCTCGTCACGCTGATCACTCCGGCCGACGACCCCAAGACGTTGCGGAGTTTCCACCGACTGATCCGCCCCGGCGGGCCCGGCTGGCGCAAGGTGATCGAGGACGCCGAGCGCGACGGCGAGACCATCACCGGCCCGGAAGGCGGCCGGTCCAACCTGCCGTTGGGTATACTTTGCATGGTCCTGGGCTGCTTCGCGGTCTACAGCGCACTGTTCGGGGCCGGCTACTGGATTTACGGGAACACTACCGGGGGCCTTCTGTGTGCGGTACTACTCGTCGTCAGTGCCGTCGCACTGGCCAAGCTGGTTGCCGCGCTGTGGCGCGGGGAGCGGGCGCTCAGCTAACGCCCCCGCCCCGCGCGTAACTGGACGAACCTCCACAGCGTCCGCTGCTGCAAGCAGCACACGTTGGGTGGGCATTGCCCATCAACTGATTCGCGCGAGCGCCGAGACCCGGATAGTCGTAGGGTGGGCATCGCCCACCAACTGATTCTCGCGAGCCCCGAGACCCGGATAGCGGGCAATGCCCGCCCTTCGTCGCTGCCTGACGTAATAGCCCCGCAGGGGCGCCAGACAATAGCCGGGGGCGTCAGCCCCCGGTAACGTGTCTGGCTGACCTCACAGCCCCGCAGGGGCGCCAGACAGTAGCCGGGGGCGTCAGCCCCCGGTAACGTGTCTGGCTGACCTCACAGCCCCGCAGGAGCGCCAGACAGTAGCCGGGGGCGTCAGCCCCCGGTAAGGTGTCCCTCTGACCTGATAGCCCTGTAGGGGCGACACAAACACATGAGGCCAAGAGATGCCTTCCTCCTATACATGCCTGTACTATCATATTATATTCAGCACGAAGCGCCGGCTGCCTCAGATAACACCCGACCTGCGCGAGCGTCTCTATCCGTATCTCGCCGGAATCATAACGAACCAGAAGGGTCACCTGCTGGCCGTCGGCGGAATGCCAGACCACGTGCACCTTCTTGTCTCCCTGCCTGCTCACACCTCCGTGTCCGACGTGCTGCGCCTGGTCAAGTCCAATTCATCCAAATGGGTGCACGAGACGTTTGCGAGCAAGCGGGACTTCGCCTGGCAGGACGGCTATGCTGCGTTTTCGCTCAGTTTCTCGAATCGCGACGCTGTGCGGCGTTACATCGCCGCGCAGGACCGCCACCATCGCCGGGTCTCCTTCCAAGACGAGCTGACCGAGTTCCTGAAGCGCCACGAAATCGCCTATGATGAGCGCTACATCTGGGCGTGACGGTCGGTTGTCCCCGGCGGTCATCTGCCGCCCCTCCGGGGCTCCCGGGCTTCGTGCTCGGAACCGGGGGCTGACGCCCCCGGCTATCGACTTACGCCCTTATGAGGGCTAGCCCGATGGGGCTTGAACTCTGGACGCAGGTGGTTGCGGTTGTTGACCGGCGCCCATTCAGAGTGGCCAGGGTCGATCATGGTTGAGCAGAGTCCGCTCCCTCTGCCGCGAGGTGAATCATGGCTATCAAGAGCGTGTTTGTGTTGACGATGTGTGCGCTCGGAATCCAGGCGGCTTTTGGAGACACGCGTGGGGAACAGGACGCACGCCCGGCGATCGTTCCCCGCCCGGTCGAAATGGAGGTCAACCCAGGCGACTTCGAGCTTGCGCCTGCGACCGAGATCTTCGTCTACAGTCAGAACAAAGATGTCCTTCCCATCGCTGAGTTCCTCGCCGAACAGCTTGAGGCGCGTACGGGCTATGAGCTGGATGTAGCCGTTCCTCAGTACACGGGTATGCGGCCCAACCCGCCGCCCGAGATTTCCCTGTCCGACATCCCGCTCAGGGAGACAGCGCTCGGCGTGGAAGGGTACACGTTGACCGTCCACGCGAGGAGCGTCCATCTTAGAGCAGCCTACCCGGAAGGCCTCTTCCGCGGTGTTCACACGCTTCTGCAACTGCTAGAGTCTCGCCCTGGCGACGCGGAATCCGCCGGGGCGGAGCACACGTCTCAGTTCGCGATACCGATGGTGCGCATCACGGATTACCCCCGCTATCGCTGGCGCGGGATGCTGCTCGACTGCGGCCGGCACTTCATGGACAAGGAGTTCGTCAAACGCTACATCGACCTGCTCGCCTATCACAAGATGAACGTCCTGCACTGGCACCTCACCGAGGACCAGGGCTGGCGGATCGAGATCAAGAAGTACCCGAAGCTCACCGAGGTCGGCGCTTGGCGCGATCACGTCACGGAGCGTTACGACGGCGCGTGGCGCTATCACGTCGCGGAGCGCTACGGCGGCTTCTATACGCAGGAGGACATCAAGGAGATCGTCGCATACGCCAAGAGCCGCTACATCACGGTCGTCCCGGAAATCGAGATGCCCGGCCACTCGATGGCGGCGCTGGCCAGCTACCCGGAGCTGGGCTGCGTCGGCGAGGGGTACAAGGTCGCGACGCGTTGGGGCGTGCACAGCGACGTCTACTGCGCCGGCAACGACAAGGTCTTCGTGTTTCTCCAGGACGTGCTGTCCGAAGTCATCGAGCTGTTCCCATCCGAATACATCCACATCGGCGGCGACGAATGCCCCAAGGAGCGTTGGAAAGAGTGCGCAAAGTGCCAGGCCCGCATCAAAGCCGAAGGCCTCGAGGACGAGCACGAGCTGCAAAGCTACTTCATCCGCCGCATCGAGAAGTTCCTCAACAGCAAGGGCCGCCGACTCATCGGCTGGGACGAGATCCTCGAAGGCGGCCTGGCGCCCAACGCGACCGTGCAGTCCTGGCGCGGGATGGCCGGTGCGATCGCGGCCGCAACCACCGGCCACGACGTGATCTCCTCACCCACGAGCCATTGCTACCTCGACTACGCCCAGGTGCGCATGCCCGGCGAGCCGACCTGGATGGGTTACCTGCCGCTGGCGCGCACTTTCTCGTTTGAGCCGACGCCCAAGGAGCTGACGCCCAAGCAGGCCCGGCACGTGCTCGGCGTCGAGGGCAACATGTGGACCGAGCACGCCCCGCAGTCACGCGTGGACTGGCAGGTCTTCCCGCGTCTGTGCGCCCTGGCCGAGGTCGGCTGGTCGCCGGCGGAACTGCGCAGCTGGGATGACTTCACGCGGCGGATGAAGGTGCACTACCGCCGACTGGACGCACTGGGCGTCACGTATTTCATCCCGCCGCCCGTCAGCCCCGACGACATGGTGTTCCGCGAGGGCATCGCGGTCACGCTCGTAAACCCGTTCGGACGCGGCGTGATAAGGTACACGCTCGACGGTAGTGAGCCGAACGCGGATTCACCCGCGTACGAGTACCCTATTCCGCTCGTTGACACGACCACGCTCAAAGCGCGCACGTTCCTGGACAGCGGCCGCACTAGCGCCGTCGCCGAGTTCGAGTTCCGCAAGCCCCAGCCGCACCAGGCGGTCCATGTGCCCGGTGCGCAGCCGGGACTGGCGTACGAGTACTACGAGTACGAAGGCCGCTGGTCGAAGCTGCCGGACTTTGACAAGCTGGAGCGGGTCGCCGCGGGCACCGTGCCGACGTTCGACATCAGCATGCGGAAGCGGAACGACCATTTCGCCTTCCGCTTTCGTGGCTACATCGAGGTCCCCGCCGACGGGATGTACACGTTCCATCTGCTCTCGGACGACGGCAGCCGGCTCTGGATCGGTTCCGACTTGGTGGTCGACCACGACGGTTTGCACGCCCCCAGCGAGAAGAGCGGCCAGGTCATCCTCAAGCCCGGCAAGCACCCGATCCGCGTCGAGTACTTCGAAGCCGGCGGCGCCCGGCGCCTTGAGGTCAGCTACGAAGGCCCCGGCACTGCCAAGCAGCCGATCCCGAAGTCGGCCCTGTGGCGCTCCGCGGAGAGTCCGTAACGACGCGTCCTGTCGCCGGTTGTTCATTCGCGGCCGACGCGCCCGTGACACCCGCCGCGCCGCGTTGCACTACAAGAGCAGATTTGCGATCACCATCACTACGATGGCCCAGAAGAACATCTTGATCGCCCCGGTGCAGAGGCGGTGTTCAACCGAGCCTTGTTGGGACTGCGGACACCCTCGTACAGCGAGCGCCTTGTCAATGTCGCTAGCCCAAAGCAGAGAGAGGAAAGCGGGTATGCTCAGCAGGAGGCCAACGGCGCCGGACGCGATCAGGATGATCATGGTGATCGTGCCGGCCAGCCCTTCCGACGACAGTAGAAACTGGGCCGCCGTGGAGAACATCAGAACCCCGCTCCCAGTCCACGTGTACATCAGCCGCATCGCCCAGCGTCGGTGCCTGAGCAGCGTCTCGACAGAGGTCGCCTCGGGATACTGCCAGACGACCATGTTGCGCAGCTTGCCGAACATCTTGCGCTAAGTATACCGCGCTTGCGTCGGCTCGTCGGCTGCCATGCGCAGCCACGGACGAAGTCGGGGTTTGCCCGTGCCCCCTGCCCTTCACCCCCTCCCTGACCCCCGAACCCTGAAGCCCGAGGGGCTCTGCATTCTGCGCTCCGTGTAGCCCGCCTTCCCCCCTGCGACCTCAACGCTCTCTGCGCCTCAGCGGTTCAATCCCCCCATTCCGCGCCAGTCCCCGCCAATCCCCACCAACTGAAAACTGACAACTGAAAACCGAGAACTCGACGCCTAGCATCGTCCGTCCACATTGAAAGGTCGCCCCATGTACGCACGCACCACCGACCGACACCAGCTTCTGAGATCTCAAATCTCAAATGCCCCCGCCCCGCGTACGCACGGCTCGCCGCTTTCGCCTTATGGTCCCCCTGCGAACGTCTTATAACGAAGATGCTCAAAATCAGCACGATCACTCGCGTTACTCCCGATAAAAACCCCCCTGCACGCCATCCCGCCCAAGGTGCTCCATTAAGGGGGGCGCACAAAATGAGCACCTTGCGCACCTTCGCCTCGCGTACCCGCCGACCCGGTTACCACCAGACCTGCTTGCCCTCCTCGATCGTGAAGATGCGTTCGAGCCGCCGGGAGCCCTCGGCAACGAGCCAGTACAGGCCGCCGGCGGGCACGTTGTCAAAGGAGACGGGCTCATCGCCGGCGGTTTGCTTGCCGAGGGATTGCCAGCCATCGCGCCAGACGAACAGCTCGTACGTCTTGCCCGGCTCGACGACGATCATGGGCTTGGTGATCTGCGTGTCGGCGTCGGGTGTTTCCGGCTTGGTGACAGTCAGCTCGATCGTCAGCTTTCGGTTGGGGCGGCCGACGAGTGTTCGGACGTCGCCCTCGCGCGTTAGGATGAACGGCGGGGCGGCGGGTACGGGCTCCTCGTCCACGCAGTACGCGGGCAGGTAGGCGATATGGCGGCCCAGCTTGGTAAAGGTGACGCGGTCGCCGTCGATCTCGCCCCAATGAATCGGCCGCCATTTGCCGCCGTTGAAAACGCAGATGTACGCGAAGCGCGTTCCCGCGGGCCGGTCGTTTTCCAGACGGACTGTGACGTCGGTGGTCTCCACGTACTGGTCGGTGGCGTCCTTGTAGTTTCTGCTGTTCAGGTAACGTGGGAGCTTTGCGTCTTTGCCGGCGCGGCACGCCAGGCTATCGCGCTGGATGGCGAACGTTTTGCGGTAGATCTTGGCGGCGCGGCTCAAGAGCCGGGCCTTGCCGCGGCCCTGCGCGTCGAGGATCACCTCCCAGGCATGGTTGTTGTCGCGGTCGGCCCACCACGGGGTGAAGTCAACGGCCGCCGGGATCGCGACGGAGCGCATGGCGTACATCATCATGTTGCTGATGTCACCGCAGCGGCCGAGGCGGCGCTGGTTCATCTCCTCGAAGCTCTGGTCGGTCGGGTGCAGGTAGTACAGCTCGTTGAACGGCACCCACGCATTAACGTCCTTCCGGACCAGGTCAGCCGCTTCGTAAACGTCGGTCGGGTCCTCCATTTTCGCGGGAAGGTCGGCGTAGCGCGCCAGGCAGGTCGGGCGAAACGAGTTGACCGGTTCGTTGTCGCCGCGGTACCCGAGGACGTACTCGCAGAGAGCTTCGAAAGTGAGGTCCTGCGCCCACGGCTTCTCGCGCCAAGCCCGGAACGCCAGGTCGATGTTCTCGATCAGGTACTCGGCGCTGACCGTCTCCAAGTCTGCGTCGAAGCGTTTGGTGTCGTAGTCAAGCTCGCCGTGCTCTTTCTCGAGCACGTCGAGTGCGGCCTGTGCCTCCTTGAAGTTCGGATAGTCGAGCGCCTCGAACTCGACCTCATTCCCGTCCTTGTCGTAGAAGGCGGTGAGGATATAGCCGTGTCCATCCATGTTGCGGATCAGAAACTGCGCGGCTTCGAGCTTCTGCGGATCGCCCAGCCGCTTATAGTGCCTCATCACCAGCTCGAGCTCGGCGCGGTTCTCGCCGGCCTTTGCGAGCGACATTTCGACATCGGCCGGCCAGGTGGCGCATCCGCCGGGCAGCAGCATGAGTGATAAAGGCAGCAGGATCATCAAGCGACGCGGCGAAAGGCCACGACTGAGAAAACGAGACAGCATGTTGCACTCCTTGAATCGGTCAGGCGCCCAGGGCCTTGCAATGACTCGGGATCATAAGCTCCCAACGAAGCGATTCATCAGGGCTTCGTGTCGATCTATCGATTCGACCAGCCTGAACTGGGTTCGGCAGCGGTCGAGGTTGTGTTTCGGGCGCTGTGTCTTGTAGTACGTATCGCCGGTCAAGAAATCCGTCAGAAACCGGACGCCCTGCTCCAGCGTGATCAGCTTGCCCGCAAGTACGAGGTGCTCGCGTTCGGCCGGCGTGAGGAACTCGCCGGCCGCTTCGAGATAGCCCCGCGCGAGCGCTTCGAACAGCGGCATCTGCACTTCGACTTTCGACAGGTCCGTCTCGTCCTCGGCGGCGGCGCACGTCATCGAGCGAACCATATCGCCGAAGTCATTGAGCGCCAGCCCCGGCATGACCGTATCGAGGTCCGTCACGCACAGCGCCGCGCCGGTCGTCCGATCGAAGAGCACGTTGCTGATCTTGGCGTCGTTGTGGGCGATGCGCTCCGGAATCTCACCTGCGCCGTGCAGGTCGAGCAGCACACCCGCGAGTGGGCGGTAACGGTCGGCAGTGTCGATCTCGGCGCGCGCGGCGCTGACGCGGTTGTACGAATCGGTCTGTACGGCGCGGTCCAATGCCTCGCAGCGCAGCGGCGTGTTGTGGAAATCGGGGATCGTCTCGTGCAGGCGCGGGCCGGCAAAGTCCGCCAGCAGGCACTGAAATGCACCGAACGCCCGGCCGGCGAACTCGGCCTGGCGCGGCGTTTCGACCGCCTCGTAGACGCGGGTGCCCTCGATGAAATGGTAGAGTCGCCAGTGGCCGCCCACCGCGTCGCGGTGATACGCCCCGCCCTCGCGTGTCAGGACGAGCGTCAGCACGCGGCGATGAATGTCGGCCACGCCTTGGGCTTTCAATCTGTCGGCGATGTGGGCCGTGACACGCTGAATGTTGTCCATCACGAGCGCCGGCTTCGGGAAGACCGCGTCATTGATCCGTTGCAGCAGGAAGCGGACTGCCCCTCCCGCGCGCCGGTACGTGAGCAGGTGTGAGTCATTGATGTGCCCGCCGGTGAACGGGTCGGCGGCGATGAGCTTGCCGGTGACGGCAAAGCGGCTGGCGATATCCGCCACTTCGGCTGGCACGCTCAATCCCACAGTCTCTTCGGGTAGCTGCCGCGATTGACGAGGTCGTTGATCATCTGCACGACACGCGGCTTGTCCTCGGGGTGCGTCACGCCGCACCAGGTGTCCGTGGTCGGCAGGACTTTGACGCGGGCGCGCCCGCTGCGTACGAGGTCCTGGATGGCCGTGGGGATGTAGAGCTCGGCGGTGTCCGACCTGCCGTTCTGTTTGAGGAAGTCCTCGAAGCACTCGCGCAACTGACCGAAGAACACCGGCCGGAAGCCCCACGTGTTCATGGAGACCGGTTGGTCGCCGCTTAGTATCCGTTCGGCGCCGGACTCATCGGCAAAGCGTGCGTCGCGCCCGTGCCGTTCGAGCCCGATGATCTCGGCGATGCTTTCCAGCCAGCCGTGGCGAGTGCAGCGGCAGCAGCCGCGATTGACCGAACCAGCTTCGGTGAGCGTGTCGCGCAGCGTAAAGGCGACCATCGCGTACGTCGCGACGTCGCCGGGGTCGTCTTCCTGGAGAAACTTGCCGAGGACGGCGAAGGAGTTGGCGCCGTAGAAGTCGTCGGCGTTGACGACGGCGAACGGCTCGTTGACGACCTGCTCGGTGGCCAGGACGGCGTGCGCCGTGCCCCACGGCTTTGTGCGGCCCGGCGGCACGCTGAATCCGGCGGGGAGATCGTCCAAGCGCTGGAATGCATGGGCCACCGGGATGTGCTTCTCGTAACGTCGGCCGATTGTCTCGGCGAACGCGGCCTCCATATCGGGGCGAATGACGAAAACGGCCTTCCCGAAGCCGGCGCGCAGCGCGTCGTACATCGAGTAGTCCATGATCGTCTCACCGCCGGGGCCGACGGCTTCAAGCTGCTTCAATCCGCCGTAGCGCCGACCGATGCCGGCTGCCAGGATTACCAGCGTGGGTTTCATCGCGTCCCTCAAGTCCTCGCGTGCAAACGTGCCGCCGCGGTATCTTCCCCTCTTGAGCGCAGCACGGATTCTAACGCTATCATGTTCGCTGCGGCTACGTGGAGGCCGGATGGAAATGCGAGTGTTGCCGTGCGCATGGCACGAACGAGAGGTGTAGCATCATGAGTCATGGGCATGAGTCGGATCGCCCGGCAAGTGAACAGAATCGCCGGGATTTCCTGAAACTGGGTGCGGTTGCCGGCCTCGGCGCGGCCCTGGGTGGCATGAGTCTCTCCGGCTGCGCCGGCGTGGGGCGCCGGCTCGGGCCGGCACCGCGCGAGCCGTTCGCCGCGCCACCCATCGAGCGGGTTCGCGTGGGTTACGTCGGCGTGGGTGGCATGGGCTCGGCCCACGTCCGGAACCTCCTGAGAATCGAAGGCGTTGAGATCACGGCGGTCTGCGACATCGTTCAAGAGAAAGTGACCCGCATACAGCGCTGGGTCCAGGAGGCCGGCCAGCCGGAACCCGCCGGTTACTCCCGTGGCGAATACGATTTCAAGCGCTTGTGCGAGCAGGAGGATCTCGACCTGGTTTACACGGCCACGCCCTGGCGCTGGCACGTTCCCGTGTGCGTGGCGGCGATGGAGGCCGGCAAGCACGCTGCCACCGAAGTGCCCGCCGCGGTGACCATCGCCGAGTGCTGGCAGCTCGTCGAGACCGCCGAGCGAACCAATAAGCATTGCGTCATGATGGAGAACTGCTGCTACGGGCGCCCCGAAATGATGGTCCTGAACATGGTGCGCAAAGGCATGTTCGGCGAGATCCTGCACGGCGAAGCCGGATACCTGCACGACTTGCGCGGGGTCAAGTTCTCGAAGCAGGGTGAGGGGCTGTGGCGCCGCGACCACTCGACCAAGCGCGACGGCAACCTCTACCCGACGCACGGCCTCGGCCCGGTCGCCCAGTGCATGAACATCAACCGCGGCGACCGCTTCGACTACCTGGTCTCGATGAGCAGCCCGTCGCGCGGCTTGCAACTCTACCAGCAGGAGCATTTGCCGCCCGACGACCCGCGCCGGAGCGAGAAATACGTGCTTGGCGACGTGAACGTGAGCCTGATCAAGACGGTCAACGGCCGCACGATCTACCTGGTGCACGACACGAATCTGCCGCGACCCTACAGCCGCATCAACATGGTTCAGGGCACCAGGGGCCTCTTCTCCGGTTACCCGGATCGCATCCATATCGAGGGGCGCAGCCCGGCGCACCAATGGGAGAAGGCCGAGGATTATTACGCCGAGTTCGAGCACCCGCTCTGGACCAAGGAGGGCGAAAAGGCCCGCGGTGCCGGCCACGGCGGCATGGACTACATCGAGGACTATCGGCTGATCCAGTGCCTGCGGGAGGGAACGCCGACGGACATGGACGTCTACGACGCGGCGGCCTGGAGTGTCGTTTCCGAATTGACCGAGCGCTCGGTCGCGAACAAGAGCCGGCCGATGGACTTTCCTGACTTCACCCGCGGCCGGTGGCAATCCAAACCCCCGCTCGGCATCGTCGGGGCGTAGGGTGCGGCTGGGCGCACCATTGCAATCTGACGGACGCAAATGGTGCGGCAAGCCGCACCCTACCGGCTGTAGGCAGCGCGATCCCGGCCGGCCGGCCCGGACCGACGGCCCATGTTATCGGAGCCCCCGTCTCCCAGCGGCATCGCTATCTCGGCCGGACCGGCGGATTCGCCGCATTTGCCAGAACACCGGCCGCCGAATCAGCGTACTCCTCTCATATGAGCTGAGGCGTAGGGTGCGGCAAGCCGCACCCTACTGAGTTGAGCCGACGGGGCGGGACGCATTGGCGGCCTCGTCTCCAATCATCCGATGAAAACCAGCGATGGCCCGACTCAAGACCGTACTGCACGTGCACACGAACTACTCGGCTGACGCGAACGTCTCACCCGAGGAGCTGGTCGCCACCGCGCACCGCCAAGGCGTCGATTGCGTCGCGGTCACCGATCACAACGTGATCGACGGGGCGTTGGCGGTGCGGGCGGCGGCGGACGGCCTGCGCGTGGTCGTCGGCGAGGAGATCACCACTGCCGACGGGCACCTGCTGGGCCTGTTCCTGGATCAGGCCCTCCCGCCGCGCCTGCCCGCTGATGAGACCATCGCGCGGATTCGCGATCAGGGCGGGCTGGTCTTCGCCCCGCACCCGTTCGCCTGCCTCTGCGACAACAGCCTGGGCCGGACGGTCCAACGGCTGGCGCCACTGCTCGACGCGGTCGAGATCCACAACGCGCAGAACCCGTTCTGGTGGGAGGACACGCGGGCGGCATGCTTCGCCCGCCGACACGACCTGATCCCCTACGTCGGTGCCGACGCGCACGTGCGGGGATACCTGGCGGCGTCCCACCAGATGATGCCGGACTTCGACGGCCCGCAATCGTTCCTCGCCGCCCTGAAACACGCGGAATTCTCCCGCGGACGGTTTGGGCTCAGGTACACCGGCGTAATGGCCGCTCGGCAGCTCTGGAAGCAGGTGGTCGGGCGTCCGCTGGGCGGCTTCGGTGCGAATGTCCCGCGAGAAAACGGGGCAAACATGCTCGGTAGAGAAGCCTGCGTCGCATGTCATTCCGAGGAGCGCAGCGACGAGGAATCTAGCCGCAAATGCGGAATTCGTCGAAACTCCTGGCCAGATCCCTCCTCCCTTCGGTCGTCGGGATGACACTGAATTTGGCCTTTTCTACAGAGCAGGGCAAACGGGGCAATCGCGCGACGCTCCGTTGCCCGCCGCGTGCAGGTCGGGTAGCTTGCACCCCCGTCTTTCGGGCAGCACCACTCAGCAGAACCGCTGGCGAGAGGATCAAGGCATGACGCCGAAAGAAGTGTTGAAGTTCACCGAGGAAAAGGGGGTCGAGTACGTCGATCTGCGGTTTCTCGATTTCCCCGGCCTGTGGCAACATTTGACCGTCCCGATCTCGGAACTGACGCTGCAGACCTTTGAGAACGGGGTCGGCTTCGACGGCTCCTCGATCCGCGGCTGGCAGGAGATCAACGAGTCGGACATGCTGATCATCCCCGCGGCCGACACCATGATTCTCGACCCGTTCTTTCAGCATCCGACGATCTCGCTGATTTGCGACGTCAAGGACCCCATCACGCGGGCCGAGTACTCGCGCGACCCCCGCTCCGTCGCCCGCAAGGCCGAGGTCTACATGCGCTCCACCGGCATCGCCGACGAGGCGTACTACGGTCCGGAGCTGGAGTTCTTCATCTTCGACAAGGTCTTCTACGACCAGGGCATCAACTACGCCCACTATGGGGTGGACTCGCGCGAGGGGGTCTGGCGGCGCGGGCGCGACGAGCCGGACAACCTGGGCAACCAGTTGCGCCCCAAGGAAGGCTATTTCCCGGTCCCGCCGGCCGACTCGATGCACAACCTGCGCGCCGAAATGGTCTCGGTGCTGCAGGAGTGCGGCATCCAGGTGGAAGGGCACCATCACGAAGTCGCCACCGGCGGCCAGGCCGAGATCGACATGCGCTTCGCCCCGCTGGTGGAGATGGGCGACAAGGTGATGCTCTACAAATACATCCTCAAAAACGTCGCCGCTCGCCATGGCAAGGTCGTCACGTTCATGCCCAAGCCGCTTTACGGTGACAACGGCAGCGGGATGCACACGCACTTCTCGCTGTGGAAGGGTGATACGGCGCTGTTCTTCGGCGACAAGTATGCCGAGCTGTCAGACTACGGCCTGTGGGCCATCGGCGGGCTGATCGAGCATGCCGGGGCCGTCCTGGCCTTCACCAACCCGACCACCAGCAGCTACAAGCGGCTGGTGCCGGGCTTCGAGGCGCCCGTGAACCTGTTCTACTCACTGCGGAACCGCTCGGCCTTCGTGCGGATCCCCATGTACCAGCACACCCCCAAAACCAAGCGCCTCGAGTTCCGCTGCCCGGACTCCAGTTGCAACGCCTACCTGGCATTCAGCGCGATGTTGATGGCGGTGTTGGACGGGATTCAGCGGAAGCTCGATCCCGGGCCGCCGATAGACGAGAATCTCTACGAGTTGCCGCCGGACACGGCGGCTGACATCCGCCACACACCCGCTTCACTGGAGGAGGCGCTCAGGGCGCTGGATCGGGATCACGAATTCCTGCTCAAAGGCGGCGTGTTCACCGAGGACGTGATCCGCTGCTGGATCAAATACAAGACGGAGAACGAGGTGGACGCGCTGCGCAGCCGACCGCACCCGTACGAGTTCTGCCTCTACTTTGACATCTGACGGCGGTGAACGAAGTTGGTCCTTCGAGTGCCGCTACGAGCGTGTAGTGAGATTCTTCGGTCGCTTCGCTCCCTCAGAATGATAGCGCCCTTCGCCCTCTCAGGATGACAGCGCGTTTCGCTGCCTCAAGATGAGGGGATGTCGTGTGGGCGTGGGCAGCCGCTGACTGCCAGTTTGACAGCGGGCGGGCTGCCGATGTGCGGTTCGCGGGGCACGCGGGCAGAGGTTGTTCCCCCGGCGCCGGGTGGGCCGGATAGGTAATGTCTTACCCCCAAAGAAGTTGCGTCGCCCCCTGGACGGGGGCCTCGCTCGTCCTGGAGTGGTACGACGCTTGCCGATCGGGTCTGGCCGCTGCCGCACGCGGAATCTGGTTGACGCGGGCCACGGCGGCAGCCAGAATTGTCCCGGAAACACATTACAAGGAGCAGCAGATGGCTAAGGTTCCCATCCGTCCATTAGGTGAGAAGGTGCTGGTCAAGCGTTTGGAGGCCGACGAAAAGACTGCCGGCGGAATCGTCCTGCCCGACGCCGCCAAGGAAAAGCCCCAGCGCGGCACGGTCCTGAGCGTCGGCGAAGGTACGCTGCTGGACACCGGCAAACGCAAGCCGCTTCAGGTCAAGAAGGGCAATCAGGTGCTGTTTACCAGCTACGCCGGCACCGAGGTGAAAGTGGACGGCGAAGAGATGATTATCATGGACGAAAGTGATATACTGGCGGTACTGGAGTGATTAATGGCTGTGGGGACGAGCCACGAGTTGAAACGGGCAGTCGCGGAAGCGGTCAGTCAGGTCAACGCCCACTCCGGGCGGGCGTGTGTCCATCTGCGCTTCAACTCCGCCGAACTGCCGGAGCTCGAGTTCCTGGCCAATTCCGGCTCGCTGGTGGGCGAGAAGTTCGTGTTCACGTCGGGGTTCGAGACCTACGACGGCTCGATCGCCGAGTTGGCCAGCATCCGTACGGAAGTGATTGGCCGCTAGCATCCCGACCGCGAATACCAGGACCCTGAGCAGCGTAGTGGAGTTGCGAGCATCTCGCCGCGCCGGGTCTTGGCCGGATTCGCGCGGAACCCTTGACTGGCGCCGCTCGATGTCTGCCAGATTGACAGCGGCGTAGACTGGGGGCCGGCCGCTCCCGATTGGGCGAACTGTCACAATTCGTTTCGCTATGAGAGGTTATGTAACGCAAGCCCGGGGCAGGCACCTGGCACGCAACATGATAGACCGTCGGTGGCAGAGGGGATGTTGCTGTCTCAGCGGCACGCGCGGCGGCTGGCAACGCGTTGCAGCGGGGCCGGCCCGCATCCCCCGCCACATGCGTGTGTCCCGGTAGGCGCGGTTTGATTCGAGTTCCGGTGGGGCAGAACCCACCCAGCAGGAGACGTCGATGGCAGCCAAGCAAATTGCGTTTGATATGGAAGCCCGCGAGGCGATTCGCCGCGGGGTGCGCCAACTGTCCAAGGCCGTCAAGATCACGCTCGGCCCCCGCGGTCGCAATGTAGTGCTGGAAAAATCCTTCGGCTCACCCACCGTGACGAAAGACGGCGTCACGGTCGCCAAGGAGATCGAGCTCGAAGAGCCCTACGAGAACATGGGCGCCCAGATGGTCAAGGAGGTTGCCAGCAAGACCTCGAAGGACGCCGGCGACGGTACCACCACAGCGACCATCTACGCCGAGGCGATCTACAACGAGGGGCTCAAGAACCTGGCCGCCGGCGCCAACGCCATGGACCTCAAGCGCGGGATCGACGCGGCGGTTGACGGTGTCGTCGAGGCGCTGAGGCAGATGGCCGTCCCGGTCAAGGGCAAACAGCAGATCGGCCAGGTCGGCACCTGCGCCGCCAACCAGGATCGCGAAATCGGCGACAAGCTCGCCGAGGCGATGGACAAGGTCGGCAAGGACGGCGTGATCACCGTCGAAGAGGGCAAGAGCCTCGAGACCACCGTCGAGCTCGTTGAGGGCATGCAGTTCGACAAGGGCTACATCTCGCCGCACTTCGTCAACAAGCCCGAGTCGATGGAAGTGGCTCTCGACAATGCCTACGTCCTGGTCCACGAGAAGAAAATCTCCTCGGTCAAGGACCTGTTGCCGCTGTTGGAGAAGCTCGCCAAGGCCGGCAAGCCGCTGCTGATCATTGCCGAGGACCTCGAGGGCGAGGCGCTGGCCACCCTGGTGCTAAACAAGCTGCGCGGCATCCTCCAGTGCTGCGCGGTCAAGGCCCCCGGGTTCGGCGACCGCCGTAAGGCAATGCTCGAGGACATCGCGGTTGTGACCGGTGGGACGGCCGTGTTCGAGGATCTGGGCATCAGCCTCGAGAGCCTCGAGCTCAACCAGTTGGGGCGCGCCAAGCGCGTGATCGTGGACAAGGAAACCTGCACGATTATCGAGGGTGCCGGCAAGAGTGCCGACATCAAAGGCCGCATCGAGGCCCTCAAGAACGAGATCGAAGCGACCACCAGTGACTACGACCGCGAGAAACTGGAAGAACGGCTCGCCAAGCTCTCGGGCGGCGTGGCCCAGATCAGCGTCGGTGCCGCCACCGAAGTCGAGATGAAGGAGAAGAAGGCCCGCGTCGAGGACGCCCTGCACGCTTGCCGGGCGGCGGTCGAGGAAGGCATCCTGCCGGGCGGCGGCGTGGCCGTCCTGCGGATCGATGACGCGCTCGACGCGGTCTACAAGAGGGTTCGCGGCGATCAGAAGACCGGCGTGGAGATCGTTCGCCGGGCCCTGCGCTCCCCGATCAAGCAGCTTGCCGAGAACGCCGGCCTGGATGGCTCGATCGTCTGCCAAAAGGTCAGCGAAGAGAAGGGAAACTTTGGCTGGAACGCCGTGAGCGAGGAATACGGCGACATGGTCAAGATGGGCGTGATCGTACCGTTGAAGGTGGAGCGCGTGGCGTTGCAGAACGCGGCCTCGATCGCCGGCCTACTGCTGACCACCGACGCACTCGTCAGCGAGATCAAGGAGAAGGAAGAGGACAAGAGAACCCCGGGCGGCATGCCGGGGATGTAACTTGCAGTAGGGGACGCGAGCGACGCCGGGGCACATTGGTGTGTGCCCCGGCTTTTTGCACCCCGCCGACAGGCCGGGCAGCTTGTGTGCCCACCGCGGCCGTGCTACCCTGCGGCCGACCCGGTGGCGACGCGCGGGTCAAGACAGCCAAACGAGGGTCATGTCCAAGAACGCCCGCGTGAGACCGTGATTGCCGGCGTGCCTTGGGCCTCCCGGCGTGCTTTGCGAGAGGGAGTTCGAGCATGTTATTGGACGCATATCCCAAGGAAGCTACGCTTCGGGACGGTCGCCGCGTGGTGATCCACCCGCTGGCCAACGGCGACTTCGACAAGCTCTACGCGTTCTTCCAGGCTTTGCCCCCCGAGGACCGCCTGTTTCTACGCAATGACGTCACCGATCCGGCGGTCGTGCAGACGTGGGTGGCGAACATCGACCTCAACCGGGCAATCCCCCTGGTGGCCGAGGACGGCGAGAAGATCGTGGCAGACGGCACGCTGCATTTCGCACGCCACGGGTGGTCGCAGCATGTCGGTAACGTCCGCCTGGTCACGGCTGCCACACACCGCCAGGTCGGCCTGGGCACAATCATCACGCGCGAGCTGGTGGCCCTGGCCGAGGAGCGGGGCCTCGAGAAGCTGCAAACGCAGGTCATCGAGGACAATGTGGGTTCAGTCGCCTTGTTTAAGCTGCTGGGGTTCAAGACGGCCGGCGTGCTGAAGGACATGGTCAGAGACCGGGAAGGTAAGAAGCGCAACCTTGCCATCATGGTCAATGATGTAGCCGATCTTGGCCAAATCATGGAGGACTGGATCCACGATTCGATGATCCCGGGCTTCCGGGCGGGGGAGGGAGCGTAGAGGAGGGTTTCCGCGGGCGCCGCTTACCCCGCTGGTGTCCGGCCGGCCCGACGGCCAGATTACCGGACAGTTACTCCGGGATCAGCAGGTCCCTGGCGGAATATTGCGCCCGGCGTGGGGATTTTTACACCCGGGGTGTGAAATATGCCGCATCGAAGAGCCTACAGGCGGCAGGCCCGGTAATGCCGAGACAACGGATGCCGGCGTCCGCGCTGTGCCGATAGTGAGATGAGACCCCGCGCCGTCGTGGCCCCGCACGCCCCGGGCGGCCCAGGTGGCTTTCACCCCGGCGTAGGGTACTGGCATGACAATTGCCGCAAACGCCTATATCCGCTACTGTCGTAAGAGGGCCGCGATGAGCAAAGAATCGGCAACGACCGCTGCCTCGGAGGACCAGCCGGAGGCCAAACCGCGCGCGAAGAAGGCTCGCGGGCGCGTGACGGTCATCCGCGAGCGCTGCAAAGGGTGCGGCTATTGCGTGGCCTTCTGTCCGACAGGGGTTTTGGAAATGTCCCGCGAGTTCAACGAGAAGGGATACCACTTCCCTCAGCTCGTTGGCGGCAGGGACTGTACCGGCTGCGACCTGTGCGGCATGTATTGTCCGGACTTCGCCATCTCCGGAGCCCGGGTCCCGGTGGAACCCACTGACGAACCGGATGTCGAGAAGCAAGAGCAAGGAGTAGAGTAGCGTGTCAGGCGACAACGACGGGATCCTCAGCGGCGCGCACTTTCTTGACGGGGACTACGCTTGCGCCGAGGGGGCCATCGCGGCCGGGTGCAACTTCGTGGCCGGCTATCCGATCACGCCCTCGACCGAGGTTGTTGAGCGTCTGGCCTGGCGGTTTCCCAGCACGGGCGGCACCTTCATCCAGATGGAGGACGAGATCGCCTCGTCGATCGCCATTCAGGGCGCCGTCTGGGCCGGGGCCAAGGCCATGACCGTCAGCTCCGGGCCCGGCATCTCGTTGATGATGGAGCACATCGGACTGGCGGCAATGACGGAAGTGCCGTGTGTGTTTGTGAACGTGCAGCGCGGCGGCCCGTCTACCGGGCTGCCCACGCTCCCGGCCCAAGCCGACATGATGCAGGCCCGCTGGGGCTCGCACGGCGACTACGAGGTGATCGCTCTGGTGCCCAACAGCCCGCAGGAATGCTTCGACCTGATCATTCACGCCTTCAACCTCTCCGAGCAGTACCGCGTGCCGGTGCTGTTCATGATGGACGAGGTGGTCGGGCACATGACCGAGAAGGTGGTCGTCCCGCCGCGCAACCAGATCAAGATCACCCCGCGCCGTTACACCAAGCTGCCGCCCGGTGAATACGAGCCGTACGCGATCACGGGTGATGATCTCGTGCCTGAGTTCGCCAAGGCGGGCGATGGTCACCGTTTCCACATCACCGGTTTGACGCACAACGAGAAGGGCTACCCGGTGATGAACGCCGAGTGCCAGGAGCAGCTCGTCTGCCGCCTGGTGGACAAGATCCGCAACAACGTCGAGCAGATCTCGCTCTTCCACGAAGACGGCCTCGAAGACGCCGACGTCGTGGTGGTCACTTACGGCATCAGCTCGCGGGTGAGCATGCGGGCGATCCGCGAGGCGCGGAAGAAGGGCATCAAGGTCGGCCACTTGCGGCTGGTTGTGGTCTGGCCCTTCCCGGAGGAATACATCCGCCGCCTGGCCAAGCAGATCGAGGCCTTCGTCGTCCCGGAGATCAATCTGGGCCAGGTCGTGCTGGAGGTGGAGCGCTGCGCCGCCGGCACCTGCGACGTGATTTCGATCCAGCATGCCGGCGGAGCGGTACACAAGCCGCGGACGATCTACGACGCAATTGTGGAGGCGGTTCGATGAGCATAACCCCAGCGGTGGAGAACCCCGTCGAGCAACTCCTGCGCACCGAGCGCATGCCGCACATCTGGTGTCCCGGTTGCGGTATCGGCACGACGGTGAATTGCTTCGCCCGCGCGGTCAAGGAATGCGTTTCCGATCTGGACAAGTTGGCCATCGTCTCGGGCATCGGCTGTACCGGACGCGTCGCTGGGTATCTGGAGCTCGACTCGTTCCACACCACGCACGGTCGGGCGATTCCGTTTGCCACCGGTCTCAAGCTGGCCAACCCCCAGCTCAAGGTCGTGGTGTACAGCGGTGACGGGGACCTGATCGCCATCGGCGGAAACCACTTCATCCACGCCGCCCGACGCAACGCCGACATCACCGTCATCTGCGTCAACAACTTCAACTATGCCATGACCGGCGGACAGATCGGCCCCACGACACCGCTCGACGCCGTGGGCACAACCTCGCCGTACGGCGTGTGCGAGCGTCCGTTCAACCTGCCGTTCCTGGCCGAGTCCTGCGGTGCCGTCTACGTGGCCCGCTGGACGGCCTATCACGTCCGGCAGATGACCCGCGCGATGTGCGAGGCCATGAACAAAAGGGGCTTCAGCTTCGTCGAGGTCATCACCCCGTGCCCGACGCTGTATGAACGGCGCAACCGGCTCGGCAGCGGACTGGATCGTATGCAGTGGTTCAAAGAGAACTCGGTAATCAAGAACGGCGTCGATACCCGCGAATGCGACATTGCCTTCCAGCAGAAGATCGTCTGTGGCAAGTTCGTGGACGTGGACCGCCCGTCGCTGCTGGAGATGGTCGAGGCCAAGATGGCCAGCGTACTCCACCGGCGGCGCTGGGAACGTATGTCGCGCGAACAGCAGAAGCCCATCGCGATGCGACCTATGAAGGGTTGACTGGATGAACACGACGGAGATCAAGATCGGCGGACTGGGCGGACAAGGCGTCATTTTGTCCGGGATGATCATCGGCCGCGGCGCCTGTATCTTCGATGACAAATACGCCACGCTGACCCAGGCGTTCGGTCCCGAGGCGCGCGGCAGTGCTTGCAGCGCTCAGGTCGTGGTCTCCGATGAGCTGATCGAGTACCCCTACGTCGAACAGCCCGACATACTGATGGTGCTGTCGCAGGAAGCCTGCACGCGCTTCGTCCCCGAAATGTCCCCTACCGGAGCGCTGATCTACGAATCCGAGCTGGTCAAGCCCCCGGCCGCCCTACCCGAGACCGTCAAGCGCTTTGCCATCCCGGCCACCCGCATCGCCGAAGAGCTCAGACGCCGCATGGTCGTCAACATCGTCATGGTCGGCTTCTTCGCCGCGGTCACCGAGGTCGTGAATGCCGAAGCGCTGCGCAAGTCGGTCGAGGCGTCCGTGCCGCCGGGCACCGAAGAGCTGAACCTGATCGCCTTCGAGCGCGGCCTGGCCTACGGTCAGGAAGCGCTGGCGGGCGTGACATCCGAAGCCGCCGCTTCCCGAAAGTAGCACGCCTTGGGCGTATAGGTCGGGCGGGCCCCGACGACGTCGGGGCCTCGAGGCCGTTCCGGCCCCGGGGAGCGTGGCTCCGGTGCTACGGGCAGATGTTGGCCCAGTTGGCCAGGAGGATTCCGAGGTCGGCGTGGTCGGTGTCGCCGTCGCCGTCGCAGTCGCCGCCGTCGTCAAGTTGCCAGCTTGCCAGAAACATGCCGAGGTCTGAGTGGCCTACGATCCAGTCGTGGTTGAGGTCGCCCGGGCATTCGCAGGCGTCCATGACGCCGTCGCCATCCTCATCCGGCCCCACGGCGTACATATACGCCTTGCCCGGCTTCCACGGCTCGTTGACATCGTACGGGTAGGTCCCGATCACGCCGATCTTCCCGCTGACGGCGACGGCACGCCCAAAATGGTCCCACGGCTCGCCATCGTCGGGGACGAGCTTGGCGGCCTCGGACCACGTCCCGTCCTCGGCGTGGACGAACACGTACGCCGACCCGGAGGCTTGGCCGTGGTCGTCGTCGCCACGCGCGCCGATCACGGCTACGTCACCCTCGAGAGCGACCGCAATCCCGAAGATGTCAGAGTTGGCGCCGTCGCTGGCAAAGAGCTTGGCGACCTCGAGCCAACTGCCGTCCCCAGTACGCTCGAAGACGTACGCAGCTCCGCTCGACTGCACCTGGCCATCGGCCCCGAGCGCCCCGATCAGCGTAAGGTCGGGGCTAACAGCGACCGAGTAGCCAAAGTCCATCAGAAAGTGACCGTCCGAAGGCAGCAGCTTGGCAGCCTCCGACCACGTTCCTTCGGTGGCCCGCTCAAAGACGTACGCCGAGCCTGACGCCCAACCTAGGTCGTCGTCGCACCAGGCCCCGACGACGATGACGTCTGCGCTTATGGCAACCGACCTCCCGAACTCGTCACCAGCTTGGGCATCGCTGGCCGTCAGCTTCTGAACCTGCGGCCACGTGGCGTTCGGCTGACGCTCGAAGACGTACGCTGAGCCGGGACCGTCATATGGCGCCCCGACGACGACGTAATCGCCGCTGATCGCCACGGAGTAGCCGAAGTTGTCATAGGCACTGCCGTCCTCGGCGAGCAGTTTCGCGACCTGAGACCAGTTGCCGTTCGCCTGGCGCTCGAAGACGTACGCCGAGCCCGCTCCCGATTCCGGGGTGTCGTCGAAGGGCGCGCCCCCGACCAAGCGGTCTGCGTCGAGAGCCATCGCGTGGCCAAACCCGGTACCGGGTTGCGCATCGTTCGGAACCAGGGTAGCCACACCCGACCAAGTGGCGCCAGTGCGTTCGAGAATGTACGCCGCCCCGACCTCCTCTCCATTCAGCAGGGTCTTGCGGCTTAGTACTATTCGACTGTCGCTGGCGTGTACGGAATACCCAAAGCCGTCCCTTGGGCCATCGCCGA
>Ga0307379_10002232_pt1 | contig 29031 bp, 17 predicted proteins | sample UN2MG_FD_202237 | JGI IMG/M metagenome (GOLD analysis project Ga0307379, IMG submission 202237) | Soil microbial communities from Risofladan, Vaasa, Finland - UN-2 | ecosystem: Environmental > Terrestrial > Soil > Coastal area > Acid sulfate soil | place: Finland: Risofladan, Vaasa | collected...
CCATACCCTCCAGATCCACCTCATCCGAAAGGCAAAACCTGCTTTCTTGCCGAAACGCCTGTGTGGGTAGACGGGATGCTCGTGCCAATCTCCAGGGTTGTTGCAGGACAAGCGGTCCGCAGGTCTCTCTGTACAACTCCGGGGCCGCGGCCGGATCGGGTAGAGGAGGTCCAGGAGCATACCGGCACATTCGAATGCCGTGACATTGTCCTGGAAAGCGGAAATCACATCGGCGTGGTCGGCGCCCACTGCTTCATGCTCGCTACTGGTGAATGGATTGCGGCACAGGACCTGAAAAGCGGCCTTAGTTTACGGACTCTCCAGGGCACTGTCAGAATCAAGAGTGTTACAGTGAGAGCCGCACCATATACCGGCAAGGTCTACAATCTTAAGATCAAGAACTCGGATGAGTACATCGCCGGCAGGGACGCGTTGATCGTGCGTGATTACTGATATGGCATTCAGGGGACGCCTTACTTATTTCGCTCTTAGGGAAAACTAAGGACAGCGGGGCTATTGAAAAAGTCCCCTGATTCCGGTCAGGAGGCAAGGCTATTTATTCAGGATGATAAGTGACAGGCCGAAACGGGGCAGGTCGAATTCAAACGTTGCTTCGTTATTCGTGATGTCGATGAGTTTGGCTGGTTCTAACATTTCCAGTTCCATGGCTGCTTTTAGCTCGGTGAGCATTTTCGCATCGAGATTCTGTGGACTACCAACTTCGAGCCATTTTGTGTAGGCGTTGCTGTGGGTATCGTCAATGCGGTAATGGGTTACCTGAGCTTTCGAGCCGAAGTCCGGCGGCAATTTTACTTTTAGTTGAATCGAGGCGGATTCAGCCGGAACGAGAAAATCGTGATAGTTCCAGAGCAAAATCTTCACATTTTGACCATCCGCGACGGCCATTCCGTTTATGTCCGGCCGGGCACGAACGCTATCTTTGAGTATCTCATCAAGACCGACCGCCCCGTCACTTGTCAGGGGCAGCTCGTTTCCTTTCAACCGGCCTAACATTTTAAATGCGTTGAGCACCGGCTTGTGAATTCCGTTGGTCGCCAGTGTGCGATAGCCATCAAACCAGGGCATGCCGTCGAACATGAAGGCCCAGCTCAGTACGCCTTTGAGATTGACTTTCTCTGCCTCGGCCAGGTCCAGCGAGTATTTCATCATGGCCGCCACGTAAGCGCCGTATGCGGGGACATTTCTGTATCCGCGGCTCGGAGATTGAGAGGCCGGCATACCCGCCGCCCCGTCCGGGTCGGCCTCGCCGATGATGATGGGCGTATTTCTGAACTCCGGGAAGCTCGCGACCATGGCAAATCCTCTCTGGTGTTTTTGAAGCTGGCCGAGCATACTCATCCGGACGTGCCCGTCTTTGAAAGCCGTGCCGCCCTTGGCGTGGAAGCCGATATAGTCGAGGCGAGTGCCGGTCTTTCCCGTTAAGGAGTTTTTCTCTCCGGCGCAGTGCGTGAGGAACCTTTGCATGAATTTGCCGACACCGGCTACGTGCGGGCCGCCGAAGACCGCTGACGGCATGACTTCGTGCAACGCCTGTTCGGTATATTCGAAGAGTTTCTCATAATCCTCATAGGTTCCCTGGAAATAGAATATATCCGGCTCGTTCCAGAGCTCCCACAACCAGGTTTCTTCTGCGTTTTTATATCTGGCCTTTGTGTGGCGGGCCCACCGGCGAATCAGCTCGGCCCATTTTTCGTAATCTTTGGGAGGGAAGAACACGCCGATGCCCTCGTTCGGCCCGAACGGCTTGGGCGGCCTGTAAGGGTCGGGTCTTACGGAAAGGTCTTTCGGCATGAGCCCGATTTCGACCAGCGGCCGGCAACCCGATGCCGTGACAGCGTCCATGATACCATCCATGATTCGCCAGTCATAGACCGGCTCGCCGTTCTCGTCTTCGGTATAGACGTTTGTCGAGCTCCATTTCGGAGCGGCAATGCCGTTACCGCTGTTGAGCAGAAAATGCTGCCGAAGATAAACCGGCTCGTGATTAATCTGTGCTACCGTTCTCATCAGCTCTCTGCAATCGGGCGTAGTCGTGTAGTTGGCCTCATCGTAGCCGTAGTACTGCCAGACGTGCCTGAGCGGTTTGCCTCTCTGTGCAGCGTCTACCTGAATCGAGACGACCGCCGGCCGGGCTTCTATCCGGCTCGCAAAAGCTACAACCACCAGCGCGAGCAAGTGACACATACGTTTGATGTAGAATCGATTATTCATATCTGTCCTTTCCAATATCCATTAGATATATTTCAATGGCACATAACCGGAAAATCCATGTTTTTAAGTCACGGGCTTTGACCGCGTCTAATTGCTTCTTTCGGCACAGGCCGGACTCGATGGTTCGAACGGGATACGTGGTTTCCATTGGTAGGCTGCCTGGGAGTTTGTATTGAAAAATTTCTCCGCTTCCAATTGTTTTTTCGTGCTGAAATATTCGGCGACAATTTTAATTACTCTCGCATAGGGCGCAACCCGCTCACATACCGGCCAATTACTTCCGAACATCGCCCGGTCGGGGCCGAATAATTCCCAGAGAATATTCAGCACAGGACGATAAAACTCCGGCTCTTCGACGATGAGCCCGTCTGCGCGACGCACGACATCGGAAATCTTCGCGTACACATTCGGCAGCCTGGCAACCCTGGTCAGCGCACGCCCGGCCTCTGTTACATCACCATCCCAATTCCCGAACGGAAGATGGTCGATGACGATACGCAGACCCGGCGCGAGCTCCGCCACCCGCTCGACATCGGGCAGCATCCGGGCACCCCCAACCAGATCGAGGGTGAGCTGCCGGTCGGCCAGGCGGCGCAAATCATTCTCGAACGCTCTCTGCCCCAGGTTTCTCGCCACGATGCGTCCGTTCAGCCGCAGTCCCCTAAAGATAGGATTTGCGCTGAAGCGTTCTAAATGGCCGGCAAATTCGGGCTTGCCGAGTTCGAGGTTGCCGATGAAACCGACAATCACGGGATTTTCCTTCGCAAGATCGAGTATCCATTGGTTGTCCTGGATCCAACCACTGGCCTCGACCACAACGGTGCCGACTACACTATGCTTTTCCGTGAGGCTGCGGAAGTGCCCCGGTAGATGCGGCTTGTATAATGGATCTGTTCTGGGCGGCCACGGCACGCCCTGCGGCCTCGTCGGATCGTAAAAGTGTGTGTGGGTGTCAATTATAGGCACCGTTGCAGAGGCCGCAATTGCCGATTCCGGCCGGGCGAAGACAGATGCGGCGGCAAGACTCACGCCGGTATACTGCAGGAATTGACGGCGTGACATATAGGACCTGGAATCCATTTTATCTTTTTTCATCATTTTAACCGGCGCGGGCAGCCATCTGCCGAGTATAAATCATTGCGTGCTCACATTAACGGTATATTCAAAGCCTGCGCAATGCCTTTCATGTAGCCGATCGCGAAGATTTTGCCCTGCATGGCATAGCCCGGACGCTCGTTGGTCTCGGCGGCCAGTGTGGGTGCGTGGTCCGGACGGATGGGCCCGCGGAAACCGACTTCGTGATAGAGCTTCAGCATTTCAGGCATGTCAGTCGGGCCGTTATCGTGGAACGTCTCGCGGAAATGCTCGCGCGTCCCCGTGACATCGCGGAGGTGAACGAAGAAAATCTTGCCTTGTCCGCCGAACTCTCTGACCAGCGATTTAATGTCTTCGTCCATGAGCTTGAAGTTGGCCTGGCAGAAAGCGATGCCGTTTACCGGGCTCGGCACGATTCGAAGGACCCTGCGAAAGGCACCGGCACTTATCAGGATGCGCCCGATACCGCGAAGCGGCGAGAGGGGCGGATCATCCGGATGCAGCGCCATTTTCACGCCCGCCTTCTCCGCGACAGGGATGATTCGTTCGAGGAAGTAGGTCAGATTGTCCCAGATTTTTTCTTCGCTGATCCTGCCCCACCGGCTGAGTCCCTGCTCTTCGGCGAGCTTGTTATCGAATTCACTTGCCAGCGCGCCGCCGCGTTCGGGGATATCGACTTTGGTGCGATACCACCCGATGCCGGCCATGAAGTTGTAGCAGCACATTGGAATCCCGACTTTACCCAGGGCCTCGATCACGGCACAATAGTTGGCGATTTCCTCATCCCGGCCGGGCAGGCCCAGCTTGATCTTTTCTGCAGCGACCGGGTGACTTTCCACGCCGGCGATTGTAAGCTCGGATGCCTCATAAGTCGCTTTAATTTTCGTAAGCGTATCGAGGTACTTGTCCCGAGTGACCTTGTCCAACTCTCTACTCAATGGAACAATAGCGTGATTAACGCCGATCTGACGCGCCAGCACCCACCTGTCCTGGTTTTCAGGGCGGAGCATAAGGGCCAGTTTCATGCCTCGCTCTCCCGCTCCGGAGCGGCTCGATGGGCGCCGTTCTTTGGCGGCCTGCGATATAGACGACAAGGCTGCAGGGCCGGCCAGAATGCCCGCCAAAACGGCCTTGCCAAAAGCACGCCGGTCGGGCCTTATTTGTGTACGTTCGGATTCTCTGGTAATCTCGTTTGCTGCCATGACTCGTCTCCTTCTTTATAATTGAGCAAGCATTGTTTTAGCACCGAGATGGTCGGGGCCGGCCTCAAGAGCCTGATTAAATTCCCGCCGGGCATTGTCTTTTTCATTTAGCCCGAGGTAACCGAGCCCGGCCATGTAGTGCGCATCAGCCAGTCTGGACCGCTGGGACTGCTGCTCGCCGAACTTGGCGAAAAAGTCGATCTGCGAAGAAGTTCGCTGCAGAGCCTCGTTTCCGGATTTCACGAGGTCCCGGAAAATTTCTTCTACATCCTCATTCTTGCCGAGCTTACGGAGCGAAAGCGCCTGGTAGTATCGTTGGGCGCTTCGGCCGCCTCGCGTCCGTCCAGCCGACGACGATTCCGTCCAGAACTTCTCCGCCTTCTCACGATCGCCGAGCGCTTCATAGGTTGTTGCTATCCAGTAGGCAACCTCCGCACCCCGGCGGCCGCCTCTGGATTCCGACGCTCGCAGATTTTCGGGAAACTCGACGGATGACTGGTAGTCGGCAAGAGCTTGACGATACCGGCCGGCGGCGAAGTGCTTATGGCCGCGCAGCAAGTAAGCGTCTGTCCAGCAATCATTCACATTGAACCGGGCTCCGCCTTCCCAGATGTTGAATTTCCTACCCCGCATCAGCTCGATAGCATCATCGTATTTTCCCATGTTCACTTTAAGCGAGATTTCTCGGGACAGCGAGTCATCCCGCTCGGTGACGGTCTTGTGATTCTTTTCGAGGATAGCCAGCCGCTTTTCCGGAGCGGTCCCCGCCGCCTCGTAAAGCTGGTCAAGCTCGAAGAAATGGATTGCGTATTTGCCGTCGAGCGCGACAGCTTTCTCCAGGCTCGCAATGGCCTCCTCGAGTGCGATTCCCTTCTCCTGGTGCGAATAGGCGATTGCCAGGTTGCGGTACACTATCGGGAACGAAGCGCCGAGCGAAACGGACTTCTCCCACAGCGTCACCGCCTCTTCGGGCTGCCAGTCGAACAGCAGGTTTCCGAGATAGTAAGGCGCTCTCGCATCATTCGGTCTTGCTTTGGTCGCCTCCTGAAGGACCGCTATGGCTTCATGCTGGAATGGAAAAACGTAGTCCGGCGACATTTTCACGGCAAGGCTATAGTATCCGGAAGCTTTCTGTGCCTGTCCCATTTTACGAGCGAAATAGCCCAGAAAATAATAGACCATAGGCGAGACTTTGGATTTCTCCGGAGCCGCCGTAATCATTTGTGAAAGCACCTCCGAGCCGTCCTGCCAGAGACCGGCATTGAAGTATTCCGCAGCCGTCTCCTGAGCCGTCGCGGGATGCTCATTCATTACCGAAGCCATAGTCTTTGCAATCATGGGACTCTTCGTCGCCAGCCATCGTTCGGCCATTATCCGCACATCGAGTGGATCGGCCTTTTGCGAAGCTGACGCCAATACCTTCAGAGCATCGTCCACCTTATCCATGTGGCGCAGCACGGCGGCTTTCAGATTCAGCGCCCTGATGTTCAGCGCGTTGGCTTCGAGCGAGCGGTCCACGAAGTCGAGAGCGGCGACCATGTCACCCCTCCCGCAGGCTATCTCGGCCAGCGAGTAATATCCGGCAGCCCGCCATGCCGCGCTCCAGGTGGCCTTATAGAAATTGTCGAAGGCCTCTTTGTCCCTGCCCTGCGCTTTCAAAGCCACGCCGAGATAGTAAAACGGCTCGCCGTTTTTCGGGCTTGTGTATTTTGCCGTGAGCCGCTCAAGCGCCTTGCGGAAAAGATTCTCAGCTTCCTCGAACCGTGCCCGCTTTAGATAGTTGATGCCGAGAGCGGTATTCACCCGCACATCGCCCGGATCGCGGCGAAGGGCCTCCAGCCAGTATGGGTCAGGGTCGAGGGCCGGGTTGTGGAACTGCTCGATCCGCAGGCCGGTAAGATATAATTCTTCGTTGGTCTTGATTTCCTCCGGTGACAGCGGCGCTTTCACCGATTCGGGCATCGGCTCAGGCTCCAGCTTTATCGGAGAGTAAGCGACAAGCTCCTTGCCTTCTACCGAGATCGAAGCTCGGAGATTGTGCTGGTCCATGCCTGCCGGGATTGAAACCTGCTTCAGGTACGGCGTGCCGGGATCGATGGCCACTACCTCCCGGAGCAGAACTTTATCCGCCGCCTTCAGCACAACGGTAGCCGCCTCATGGGCAGAAGTAGTGTAGAATCCCACATTGGCGGTTCGGCCTTCGACCACGTCGAGGTTCACGGCGGCGTCGAGGTTGGCGTTCTTTACGCCGGCGATGTCACGGAACGGATACCAGTATTCCTTGAACGACTTGACCTCGTAGGGCTGCATCCAACTGTAGTCCGGCTGATTGTCAGAATAGGCGCCAACCATCAGCTCGATGTAGGGGCCGTCCTCATCGGTAAGGATGTCGTCCCACATCCGGCCGTTCGGGCCGTTGCCCCAGGTCCAGAGCTTCTTGCCCGGCACGATATGGTGGTCGGCGACGCTCATCGTCCCGGCCTTTTTGCCGTGGTCATAGCCGGCGAAAAAATCGTCCTCGTAGTTCCACGCGAACATCGAGTTCGAGGAGATATGGTTTTTGTACCAGCTCACGTCCACTCCCCCGCTGAAGTCGCCCCCGCCGTATCTCCCGGTCGCTATCGGCCAGGTCGTAAACTGCCGCTTCGAATGGTGGGTGGCATACTGCGTACTGGGAGGAAAGATGACCTGGTAGTTCTCGTTTGTATGAACCGCCACGTTGGCAAAACACAGGAGGGTATTGACCACGGGCGTACGATTCAGGATTCGCAGGGAAGTTTCCAGATAAGACTTGCCCGGCCTGAGCGTATAGCCGACGGCCCACCTCATGCGGTGACGCACTTCAAGCTCGCCCACCCAGATGGTTTTGCTGCCGTCCTTACTCTCTTCAAGAAGATACTGTACCGGGATAAACGTGCTGGCCCGGTGGTGGTGAGGGATGTTCCACTCGACGCCGCCGGAAATCCAGGCGCCGATCAGGCCGATAAGCGCGGGCTTGATAACGTGCTGACGGTAAAAAAAGTTATAGCCGTTGGTTTTGTCGACTCCCTCGAAGATGCGCCCGCCTATCTCCGGCATAATGCCGATCCTCACGTACTCGTTCTCTAAGTAAACCATTTTGTAGGTCTTGTCCTGCTTGTTGCCGGTAAGCTTGTCATAAAGAGGATAGGGATAGACCCTTCCCTCGGCCCCCTGGGAGGCGCTTCCGAAATAGAACATCGGATTGGGCTCGGGAGCTCCGGCCATATAAGTGGGAATTACAATGTCCTGCTCCCAAATCCTGACCGATGAATCGCCGGCGGCATATATAGAAGATGAACTAACGCCGAACAGCACACCAAGACACAGAAGTAACGATAATTGAATTCTTTTACGATTCATAACTTTCTTTCTCCAATAGTATTGCCGAACCGACGGCCTGGTTAATTCAAGGTCCACCCTTCGACTCCGCTCAGGGTGAAGAACAACTTCATGCCGAGCGAAGACGAGGCACCGCGACACGCAGGGTTTAAATAAGTTTTACTGTTTCTTCTGATACACTCTCACATAGTCGATCAGGAACTTCTGGGGGAAGATGCTTTCGTCAATTCCCTTTTGACCGCCCCAGGAACCTCCGATAGCCAGATTGAGAATCAAATAGTGCGGCTGGTCAAAAGGCCAGACATCTACACCTCCGTGCTCGTTGCTGAAAGAAAAGTACTTGTGCTCATCAAAGAAAAAGTCCATTGTTTCGGGCGTCCATTCAATGGCATAAGTATGGAATGAGGCATAAGGTTTGTCTGCTTTAATCTTCGAACCTTTGCCGGTGCCCTTGACGTGATTGTATTTTGCCATATGGACATTGGCATAAATCATGTTGGGATCGTAACCGACGTATTCCATGATATCGATCTCGCCACATTTGGGCCAGCCAACCTCCCTGATGTTCGTGCCCAGCATCCAAATGGCCGGCCACACACCTTTTCCCGCGGGCAATTTCGCCCTGACTTCGATGCGACCGTAAGTCCAGCTCGCTTTATCCTTGGTGATAAGACTGGCGGAAGTATAGTCTGCTTTTTCACGCGATCGCTGCGGCCTCCTCGACGATGCATCGGGCCTATAATCCGGATTAGGCCAGTCTTCTTTCCTCGCCTCAATGACAAGATGGCCGTTCTCGACCCTGGCGTTCTCCTTTCGAGCCTTCGTGTAATACTGCAATTCCCGGTTGCGGACAAAGCCCTGTTCGTAATTCCATTTCGATTCATTCGGCAGCCCCTTATAATCGAACTCATCCGACCAGACAAGGGACCATTCGTTCGCCTGGGCCAGGCTGGACCACAGCAGAATAAATACCAGGCCACAAATCTGTTTCGTAAAGCCATGCAAGTTCTTTTCCATAATAGTTCCTTTCATATTTAAATGATTCCTAAATAAACTGCTAAAGCTTTTTCTGCTTGATACTTTCAAGTTGTGTATCCGGCACCGGTTTACACTGATGCGTTATAAAATTCTCGACATTTTTCAACACAAAAACCGGAACGCCTTCGGCATGTTGCGCCGTGACATTGTCGAACTCCGCATTTTTGGTATCGTCGAGAATAAATGCCGGCCGGAAATCGTCGTCCATAAAGCCAACGTCCACGTTATTCAGCTCAATCCCTTTGACATGACGAATAAAAAAGCCGTAGGCCGGAATCTCGCCAAAATTTCTCGGGTCGGGATAGCCATCTTCAAGCTCCGGAACCTCCGCCGCGGCCTGCTCTTTCGGAGCGCCGCCTTTGACCAGTATCCGGATATTGCTTAGTTTCACGTCTTCGATATCGTGGCCGGGAATGCCCATAATGAGCGAACCATAGCGAGGTTCCGCGTTGTACACCACGACATTGCTGATATTGACGCGGCGCAGTTTGCCTACGGCAGCGCCTTCCGGGCCGCGCATGCGCCGGCCCAGCCGCAGGAAGAACGGAGAGTTCGTAATATCCCTCATGGTGATATTGGAGATAGTGACATCTTCGAGCAGTCCGCCGTCCACGGTCTCCAGCGCAAGTCCGCGACAGCGCTCGAACACGCAGTTGGAGATCGTAATGTTTTTGAATCCGCCGTTCGATTCCGTGCCGAACTTGATGCGCCCGGTGACTCCGCCGCGGTCCGGCGCCTGCTGCTGAGTACGTTTGAAAGTACCGTCCAGAAATGTGCCCTCGTCGTATCCGGTGACCTGGCAGTTGGTAATCGTCACATTTTCCGTGGCCCTCGCATATCCCAGCGCGAAAGAACTCTTTAGAACGATGGCATCGTCGTTCGGCGAATTGATAGTGCAGTTCGAGATTCGCACGTTGCGGCAGCAATCGACGTTGATTCCATCACGATTGGTGTCGATTTTGACGTTGTCGATTGTGAAGTTATCCACGCCGGTCGGCAGGATGCAAAAATGGCCGCCCATCAGGAACGTAACGTCTCTGATAATAACGTTGCGGCAGAGCTTCAGGGCGATTGCTTTGTTGCCCGCACCTTTATCGCGCGGCCTGTCCCATTTGCCCAGGCCCTTGCCGTAGATCAGACCCGGACCGAGGATGGAGATATTCTCGAGTCCCTCACCCCAGATCAGGCTGTCATGCCAGTGGCTATGGCCAAAATCCTGGTACCGGTGCTCATCTCCCCACGGGTTCGGCTCGGCTGGGTCATACCCGCCCTGCTGGCCCGAAGTGGCCGCCAACAAAGTAGCGCCGTGATCGAGATAGAGCGCAATATTGCTTTTGAGGCGTATAGAAAAGCTCAGATATGTGCCCGCCGGAAAGTAAACGGTTCCGCCTCCGGCAGAAGCCGCCGCTTCAATTGCCTTGTTGATTGCCGCCGTATCAAGCGTCTCTCCATCGCCGGCGGCACCATATTTCTTAACATCGAAAGTTTCCGCACAAAGCTGAGCCGATAGTAAGCCCGTCAAGATAATGGCAACACGCATTACCAGCTTGCGTTCAATCATAAAAACCGCTCCTTTCTATCGAAAGTCTAATCACCAACGTCGACCAATACTATATCAGGACGGGGCGGCGCCGCCATAGATTCGCCGAAATAAAAACCGGGCTGAGTCGGCTGGTTATACGCTACATTCTGCCAGGCCACGCTCAGCCTATATACAGGGTCATGCATTAAGGTATAAAACCGCCGGTCGGCGGGTATTGTCGTCGTAAAGATGCGCAGCTCTTTGTTATCGCTCGTTCGCCAGATTACTTCTTCTCTCCAGTCGCCCAAAATATCGGCATGGAGACAGGGATTGGATTTTGTCCCGTTGTTTCTGACACAATCGTAATCTTCGCCTGAAAGCAATCTGTCTGTCGTGCCGTTGATATAATCCCACTTATCGATCCTGTCGCCGTCCAGGATTTCGCGAACCACATCGCCATCCCACCATATCCCCATATTACACGACCGGGGTTTGGAATCGGAAATCTTTTCGCCTTTGCAGTTATACAGGCCGTCCGAGCTATTGGCCCAGCACTCATATCCTCGATGACGGGGATCGATATCCAGAGACACACCTCTTCCCGGGTCCTTCAATTGCTGCCCCCATATCACCTTTCCCGTTGCGGCGTCACGAAGGTTGGCCCCGTACGGGTGACTGGGCCTTTCATGAATGGCCCAAACTTCCAGGCCCGGCCTGTCCGGATCGATATCGGACAGATGCATGGCGTCTCCATGTCCCAGACCCGTCGTATAAAGTCCTGTACCATCGTGATCGATAGCACAAGCGCCGTAGACGATTTCATCTTTGCCGTCGCCGTCGACGTCACCGACGCTGAGATTGTGATTGCCCTGCCCTTTATAGTCTCTATTGTGAGGCGTGCCATCGTCACTGTCAAATGTCCATACTTGCGTGAGTCGGCCGTCCCTGAAATTCCACGCCGCCAGCACTGCTCTTGTATAGTAACCGCGGCACATAACGAGGCTCGGTCTTTCGCCGTCGAGATACGCGATGCACGCAAGAAATCGGTCTACCCGGTTGCCGTAATCATCTCCCCATACATCCTTGATCTGCTGGGGTGTCGGGTGCAGTGTCTCCGAATGCCGGGGAGGGACATAATCGGTCGTGACAACTGCGGCGCCGGTCAGGCCGTCGAATATTGTGAGAAATTCCGGCCCTTCGAGAATATAGCCCCTCGAATTGCGGTAATCCGCATTGGCGTCACCGATGACTTTGCCTTGTCCGTCGACGGTCCCATCCGCTGTTTTACAGGCAAACTCGGCTTTGCCGTCACCATCGAGATCATAAACCATAAATTGAGTATAGTGGGCGCCTTCACGGATGTTCCTGCCCAAATTAATCCTCCACATAAAAGTGCCGTCCAGCTTGTAGGCTTCGAATATTGGCTCATCCGTTGTTCCGCTTCGCGCATTGTCACGGCCTCTCGGCGACTGGTGCAATACGATCTCATACTCACCGTCACCGTCCAGATCGCCAACCGAAGCATCGTTCGGAGTGCAACCCTCGGGAGTCTGGAGCGGGATTGAGATGTATGGCTGCACAGGGGCGTTGCCGCCCAGCGTAAAAGCAGTACATGCCTGCTGCTCACCTTCCAGCACGGGTTTGACGAAATAAGAATTTGAGCGGCTCAAATCGACGCCGGTATCGACATAGTTTGTGCTTTGAGTTATGGGCCGGTCGTTGAGCTTTACCGCCCTGCCGCCGCCGGTAATCCGGTAGAGATTAAAAGCGATATTATCCGGGTCGGTCCCCAGCATACGCCATCCGACGTACACCTTTCCATCGCCCTGATTTATCGCTACCATGCCGCGCCCCAGTTTCTCCATCTGCCGTTGGGCATGCACAGAGCTGGCAAAAAAAAGTATCACTGTAATGGCCAAAGCTGTCATTGTTTTATAAAGTGATTTAGTCATCGGTTTTCCTTTTTGAAATTCGTGCTTACTTAACGGCTGCCTATACAGAACAGGTGCTTGAAGCCGCGCAAGTAAATCCGGCCGTCGCTGATCGCAGGTGAGGCATAGCACGGCTCACCCAGCTCATACGTCGCAACGCGCTCGAACTTCCTGCCGGGTTTGATCACGTTCACCTGGCCGTTGTCGTTAATGAAGAAGACCAGTCCATTCACCAGGACCGGGGAAGCGTGATGCCGGCCCAGCTTCTGTTGCCAGAGCACCTCACCGGTGGCGGCCTCGTAGCAGAAAGCCACGCCGGATCTATTGACGCTAAGCAGGAAATCGTCCGCTACGATCATTGAGGGGACATAAGGGGCTCCCTTTGTGTCGGACCAGGCGATGTGGGTCTCCGTAACATTACCCCTGCCATCGGGGCGTATCGCGAGCAAGACCCGCTTGGGCCAACTGCTGCTGATAAAAACCAGTCCGGCCTTTTCGCTGTAGACCGGCGAGGCGACGAACTCCTGCGAGGGACCGTCAACCGTCCAGAGCTGCTGGCCGTTGTCGGGGTCGAAACCTGCCACGCAGCGGTCGCCGCACTGAATCAACTGAGTGTGTCCGGCCAACTCACGGATGAACGGGGCGCTATAGCTGATACCCTTGTTAGTGCGATTGTTGCGCCAGAGTGTCCTGCCATCAGCGCGGCTCAGGGCGATCAGGAAGGAATCGCCTTTGCCGTCGCCGTCGATGATAACCTTATCTTTGTACAGCACGGGCTCATTGCTGAATCCCCATTCGCCGGCGTGCGTCCCCGGCCGGACCAGCCAGAGCTGCTTGCCGCTGGCCAGGTCATGCGCGGCCACAACGATATCGTCGCCGACGCGGAAGGTAACATAGACTCGCTGCCCATCGGTGGCCGGCGTGCCGGAAGCATAGCTGTTTTCCTTATTGATTTTTTCTAAAGGCCCCTGCACGACGGTCTGCTGCCAGAGAATCTTTCCGCTGGTGCGGTCGATACACAGGAGGATGCGTTCCTGCGTAGCAGTCAGGGCGGTAACTGTCAAGACACGATCGCCCCAGACTATCGCGGACGCATGCCCCTTGCCGGGAAGTTCGGTTTTCCAAAGCGCGCCGGCAGGATCCCAATTGGTGGGAACGTCTTGCTCGATACAGGTGCCGTCACTGCGCGGGCCCCGCCAGCCGGGCCAGTTTTCCGCCCGCGCAAAATTCGACAAAAAAAGCAAAACACCGATCATTAAAGCCTGATAGCTAAAAATTGTTTTCATTAGTTCACCCTGAGTTGATTTCCGTCTTCTATTATTTTGCATAAGTTTTCATACCCTTCTTAATAACAGGCCCGGCGTCGGCCGAACCGTTTGTGTCAATACCAAGATAAAAACTCGTCATCGGATAATGTGGGTAGCCCATCGAACGGTGAGTAACATCGTTGCGGTAGAGCGGGTCCTGCATTAAACAGACACGCCGGTCTGAGGCAGGAATGATTGTGCTGTAGATACGTAACTCGCTGCTGGTATATGTAACAATTTCTTCGCGCCAGTCGCCGAGAATATCCGCTATTTGCTGCACGCTGCCCGGGATGTCACTCAAGTTATCGCCCTTCCATTTGTAAATCCTTCTTCGACTGCAAATCTCCCGCAGAAGATCGGCATCCCACCATACGAGGAAATCCTGTGGCGGGACCGGGCCGTCCAGTTTTTGGCCGGCGGCCGTATAGAAATGTCTTCCGCCGGCGCATTCCATGCCGGGATAGTTCGGATCGATGTCACCGGCCAGGGCCCGGCCAAGCTCGTTGTCACGATTCGCTTCCGGAATGCCAAATATCAGATTGCCGGTACGGGCGTCCCACAGGCTGGCGCCGTTATGAGGATGCGGTTCCTCGAAGATATACCAGACCTCCAGGCCGGGGCGGTCCGGATCGATGTCACCCAGGTAGAACCTGTCGCCGTGCCCGTAGCCGGTGCCCCACATAGTTCGGCCGTCGTTGTCTATCGCATTGGAGCCGGCAAGAATCTCGTCGTAGCCGTCGCCGTCAATATCGGCGGTCTTGATGCTGTGCTGGCCCTGCCCCTGATACATAAAATGAGCCCTCTCGTTGGTCCATCGCCAGAGCTTTTCGAGCTTTTTGTTCTTCAACACCCAGGCGTCCACCTTCATCATGCCGTAGATGCCGCGGACCGCCAGCACGGCGGGGGTTTTGCCGTCCAGGCAGGCCACGCCCATCATATGGCGGCTCGCCCGGTTGCCCGTGTTGTCGCCCCAGTCCTGGACCTTGCCGCGTTCGATCCAATCGACCCTGTCGATTTCTTTGCCGGTCTGGCCGTCATACACGGCGAGATATTCGGGGCCCTCCAAAACAAAGCCGGTTTTACCGCTTGGAAACATTTCTTCGGATGTGGCGGCATAAGGAGCGGTCCTGAGACAAACTTCGGCCTTGTTATCGCCGTCCAGATCGCGGACGACCATCGGCGTCCACCAGATGCCCATATCGACATTCCAGCCCAAATCGATTCGCCACATGAATTCACCGGTCCTGCCGTCGTAGCCGTCATACTTGTATGTGCCACGATTCGGGCCGACTCTGCCGGGATCCTTGCCCCCGCGGGGGTGCTTTACGACAAAATCATAAACACCGTCTCCATTCAAATCGCCAATGCCGACTATGGACACTCCTCGAACATCATCTTTCAGTTTAATCGACTTGTACTGCCGCGCCGGCGGATTCGCTGGAAGCTCGGCCCGCTCACAAGCCGCCTGCTCCTTTCCATCCAGCACGGGTTTGACAAACCAGGCATTCGCCCGGTCCGGCGGCGGATCGGTATCAATAAAGTCCGTCGTTGCCATGATCGGTTCGGCATTGAGCTTGACCGCATCGGCACCGGCAGTAGAACGATAAATATTAAAAGCAATGCTTGCCGGATCCGTCCTGAGCAGTCGCCAGCCAAGATAAACCTTCCCGTCTTCCATCGGCAATGCCAGCATCCCACGGTCGAGTTTCTCCTCGATCCGCTCTTCGGACCAGCCCAACACCGCATCGGGATCGTACAACGGATCCATCGTGTAAAAATTCAGGTTCGGCGGTATCTCCTCGGCGGTAAGCTCCCTGAGCCCCCGGTCGATATTCTCCGGCGGGCGAGTCGAGCCTCGCCTTGGCCGCCCCTGATTCTGTGCTGTAACAATGGAGGCAAAAATCCAAATAAACAGCATAAAAACCACAGCTTTTTTAATCACAATTTATCGTCTCCCGAATGTATCATCGATTCGTCCTCTTAAACAGCATATTGATAAAGTTACCTCCTCTATCGAATATGAATTTTAGCTCACATCAGCCGGAGTCCGGACATGTTATAGCCTATCTAACAGGTAAATTCAACAAGCAGTCGAAATCACGGCGTAATATACAGCGGCAAAAATTGTTTTTAGTCTCACGCTCATTTGGCAGTTCTGGTGGCCGGTTTCAGATTTATGTAAGTCGGCTTGTCGCGCTGGCAGGTAAGCCGGCCGTCCTTATATTCAAACTCGACGACCTGGATCGAGCTGCGCCTTTGTTCGTATGCGTTCTCTTTCTCATTCGGATTCCGCCTGCCGGGATGCGTGAAATAAAACAAGTAGGCGCGGCCGCCGGAGACGACCACATCGGGATGGCCGCCCTTGACTTTGTCGTCGGGGCCTTGCCCGGCTTCTTGAAGCAGATTATTCGCCTGCCTGGTCCAGTTCAGGCAGTCCTGCGATTTATAGATGCCGAGGCCCTTCCAAACGTCAACGACCATCCAGTAGCAGCCCTTCCAGCGGAAGACCTTGGGCCCCTCGCCAGGACGCTCACCCATCGCCTTGCCTTTATCCTCCCACTTGTACAGGTCGGGGCTGTCGGCATAGTAGATTGATTTTCTATCGACCTCGTTGTTATACCACATGCGCCACGTGCCGTCAGGCAGCCGCATAACGCAGGCGTCGATGACCCTGTCGGAAGAAAGTTTCAGCACGGATTCGTATTTCCAGTTCAGCAGATCCTTACTCGTCAGATGGATGATGTCACGCGTACCAGACCAGTCGGTGTGCATACCCGGCACAAAAGTCAGATACATGTGATAAGTGCCGCTATGCTCAATCACCTCCGGCGCCCAATAACTATACTGGCCCTGGCCATAATTGATGTTCGCCGTGCCTCGATACTTCCAGGTAGCACCGGCGTCCGTGGACTCCGCTACGCCGATTTTTGTGCCGTGGACCCAGGAGACGCCCGGCGTATTCGGCACGTTCGCTCTGCGGTTGGTGTAAAACATGAACCACTTCTTTTCGGCGAGGTTCCAGCAGAGCACGGGATCGGCCGCACCATCATACACGGGATCGCGAAAGAGCGGCTTGTCTGCAATCCTGCCAAGCGCTGCCGGCCCTTCCGGCGACAGTTGCTTCGCAAGGCGCGGTTCGGCCTGCGTCAACTCCTGCATGACCAGATGCGCCATCATGCGGGCGCCATTTTCGTTGAAGTGTGTTCGATCATCCGGCGCATTGGCCACAATGTTGTTGGCGGCCGGACCTAATTGTTCGTAGAGCCTGCCGCTCGAAGCGTTCAGGTCAATCACGCCCACGTTCTTCTCCGCCGCGACCGCCTTCATCGCGTCCGCATAGATAATCAGACTGTTATTCAGCCTGCCGTTCGAGCCGTACGTGCGCCGCTGCACCGGGGTCACGAGAATGGGTGTTGCACCGATCGCCCTCGTCTCGTCAATATACCGCCGCAGATAGTCCCGGAAATCCGTCGCGGCATCGGTAGCTTCAGGCCTGTCCGAAGCATGCGAATCATTATGGCCGAACTGAATCAGCAAAAAGTCGGGCTTTTCCTCTAACGTTTTGGCCCATAGCCCTTCGTTGATGAATGTCTTGGTGCTGCGCCCGCTCCTGGCGAGATTGATCACGCGTACCGTATCCTTGAAATAGTCCCGGATATAATGTCCCCAGCCGCGGCAGTCCCGTTCGGGGGGATACTCACAAACCGTCGAGTCGCCAATTATCGCCAAACGCAGCGGCGTCTCGGCCGCCCACAGTGTTGTGTAGCAACCGAACAACAAGAACAGTAGAGTAAAACTACTCGTCAATGCAATTTGTGTATTCTTCATTTTCATTCAGGGCATGCGTTTAAGCCCTTCCCATTGTACTTTCCATTTTCCATTGTTCGGGAAACCTGGCGCCGGGCGGTCGGGGCAGCCGTCCCAGCCCGCTGCCATCATGGCAACCGCCGAGAGCAGCCCGCCGTTTCCGGGCAAATATAACGGTAGGCGGGCCGACTGGTAGTTGTGCCCGTTAGCCAGGTAGCGGTTCTTCTGCGAGTCGATAAACAGGACATCGACCGCCTTTTCCGGCTCACCCAGACGGGCCGCCGTCATCGCGAGCATCGGATAATCCCAGCCCCACATACTCGGCCAGTCCCATTTCTGTATCACGTGATCCAGCGTCCGTTTCATTGTGTCCGGATCGATCAGTGGGGTCTCAGGGACAAATCCGAGTGCCGCTACCATGGACGGGTGGTCTTTGTAGATTGTATAGGGCGGCGTTTCAATTGCCGTATAGACGCCGTCGCGGACGGTCGGCCGAGAGAGCTGTTTCATCACACGGTCCCAGTCCGAATCTCGCTGAAGTCCGAGCCGCACTCGCCACTTTTGTGCCGTCTGGAGTCCCCAGTACCAGTAAGCCAGCTCGAAGGTCGGATTGAGGTTGCGGGCCCTGTCGCGCCCGTAGCTTTCCTGCGCAGGGATCAGCGCCGGACCAAGCACGAAACGTTTGCCTTCTTCATCCCAGACAGGATATGAAGCCATGAACTCCGCCGTCTCAAAGACAATCTGCCGGTACCGCTCCAGGGTTTCACGATTTCCGTAAGCCCGATAGCACAATTCCGCGTAGTAGATCGGATGCGGCTGCTGCCAGATCAAAAACACGCCGACCGTGCTTGGGCTGTCCCGGCCATCGGGCGAAGTCATTTTTGGCCAGCGAGCGCCCTTGTAGCCCTGAAGTTCGGCAGTAGCTTTGGCCGCGGGGAGAATCGACTCGTACCACGGCAGGCTGCGCTCCAGCAGTTGAAGCCTGTCCCACAGAGCGAAATGAACCGCGTGCCACCAGTGCATCTCCAGGTGAAACTTGCCGTACCAGCTATTATGAACCAGCCCCGTTTCCTGTGGCGGCGTCGAACCCGAACACTGGATGGCGGTCAGGTATTGTGACAGCACGACCCTGCGCTCCAGTTCCGCAGCACGCGGATCGGTACATTCGGAAAAATCTATCGCACCACCAGTGGACCAGAACTGCTGGAAGTGATTTGCCGCCGCTTTACGAACCGACTGAAAATCGGGCAGCGGCTCATCGATCTTTATCGGCGAAATTCCAAACACAACTTCAAGCGATTGACCGTCCTGCTGAGTAATCTCATATTCGTGCTGTGATTTGGCTTGAATCCCGCCGCCGGCCGAGCAGGCGATGCGGACGTAGTAACGGTCGGCGTTGAGTATCCGGATCAAATCGGCTGAACCGCCGGTGATTTGCTGCTGTGTAGTATGGCGGTCCGGATTATCCCAGTCCGCCGCGTTTCTCCAATCTTCTTTACCGTAAGGAAATGCCAGCGAGACCGGCAGCCGGCCTTCCGGCAATAGCGACGATTCGATGCGAACCGCCAATAAGTCACGCTCAGGATGACAAACGGTTATGACCTTGACGGGCCGGCCCTCGATTTCGAACCGGCTGCTCAGCAGTCCTGTCCATAACTCCAGAGTTTGTGAGGTATCAGTCAAGTCTTCGATACCTGCTGGCGAGCCGTCGGATTTGGTCAGATGAAAACCGATTTGCCCGAGGTGCAGACGATGTGGATTGGCGCGCAGCCAAGAGGCGGCGGGCGAATATCCGCCGGGGAAATTTCCATCCGACGCATACGGCACCTTCCGGCCCGCGACATTATAATCTTCCAGGACATCCGCCATCCGATAGCCTTTTGCGTTGGGCGAAGTATGCCAGCCCCACTGGGATTGAGTAAACAGCGGCATGCCCTGCTGATGATACCCGGCGAATGTTTGCAGACCCGTAATGTCGGCGGTAAAAGCGAACCGGCCGTTGCCGACGCTCAGAGGGGTCAGCGGGTCGGGCTTGTTCAGCGTGACATTATGCCGGCCGACCAGGGCACGGCGATTGATTTGATGGTCAGACACCCTAACCACGGAAACTTCTGACCGTGTGTGTTCACGTATCGAACCGCCCTTGGCCGGGCAGGTTCCGACAGCTATGATAATCAGCACAAAGCTGCTCTTGATAGAAATATGCTTCAGAGAATCCAATGTGTTTATTCTTCCGAGAACCGGCCTACGAAGCCGCCACCACTGCTCATCTCGATAGTGAGCGTATCGCCTCGCCGGGCGGTGCTGTTTTTCAAAACTACCGCGGCGTCGTTTTCCTTGTCATCGCAAACCAGTGAAGCGTTGTATTGTCCCTCGCCGAGGAACGACAGCGGAACCTGAATCGTCTTAGCTTCCGGGCCGCACATGACGGCAAGGAACCATGTCCGGCCGGTGCGCCGCGCGAAGATCGCCAGCTCGCCGATGGCGGATTCCGGCAGCACGATGGTCTGGTCCCACACGGCGGGAATGCTTTTGATTACGTCCAACGCCGGATTGTCGAGAATAGCCTGCGGATGCGCCGCCACAGTCAAAAGAGGGCTGGCGAAGATGGCCAGGCTGGCGATCTGGTGAGTCCAGGTAGTGTCCTGACGGCGGTCGCCGAAGTGCATAGTCGTGTAATCGGCATGGCCGGCAAGATAACGGGCGAACGGCAGAATCGTTTCGTGCCGGGCACGCTCGCGCAGCGAACTGCTTTCCATGCCTCGGACCGCCTCGCGAACCACTTCATTGGGCCATGTGCGGGCCCTGCCGGTCGGCTTGTTCGCCCCGTGGAAATTGACCACCATCTGATTTTCGGCGGCCTTCCTGAGCAGGGCTTCGTAATGGTCGATTACTTCTTTGGCCTCGTGATCGAGAAAGTCGATCTTGGTGCCGGCGACTCCCAGGCGGTGCAATCTCGTGAAGAACTCCTCGCGCTGCTCCGGCGTGCCGAGTTGGCTGCTGTGCTTCCAGAACAATAAACGCACGCCCTGCTGCTTCGAGTATTCTACGATTTCCTTTATCTGCTCGTCACTCCACCTGCTCCAGAAACCTTCGAGGATGTGATATTCGTAGCCCAACTGACCGGCCATTCGGGAAAATTCCTTCATGCCTTCGAACGAGCGGTCGCCGCCGTCAAGGTATCGCCATACGGCCCGTCCGGGTTTGACCCACGCAGTCTTGATGCCGTCGGGGAAGTACTTCGGATCGGCCGGCGGACAGAGGTTGGGGACAATCGTGCTGTTGACTAATGTGTTTAAGTCCCTGCCGACCATTACAACGCGCCAGGGAGTCGTGATCGTGCCGCTGACCGGCGCCGGCTTACCCAAACGCTTGGCCTCCTCGCGCCCATAGCGCAGCTCGTACGGATAGTTCAGCGGCTGGCGATGTCCAAGCCCCGTCACCAGTCCGCGGCGGCCGTCGGCCTCCATGCCCATGCCGGCATAATCGACCAGGTTGGCCTCGGTAATCGAACCGTAGCCGGCGTCGCCCGGCAGCTTGAATGTCACGGGCGGCCCGGCCCATTGTCCCGCCCGCACTTCGGAAATGTCGTTCTTCTTATACGCAGCCTCGTAATGCCCACCCATGTCGTGGTACCAGACGGCCGAACCGGTCGGGACGACGAAGGTCGTATACTCGTCCGGAACGCGCGAGACACTTTGATCGCCGGGGATGACGTGACGGAAGGCCGCGCCGTCGTTAAAGACCCGGACTTCCAGCACGTAGTCGGTGAAAGACAAATCGTGCTGCAGCGAGATTTTCGCGCCGTTGCACTTATTGACCGCCGTATTATGGGCGCCGTGCCAGGGATAGGTTTCGTCAATTTCGTAACGCTCTACATTTCCTAAAACGACGCCGGTTGAGAGATCATAACCATCCAGATTCATAACGATTGTGGATGGGTCGATTACCACCGTGTTTCCCAGCGTCACCGTGAAGTTCAGACGCTCGGCGTTGGGCAGGATTGTCAGCTTAACGTTCCCATCCGGGCTGGCTACCTGCACCTGTTCCATCCTTACCCGCTGTGACCTTCTCGTACTCGTCCTGGACCTCTGCCCCACCGCCGGGTTCGCTTCCGCGAGACATAATACAGTAATTAAACTGACAATCATCAAGAAACTGTTTCTACGCCTTCTTTTCAGCATGGTTTTGCCTCCTTTAGTTCAAGTTAAAACCTTTCCTCACGATTGCCGATTTAAAATCAAAAATCGTAAACCGAAAATCGCAAATGCCATAACCCGGACACGGTTGCTTTATTTCGTCGGCTCCTGATCGTCTTTGGTTTGCGTTTTAGGTTGGCTCACCGGTTTACGGTGCCACCAGGTGGCCAGGACCGAGCCGGAGACATTCATCCAGGGGCCGAAGATGGCGGGCGCAAGGGCTGCCGGCGCGCTTTTGAGCACGTTCATGGCAAGGCCCGATGCCATCCCGCCGTTCTGCATGCCGACTTCAAATGCAACCGTCCGGCACGAACTCTCATCAAGTCGTGCGGCCCGGGCAACCCAGTAGCCCAGGATGTAGCCGACAAAATTGTGTATGATCGCCGCGGCGATCAGGTAGACTCCGACCGCCATCAAATCATCCCTGGAACGGGCCGTAATGATAGCAATGATATAGCAAATCCCCACCATAGAAACGATAGGCAGAGCCTTGTTCATCCAGTCTTCGGGTCCCTTCAGCCAAACACTGATTACAAGTTTTGCCAGTGCGACCACGCCGATAAGCAGCAGCCCGACGACGAAACCGTCTTTCGACAGGGAAGCATCGCCATAAGTGTAAACAGCCGATGGCGCTAGGAAACCTATGCCTGCAGCCAGCAGGACACTGGCCGCCCCGATTAGGGCCAATACACCGCCCCTGCCGAAGACCTTGTGCCGGCTGTACAGGATGCGATTTGCGATCAGGCCGGCAACAATCGGCACGATAATCATATTGATGATGCCGAACATCATTCCCAGGAAGTTTATCTCGATAAACTGGCCGGCCAGCTTGTCCATCAAGAAAGGCGTCATGAGCGGCGAAACCAATGTCGAGCAGGATGTCATTGTCACGGACAAGGCCACATTTCCGCCGGCCAGATATGTCATCAGGTTGGACGCCACACCGCCGGGACAGGAACCTATCAGGACCACGCCGGCGGCAACTTCCGCTTGAAAGCCGAACGCCTTGGCCAGAATAAGACCGGTAAGCGGCATTACCGAAAACTGCAGGACGAATCCAACGAAGACCGGCCAGGGCATTTTGAACACGCGCCCGAAATCGGCCACGCTCAAGGTCGTCCCCATGCCGAACATGATTATCTGGATCAGAGGGACAATGAGAATCTTTAAATCGACCCCGAGCCAGGTCATGAAGGTCGAAGGGTAAACCATAGAGACAGCCACAAAAGCGAAAACCCAAACTGTAAAAGCGAAGCTCTTAAGGAACGAATGGCCCATGCAATACAGGGCCAATGAACCGAACATTGCGATCAGTGCCGGACCTACCCCTGCCCGACGGCCGGTGACCAGCATGATAACTACCAATACCAGGCAGAGCAAGAATACGAACTTAAAGTATCCCAGAAATGATTTTACAGTTTTCATGGTTCTCCTTTGCTTCAATCTTCTCATGAGCCGAAGGCTTTCAGCTCCACAGGCGGTCGTTGGAGCGGTCTCTGTTCCAATCGTCGGTGGGGGCGAAGAGTTCCTGTCCTCGCCCGATGTGTTCTTTTACAACATCGAGATTCAGTTCGATGCCCAGTCCGGGGCCTACCGGAACACGGGCGAAACCATCGGCGTGTAGCGGCTTTTCGATTCCCGTCACGAGGTCTTCCCACCAGTCGATATCGACTGCGTGGTGCTCCAGGACGACAACGTTCTCCGTAGCCGCCGCACAGTGCAAGTTGGCCATGAAAGATACCGGCGTGCCCGCAAAGTGCATGGCCATGGCGATGCCGGCCTGCTCTGCGTAATCGCCGATCTTCTTGGTTTCCATTATCCCGCCGGCGGTGGCCAGGTCGGGATGCACCATATCGACGGCACGCTCGTCGATCAGCGGCTTGAAACCGTCGAGCAGGTAAATATCTTCACCCGTCAGCAGCGGTACATCTATAGCGTTCTTTATCTCTTTGAGCATTTCGGTATATTCCCACGGCACCATATCCTCCAGCCATGCGAGCTGGTAGGGCTGCAGGGCCTTGCCCAGTTTGATGCAGCTATTGACACCGATATGGCCGAAGTGGTCGGATGCTATCGGGACTTTCCAGCCAATTTCTTCGCGGGCCTCGGCAAAACGCTCGCCCAAAAGTGCGGCGCCTTTATCCGACAATTGAATACCTGTGAAAGGATGTTTGCCGTTCCAGTCAGCACCACTCGTCGGGTAGCTCAGCGCCCCGTCAACCCTGCGGATACTCCGGATACCGCAATCATATTTCAGGAAAGTGAATCCCTGCTCGATTCTTTTCTTAAGGCCGCTGACACGACCGTCGGGCGTATCGGCATACAGGCGGACTTTGTCACGGTATCGGCCGCCGAGCATCTGATAGACGGGGACGCCGTACGCCTTGCCCGCCAGGTCCCACAATGCCATCTCCACACCCGAGACGCCGCCTCCCTGCCGGCCGTGATGCCCGAACTGTCTGATTCGTTTGAATATCCGCTCGACGTTGCACGGATTCTGACGCAGAAGCCTGCTCTTGAGAATCAGCGCATAACGCTCGCTGGCGCCGTCGCGAACTTCTCCGTAGCCGGAGATGCCCTGATTCGTATCGATACGAATCAAAGGACAGCGGAAAGGTGCCCTGTCAACCACGGCGATGCGCAGGTCTGTAATTCTCAGTTCCGAAGGGCTGGAGCTTCGATTAACATTCTGGGCGGCAAAGGCCACCTGCTCTTCGATAGGAGTGCCGACCATGCCCGCAAGGCTCAGGCCCGCAAAGCCAGCACCGAGACCTTTGAGCAGAGAACGCCTGGAGTACGCCGTTTGTTTTTGCTGATCTTTTCGGTCGTTCTTTATAATCATTTACCAGTTCCTTGTCTTTGAATTCAGCATATCTTCAACAACTTCTTTCGGCACAGGTAATTTGTTGATGTTCTTTTTCAGCCAGCCGCGAAAATCTTCCTGGATCTCGGGCGACCATCTGCCGTCGATTTGTCCCGGCGTGTATTTGCCTTCTTTGAGGCGCAGGTGCCCGAACATGTCACGCAGCATGATAGCCTCTGATTCGGTAACGACTTTTTCGGCCAGGTGGGCCGGAATGAAAACGATGCCCTCTCGCTTGGCTAATACGACGTCGCCGGGACACGCAACGGTTTTGCCGATACGAATCGGCACGTTAATCGCGGTCATCATCACGTCGCGAAGGAAGCTCGGATCGGCGCCCTTGCACCATACATTGAATCCTTTGATTTCCTCGATGCCTTCCAGGTCGCGGACACCGCCGTCGAAAATGACGCCTTTGCCTGAGTTGGCGTAGATGGCGTTGCCGAGATTGTCGCCGATAAGGGTCCCGTCGAGGACCTTGCCGAAGCAGTCCGCGACGTACACATCTCCTTTTTTCAGCATGTCGATCGGCCAGGAATTGGAATTTCCGATCCGGCCCTCGGCCCGTCCCTGCCGCATGATCAAACGGTTATAATCGGGATGCGAGGGCATGTATTGAGCGGTCAGCACCCGTCCGACAATCGCCTCGCCGGGATACATTACGAGCCATCCGGCGGCGTTTTCGTAGCAGTTGGGGTAACCGGCGCCGCGGACAATACTCCAGGCCTGCGTGACCGATACTTTCTTCATTCTCTCCAGAATGTCATCGGAGACATAAGGCCGGCCGTCTTCCATTCGCGGGCCTTTCCATTCCGGCGTGCACTGCATAACGCTCTTGCGGCTGGAAATCACAGGGGGTTCAACGCCTTCGTCATCTGCCTTGATGCGGATATTGCGCCAGCTCACCTTGTAGACGCTGTTATCGTTTCCAACGCTGTGGACCTGGAGGCCGATGATACCCCGGAGTGTCATTCCGTCCCTCAGATCGATACAGGGAACATCGTTGATCCATGTTTTTATACTGTCGCCTTTACACTCGATGCGGAATTTGTTCCACTGCCCGTCCTTGAAAGCCTTGCTTGCGGCCGGGTCGGAACTTGTGGAAGAAAGCATGAAAGCGCGGCGGGCCTCGTCGTAAATGCTGCCGGAGGAACCAGACTTCTCGGTGGCGATTTCCACCTGGTAGCCATAGACGCGATCCGGCGGCGCGACACGCTTTTGAGGCTTGCCGTCACGACCGCTGAAAACGAACACTTTCTCCGCTTCGGCTATCTTGCTGCGTATCTGCACTCCAGAGTTCAGCTTCGGATCCAGAAGAACCTCGAACTCCAGTATAAAATCGCCGTATTCACGGTCGGTGCAGAGGAATGAGTTGGGACTGCCCTTGACGGTCGTACCGACAATGGCGCCGTCCTCAACTTGGTATTTGGCGAAGCCGCTGTGGATGGACCATCCGTTCAGGGTCTTGCCGTCGAATAGTGATATCCATTCGTCCTGCTGCCGCTGCCCGGCCAAGCTGATGCTCGCCGAGACAATCAGCAAAACAATCAGGCAGTGAATTTTTCTGTGGCTCATAAGAAACTCCTTTCCTTAATATGCAGCGGAGGTCTTCACCTGCGGTGGAGACCTCCTGTATTATGTGCCGGCAGTTCGTAGGGTTGGCTTCGGCCCACCGATACGATAATGGTGGGGCAAGCCCCACCCTACGAGACTCATACACGTATTAACGCAATTGAACTTTTCCGGTGGCCGCCCACTCCACACCGCGAGCGATGATCTTCTGCACGTTCGGAGTCATCAGGGCCTTGCGGTCGTGACCGAAGGCGTTGTGAACGGTTCGGCCCTTGCCGTAGTTCAATGTGAAGATCAGCGGCTCGGTCTTCTTGCTCCAGTCGGAGTCGGCCTGCACCAGCACGTTAATCTTGCCGGTGCCCTGCAGCTTGGCGTACAACTCATCGTCGACCTTAAAGTCCTCCAATCCTGCGGTGATAGGATGTTCCCTGTTGACCACATTGGCCTCGAAGACTGCTCGCGGGCCGTGGCCCGAAGTGCCCATTACCCATTTTCGGCCGCAGAGTTTGCCGAATTCATCCCACTTGCCGAACGAGGCGGTAGCAAGGTGCTGGACGAAGAAACCCTTTCCGCCCTTGACAAAGTTCAGCAGGTTCTCCTGGGCCTGCCCCGGAAGCATGGCTATACGCCGGCTGAAAATCGTAAATACGATTACATCATACGCCTTCAGCGCGGTCTCCGATTCGAGTATATGCGGATCTTCGCACACCTTGACGTCGAACTTCTCGGTTTTGACTAATATTTCCCGCGTGGTCTCGGATATTTCCCGCCAGGGGTGAACATCGACATCGTCGCCGGTAATCAGCAGAACCCTGATCTGGGCCGGCTTCTCGGCCGCATTGCCTGTAGTAGTGAAACTCAGCGCCGCAACACAAATTAGCGCTATAACAAAAACTGAACGTCTCATCTGATTTCTCCTTTCTTTCATAATACCAAAGCTGGTGACCACCGTAAATCATCCGCCCGGTTAAAGCGGACGCTCCGGCTCGACCAATTCGAAGTTGTTTGTCAACCGATTCGAGTCGTATCATCATACCAGCCTTATTGCCGTATGCAAGAAGTATTGCCGTACTATCAACTTTTAATGGAGCCCGATTCTTTAGGATTCCGACCACAGGCCACAAAAGCTATCGGCACTGCACCGTAACTTCCGCCGGGGCCAGATCCCTCGTGTCGAGGGCGTCCCGCCCTCGGATCGCGGGCTGGAAGCCCGCGACACAGGCGACAACGGACAGTGAATGCTATCGACATTGCACAGCAACTTCCGCAGGGGCCAGACCTTCGCTTTCTGCCGTAATTCGCACTGTGCCGGCCTTTCTGTCTATGGTTCGCAGAATCAGCATTGCTTTGCCGTAGAAAAGCTTCCGGCTGTCCGATTGGAACGGTTCGAGGGACAGGGGATTGCCGTTGCCGACGCCGGCGATCTCGGCCGGGCCCTCGACTTCGAAGCGAACAGAATTGTCCGCCAGCGGGCAAAGCGTCCCATCAGCATCCAGGGCCTCGACAAGGATATAGCACAGGTCTTCGCCCGTAGCGGCAAGTTCTCTCCGATCCGGCGTAAGGCGGATCTTTGCCGGTTTGCCAGCCGTACGCATTATCATCTGGCCAATCTTCTTGCCGTCCTTGTAAGCGACGGCTTTTAACTCGCCCGGCTCGTAAACCACATCGTTCCAGCGCAGGCGATACTTGTAAGTCACGGCATAATAATCCGATTCGACTTTTTCCGGGTAAACGCCAAATTCTCGAATACTGGCCCAGGTCCCTCTACCCAGCTCGGTAAATTCAATCCGCACATACCTGGCCCGGGCATCCACCTCGTGGAATATTCGAGTCGGCCCGCCCCACCGGGGAAACCTGCTTGTGCTCTTGCTTACAATGCTCTGCCACGTTGACCCATCGGTCGAGGTTTTTATTTCATAGCCGTAGTTCTTTGCCTCTTTCTCAAAGTCTATGGCAAGATAGCGGATCGGCCGAACCTCGCCCAGGTCAACCTGCCACCATTGCTCGGCTCCGGCGTCCGCCGCGCACCATCGTGTGGACCTGTCGGCGTCAGTAGCATTGACGGCGACATGGCCATTGCCGGATTCGACGGAGCTTGCCTCGGCGGGTTTGCCCTGTGCAAAGTTGGCCGGCCTTTCGGGCAGCTGGCCCTTCGTTCTACGGCCAAGGGATTTGCCGTTCAGGAACAGTTCAGCGGAATCGCCGTTGGTGTAAACAAACACCGGCACGTTTTGACCGACGCGGTCGGGCCAGTTCCAGTGCGGCAGAATATGGACCGTTGTCACATCCGGCCGCCAGTAACTGCGGTACAAATAGAAACGATCCTTGGGTATGCCGCACAAATCGACGATGCCGAAGTAGGAGCTTCGTGCCTCCTGCGAAAAAGGCGTCGGCTCACCTATATAGTCAAAACCCGTCCAGACGAATTCGCCGGCAACAAAGTTATCGTCCTCCATCAGCTTGAATTCCGCATCCGCAATGTCCGACCATGCCGCGGAGTTCAGGTCGTAAGAGTCCACCTGGAGCTGCTTTGAAAACTCGGTCTTTCCATTTGGAAGCGGCAGCTCGTAGAACCCGCGCGTGCTCAGGGCCGAGGCCGACTCGCTGTAAATGATTGGCTTGTCGGGGTAGCGCTGCCTGTAGTTGGAGTACCTGCGGGCGTAGTTCCAGCCGGTAAGGTCAAGCGAATCAAGAATCGGCTCATCGGCCGTGCCGGGGATATGGCAGGAAATTCCCACGGGGCGAGTCGTATCGTATTTACGCACGAAATCTCCCATGAACTTCACCCGCTCGGGCGACTTGCCTTCCCTGTCATAAGGCTGGTTGCCGATTTCGTTGCCGATCGACCAGATTACGATGCTGGGGTGATTGCGGTCGCGCATCACAAGGTTGCGAATCTGTTT
>Ga0307379_10002234_pt1 | contig 28978 bp, 20 predicted proteins | sample UN2MG_FD_202237 | JGI IMG/M metagenome (GOLD analysis project Ga0307379, IMG submission 202237) | Soil microbial communities from Risofladan, Vaasa, Finland - UN-2 | ecosystem: Environmental > Terrestrial > Soil > Coastal area > Acid sulfate soil | place: Finland: Risofladan, Vaasa | collected...
GTACTACGACCGGACTCGGGCCCTTCTTGAGACTGGTGATCTTGACGCGATTTTCGCGAGCATGGAGGAGAATCCGGTCAACGTCATATACTACCTGAAGCGGGCTCTCGCCAACTCAGAGCGGTCGCTGATGTTCTTTGCGGAGGTATCTCAGGACGAGTTGGATTTTCTCGAGCACCTTGACATATTGTTGGACGAGTCTCGAGCGGGCTATTTTGCTCACAAACATGGTGGGCTAATTGAGAAGCAGCAGAATTTTATCACGAATTTTTACAAGGAGAGCGCTGAGGAGATCGCTCGCTATCGTGAATCTTACTATCAGCGTGCTAGGGATTCAGTGGGGTATCTTCTGATGCACATGAAGCTCGCTGAGCGTAAGTATGAGGAGCTCAAGTCTCTTGAGCACAGCGAGTTTGTGGGCTGTATGCAGGGCGATGAGTTGTTGTCTGGCAGCGATATGAACCGTTACCTGTTGGCCTACAACTCGGTCTCACAGCTTTACAAGGACCATACTGTGAGGATTGCAGAGGACCTGTAGGCGCCGATTATCAGACCGGGGCGGCGGGCTGTTCAACAAGTAGGGAGCTGACCTGCTGGACAAAAGCACTTACCGAGAAGGGTTTTGAGATGCACCTGAACTCCACCTGCCTGATGAACTCGCGTGTTTTGGGCTCGTAGATGTCGCCGGTCGTGAAGAGCATCCGCTTCTCAAGTCCGGGTATGTTCTCCTTGACCCATTTGAACAGCGCAAAGCCGTCGAGTCCGGGCATGCGCAGGTCGGTGATAATCATATCTACTGGTTCTCGTTTTAGGATGTCTATCGCTTCTCGGCCGTTGCCGGCCAGAAACACTGTGTGGTCAGGGGCGAGTATCTCGCGCACCATCCCCCTGAGTATTTCCTCGTCATCGACAACGAGGATACTGGCACCCCGCTGCACCTCTTGAGAGACAATCTGCGCCCCCTTGGGAGCTTCCTCTTCGGGCTCACCCTCAACTATGGGCATCTCTATTGTGAAGGTCGTCCCCCTTGAGACCTTGCTGGCGCAGCGCAGGTCCCCATTGTGCGTCTTGACTATACCGTAGGAGCAAGGCAGGCCTAGTCCAGTGCCCTTCCCAACAGGTTTTGTCGTGAAAAACGGCTCGAATATGCGCGTCAAGTTCGCCTCAGGGATTCCAGGGCCGGTGTCCGTGATCTGGAACACGATGTTGTCGCCCTCGACTGACGACTGAATGTAGAGCGTGCCTCCCCTATCCTCCATCGCCTGGTAGGCGTTGTTTATGATGTTGAGAAAGACCTGCTCCATCTGTTTACGGTCAACCATTGTCCGGGGCAGGCCCTTATCAAGTTCCCATATCAAGTCTATATTGAAGGCATCCAGCCGATACTTGACCAGCTGGACGGTCTCCTCGAGTATCCTGTTCAGGTTGACATACTTCCTGACAGAGGCACCGGTTCTCGGAAACGCAAGTAACGACTCAACGACCGATTTCGCACCAATCGCACATTTCTCAATGAACATCAGCCTCTTGGAGACAGCATCGTCAGAGACCCTGTCCTGAAGCATCTCGGAGTAGGCAAGTATCGGGGCCAGTTTGTTGTTGAGCTCATGTGCTATCGAGGCGGTTAGCTCGCCCAGCGAGGCGAGTCGCTCAGCTTGGAGCAGCTGCTTATGAAGCTCGTTGAGCTTCGTAATATCGACCAGGATCAACTCGACTGCATCCTGGCCGCTGTAGGTTATCGGAACGCCCTTGAAGAGGACCTGCAGCTCTTTTCCGCTCGCGGTTATCAGCAGAAGCTCCGTCTCCAACGCAGCTCCCTCCTTCTGAAGGCGCTCGAGAGATTCTATGGCCTTTGTGCGCCAATCAGGATGCACAACCCTCGAGACGAGGTCGAAATCGCTAGAAAAGAGCTCGCGTGGGGCAAATCCCAGCTTCCGCGTCAAGACCTGGTTGGCGTAGATCAGCCGACCGGATTGGACGATACAGATCATGTCTGGTGAGGCCTCAACCAGACGCTTATATTTCTCCTCCGATTCTTTTATCTCGCGTTGTAGCGTGCTTCTTTCTGTGATGTCATTCAACAGAAGGATCGACTCCAGCACGTTCCCCTCAATGTCCCTCTTGGGGCTCGCGGTTATGTCGAAGCTCCGGGGCTGCCCATCAACCTCGCGCTGCCTAATCGCATGGCAGACGTGGTCGGATTCGATGGCCTTTTTGGCGAGACAGTCCTCGCAGGGCTCGCTCCGACCGAACACCAATTGATAGCACTTCTTCCCGTCAGGCGAGCCAAAGGCTGACACGAACTCGGGATTGGCGTAGGTGATGTTGAGCTCCTCATCCACGGCGAGAAGCGGGTTGCCGATACTGCGCATCGTCTGCTCAAGGTTGACCTTCTCGTGGTGCAACTGCTCAGTCTTGACCAGCATCATGCGCTCAAGTGCCTTCCCCCACTGTGTCGAGACCTCGACCGCGGTCCCGCTGCCGAAGAGAACGAGGGCCATTATGAAGCCCAGAAGCTGGTACTGCTTGAGGTACGCCTCGTCAATGGAGGACAGGACGACGTTCCATGGGGCCGCTGCCACGAGGTAGTAGCTGCTGTCACCAAGACGAACCGAGCAGTATGAGGCGAGCTCCGAGGAATCCCTCGACTTGAGAATGGTTGAGCCTGGGCTATGCGCCCTCATTCTCGAAAGCAAGTGCTTTGTTCTCTCAGTCGGGGAGTGCGGGACACGATGGGGTATCGAGTGGGCAGTTGAGTTGACCTCGGTGGAGAGGAGAACTTTTCCCCCGTCGTCAGCGAGAATCGTGTGGCCGAACTCAGAGCCGGCGCCTCGCAGAAAGGTGCTGGCCACGACCTGAGCTGGGGCGAAGAGATAAGCGTTATAGAGAATCGCTTGGTCTAAAGCGCCGCGAGAAAAGACCGGGGCGTGAAACACGAAGAAGCTTCTGGGGGAACCTCTTGGGCCAATGAAGACGGGGCCTGCAACGCGCACCTCCTTGCCAGCGGCGGTCTTCTCAAACGGGACTGCTGCAAGATAGCCGAGCAGTTGCCGCACCGTTCCTTGCTGGGCGTCGGTCTTGAGTATTCGTCCTTCCGGGTCGGTTATCAGCAGGCTGCATGGCAGCTGGTCGTTCGCCATCGCCACAAGATTATTGAAGACCTCATCGTCCCAGTGCTGCAACCCTCTGCTACATAGCTCGCTCAACCCGGCGAGGCACGAGGCAAGCGTCTTGCTTGCTGCTCGAAGCTCGGAACCGACGCCGAGAATATGCGAAAGCTGCCTGCTTTGAAGTTGCTTGGCAACTGCACAGGTAAGCTCCTCGCCGGACCTCTGGATCAGAAGGAGCGACATCAGCACGGCGATGACGACAACGGCCCCAATGACTGCGAAGGTGCGCTTTGACATGATTCTGTTGGCCCTGAACTGTTTTCTCACAAGCGAGCTCAGTCCCCGTGCCCCAGCGCTCTTGGCAATGAATATGACAACCATTCCGGCCAAGGATGTGCTCGCACCGAGCAGGACAGCATCCAGCCACCACCATAGCGCTGCTTTTGGCACTATCATGTTATGGAAGAAATACATGCGCAGGATAGGATTGATGAGAATCAGCACGGCGGCTGAGATGGCGAGCTTCTGAGCCTTTTGGCCGCTCTTGCCGAAGTGGCGGGCAGCCACCGCGCCCAGGACGAGATATACCCACATAAGGCCCACCACGGCGGAGTTGTAAACGGCGTGATGCAGGACCCCGATCGCTGTGAAAGAGCCGAGCATCCCCGACATGGCCGGTATGGCCCAGGCCGCAAACGATGCTGTGATCATGACCCGGCGCCGCGACTGACTAATCTTTATCCCTTGGGCCGAGAGGAAAGACAGCGAACCGATAGCGGCAAGAGCCATCGCCAGCAGCAGGATCAGGTCGAAAAGCTGCCTAATCTCGTGACCGCCGAGCGGGGAGCGCGTCCCGTAGTCGATCAGAAACATGAGGTTGCGGCAGAATGCTGCGAACGCAGCGAAGAAGAAATGAACAGCGCCAGTGCTTCTCTTGGAGTGTAAAGCTAGACCGTAAGAGAAGAGCCCCAGAGCGAGAAGAGGAAACACCCAAGTAACAAATGAGATCAGAAAGCCAAGCTCGAGCGCGGTCATCTCACCTGATCATCGCCTTCTCTCATTTACTCTGGGTTGTTAATCCTCCGCCGATACATACTCCCTAATCGGCAGGGTTAGGACCATTCCTACTTCCCTATTCGAAAAATCTATGTCCAGATCTTTAGCTACACTGCTAATTCTCGTGCCGATGTGCTCATCATCAGATGCGGCCATCACCATCTTGATGTACCTCTTGCCTCCGAGGGAACCGCCGACAAGACCTGCGAATATCGGCACGTCAAAGGCGAGCACCTCCTGCATCCGCGTCGCCTCGACCACAACAGCGTTCTCCAGTCCTAGCTCGGCAAACACTGACAACATGTCGTCCAGCTGATCTTCTCGGAACAGAACCACGATCACTAAATACATGACATTCCCTCTGGGTTTCAAAAGGGCAGACACCCTCATCCCCGTGTCAAAGCGTCAAATTCCTCGAAAATAGCGTAAACCTCGTCCTTGCTCCCGGCTGCCAAAAGTCTATCCCGGTTGGCCTTCTTTCGAGCGCACCGTGAGATCTTGGCAAGCACCTGGATGTATAGCTTGGTCTCCTTGGCCGGAATGCCGAACATGAACACTATGCGAACCAGCGGATCATCCTTCGCCCCGAAGTCTATACCCTTGCGAGACAGGCCGACCGCGATTACGAGCTTCTTGATCGAATCAGACCTGGCGTGTGGAATCCCCACCCCGTCGCCGAGGCTCGTTGTCATTACTGCCTCCCTCTCCTTCAGGGCGGCCAGAAACATGTCGCGGTCCGGGACGGATTCGGATTGCGAGATGATATCTGACATCTCGTCAAACACATCTGCCTTCGTGGTGGACTTGAGGTCAAGGCAGATCAGCTTCTCCTTCATGAAGGATGTCAGTTCAACCATGTTCTACCTCTTCTAAGAGCTTAAATACCGTCAACTGGGAGTGCGTGCCAGTCAATCAAAGCCTCGAAGTTAGTTCACTGCGATTGCCTGAGCGTTATCAAACACGAGAATCATCTTGCTTTCAAGAGCTGTTTGCCGGGGGCTTTTCCCCCGCCACCTCACCAGCTTTCCTCAAGGCATAGGCGGTGCACGGTGGTCCAACCAGCTCGTTGACCGCCACCGTCCCGAGTATGATGTTCGTCAGCATAGGCGCAAAAGATGCAAAGGCCGGATTGGCTTTAGCTACCAACACAAGTCCAATTGCCACGCCCGCTTGCGGCAGGAGGCCAAACCCGAGATACTTTCTGACCGTTGGTGGGGCTCGCCCCAGCCTGGCACCGATTCTCACACCAAACAGCTTACCAGCAAACCTCGCAACGATGTAGATCCCTCCCAGCGCGCCAAGCATGCCCAGATTGCTGAACTCAAGATGTGTCCCTGCCAGAGTGAAAAACATCGCATAGATCGGCGCGTCGATATCGCCGAGCGACCGGAAGATTCGGATGTTCCGCGGGGAGAGATTTATCAAAGTGAATCCCACGAACATGTTTGTGAAGAGCGGCGATACGCCAAGACCAATTGCTATCCCGCCAGAAAGCAGCACGAATCCCAAGGCGCCAACGGTAGTCTCGCGCTTGGTCCTGAAGAAGCGAGAGCCGAAGTGAGCCACAAACCCCATCCCTATACCCAGCAGGGCGGCGCCAACGATCTCGATCAGCGGCAAAGCCACTGTTTCGTAAAGACTGCTGCCCACTTGTGCCCCAATGGTCAGCAGACCTGAGGCAGTTGCGCTCGCGAAAGTGAAGATGAATAGCGCCACAGCGTCGTCGAAGCCGACCACCCCCAGAAGCGTTGTCGTAACGTCGCCTCGCGCCCTGAGCTCTCTTATGACGGCCACAGTTGCGGCGGGCGCTGTGGCAGCCGAGAGCGCTCCCAACAGCAGGGCAAATGCAAACACAGACTTGATTGGCGAGATTCCCTCGATCGGGGGCACGGCCCACACATGAGGCGCTACTACGAATGTCAGCAAGGTAACACAGAAGAAAGCTCCGAAACCCTCCATCATGCCGATCCAGGCGATGCCTCGCCCAAGCCGCTTGAGCCGGCCAATAGGCAAACTGCCGCCGATGATGAACGCGATGAGAGCAAGTGTGATCTGTGGGACCTGTCCGAGATGCTCGCCAAGCAGCAGTTCAAGCCTCTGGTGTTTGATGAGGCCGAGCAGGTCCAGGAACAGCTTGAGAAGAATCCCCACAAAAATGTAGCCAGTAACCTCAGGCAGCCGAACGCGATTTGAGAGCCGCCCGCCAATGAAGGCTACGGTGAGGATCAGTCCAACAAGGAATACTAGGTCTGCTCCCTCAGGAATCATATCTTTCCTCTGATGCGCCCAGAGTTTTCGAGGTCTCTGTTTTCCTCGAGAGACCCGCCTCGCCAGAGCGCCTCAAGGCGTAGGCAGCGAAGGGCGGCCCGATAAGCTCGTTCAAAGCAACTGATGCGAGGACAACATCGACAAGCACATACCTATAAGCAAACAAGTAAGGGTTCTCCTGAGCCACCAGCATCAGGCCGATCGCAACACCAGCCTGCGGAAGCAGCGCAAGCCCCAAATAGCGCCTCGCCGGTCCCTTCACATGTGCTATGGATGCACCCAAACGGGCGCCACCCACCTTACCCAAAAGCCTGAAGACAAGAAAACTTGCCCCGATTATCCCACAGGTGAACAAGTTCTCAAGGTGAAGCTGTGTCCCCGCTAGCGTGAAGAAGATCACGAATACAGGGCCCTGAACGCCCTCGATGGACGCGAAGATGCGCTGATTACGTCTGGAGATGTTGGCCAGGACAAAACCGGCGGCCATGATAGTGAGCAGTGGTGACAGCCCGAGAAGCATGGAGAGGCCGCTGGTGAACGTGATTATGCCAAGTGATGCTGTCATCATCTCGACCTTTCCCACTACCTTTGCCCCGACGAAATGGTGAGCTATGCCGACGAGAAGCCCAAGACACAAAGACCCAACCACTTCCACCAGCGGTCTAAGCCATAGCCGAGACGCCCCATAACCAGCGGTGGCAACGCCCATCGTGAGCAGACTTTCAGCTATCGTAATGCCAAAAGCGAATATCAAAAGCGCGATCGCATCGTCCATAGCAACCGTCGCCAGCAGCGTCGTAGTGAAGGGGCCCTTGGCCCTTAACTCCCTTATCACGGCGACTGTTGCCGCCGGTGCGGTCGCAGTCGCGATACCACCAAAGACGATCGCAAGCGGCAGCACATTCATAAAACTGCCTGCGGGCGCGCCGCCGAGATTGGCGTAAGAACCGATGACTGCAACGCCAATCGTAACTGCGACGAACGTAACAATGGCCTGAACCGAAGCTATGCAGATAATGCCCTTGCCCAGCTGTTTCATCTGCTCGAGCCGCAGACCCCTGCACACAGCAAACGCTATGAGTGCAAGTGCTAGATGGTTAATCGGAATGAGGTCGCGTGAGAAGAGCTTCGTGAACTTGATGTCCGACATCAGCCCGAGCCAGAAGATCGCCTGTTTTAAGACTATCCCGGCCGCGATGTAACCCGTGATCTCGGGAAGCCTGGCTCTCTTGGCCAAAATGCCCAGTGCGTAGCCGGAGAGAAGAAGGACGCTCAAAACGAAGATGAGCTCAACCTCTTCCAAAAGCATGATAGATCGACAACCTCTGCTATAGTTCCCACCAAATCGGGCTTCAACGCGGCATACTACACGCCCGGTGCAGTTTTGCAACGCAGACCAGCACGTCTCGAAAAAAACAGATTAGGCAGCATAAACCAGCGCCAGCATTTCCTTGAACGGCACTGGCCCGAGTTTCCCAGTTATAGCAACAGTGTAACAGGTATCAGGCCTCTACTGCCGGACTTGGATGCCTTTTCGTCTATTACTTGCCCACTGAAGCTTTTGATTTGGCCGACTTCACGTCGCAAGGCCGAGACCAGTCCACGAAGTTATCGAGGCGCGGCGGCCCTTTCATGCTGAAGCCAGGTGAGATCGTTCTGAAGCCGCTAATCGACAGTGGGGCCAGGGCAGGAGAGAGAGAAATGCGCTGCAGGGCAGTGCCCGGGGAGAGACCCTCGATGACGAGGCGCAACCCAGCGATGTTTCGGCCGTAGCCCCAGTAGAACTGGACCAGCATGAGGGCAAGATTGGCGTTGAAGTTGCCATCCCGGTTTATGGGAGCGATTCGATTCTTGAACTTTGGCCAGCCATCGTCGCCGTTGGAACGGTAGTGGATTCGCCACACAGAATCGTCGGGCTTGTGGTCGCACTTAGCGACCACGTTGACCGTGGCGAAATACCATGGATCGATCGAGATTCTGGGACTTTCAAGCACGAACAGCCCGTCATCTGATGATATATCCAAGTATCCGTTGGCCAGTTTGGCGCTGCCGCGCCTAACTATCCAGCCGTCCAGGCCCTCAGAGAAATCCCAGTCGAGTGTGTTTTCAGGCACAGGCCCGGTCAACGATAGGCCGGCCTTGCTGCGATCGAGAGGAGGGGGTGTCCCAAGAGCTGTTCCCAGGCTGGCCCGGTACTTCAACAGCCGCCTTATGTGTTCGGTCAACTCCGGACTCGCGCGCGCCTCAGAATCCTTGCATTCCCAAAACTGTGGTTCGGGGGCTGGTCGGCCCATCACAAGCGCCCTGGTCAGGTACTCGTGAACCCACATCACCTCGATCGAGTCGTGCAACATGAACCGTGTCCCTGCAACCCAGAAGTAGATGACATCCGTGCCGACGCTCCTGACCTTGTCTCCGGGCATGAAGACGAGCGATATCTGGCCATTAGCGGTCTTGGGATCGATATTACGGGCGACCGACATCGGAATCGATCCTTTGACCTCATTCGTTTTCACAAACTCAGCCAGCTCGCCTCGAAGATCGGCGTTGAGGATCAGGAGCGCTGCGCACAAGATTGCGGCTGGCAGCGCCACGGCAGCCTTGCGACTTCGGGCAAGGCGAGCGCGGATGGTGGCCAGCGAGGCCATTGTCACGAGGCTCGAGGCGATTACTGGAAGATAGAACGAATGCGGCTCGATCATCACGGGCAGGGGCACTACCGGGATCGGCGAGAGCGCCGTGAATCCAAGCGCAAAGAGCATTAGCCGTCGCAGCCGTGCAGAGTCCTCCCAACCTACGCCGCCGGTCGTGCGAGCTCGCAGCATGATATAGATGCCAAGAAGAATGGTTGGCACGACGAGCCAAAGTGGGGCAAAAAGGTGGCTGAAGACCAGCTCTGTGTTGCTCAAGACATGAAGAGCGGTTGACCGGAAGTTCGATAGAAGGCCGATCTGGCTTGGCTTTGGCCAGAATGGCCGCAGAACGAACAGGATGACGTGAGTGGCGGTGAGTAGGAAGAATGGGCTGGTGCGGCGAATGGCCGAGGCGCACCTTCTGACAGTTTCCTTGCGACCGCGACCTGAAAAGAAAACAAGCTCGATCAAAAGAAGGACAAGCGGAAGTGTGATTGCCATCTCCTTGGATAAGAGCGAAATGGTAGCTAGGACGAGCGATGCGACCAGGGCTGTGGTGCTTCGCGCCCGCCGGTAGCGGAAATACGCAATGAGGCACAGGAGGTAAGGGATGGTGAACATGATGTCAATCCCACCACCAATCCGGCAGACTGTGTCATGGAGCGCTGGCTGCTGTGAGACTATCAGCGCAGCGCCGGTCGCGACGAAGCGGCTTCTGGAGAGCACAAATCCCAGCCAGAAAACAGTAAGAAGGCACAGAAGGTGGAGAGACCAGGCAACGACACGATACCCGAACGGATCGACGTTCAGGAAGCGGTATTCCAGCAGCCAGAATATCTCAGGCAGCGGCCTGTAGAAGCTCCAGTGCGGGATGAAAATCCTAGGATACTCGGAGAATGGAAGCGGATAGAAGAAGAGGAAGTCATCCGTGTGGCTGAAGAATAGGTGGAACGTCGGAAGGAACGGCACAAGTCCGGCCGCGGCCACTAGTGCCAGACACAGCAGTGTGCCGGGCAGCCCTACACGGCCTATTGCACCTCGACCATTGATCGGCGTAGGAACGCCCCTCTCGCCCAAGTGCTCTATGTCAGATTCATTGTCCGAGTGCCGCGCTTGCCGGAATCTCATGCCCGATAGATTATCCGAATCTGCATACCGAACGCAACTGCGTGGGCACGGGGCTGGCAATCTCACAAATGATTTTCGAGGCGAATTTGGGCCAGCCCCTCGCATTGCTGGTGACGGGGGCGATCAACCGAAAAGAGAATGGATGTATCTAGGGGTCTCACGGCGTCTGGCGACGATTACTCTGCGCTTCTTGAGCATCTTGGGGGCGAGCCTGATAGCGCCCAGAAGCCCTTTCACCAGGTGAGGCTCGAAGATGGGGACGTAGGCTAACTGCCTGAACTCGAACCAGAGGATGTGGTGCAGGTCCCGCAGGATGTTGGTGACAGAGGAGTTCTTGATTATCATCAGATATCGGTTGCGAAGCTGAATCTGTCGGAGGAACTTTGGCACTTTAAGCCGTTTGTCCGGGGCATAAGCCCTAACATGATATGCGACCGCATCTGGCGTGAAAAGGCACTTCCAGCCGAGCCATTGAGCACGCCACGCCAGGTCCACCTCGTCTCTGTAGATGAAGAAGTCCTCGTCAAAAAACTCTCCCTCGACCTCGATGTCGTTCAGCATCTCTCGCCGATAAAGTGGTGCGGCGCCCGATGCGCCGAAAACAAACTCCGGCTCGGCGTACTGCCCCTCGTCGCGCTCGCGCTGGCCTCGCTCGAAGTTCCTTCGCGCTCTCGTCAGCACGGTGCCAACCCCGTCAATGATCTTCTCGTCAGGTATAGCGGCGTCGTGGCCCGCAATCCGCAAGAGCTTCCCTTCAACCATGCCGATGTTGGCGGCGCTCTGCACCGCGCACACTTTCGCCTCGACGAAGCCTGGCTCCATGAAGACATCTGCGTTTAGCGGCATCACATAATCGCCGTGACACCGCCTAATGGCGATGTTGTGGCTCTTGCAGTAGCCGAGGTTATCGGGATTGGTTATGACAGCAAACTCGGGGAAAGTGCTCCTGAGCATCTCGTCCGTCCCATCGGTCGAGGCGTTGTCAATTACAATGACCTCGATTGGCGAATACGTCTGACGTTGGATGCATGTAAGACAGCGCCTCAAGCAATCCTTCTCGTTTGTGGCAAGGACATTGATCGAGACTAGTTTTGGCCAGGTCATCCTCCAGGATGTCTCCCTCAGAAGGGCGGCTGGCCGCTACATCGTGTTCATTGAGTTGAGGAAATCTTCGTTGGACTTGGTTTTGGAGACCTTGTCAATCAAGAACTCCATCGCGTCGACCGGGTCATAGTTCTGCTGTAGGAAACGAGTTAGTATCCAGAGCTTCTGGAGCACATCCTTGGACACAAGAAGCTCTATCTTTCTCGTTCCCGACTTCTCGAAGTTGATGGCAGGATATATCCTGCGGTCAACCAGCCTCCTGTCCAAGTGCAGCTCCATGTTGCCGGTGCCCTTGAACTCCTCAAAGATAACATCGTCCATTCGGCTCCCCGTCTCGACAAGCGCGGTAGCGATAATGGTGAGGCTCCCGCCCTCCTCGATGTTCCTCGCGGCCCCGAAAAACCGCTTCGGCTTCTGAAGAGCGTTGGAGTCGAGCCCGCCCGACAGGACCCTGCCGCTAGGAGGCGCGACAGTGTTGTGAGCCCTGGCAAGCCTGGTGAGGCTATCCAAAAGGATACAAACGTCATGCCCCTGCTCGACAAGCCGCTTGGCCTTCTCAAGCACCATGCTGGCAACCTTCACGTGCCGCTCAGCAGGCTCGTCAAAAGTTGACGCGATAACCTCTGCGTTTATCGAGCGACGCATCTCGGTTACCTCCTCCGGACGCTCGTTGATCAGCAAAACGATCGGTATCACGTCCGGATGGTTCGCCGTGATGCTGTTGGCGATGGCCTGGAGCAGCATCGTCTTCCCAGTTCTGGGAGCCGCCACGATCAGGCCCCTCTGACCCAGTCCGATCGGCGTAATCAAGTCTATGATGCGAGTAGATATGTTGCCGTTGCCGGTCTCGAGCTGGATCTTCTGGTCCGGGAAGAGCGGTGTCAGATTGTCGAAGTTGATTGTCTCCTTGATCTTGTCGGGCTCCTGGCTGTTTATCGTCTCCACTCGCAAGAGAGCGAAGTAGTGTTCGTTCTCCTTGGGGGGACGGATCAGCCCGCCAACTGTGTCGCCCTTTCGCAGCCCGAACTTCCGTATTTGCGACGGCGAGACGTAGATGTCGTCAGGCCCAGGAAGGTAGTTGAAGTCCTGAGACCGCAGAAAGCCGAAGCCCTCGGGCAACGTCTCGAGAACACCCTCCGCAAAGATCAGCCCCTCTTTCTCTATCTGGGCAAGCATGATCTTAAAGATCAGCTCTTGCCTTGGGAGAGCGGCGGAACCATCAACACTAAGCTCCTGAGCGAGCTTCGACAGTTCCGAGGTCGATTTGGCTTTCAGCTCGACGAGGTTCATCGTCGGCCTGACGCCGCTCGGCATGTACCCAGTATCCTCTCGAACCTGATTCCTGGGCGGAACTGCCGCTGTTTCTACCTTCCTCTTTCGTGGTCTAGCCAATGTGATTTCCCCTGATTATTGTTGTGAATTGCTCGGACCCGCCAAATCAAAGGCAACACAGCCCAAGACCTAATGACCGAAACCAACGCCTAAGTGATCAGTCGATGAACGAATCGTGAAAAGCTATAAACACCCTCGCAAAGACCAAATCTTGAACCGACAAGCACTTAATTGCCACCATACCGGCTATATATCATCGGGACTCGGATTTCTGAAGGATAAACCTGACACAATACCACGATGGCAATACCTTGCCTCGATCGCGGCTCAGGCAGGCTATTTTCGTGTTTCTATCTTTAACTATCGGTTCTCAGTCCGATAAAGTCAAGCTGTTTTTTTGAGAGGGGTTTCCCCATTCTGTCCTGGAGTGGTTCAGGGCACCGCCTTCGTTTCAGGGGGCTTGACGCCGGCTGCGAATCCCCCTCGGCGCGCTCATGCGCGGCGTCCGGTCCGGTCCAATTCCAGCTGGGACCATGCAGAAGCAGACCCATATACCAAATAAACCGACGAGCCCCCGCTTAAGACCGGGCAAACTCCCGGCGCAGAATCCCCGCTCCGGTCAGAAACCATGCCGGATAGGCCGGACAGCCTCTACAACGTCATCACAAAGCCACTCCTGCGAGCGTTATCGCAGGCGTGCGCCTCAATCCAGGTCTGCTGAGGGAGACAGCTTCCCTTACGGCGTAAACGTGAACGGCGCCTCAACGATCTCGTCGATCAGCTCGCCGGTCTCGTTGGAGATGATGGCCGCCTTTACGAAATACTCACCGGCGGGCTCGAAGCCTCCGAAACTGTACTGGAACAAGTTCGCAGGACCCCAGAAGAGCTTATCCGGAAGCGCCCCCGTGAACGCAGGAGTAGGAGCGGTCGAGAACGTTGGCCAGAAGAAGAGCGTCTCATCGCCGGGCAGCTGAAAGGCTACGTAGATTGAGACGGCGCAGGGCGCCATGGGATTGTGAAGCTCGCCGTAAAGACTGAGCGTGTCGCCAGGGACGAAGTCCACTGTCGTGCCAGTAGTGCCCGTGAGATCAAGGTCAAGCCAGGGAATCGGGCTCTCATCGAGGCGCGAAAGCGCGGTGTCCGTGCAAACCCAGGTCTCGTTGTGAGGGGCGAAGGCAACGGATTCGATCGCCCCGGTCGCAAGGCCATCTGCGGGCGTAACGGGCCGCCATTCATCGTCGGCGAATCTCAGCGCGCCGAAGGACCCCGTTATCCACACGTCGCCTCGGGGGGAGACGAACATCCCTTGGAGAGTGCCCGTTATACCGGTGTCGAGCGGCCATTGCTTCAGGGAGCCATCCGCGTCAAGCCTCATAACTGTGTAAGAGGCGGGCGACCAGGAGGTCTGTATCAAAGCCCAGATACTGTGCTGGTCGTCAGAGGCGAGGCCCATTATGGTGCAGGCCGACGCCGCGATGGGCTGCTGGCGCCAGCTGCCCTCGCTGAAGATGTTCACGTCGATTGTGGGCTCCGTGTATGGAGAGCCGGCCCACGCCCAGATGTCGCCGTTAGCCGCGATGGCGATTCCATTAACGTCGTTTGAGGTAAGACCGTCCTCTGTGCTGAATCTCGTCCAGGTCTCGCTTTCCAGGCGATAGATGCCCATAGAGGAGCCGACCCAGAGGTTGCCGCTCACATCGAAAGCCATTGCCCCGCTAGGATTGAGTGGAACGTCGTCGCCCGGCAGCTTAAATGTGCTTCTCGATGCCAGGTCAAAGAGACTGAGATGGCCGGCCCGGCCGGTTAACCACACGCAATTGCGAGCCTGATCGTAGAACATCGAGGGGCTGCCGGATACTACTCCGGGCCTTTCTGCGCTGTACACACTCCACGAGACCCCATCAAAAAAGCCCCTGCCCCCGTGGTAGCTCTCAAACAGCAGGCCGTCCGGCGTCCAACAGGCGCACATCAGGTGGCCCATCGGGATACTGAAACTCATGGGCAGATCAGACCAAGTGTCGCCATCGAACGATATTATCCCCATCGAGCTCGTCGCCCACAGGACGTTGTTCGCATCGACCGCAGTGCTCATGATATCCACAACTTCGGCCCACGTCTCGGGCATGCCGTCCCCGGGGCTATACTTGGTCCAGGACTCGCCGTCAAACCGGGCCACGCCGTTATAGATGCCCACCCAAATCGAGCCGTCCGGCGCTTCTGAGAAACCAAACGGTGTTGACCGTGCGGAACCGACTGAGTATGAGGACCATTGGGCGCCGTCAAAGCAAACCACATTGTCCGAGCCCCCGTAGTTCGCTGCCCATATATTGCCCTCGCTGTCGCTGAATATCTCATAGTGAGCCTTTTCCTTCTCCTTTACCCATTGCTCCTCACCAAGTCGGAATATGCCCTTAGCGGTGCAGCACCACGCGGCATCGCCATTGTCCGTGACGCCCCGAATGGTTCCCTCGAGGCCGCTCTCCTCGCCATAGAACCTCACGAGCTGCCCGTCCCAAAAACTGAGCCCTTTGGCGCCTAAGGCCGCGGTCCAGACGTTATCGTCGCCATCTACGGCAAGGCAACCTATGCTGCTCTTGCCCAGCTGCTGCTGCGCCCCGAACGGCTCAAACGCTGCGCCATCGAAGAGCCACAGGCCCCGACTGGCGGTCCCCAGCCATTTTACGCCCCTGGAATCAATCGCAATGCAGCTGAGGTTGTTCTCCGGCAGGCCCTCGCCGCGCCGATAGACCCTCGCGGCGCGCGTGTTGACGTCAAATCGGTAGAGGAGCGCGCCCGCTGACCAGAGATGGTCGCCCTCAACGAGCAGCTTCCCATAGCCGTCCTCTTTCACGTAGTTCTTCCAAGTCTGACAGTATCCCGCTCCGCAAACGCACGCAAACAGAAAAAAGACCAACAGAATCGCCGTCCACCTAGACCTCGTCATTTCACTATCCCTCCATGTTTAAGAGACTGTCGTCAAGTTCTTCCCATTGCTGAGGGTTGGGGCCTCCCTAACTAACATCGCCAATGTGTTAGCCCAGCGTAAGTCTCTCCTGAGCCGGCTACTCTTTCTCCCCGTCCTCGTTCACGTTGAAGTAGTATTCGCCTGAATTGGGGTCTCGGCCGCAGCTCGAATCGAAGTGGTATGTGTATTCGCCGCTGCCCCAGCCTTCAAATTCGAAATCCACGTCTTTCCAATAGTGTTTGCATACCGGTGTGATCAGCTCCCACTCGGTCAGGGTGTAATCTGTCCAGTTACTGGAGCCCGGTGGCTTGATATACACCTTGGGACACTCCAAGCCCAGTTCCGTCACATCACCCGTCACCCCAAAGACGAAGACCCACGGCGTCGGTGTTGCGAAAACGGCACCATTGGAGAGGCAATCACTCTCGTCTCCACACTGCCCTGCAAGGGCAATAATCGCCCACGTTATTGCCACGCAAGCGACCAAACCAACAACTATGAGGTTTCTCTTTCTCATAACACACTCCTTGTCTTTTCTGAATAGGTTCTTCAACACTCCCGTCCCAAGCGCCTGTAAACTCGAGGCCCCAACCTCTCTTTTCTAAACGAGCTTATCATAACTGTACGTTTTTCTTATACACTTAGACATTATTCATGATGAAAGCAGCTGGCGGACATGTCAAGTGCTTTCTTGAGGAGTCGCCCTATTCTTCTCCAGACAGCCGGCTCGGAATGTCTAGGGCCATAACCCAGCTTCCCTTGTCATGGGGCCTTTCCCCGCGAGGGGATGGACGTGAGTAGCCGTAGGTGGAACCTACGGACAGGTTGTCCCAAACCTCCTCAAAAGCGACCCTGCAAAGGGTCGAACGATACCGTCAATCTCTGGATTTGTTCGACCCCTTTAGGGTCGCCAAGACGGATCTGGGCACACCCATGACCCCGCGTTTCACACGGGGCTACTCACGTTGCTCCCTTTCAGGGAGTTAAAACATCCTCCCTGTCAACCTCGATTCCAGTTTTTCCCTACCCACAATCGAGCCATAAAGGCCACAATGTCGGCGCTTGCAAAGTTTTTGGCAGTCTTGTAGGATTTTAATATCCAATCTTCTTTATATGCGCAGCCGGGCGGCCGCGACAAAACAATGGATAACGACGCTTATGAGAAAAACGAAGATAGTCTGCACAGTTGGGCCGGCCACAGCTAGCAGAGAGATGATCGCGGCGCTGGTGGACGCTGGCATGGACGTGGCCAGGATCAACCTTTCACACGGCACGGAGCAGGAGCACTCGCAGGTGGTTTCCGAGATTCGGCAGGTGGCGGAGGACACCGGCAAGCCGATCGCGATATTGATGGACCTACCTGGGCCGAAGATGCGCATCGGATGTTTCGAGAAGGAGCCGATCACGCTCACGAAGGGCGACAAGTTCAGGATCACCGTCGAGGACGTTGTGGGCGATCAAGAGCGAGTATCGATCGGCTATAAGCCGTTCGCAAAGCAGGTGAAGGCTGGCGAGCGGATACTCCTTGCGGACGGCGCCTTGCAGTTTGTGGTCGAGGGAACGGACGGGACGAACGTCGATTGCGTGGTCGAGGAGGGAGGGGAACTATCGAGCCACAAGGGGGTGAATGTGCTGGGGCCGTCGCTCGATATTCCGGCGCTCACTCCGAGGGACAGGGAGCTCATCGCGTTCGCTGTTCGCGTCGGTGTGGATTTCATAGGGCTTTCGTTCTGCCATCAGGCGAGCGACGTTCTCGATGCGAAACAGGCCCTGGCGGAGCTGCAATCGCACATCCCCGTTATCGCCAAGATAGAGAAGAAAGAGGCGGTCGATAGGATCGAGGAGATCGTTGACGTGGCGGACGGTGTGATGGTTGCCAGGGGCGATTTGGGCGTTGAGATACCGATATATGAGGTGCCGATCGCGCAGAAGAAGATCATCGCGTGCGCCAACGCGGCAAACAAGCCCGTGATTACGGCGACTCAGATGCTCAGCTCCATGGTCGAGAACCCCAGGCCTACTCGTGCGGAGACGACGGACGTGGCGAACGCGATACTGGATGGCACTGATGCGACGATGCTTTCTGAGGAGACGACCATCGGCAAGCATCCGATTGAGGCGGTCAAGATGATGGCGAGCATTGCTTCCTACACCGAGCCGCACGTATGTCCCATAATGACACGGCAAGATGAGGGCAGATGCAGAATCGATGCGGCGATAGGGCACTCGGCGGCGACCGCAGCCCACGATCTTGGCGCAAGCGCGATCGTGGCTTTCACGCGGACTGGCCGAACGGCTCAGCTCATCTCGCAGCACAGGTTGCCGATGCCCGTTGTCGCGATCACGCCGGACAGGACCACGCTGCGGCGGCTGAACATTCTGTGGGGTATTATGCCGATCCTTGTCGAGGAGATAATGAGCACCGACCACATGCTCGAGGTGGCGGAGCGAGTGCTGCTGGACCGGGGAATAATCCACAAGCAGGAGCTCTATATTGTAACGGCGGGGCTCCCGGCGTCCGAAACTACCCCCACGAATTTCATGCGCGCCGCCCGGCTATAGTGGTCGCCGGCCAGGAGCGTTCAGGTCTGAGGCCCGGGCCTCGAGCCGAACTTCCAGCGGGAACCTTATTGAATCTCTCCAAGAATCAGATTGAGCGAAGCGGGCAGAGACCTTTTGGACTGCGGTGGCTTGACACCGCTTTGGTTGGCGGTGACCTGGCACCGCCACAAGAGGCGATTGCACCAGCAACAAGTCATTGAGGAGACAGATTGACGCGTCAAGCCGCGTCAGGTGAAAGCGGTGTCAAGCCACCGCACTCCAAACCACCCAACAGGTGCAACTCACAAAGCAACAAGAGCCGCCACGATCGCCCAGTAAAGTGGCTGAATAGATTGCATCCGAAACGTCGATGACTTCAAATCTGATTCTGGGGGAATCTCAACTCCCTTGATGTAGATGGTGCTCGCAGACATCCTGCAAGAAGCAGCGGCCGCATCTGGGCGCACGGGCGAGGCAGACCTCTCGACCTATCCGGATGAGGTTCATGTGCAAGTTGTATCTATCGTCCTCAGGGACTGCCTGCTCGAGGAATCGCTGCAGCTGCTCGCGCGTGCGCGAGGCGTGGTCCAGACCGATCCTGCTCGCCACTCTGAAAACGTGAGTATCGACCGGGAATGCCGGCTTGCCGCATGCGAATAGCAGCACGCACGCTGCCGTCTTGGCGCCGACTCCTTTGAAGCCTGTCAGGAACTCATATCCCTTCTCAAGCGACATTGAGCAGACGAAGTCCATCGTGAGGTCTGGGTCGTTCTGCCTGACCTGGGGGAGCAGATCGAGGATGCGCCTCGTCTTTGTGGGGCCTAGCCCGGCGGTTTTGATAGTATCGAGAACCTCGCTGTAAGTTGCTGACAGCAGCATGTGCCATTGAGGGAACCTGTTCTTGAGCCGTCTGAAGGCTGCGAGAGAATTGACGTCAGTCGTGTTCTGGGAAAGGATCGTGAGAATAAGCTCGTCCAGCGGAGACCTCAAAGGCCTCCGTCTAGGCAAGCCTAAATTGCCCAGCAACCTCTGATTGACGAGCGAGATGAGGTTAGTTGGCCGCTCACCGCCCGTCATGTATTGCCCGCTCTATTGAGCCTCGGTAAGCGTGATCGTCTCGCCCGCGATTGCATCCCAGGGCTGATCGAACACATGCCCAGCCGGCGCCATCACGGCAAAGAGGCCTATGTTCTGGTCAATTAGCGGGAAGCCATAGAAAAAGCGAAGCGTCATTGCGTGAATTGCGAACGCATAGTTGTCATCAGCAAACGGAGCTGGGTCAAGAAGGCCGTGTGCGCCCGGAACCCAAGCACCGTCAACGTTGTATGAGAAGTAGCTGCCGTCCTCCAGCAAGAAAGCCAGAAAGAGGTCCGTATCCCCTACTTGGTACCCAAAATTAGTGTAAAGGCTGATGTAGGTGAACGCGTCCCCCCGATCGTACTTGTCGTTCCTGTTGCTGTCCGTGTATGGCTCGCGCTGATTGTCCCAGCGCCCGTTCTCGTTCAGGTCAGTGAACGGCTCACCATTGTCGTATCGCCCGTTGTAGTTCTCGTCGATATAGGGCTCTCCTCCGTCCCAAACGCCGTTCCCATTCTCGTCCGTGAAGGTCTCACCCTCGTCACACCTGCCGTTGTCGTTAGCGTCCTCGAACGGCTCGCCAAGGTCCCATCTTCCGTTGTCGTTGAGGTCCTCGTAATACTCGGCCACGTAATAAGTCTTGACGCCGTCTCCGTCCTTGGACGGTTTGGACAGCAAGATTTTGCAGACAGGGCCGACCTCCTTGCCTCCATAGACACCCATGTCGATGTCGGTGCCGTCGTAATTCGTCTCGGAAGTCTCATCTGGCATATCTGGGTCGCCTGTCCCGATACAAGGGGAACCTGCCGCAAGATGATAGTCGCCGTTCTCCGCATCGACGAATAGCGGGTCCTCGTCGGCTATCACGTTTGAACCAAGCTGGAGGTTATTTACGTCTTGGCCATTGTCATAGAATAGGCAGTAGTCGAGCCTTTTCCTCACCTGCGACTCTGCCCCAACGGCACATTCCGTGATCACGTTGTTCCTGAACCAGTCCACGTGATTGCCCTCATACCAGTAAACGCCCGTTGGGAAACCGACGATGACGTTGTTACGAATGGTCGGTTGTGCCATCCCCCCGACCACAAACCCGTACACCTCTGAGCCCGGAGCATTGTTGACTATGTGGTTGTTGCGGATGGTCGGCTCACAAGGCGTCAGGACAGCGTCCATCCTGCAATAGACGCCGGCGTAGCCGTTGCCCTCGATCCAGTTGTGCATCACACTCGCCTGACAGCCATTTTCGAGATACAGCCCATAGTACTCGTTATCGACAAGCCGGTTGTCGATTATGAGCGCCTTGGAGATGTCAGTGTTAAGGTTCTGGTCGTAGCTCGTAATCTGGCACTTGATGCCGGTCCGATTGCCCGTGCTCTCGCAGTTGATGGCCACCGAGACCTCTCCTTTGCCCCGGAAGCAGATGCCCGAGGCCTTGCTGTTTTGAATTGTAAGGTCCCGGATGATCGTGTAGGGAGCATTGACGATGAAAATATCGAATCCGCCCTTGGACCCATCGATGATCGTCTTGCCCGTACCCTCGCCTACGATCGTTACGGCCTCACGCTCCGGGGCCTTCGGGCCGATAGGGCTGATTGAGATCGACGTCTCATAATACAATCCTTCCCTAATAAAGACCGTATCCCCGGTATTCGCATCATAAACAGCATCTTGAATACTCAGGAAATCGTCCGGCACCGTTATCGTGCGGCCCTGAGTAACCGATGGCCAAACAAGCGCGCATACGAGCGCCGCAGCAAAAGCAAAATGTAATAGCTTCATAACAGCCTCCTATTCAAACTAGTGTCAGTTACAATTTCATTCGCATGATACGAGGCTGCCGATTTGTGTCAAGTCATTTCACCAGAGCTTCATCGAGCATCTATTCGGTAGGTGCGTATCGCGTTGGTTCAGGCCACTCGTGGTTCAGCCTCTTGAACACAAACGTGGATGTTGGGACTGTTTCGTAAATGTTCTCGAAATCATTGACAATCGTAAAGAGTGCCTTATCATTCTCATAACGGGAATCGTCTCCTGTTAATGCTTGGTGGAAAGTATGGAGAGGCACCTGCGACCAAAAATCTTTTGGAGGGATTTAAACATGAAAATGGCGCTTCTTCCGATGACTGTGTTGATGGTGGCAGCTTTGCTTCTGTCAGGATGTGCGATGGTTTTGAGCCCCGCGACAGGCTTTCTGTACTCTGACGTCAAGGGTCCCCATTCGGTAACTGCCAATGCGGACTACTCAAAGGTTGGGACCTCCGAGTGCACCTCAATCCTGGGGTGGATCGCGACCGGTGATGCTAGCATTAAGGCCGCCATGGAGAACGGAGGCATCACCAAGATTCATCACGTAGATTACAAGGCAGAGGTCATTCTGGGCGTTTATGCCAAACTAACAGTTATTGTTTACGGCGAGTAGTCAATCAAGATAAGTCGCAGGTGCCATCGCTCCCCCTCCTGACCTCTTGAGACATTCAGGCCACTGTCGCGGCCTGGGACAAGCATGAAGTATCGGTGATTATCGCATCTAAAAAGCCACCAACGCTCCGCGATACTACCCCCCTTCATCTCAGGAGTCGCAAAAGCGAGCAGAACACTGAAGATCAACTTAAGTGAACAGCATTGGGGCTAATCCTTGCACGTCTGATCTCGACGTCTGCCCTGAAATGAAAAGGGCCGGTCGAGGTCTCGTGAGCCTCGACCGGGGTTATGTCCTAAGACTTTGCTGTAAAAAAAGCAACGCGCAGCCAGTATCAAGCCCCATGAAACGAAAGCGGTGCCCAGAAGCACTCCAGGACAGAATGGGGGAAACTCCTCACATCGCGTGTGTTGACAGGACGGAGCGGCCTCTATACGATTCTGGCAGCGCTTTATGTCAAAGTGAGTTCGCTGGGAGAAGATAGGTGTCTGAAACACAGAACGACCGTGTGAGCGAAGAATTGGCCACGCCGAAGGGCGACGGGCAGGGACGGTGGCTTTCCATCCTTGTCGTTGTCTTGCTCTGCCTGGCCGGCGCTTTTGCCCTGGGGATGCAGATAGCCAACCTGCCGTCAGCGCTGAAGTATCGAGCCGAGAGGGCCTTAGCGGCGGGCGATTTCGCCACGGCAATGAAGCACTATATCAAGATTCGGCGCATCGAGCACACAAGCAAACCTTTCGAGCCGAAGATGCGTGATATCGCGCTCACGGGCATTGGACAGCACTATGAGCAAAGCAAGGAGCTCTTTAACAAAGGACAGATTCAGAATGCTTTGGCGGAATATACGGCGGCAATGGCGCTTTCAAACGATTACTTTTTTGTCTTTCCCTCGGATGAGTTCGGGGCGCCAAAGGAGGATAAGCTTCTGAAGCTCTTGGACACCATCAAAGATGACTCGTGCCTGATGGCGAAAGTCCACTCGTTGAGAAGCGAATGGGACAAGGCAAGGCCTCGCATGCAGGAATGTGAGAGGGATGCGCTGGACAAGTCCTCGGCGCTTTTTTGGGAGACCTATGTCTATCTGATTACATGGGACTGGGAGGCAGCGCCGCAAGTCATAGAGAAACTAATGAAGACTTCGGGCATGGGTTCTCTGTTGGAGGGCTTCGGGAAACAGGCGAACAGCAAGAAGGTGGTCGAGACAACGCTTAGGTCTCTCGTGCCCAAGAAGCTCTGGCCGATCTGGACGCTTGCCGGACAGCTCAAGTGGTTCGAGCTTGCTCAGATTGTCGAGCGAATGGGGATGGAGCTGGTCCATCCCGGCAATGACAAGATCGGCTCGACTGGCGTCGCTGCACCTTGCGACATCGTTGTTCGCAGCGCCGGCAAGGACCACGGCGACTATGGCAACATCGTCGTCAATGGGGTTGATGTCGCGACAGGTCTTAGGGGCTACAATCTCGTGGCTCTCGAGCAGAAGTCGGGGGAGCTTCTCGTATCGGACCACTTCGACACAATCAAAGACAAGGGCGATAATCAGCAGCTTAGGCAACGCATCAGAAAGCTCCCTGCCGGGGCCATCGTGATACTGGCAGCCAAGGGCAAGACGAAGGTCGAGACCGATCTACTGGAAGCGTTTAGAGGGATCGGCGCCACGTTCGCCATGACCGAGCCCGACCGATACCTTTGGTCGCACTGCGCAATCGGTGTTAAGGGCGCACCGGCCGGCTCTGCGCTCGAGATGCACTGCCGAGGGGCATCTTTTCTCGAGGTATGTGGTCCAACGGATTTCGGCTCAGATGAGATGTCAATCAAGGCCTATATGAGGAAGAAGGCCGCTTTCGACCATCGTCCTGTGATCTATCTATCAGGCAAGGAGCTTGGCAGCGAGCTATTGTTCGCGGCCCCCTGAGGAACGGGCGGCCAGCGGCCCCTCGGTCAGAGCGAGAGGGCTTGGTCGAGGCCCGCTAAGCGGCAGCTATGCCGCGAGCCCCTGGAGCATCACGATGCGGGTGCCTTTGCCTTCTGTTCCTTCTTGCTCGTCCAGACCTGCTGGGCCACCTGTAAAACGGTGCCGGTGAGCCAATAGAGCACGAGACCGGATGAGAAGCTCAAGAAAAAGAACGTGAAAACAACCGACATCATCATCATCATTTTGGCCTGTTTGGGGTCGCCGGCGGGCGTCATCTTCTGCTGGACGAGCATCGCGACTCCCATGAGGATGGGTGTTATGTAGTAAGGGTCTGGCTCGGAGAGGTCATGGAGCCAAAGGATGAACGGCGCCTGCCTCAAGTCGATAACGATGGGCAGAACTCTGATAAGAGCGAACAGGACCGGGAACTGGATCAGCATCGGCAGACAGCCACCCATCGGGTTCACCTCGTGCGTCTTATATAAGGTCATGATCTCCTTGTTGAGGCGCTCTTTATCGTTCTTGTATTTCTCGCGAAGCGCCTTGATCTGAGGTGCGACCACCTGCATTTTCTTCATCGATTTTGTCTGTTTGACTGTTAGTGGGTAGAAAACAATCTTGATCAGCAGCGCCAAGATAATAATGGCCAGGCCGTAGTTGCCGACAAGCTTGTAGATATACTTTAGCAAGACATAGATTGGTTCTGCCACAATGGTGAGCCAGCCAAAATCAATGATTTTCTCCAGGCCAACGTGCACTTTTTCGAGTTCGTCTGTGTCCTTTGGCCCCGCAAAGACCGTTACGCTCGAGGTGCTCCTGCCGGACAGAGGGATTACCCATCTAACATTAAATCCCTGTAAGAACGGCTCCGAGCCGACCAGCCAGGATGTTTTCCGAGCCAGCGCGACAATGAAATATCTGTCCTGAAGCGCCGCCCAGGACAACATGTCGTTGAGACCAAACGCGTCCTTGAGCAGATGTTCCCTATCCGAGGCAACTATTCCGCCGCTCGAGTATCTCCCCTTGGGCTCCACGCCGGATGAGCCCACATCGGGGCCAAGCCAGGTCTCGAAGCTCTGCCCCGCGACCGTGGCCGACGACGACGCCTCAAACGTGTAAGACAGGTCCATCATATAGCTGTCGGGTCTTATGCGATACTCCTTGATCAGCTTGCCGTCGTTGAAGTCGGCCTCGAATCGAATTACCCAGGGGTCCGAGCCCGATGCGAGAACGGTACTGGCCGGGGCAGTTGTGGTGAACTGCACGGTTTCAAACGACGGCCTCCCCTTCTCTTCCGACCCTAACGGATAGACGGTCTTCAGCATGTACTCGCCAATAGCAGAAAGATACGGAGGCACCATCTCCACGCCCTCGAGCAGCTCTATCAGGCGCATCGTCTCACCCTTGTCTGACCGTTCATACGAGAGCTCCTTTGACAGACTCGTCCGCAATCGTCCGGCGGAGGCGCGGCGCTTGGCTAAGTCGGAGAAGGAAATGCGACTCGCAGCGCCCAGGAACTGCTCCGCAAGCTCCTTGAGGCGGTCCTTCTGCTCGGAAGAAAGCTCCCTCTGGCCCATAAAGTCGCTGCGGAAATCGGAGACTACCTCGCCAAGCACCTTCTTTGCGTTCGCAAGCTGGAACTCGTTCAGCGCCTCGGCCGCCGTGTTCTTGGCCAAAAGCTTCTCCTTGGCCGTTATGAAGTTGGGCGGAAGGTCCTTGTAGCGTCTCAAACGCAGGCTCTTGATCCCTCCTCCGTCAGTAGAGAAGACCACTCTGAACAGGTCAGAATCAACAACAACCTCACTTGGACGCTTCTCTTTGACGACGGGCCGCAACCGCGATTTGGCCTGCTTGCCAGTCATCTCGCGCTCTAAATACTGCTCCAAAGTGCTTGGCGACTCTGAAGCCGGGCCCACCTCTTTCGCGCGAGTCTGAGTGGGCTCTTTTGGTCCGGGCTCGGGTTTAGGCACAAAGAAGTAGTTGTAAAGAACCACTACGGCGAAGATTAGAACGATCGCTAGAATGAGTCTTCTTGTTTCCATATAAGCTCAGTCCTCAACCGGCGGTTGTGTGTTTCTCTGCTCGGGGCAATGGGTCGTAGCCACCGGCGCAGTAGGGCTGGCACCTCAAGAGCCTATAAACAGCAAGTTGCGTGGCTCGAAGCAGACTGAACTCTCGATACGCTTCGATGGCGTATTCTGAGCAAGTTGGCGAGAAGCGACAGCAGCGAGGCATGATGGGCGACACTAGTTTCTGGTATGCGGTGAGCGTCATGATAACGGGGGTTGCCAGCACTGTGTTAATGCCTTTGCTGGCCAGAGACGCAAATGAGCCGTGCTTGCGAGGGCTGCCCACCAGCCTTTTCAGCGCACGCTCCAGGTCATCTCGGACCTCCACAAACGAGGCGCCGGCTATCGACGGCCTCGCACAGATGACAACGTCCCAGCCCGGCCCCAGATGTGGCAAAAGACTCATAAACGCCTCGCGCAGCAGCCGCTTGACGCGGTTCCTGACGATCGCTTTCCCGACCTTCCGGCTGACGGACACCCCGAATCGCCGAATGGTTCTCTCGTCAGACTTCACGCCGAACACAACCAAGTTCGCTCCCGCAACGCGCTTGCCGCTGTCGTAGATCAGCCGAAACTCCGATGAGAGCCTCAGCCGCTCGTAGTCAACCCCCCGTTTTGGCAATGTCGCTAACCCTTGAAGTGCTGATGATGCCCGTGGCGCTCAAACTGAGAGTCGCTTTCTGCCCTTTGAACGTCTCCTCGCAATCACCTGCTTGCCTTGCCGGGATCGCATTCTAACCAGGAAGCCATGTGTCCTCTTGCGCCTCAGATTGTGAGGCTGATATGTCCGTTTCATTCTGCTACCTTCTCAGTTGCTCATTTTTCGTAACGTGGTCTTATCAGTAGAAAGGTATCCCTCCAGGGGATTACACGCCGGATACTAAAACGCAAGGCAAGCCCTGTCAACGACACCAACGCCAAGCGGTTGCAGGCAATCCTCGACACCTGCCCGCGCGAGCGTGAGGATGCCGCACGAGATCATCTCGCCTTCGGGAGAACTTTTGGCGACTCAGTCATTAGATAAACATTCTCGACGCCAGCGCCCCTCACATTTTCTAGAAGCTCCATCACCCCCTCGTACGAGCAGCGCTTGTCCGCGGCAATCATCACCTTCGAGGCAGGCATCCGGGCAAGCTCCGTGGTCAGGACTTTAGGAAGCTGGCCCAGGTCCACCTTCTTATCCTGAACGAAAACCTGGCCGTCATGCCGAAGCGACACTATAACGGCCCGGCGAGTCTTCTGCTCCTCAAAGTCCCCTTTCGGCAGGCCGACGTCCAGCCCGTATCGAATCACCGGGGCGGTCAGGATAAAAATGACGAGGAGCATCAACATGACATCGACAATAGGGGTTACGTTGATGTCCGATATAGCAGCCATTCGGCGCCTGCCGAGGCTCATGGCTCGGACCCCGCCTCTCTTGGCCCCGAGATAGCACGCACCAACCAGTGTCCCGCAAGCCGCTGAAACCTGTCGTTGAAGTCGTCAATCCTGGCGCCGAACTGCCGGGATTTCTGAATGAAGTAGTTGTGAGAGACGAGCGCCGGAATCGCTGCCACAAGGCCTGCGACTGTCGTGAGAAGCGCACTCGAGATTCCGGCGGCCACGACTCTGAACTCCGCGGTTCCCACTCCGCCCATACTATGGAAGGCGACCATGATCCCCCACACCGTTCCCAGCAATCCCACGAACGGCCCGGCAGCAGCGATTGTGCCCAGAACGCCAAGCCGACGCTCGAACAAAGCCGCCTCCTCGTCAGCACAGATAGCGAGGCTCTCCTTCAGAAGATCGATCTGCATCTCAACCATCCCGGACCTGAGCCCGGGCTCCTGAGCACGCCCTGAGCCGGCGATGTCCAGAAGCTGAAGCGACTCCTTCAGCAGAGCGTGCCCCCTGTTGAATATCCTAGACAGGGAGCTGGGCGGGATGTCGCCAAGGCTGTCGGCAACCTCTTTTAGGTTGTGCGACTTCCTGAAGATGCGCTCAAACTCCCAGAATCCTCGCTCCGTCTGCCTGAAGAAAAAAACGCGCTCAAGGATCACCGACCATGAATAGAGCGAGACCACCAGTAAAGACACCGTGATCGCAACACCAAGAGGGTCCATCTGAGAGAACAGCGAGACGACAACGCTGTCCTTTGCAGCTAGCAATAGGTCCAAATGCTCATACCTCATGGCGTTCTGCGCGAAACACTCTGCAATCGCTCGTAGTCTCGTAGAGGCTAATTCGCGCTGACGTCGAATGTCAACGACACTTAGCACTCCCGTTGGCTGATTTTGGAGTGCGGTGGCTTGACACCGCTTTGTCTCGCCGTGGCCTGACGCGGCGTGCGCTCTGTTAAGAAGCGTGCGTTTGTTTCGATGACCGCTTCCAGGTTCAGGATGGATGTCTATCAGAGGGTGGTGTCGAGCCACCACCAATGAAAGCGGCGTGAACCCGCCGCACTCCAAAAGAGCGGTCTCCAACATAGTTAATTCCATCGGTGGGGCAGACCCGGTCGGTTGCAAAGGCAACTTGCCGGGTTGTATGATCATCCAGAATTGGGGAGACATAGAACATGCAGCTGAAGGATAAGACCGCAATCATAACGGGCGGCGGGACGGGGATCGGGCGAGCAATCGCCCACCGATTTGCTGTGGAAGGCGCCAAGATTGCTATCTGCGGGAGGCGCCTCGAGCCACTCGAACGTGTGGGCCGCGAGCTTGGCAACGCCAATGAGGCGCCCTATTGGCAGACGGCAGATGTCTCGAGGAAGGCCGACGTTGACCGCTTTGTTGGGAACGTTGTGGACCGCTTTGGACGCATTGACATTCTCGTCAACAACGCTGGCATTCTTTTCAGAAAGGACATCCTGAGCACAAGTGAACAGGACTGGGATGAGATGTTCGCCATCAACGTCAAGGGCGTTTATCTATGCTGCAAGGCGGCGCTGCCGCACATGATCGATCGAAAGGCGGGCAACATCCTGAACATCGGCTCAGTCTCGGGCATCAGGGCCACTACCTATGCAGACGCATACAGCGCCTCGAAGGCAGCGGTGCATATCTTGACGCGAAGCCTGGCGAAGGGCTACGCGAAGGACGGGATACGGGTCAACTGCATCTGCCCCGCCCATATCGATACGCGGATCATGGACACCACGATCGACTTTTTCAACAGCATAGGCATTGAGAGCGACAGGGCAAAGATCGATTCGCTGTATCCGCTGGGCCGCCGGGGCATGCCCGAGGACGTCGCGTCTCTCGCCGTTTTTTTGGTCTCTGACCAAAGCTCTTGGATGACGGGCTCGCTGATTGTTCTGGACGGAGGCGCTACAGCATGATTTGTCTCGAGGTGGTGCGTTAATGAAAGTGGAGGTCGAGGGTAA
>Ga0307379_10002236_pt1 | contig 28951 bp, 21 predicted proteins | sample UN2MG_FD_202237 | JGI IMG/M metagenome (GOLD analysis project Ga0307379, IMG submission 202237) | Soil microbial communities from Risofladan, Vaasa, Finland - UN-2 | ecosystem: Environmental > Terrestrial > Soil > Coastal area > Acid sulfate soil | place: Finland: Risofladan, Vaasa | collected...
ACCAAGGCACCAAGACACAAAGAATAGTGTCAATTCTTCTTGCATTATTGTTGGTTGAATCGGATAATAATAAACCATTGGTGTCTTGGTGTCTTTGTGGTTAAAAAAACAAAGACTTAGAAATTGTAAGAGATAATCTCTCAGATTGAAATGTGTAAGAATCTTAAAGGGTAATTGCCGCTCAGCGAAAATAAAAAGCAAAAAGAGCAATATTCCGCTGTACCCGTACCAGACTTAATAAAAGTAAGCTCCGCTTTCTTTCGATCTGTGATCGAATACTACTATTTCGCTTAAATTTAATCAAGTGCTTCCTGGGCGTATTTCGGTAAAAACACCTTTTGCATGAATATCCCTGGTCATTCTGGCTTGATATGAATCCGGAGGCGTACAGTTTAAATACCTTATTTGCAAGATGTGCTGTATTATAGTCTTCGTATCTTTTTGCCTTTGATCCTTTTTGCCTTGTGCCTTTGACCCTTTGACCCTTTGTCCCTTTGACCCTTTGACTCGATTTCCCGGTGAATTTTCATGTTTTGCTTTGTACCCGGACGGATATGGCGATTTAAAAAGAATGAAAATAAATCTGCTTGTAGATAGGATTGCCCTTTATTAAAATAAAGCTCTGAAATTGAAACTAACCGGCCACCTGCCAAATGGGAAAGGAGAGCTGTTAAATGAACCGGAATTTGTTATGGATTGTCCTGAGTTGCATTTTAGCGCTCAGGCCTGCTTTTGCTGAACAATTTCTCGCTCCCCCTGAGCCGACCCCGCCTGGGGAGACCCGGCTTCTCCGCAACCCGGATATCCACAATGAAATGGTGGTTTTTGTCTATGCCGGCGACCTCTGGAAGGTGCCGCTCTCAGGCGGCCGGGCGGAAAGGCTGACCACCAGTGATGCGCTGGAGCTCAGCCCCCATTTTTCGCCGGACGGCAGATGGATCGCTTTTACCGGCGAGTACGACGGGAACCGGGATGTGTACGTGATCCCGGTCGAGGGAGGAGAACCGCGCCGCCTTACATGGATGCAGGCCCACTATGGAGAACTCCGCCACGGCTACGACAACTATGTGCTCGACTGGACGCCGGATGGGCAAAAAGTACTTTTCCGCTCCTGGCGCCTGAGTTTCGATTCCTGGTTCATGAAGCTGTTTACTGTTGCCGCTGACGGGAGCCGGGCGCCCGAAGCCCTCGAGCTCCCGGAGGGCGGGCTTTCGGCATTTTCGCCGGACAGCAGAAAACTGGTTTACAACCGCACTTTCCGTAATTTTCGCACCTGGAAGCGCTATTATGGCGGGCTGGCCCAGGATATCTGGCTCTGGGACTTCGAGACCCGAAAATCGAAAAAACTCACTGACTGGAAAGGCACGGACACTGATCCCATGTGGCTTGGAGATAAAATCTTCTATAGCTCGGACCAGAGCGGGAAGTTCAATCTCTATCAGTGCGACCCGATCACCGGAGCACAGCGCCAGCTCACTTTCCATACCCTTTGGGATGTGCGCTGGCCCGGAGCAGGCCCGGGTGGTATAGTCTATGAGTGCGGCGGCTACCTTTACCATTTCGATCCCGCCAGCGGAGCCTCGAGACGCATCCCGGTCTCAGTGGGGGATGACCGTATCCACTGCCGGCCGGCCTGGAAAGATGTCTCGAAGCTGATCCAGACTTACAACCTCTCCACAACCGGCAAGCGGGCGGTTTTCGAAGCCCGGGGAGACCTCTTTACCCTGCCGGCCGAGCACGGCGAGGTAAGGCAGCTTACAGCCACCAGCTCAGCGCACGAGCGCTCCCCGGCCTGGAGCCCGGACGGCAAATGGATCTGTTACATCTCCGATCAAACAGGGGAGGAGGAGCTCTATCTGATCAAGCCCGGACCGCTCAAGGGAGAAAAGCGGGAGGAGGTGTACCTTACCTCCGGAGGCAAATGCCACCGTTTTAACCCGGTCTGGAGCCCGGACAGCAAACAGATCGCTTTTGCCGATAAAAACCTCAAGCTCTGGCTCCTGGAGATAGAAAGTAAAAAAGCGACACCGGTCGATTCCTCGATGCTCTGGGAAATCACTCAGTATTCTTTCAGCCCCTCCGGCAAATGGCTGGCTTACTGCAAACCGGTCCAGCGGGACAAGCAATTTTATTCAATCTTCCTTTACGACATCGATAAACAGATAGTCCACCCGGTGACCGGCTTCATGACCAATGATTTCGAGGTGGCTTTCGACCCGGACGGCAAATACCTGTACTTTGTCTCCGGCCGCGACCTGAAACCAAAGCTCGGGCTGTTCGAGATGAGCTACCTGTACGAGAATGCGGACCGGGTCTATCTTTTGACTCTCCAGGCTGACACCTTGAGCCCCCTGGCTCCGCGCAGCGATGAGGAAAAGGTGGTGAAGCCGGAGGAAAATGAAGGAGAAAAGAAAGAAGGGGACAAGAAAAAGGAGAAAAAGCCGGTCCTGACAAAGACCCGGATCGACCTCGAAGGGCTCGAGCAGAGGGTGGTCGTCCTTTCTGAAAATCCCGGAGACTATCTCGGGCTGCGCGCCGGAAGCGGAAAGGTGTTCTGGATGGGACGCACTGAGGGCGGCAAGGCGAAGCTCTACTGTTACGATGTCACGGAGCGCAAAGAGGCTGTGATTGCAGAGGAAATCGACGGGTACGATATCTCTCCGGACTGTAAGAAACTGATTGTGAAAAAAGGCCAGGCCTATGTGATCGCCGATGCCGGCAGCACTAAAATAGATTTCTCCAAGGGCGAGCTCGAGGTTTCCGCCCTGCGCGCCAGGGTGGATTACAAGTCCGAGTGGCGCCAGATGTTTGGAGAGACATACCGCCAGTTGCGCGACTTTTTCTACGACCCCAACATGCACGGGGTGGATTGGGCCGCTGTTCGCGACAGATACAGTCCGCTGCTCGAGCATGCGGCCCACCGGGATGATCTGAATTACATCCTCGGCGAGATGTTAGGGGAGCTTTCCTGCAGCCATACCTATGTCGGCGGCGGGGACTATCCGGAAGTGGAGCGCACGAAATTGGGACTTTTAGGCTGCGAGCTGGAAATCCATCAGGGTTACTGGCGTATCAGCCACATCCTGCCGGGCGAGAACTGGAATCCGAATCTCAGGAGCCCGCTCACCGAGCCGGGGATGAATGTGTCCGAGGGCGACTACCTGCTGGCTGTGGATGGTGAGCCGCTGACCGCCCGGACCAATCCCTGGAGCCTCCTTGAGGGCAAGGCCGGCAAAACGGTTTCTCTGACCGTGGGCGGGAGCCCTGACATTTCCAAAACCCGCACTATTATGGTCAGCCCGATAAGTGACGAGCAGCCCCTGCGCTACCTCGAGTGGGTGGAGACCAACCGCAGGAAAGTGGCCCAGGCCACGGATGACAAAGTCGGCTACCTGCATATCCCGAACATGGGATTCGAGGGGTTGAATGAGTTTGTCAAGCGCTTCTACGCCCAGATCGGTAAACAAGCTCTGGTAATCGATGTGCGCTATAACGGTGGGGGCTTTGTCTCCCAGATGATCCTCGAGCGCCTGAGGCGCCGGATTATCGGTATGGGCGCCCCGCGCAACGCCGCGCCGGAGACCTATCCCCAGGCGGCTTTCGAGGGGCCGATGGTCTGTCTGATCAATCAGTACAGCGCCTCGGACGGCGACATCTTCCCGTACTTCTTCCGCAAGTACGGTCTCGGCCCTCTGGTCGGCCGCAGGACCTGGGGCGGGGTGGTTGGCATCCGGGGCTACAGCACCCTGGTCGATGGCGGTTATATCACGCGCCCGGAGTTCGCCACTTTCAGTACAGAGAGCAAATGGATCATGGAGAACGAGGGGGTCGCGCCGGATTACGAGGTCGACAACCTGCCGGAAGATGTAATCGCCGGGCGGGACCCGCAGCTCGAGAAAGCGATCGAGTTGATCAACGAAGAGCTGGCCCGGAAGGCCCCCACGATTCCGCAGCGTCCCGAACCCCCGGGGAAAAAGTAAGAGAAGAGAGGGTTTATGGAGCTTACGGTCATGGAAAATATCCCGCTTGTGCTTGAAGCGGATCAGGTCGAAAAAAAGCTTGGCCTGGATAGTTTAGCTGGCGGCGATGCCGATCTCGGCGCCCTGATCTCGCAGGCCGGCGAGATCGGCAGGCCGCGGGCCTGCTTCGCTCTCTGCGGAATAGAGGGAAAGGGCGGTGATTACCTTGTGATCGGCGGCGAGAAATTCGCCAGCCGTATTTTGCGAGTGAACCTCGAGCACACAGGTCGTGTGGCACTCTTTGTAGCGACCTGTGGCAGGGAGCTCGAACAGTGGGCCGAGTCTTTCGAGGACTTTCTGCTGCGCTACCTGGCAGAGGAGATTTGCGAGCAGGCTTTGAGAATAGGCTTTCAAGCTTTGCAAAAGAAACTCGATCCGGTTCTTGGCGGAAAGTACAAGGCCTCGATGAACCCGGGCTCGCTCGAGGACTGGCCGATCACCCAGCAGAAAGTGCTGTTCAAAGCTCTGAATGAGGGCGTGCGCACTATCGGCGTCGAGCTGACCGACAGTTGCCTCATGCGCCCGCGCAAGTCGCTCTCCGGTATCCGGTTTTCAGCGGAAACGCCATTTTCAAACTGCCAGCTCTGTCCCCGCGAAGAATGCCAGGGCAGGCGGGCGAAATTCGACAGGCGGCTGTTCGAGGAGAAATACAGCGGGGCCAGGCACGGCGGACTCTATCCTGAGGCCGGCTCCTGTGGAACGGGCGGCCATTCCTGAGCCTGATATGGAAACCTGATCCGGGTTTGCAGTTTCATAAAATAAAAACAGGGGGAGACATGTCTCGCCCCTGCAATTTTTCTAAACGCCGCTCCGCACGCGGTCACTCTTTGGTGAGGGCAGGCCTGTATTTTTTTAAGGCTCCCCAGTAAAATATTTTCTTTTGATCCGCAGCACCAGTCCGCCTTTAGCATCCGTTATATAGAGCCACTCGCCGTGAATCTGGACATTGGTCGTGTCCCGTCCGAACCCGCTGGCGCAGGAAATCAAGGTCCCGTCCGGCTGGACCAGATACACCCTGCCCATGCCGTAGTGGGTGATATAGAGGTTGCCCTGTTCATCGAGCTCTATCCCGTCCGGGCCGTTGCCCCCGGCCATGAGAAACACCTCCCGTCCCTTTCCGGCCGTGTGGCCGTTTTCGGTTAAAGGGTAAGCGGTGACATTGCGGCGCACGGTCTGGCCCACATACAGTGTTTTCCGGTCTGCCGTGACAGCGATTCCATTGGGGAAAGCGAGGCCTTCGAGCAGAAGGTGTAGTTTTTTCTCTTTCTGGCTGTAGACAAACACCCTGCCGCCTGTGGTCTCATCCTCCCGGCTGGGATCAGTAAAATAGATATCCCCGTTATCACAGAGGAAAATATCGTTCACATTATTGAGAGGCTCTCTCCTGTAGTTGTCGACAATGGTCGAGACATTACGCGTAGCGAGATCGATCGAGATTATGCGGCGGCCCCTGTCATCACAGGCGATTATGCGGCCATCCGGGCTGAAGGCCATGCCATTGGCTTCGCTCTCGCCCAGGTCCAGAAAGACCTCGACCTTGCCGCCGGGCCTGATGACCCCGATATCTCCGATCCGCTTGTAATTTACCACGTAGAGGTTTCCCTCGGAGTCGAACGCCGGGCCCTCCGGAAACTTGAACCCCTCTGCTACCACCTCGAAAGGCATTTTGTGGCAGGGTCCCTCCTGGGCGGGCAGATCAGGGCAGAATGCCCAGAAAAAAGGAAGAGCCGCAATAAGGATGGCAGACTGCTTCATTTCTCCTCCCTTTCGAGCCTTTCTAAGGCGCAGTGAAATACATTCTTTTGATCCGCACCACGCGGCCGTCCTTGGCATCGGTTATGTAGAGCCACTCCCCGTGAATCTGAAGATTGGCCGTATCACGACCGAAACCGGTGACACAGCAGAGCAAGGTACCCTCCGGCTCAACCAGATAAACCTTCCCGCTGCCGTAATGGGCGATATAAAGGTTTCCCGCCTCATCCAGCTCTATCCCGTCCGGGCCCTCGCCCCCGGACATGAGAAACACTTCCCAGCCTTCTCCGGCCGCATGACCGTTTTCATACAAAGGGTAGGCAGTGACATTACGGCGTACGGTCTGGGCCACATAAAGGGTCCTTCGGTCCGCCGATACAGCCAGCCCATTAGGGAAAGCCAGTCCATCAAGCAGAAGGTAGAGTTTTTTCTCGTCCTGGCTGTAGACAAACACCCTTCCTCCTCTTGTCTCATCAACCCGGTTGGGGTCTGTAAAATAGATATCGCCGTTATCGCAGAGGAAAATGTCATTCGGACGGTTGAGAGGCTGCCCTTTGTAGTTGTCGACAACAGTTGAAACCTTTCGGGTAGCCAGGTCTATGGAGATGATCCGGCGGCCTTCGTATTCACAGGCGAAAATGCGGCCGTCCGGACTGTAGGCCATTCCATTGGCTGCACCCTCACCCATAGCCTCTAGATCGAGAAAAACCTCGACCTTGCCGTTGGGCCTGATAACCCCGATGTCCCCAGACTTGCGGTAGGCCACAACATAAAGGTTCCCCGCGGAATCGAAGGTCGGTCCTTCCGGAAATTTGAACCCCTCGGCCACGATTTCAAAGGGCAGGCTGTCGCAGGGCTGTGCGGCTCCTAATCCATTTTGCAATGCGGATAATAAAACGAGAGCTGAAATTGATAAAAAAATCGAAGATAACAATACACGCGCTTTCATCTTTCTTACCTCTTCAGTAGTGAAGGTTTGAAAGAAAATTTGAATGATGATTCAATTTTTGTTCTGGCTTACAACTTTCTGTTCAATCTTCCGGCCTGCTGATTTTCTGAGGGAATCTTAAAGTTCGTACCCTGGGGAGGTTATCTCTCCCAAGCTTTTACATGAAAGTCCCCTCTTGAGAGGGGTGTCCGCGCAGCGGACGAGGTGTGTCTTCTTGATTTTCATGTTTCGTTGTGTCCGCATACGGACATGAGAGTTTGTTTAAATTGAACTTTGAATATTAACTCACGGCGAGCGGTTTTTGCACCTGTATGATCATACCTCGGGAAGCGCGAATTTGCAAATATTTTCAAGCTTTCACAGGCATTTAAGGCCGAAAATCCTCGTTTTAAAAGACTGTGACAATAAACGAAGGACCGAAACCGGCGGGCTTCCGGTTTCAAGAAGAGGCTTCTCAGCGATATTTCATGGGGCTTTTACCTGACACACCTTTTTACGCCGCGGAAACCCATGATACTGCCCTCGCGCAGGGGCATGCTGGTAGCACCGCTTATCGCATCGCATGCTGTTCGGGTCGACCTCCACGAGCCTCCCCTGACCATCCTGAAACCGTCCAGCCCGGCATGATAAGTAGTGGCATACCAGTCGGCAGTCCACTCGGCGACATTACCGGCCATATTGCAAGCGCCGTAAGGAGAGCAATATTTTGCGAAGCTCTGCACAGGAGCGGTATTGGGAAATCCATCCTCTTCACCTTTAATGTTGCACCTGAAAATACCGCCCTCGTCAGGAGCCTCGTCGCCCCAAGGGTATTTCCGCTCAGGCATTGGATTGGGCTGCCCTTTCAGACTGTCGCCGTCCAGGAATTTTCCGCCCCGGTAAGCCTTCTCCCACTCGGCCTCAGTGGGCAAGGCCAGGCCGCACCATTCGAGGAAGGCCGTTGCATCGTACCAGGAGACAAAGGTGACCGGAAAATTTTCCCTGCCGGCCCGGGCGCTGTAGCTGAAACCTGGGGCCGGTCCCTCCCGCTCGATCCCGCAGCGCAGGCTGTCGGGCATCCTGTCGCTCCATCCGGTTCCATCCCCCCCGGTCTCGTTGAGATAATCCACATATATCGAAATGGCGGTCTCGTATTTGGCGATATAAAAATCCGGGAGAAAGGAGACCCGGTTCCTGCTTCTTTCGCTGTCGTAGCCTCCTCCCGGGGTGGTTTTCATCGTGAATTCACTTCCCGGGACACGAACCATCTTGAGTGCGCGGACACGGAACTCGACGCCCTCGAGGGTTTCAAAGCTCGTCTCGCCGATTCCCCACCAGTAAATTTTCTTGTCGCCCCCGGTTTCGACGATGCCGCACCCGTTACCGCTCAGGTTTTTCTCCGGAATCAGGTTCCAGTGGGCGCCCGAGTCCTTGCTCCAGCGGACAAAAACATAAGCCGGGGAATTGAGCGTAATGTCGGTATCATCAAGGGTGTATCGGACAACAAGGCACGGGCCGCCGAATTCGGTCTCCTCCAGGCCGGCCTGCACCCCGGAGATTTTGAGCCATTGGGCGTGGGACAGGTTGCCGCATAATAGTACGAGCCAGGCTGCATAAAGAAAGGCTTTATACATGTGTTTCCCTCAGGGGTTAGTTCGAAAAATATCTTTTTCAGGGACTCGAGTCCGGCCGGAAAAGAGCCGACTTTCTAAATGCGAAAACAAACGCGCTGTTTGAGCATCGCCACGAATGCCCGGTTATTATGCAAGACCATTAAACCTCGTCAGGCACTACCCAGGGCTGCCTGTACTCGCGTTTCAGGTACTTGTCGGCCTCTGTATCGCCCGGGAAATTATGGGTTTCCGGATTGAACTTGAGTTTTCGATTGCCCACGCGATAGGAGATATTGGCTAGGTGGCACAATGCGGTGGAGATATGAGCCTCTTCAACATCGGCAACCGGTCTCTCGCGGGTCCGCATACAGTTGATAAAATTCTCGATATGCTCCTTGTCTCCCTGGCGTCCGGGTTCAGACCGGAAGACCGCGCTGTTTTCATCGTAAGCCTGCCAGCCTCCGCCTTGCCTGCCGAAATTCATGAAAGCCTTGCTGCCGAATATTTCCACTTTCGTGCTGCAGAAAGGCCAGTCCGGGAACTGGTCGGAATCGCGGACACTATTGGGGATTTTTTTCATGTAGGGCATCCAGAGGGCGGCCTCTAAAACGAATGTGAGCTTGCCGTATTCGAAAGTGGCGATCTGGGTATCCGGGATTTCCCTGCCGTCAGTGAAAAAATGGACGCCTCCGGCCTGATAAACCGAGTCAGGGTACCCCAGACCGAGCAGCATCCGGGCGAGGTCGAGTTGATGGATCGCATCACCGGCGATGCCTCCGCAGCTGTAGTCCCAGCGCTCGAACCACCAGTGTCCCGGGCTGTAAGGCGCCTTGGGCGCGGGTCCGCACCACATGTCCCAGTCAAAGCCGTCCGGCACAGGCTCTTCCGGGCCTTTAGGGACCTCCGGGTGCTGCATCATGAAATACACCCGGACCAGGTGTACCTCCCCCAGAGAGCCTTCCTTGATAAAATCAGCGGCTTTTTTCACATAGGCCGCGCTGCGGGTTTGTGTTCCCACCTGGACCACTCGCTTGTATTTCCGGGCAGCCTCGACCATTTTCTGGCCTTCCCGGATATCGTGCGCCAAAGGTTTTTCCACATAAACATCTTTTCCAGCCTGGCAGGCCATGATCGTGCCCAGGGCGTGCCAGTGATCGGGAGTAGCGTTAATCAGAGCATCCACCTGCGGGTCATCGAGAATCCGGCGGAAATCCTTTACTGTCTTGGGGTCTTTATCCTGATATTTTTCCAGGGCTTCGAGAACAGTCTCGAATCTTCTTTCATTAACATCGCAAATATAGGCCACCTCGACATCAGGCCTACTCGCAAACCACTCGGCCAGACGAGTTCCCCGGCCTCCAACCCCCATTACTCCAACCATGATTTTGTCATTGGCGGAAACACTTTTCCCTGGAGAAAACGCCGATACCGCAGCCGCTGCTCCGAGCGAGCTTTTGAGAAAATCCCTGCGTTTGATGGCTTTCATTATCCTCTCCCCTCTGTTTGTAGTAACCGTGGTTTGCAGCCTTTAGCTGAATGCCCTTTTTCCCCAGGCGTCACGGAAAAGAGGCCGTGAACCGGGGATAGAGCTTGGAAACGTTTAGAATATATCGAATCCCGAATTTACCAACTGCCTCCAGGGTAGACAGTCCGGGCCAGCTCGCTGTCGTAAGATGCCGTGGTGTCGATTTTGAATTCTGCGCCTTCAAGGCCCGTGGTATCGTTGACAGTCTGCAGCCAGACCCGCCAGTAGCGATTATCTCCCAGCCTGGTTTTCGAGATGTAGTTCAGGTTCTTTATCCGCTGGCCGTAGTCGATCACCAGATCCAATGCGCTCCAGCCGTTTCGCGTTCCCTCGGGGGTAGGCAGTCCCGGGTCCACATACTCATTGGTGAATGGAATGTAACAGACCCAATGGGGCGCATCCCATTCTTTCTCTTGCAGAAGGACCTCGGCGTTGGCATCGCCCCAGGCAAACGCCCCCCGTGAGGCATGGTCCACACTGGTTGCCAGTGCCTGGAGCAGGTGGCTCATGGTCCCGCATTGTCCCCAGCCGTGCATCAGAAACCTTCGACCCATGGATTGCCTGCCGCCGGCCTGGTTTTCCGGCCCTACAGCCGCCCGGACCCAGCGGGAAAGCATCCCGATCGCTTTCATCTGGCTTCCGGTCACTTCCAGGTAATGGTAATAGATTGGAGCGGCAATCCTCCGGTAGGCCCAGACATCCAGAGGATCGTTGTGGTTTACGACCGGGTGCTTGTGGCGCACCTGGCGGATTTCTATTTTTTCCTGCGGGGGGATAGGATTCTCAGGCCGCGGCACAGGCCGGCCGAGCAGGGTCAGGGCGCGAACCGCCTGCCAGGTGGCACGCATCTCGCTTGGACTGGGAACCGGGGTCTGATCGGTGACCCCCAGCCTGGCGAATCCGCCGTCAGGGTTCTGCACTCCGGCGATCCACCTCTCGCAGTCAGCGGCTGGTCTTGCCGCCCGGGAGGTATCAGTATCGGAAAGCGGCGTACAGAGAAGCTCCAGAGTATATACGGCAGCGTAAGTGTCCTGCATGCGTGAGTAATGGTCGTAGTTGTTCCAGTTGTCGCCGTGGCCCACCTCGAAACCGCCATCCGGTTCCTGGCCATAGGAGCTGAGCAGGAACCGTTTCACTGCCTGGGGCCGTTTGGGCTTTGCCCCAAGAAGGGCCAGTGTGCGCACGGCATAATAAGTGCCCTGCGCCGAGGAATAATAGAAGTTATCCGGCTGCAGGGCGAAACCGCCCCGCCTGCCGTCTGTATCCTGCTGATGCCTGGTCCATTCCACCACAGCGCCCGAGTCAGGCACGGGAAGCGCCAGGTCCTTAAGGGCTGCCACTGCCCAGAATGTGGTATAGACAGCCTCCGGGACCGCTTTCTCGGCGTATTCATAAGCCTCGAACGCCCCGCTCTGGAGCTGTCGGGCGGCGATAAAACGAGCTGTCTTTTCAGGCTGGGGCGGATCAATACCTAGAAGTTTAAAAGCCCGTACGGCCCAGAAGGTGGGCTCGAGCGCGCTGTTGGTGCCCCAGGGCAGCAGTTTTCCCTCCCCGTAAAAACTTGCGGCCTCATAAAAACCCCCGTCATCCTGCTGATGCGCACTCAGCCAGGAGATAAGCGAGTCTTTTCCGGCAAGGCTTTCAAGCCCTCCCAGATCTGCAAGCGCTTCGAGGGCCATCCCGGTGCGGCTTGTAAAAGCCGAATCCCCGGGAAAACAGCCGAAACCGCCCTGTCCTTGACGGCAGGCCAGAATCCATTGTACTGTGGGATGTATCGCGGCGGCCTCTTCCGGGACCTGGACAACAGGGCCTGGTTCTTTACAGCCTCCCAAAAGGAGGACCAGCAGGAACAATGAGAACAAATAGTTAAGTGTCAGCCTGTTCATTTAAAATCGCCTTGGAAGAGAGTTCGAGAATCGAGCCGGCTGAATGCCGGAGCTGAAAACCGGCACTGGATTCAGGTTATAAATTTATTAATTCCGCCTGCCCACTGGAAACAGCAACAGTTGAATCTAAAATAAGCTGTTTGTGTTTGTCAAACCTTAGTTGTAGGAACGGGCAGTCAAGATTCGGCTGACATTCAGGCCGAAAGTACGATACAACTTGCGCAGATATGGGGGTCGTTTTTATTATTGGTTAATGAAAATCATCAAACCGATCTGCGAGAAGAAGGAATGACCGTGAAAAGAAGGCTCAATAATATCCCTCGACCGTAAATCAGCCTGTTTGCAAATTGACAGCCGGATTCCTTTTTTTAGTTTTTGGGTTGCATTATTTATAATAATTCCTCTGAATGTGGTTTTACAAATAATTCACTTTTAAGGAGGACCAGGCCATGCTTTGCTCAAGAGGAGACTTTTCACCCAGGATCGGACTGCCTTTGTCCATACTTTTATTCTCTATCCTGTGTTTGTTGGGCGCTCGAGTGTGCCGGGCTAATGATCTGGATAAGGATCACCGCGCGGAGATGCTTATTGATGCCGACCATTTCGAATTGCGCCTCAAAGAGGTACGGTCGCTCGATGAGTGGGAGACAAGGAAAAAGGAACTGCGGGAGAAGTTTCTCTTGAGCGCGGGGCTTTGGCCTCCGCTTGAGAAAAATCAGTTGAACGCGAAGGTTTTCGACGAGCGCAAGGGAAATGGTTTCAGGGTGGCCAAGGTATATTTCGAAAGCCTCCCGGGCTATCTCGCCACCGGCAACCTCTACCGGCCGGCTGAGGGAAAGGGACCTTTTCCGGCTGTGATCTGTCCGCACGGGCACTGGAAGTACGGCAGGCTTACCAATGGTGAAGATGGATCGATCCCCGGGCGCTGCATTGATTTTGCCCGGATGGGTTTCGTTGTTTTCAGCATCGATATGGTCGGCTTTAACGACTGCTTCCAGCTGCCCCATGACCCTGAAAAAAGCCGCGCCCAGTTGAAAGCTGATAAGCCCATGCTTTACGAACCGCGTTTCTACCGTGCGGATTTCAACTTTCCGGAGGCCGAGCTTTACGGCCTGTCGCTCGGCGGGCTGCAGGTCTGGAACTGTATCAGGGCCGTGGACTTTCTCTGCAGCCTGCCTGAAGTCGATACGACCAGGATCGGCTCTACCGGAGCCTCAGGAGGAGCATCGCAGACTATCTTTCTGATGACCGCAGATCCGCGGATCAAAGTGGCGGCGCCGGTGAATATAATTGGGGCGGCAAAGCATCCGGGCTGCCGCTGCGAAAACATGCCGGGTCTCTGGGTAGATGTCTCGACTGTAGAGCTTGCCGCCGCATTCTCACCCAGGCCGCTAATTCTCTTGTCCGCCTCGGAGGATCCCTGGACAAACAGTTTCCCCACCCGCGAGCTGCCGATATTCAAGAAATATTACGCCCTTTATGGGGCCGAAAACTTGGTGGAAAACGTCCACCTGGAGGGAGGACACAACTATAATGCCCAGAGCAGGGCCGCGGTCTACAAATGGTTTTGCAAATATCTGCAAAGTCCGCGGCCGCCGATAGAGAACCCGCCTGTCATCGCTCCTGAAATGAAAGAGCTCGGCGACCTGCGCGTTTTCCCGGACCAGATTCTACCGGATGTCGCCGTAAAAGGACAGAAGGTGATTGAAAACTGGAAGGAGAATTCGGAAAAAGTCTTCCGAATGAACCTGCCCCGCTCGCTGACAGAGCTGGAGAGTTTTGCCGTGACTTTCGGCAGGGAGCTGGCCCGGGTGCTTCAGGTAGAGCGTCCGGAGACGGATGCACTGGTTTCCCGCAAGGTATCCGGCGGAGACTCGGGAGGCCTGAAATATGAAAAGATTCTTGTCGGCCGCCAGGGGAAGGGTGATTGTTTCGGTCTGGAGACAGTTTCGTCATCAAATACCAGCGCAGGCACGCTGGTTCTGGTGTGTCCTGAGGAGCGCGGCGGGCTCTTTCTGCCCGGTCTCTTTGAGCTCGCACCCTGGGCTCGTTCGCTCGTGGAAAAAGGTTACCGGATCTGCCGGGTTGGTGGATACGCATCAGGCGAGCTTTCCATTCCGCAGAAAGTATGGGACTCATACAGCTGGCCCAATGCCTACAATCGGGACAACAGTCTGAACGGCATCCAGGATATCATTACCGCACTGATTTATGTTGAAAGCTCCTGGCCGCAGGAACGGATAGTCCTGGCTGGTACAGGACGGTGCGGTTTTCTGGCCGCCTTTGCCGGAGCGGTTTTCGGTGAGTTGGACAGAGCGCTTGTCGACTTGAACGGCAGCGATCCTGGTTATGACAGGGAGTTGGTCAAGCTCCTTCCGGTGGGAAGTATCAAAAGAGTGGGAGACTTCCGCACCGCCGCGATCCTTTTGATATTCAAGGGGCTGACCCTGAGCAATGCAAGCCCCACTTTTGACGGTGCCTGGTACAGGCAGAGAGCGCGGGAACTGGGTCTGGAGGGCAACCTGGAACTCAGGTTGGAGAAAAAAGTATATTTTCCTGCGGATTTGTTTTAAGCGAGCGTGCTGTTTGATCAATCTAGCGAAATCTCTGGCTTGTCCAAGCCGGAAAAACAGGGCGAATGATTTGCGAACTTCTAAACCCGGACCGCTGCGGCAGGGAAAGATCCTGACTTGACAGGACCTGCGGGATGGAAGCTAGCTGTTTGAGACTTCAATGGGAGGAAATCCTGAGGCTTTTCAGAATACCCCTCTGTCAAAAAATGAAACCTCAAAGCCCGCTCTTTTTTATTCTGAGGAGTTTAAGTTTAAGCTTCTTTTGGAGTTTTTTCAAAAAGCGGAGGGACTTTCTCTACTATGGCCAGGTAAATCGGACATTTCACACATTCTCCCATGCAGGCCACTTCCTCTTTAAAGCGCTCTTTTAGCTCCCAGCAGCGATTATAAGGGAATTTATAAGCCGGGCAGATCCCGGTCTCTTTGCAGTTGAACACAGTCCAGCAGGGCGCCAGGTTCAGCAGAGTCTTAATACCGGTAACAGTTAATCCCCGTTCGTGAATCAGTTGCTTGATCTGCATGATCCGGCTTATTTCAAAAGAGCCGTACAACCGCTGGTTGCTCGTTTCACCGCGCATTGGCTTGATCAAACCCTCTTTTTCATATTCTCGAATCCTTTTGATAGATAGACCCACTTTCTGGGATACTTTTCCTATTTTTAAATACATTTTGTATCTCCTTCCGACAATTTAATAATTTAGATTCTTACACATTTCAATCTGAGAGATTATCTCTCACAATTTTCTAACTGACTGATAAATAAAGTGTTCCAGATTCAGAGGCACAAAGGCACAAAGGGACATAGAGAACTTGAAGATCCACGAAGAAAGGCGAAAATTGAACGACTGTTTTTGGCGTTTAACCTGATAATTTCATAATAAACAGTTACAATAACTTTGTGTCTTTGCCACTTTGTGCCTGCAAGTTTAAATTTTGCGAAGGACTTGTTTTATCTAGGATATACCTGAAAATTTCAAATATCTTTGGCTATCTTTTATTATACTGATAATCCTGATTGAATCAAAACCGAACGAAATAATAGCTACCTAAAAAATAATCCACTTCAAAATAAAGAAAAAGGATAAATAAAATCAAGATAAAACAGCTTGTTTTTACATATTTTACTTTTAAATCTGCAGATTGCTTTCGATTGCCCTGCTTCCCCCGAAACAGGCAGCTTTTGCTCCCTTGCCTTTAGATGCGTTCCTTTATCTGATAGTTGAGAGCCCGGACCAGCGTATTAAAAGCGGAAAGAGATTTCGACATACCCTCCGCAAGCCGCCTGGAAATTGGTGTCGAAGCGGTAAAGGTGGGCGCTCACATAGGAGTCGATCAAACTTAAAATGAGGGTGGTAACCCCGTAAGCGAGGTAATCCCCTCCCTTGAGCTGCCGGTTTTTAACCTTCTGCTGAAGGATTTTGATCCGTGCAGTGATTTCATCCCGCTCCGGGTCGTCCAGAGGCAAGGACCCGCCAATTTCTCTTTCCAGCAGGTGCAGCTCCGTTCTCGATCTGTTGCGCTCACGGTAGTTAAAGAATGAGGCTGTGAAAAAGGCTGTCTCGAATACCGCGGTCACGCTGCCCCGGATCCTGTGTCCGGTATAAAATTGTCCCCATCCTGGCAGGGTGAGAGCTCTGAGGACAGCCCCTCCCGGTGACTTGAGTTGTTTGTTCCCCAAAGCACTCGAATCGGCATTTAACGAGTCCATGAAACCGGGGGGCAGCAGGCCGTTTAAATCTTCTCCGGGCTTGGTTTCATTCTCGGCTGCTCTCAGGGCGCCGCTCCAAAAGGTGATTTGCAGAATAAAGAAAAACAGCGCTGCTCTTGACATCCGGTTTTGGACTAGTATGTTTAAAGAGGGAGGCATTATGTATACCTTTAGAGAAAAAATGTCAAGGGCAGCCGTTTTTCGCACGATGCGGGCGGCTTTGTTTCTTTCGCTTTGCGCCCTTTTGAGCGTGTCATCAGCCGCTTTCGCCCGCACTAAAAGTGTGCTGCAAACCCCAGGCAGCCTTTACCGTAATTACTGCTACTGGCCGGAGAGATTCGACAGGCGCTCCTCATTACCGTGTTTTAGAAACAGCCGTGCTGTTGTCTGTCCCGCGCAAAACTGCAGGACCAGTGTTTATAGACAGGCTTCCATGTTTACTACGAGTGCCACCTGCTGGAGTTCTGAACAGTATTTCAACCAGCGCTCCGGATCGACTATCGGGCAAAAGACCTCTTATGGCCGGACAACAAGAATCAGCAGCAAGGAGCGAATCATCTCTTACACAGAGTACCGGTCTCGCCGGGCCTTTTCCGGTTTCACAATCGGCTCCCGCTAAGAAAGGCTTTCGAGCCCAGCCTGATGTTTCGAAAGCTTCAAGCCTGTTACGACTATAAAATTTATACAGAAAGAATATTAAATTCAAGACATCATCCATTTTCCTGCCGGATTTTATCCTCTCTATAAAATATGAACACGGTCATCTCCGCCAGCCGCCGCACAGACATACCGGCATTTTGCATGGACTGGTTTCTCGCCAGGCTCAAGCTGGGCAGTTTTCTTCTGACCAATCCATTCAACGGCCAGGTGCGCACGGTTAAAGCAGACAGGGACAGGGTTTGTGCGATCGTCTTCTGGTCAAAAAATTTCGGACCCTTGCTCGAAAGAGCCGGCGAATTGACTGGGTGGCCCTCTGTATTTAACTTTACCCTGAACAGTGAAGACCGGTTGCTCGAGCCCAGGGTTCCACCTTTGAAAGAACGTCTGGCCCAGATGCGAACGCTGGTTGAGCTTTACGGCGCCCGGGCAGTGCGCTGGCGCTTCGATCCAGTTGTTTTTTACCAGGTCGACGGCAGGGTGAAAGATAACCTGGGAGCCTTCGAATTTTTGCTCGATTTCGCCGCCGGCCTGAAAATCAAGAGTTGTACGATTTCTTTCATGGATCCATATCGCAAAATTGCGGCCCGCGAGAAACTCTTAGCCGGTTTCCGTTTTATTTATCCGGAGCCTGGATTGATGTTCGAGAAGGCGTCCTGGATGGCCCGGCGGGCCGCAGAGAGGGGAATAAAGCTTTTTACCTGCTGCGAAGCCGGGTTGTCGAGCATGGGAATTGAAAACCTCCGACCAGGCCGCTGCATCGACCACAGGCTTATCTCGCAAGTTTATGGCTGCCGTTTAAGCGGTAAGCCCGACACAGGGCAGCGCAGAAGCTCGGGCTGCCTCTGCCACCAGAGCGTGGATATAGGCTCCTACCGTGAGCAGCCCTGCCGGTGCGGTTGTCTGTACTGTTACGCCAACCCTATAGTCAAAGGGAGGGATTAAGTGAAAGGATGGATCGATCTCAGAAGCGATACGGTGACTGTTCCGGGTGAGCCGATGCGTATGGCAATGGCGCACGCGGAAGTCGGAGACGATGTCTACGGCGAGGACCCGACAGTCAACGCTCTGCAGGAGAAGGCTGCGCAAATATTCGGCCGGGAGGCCGCGCTTTTTGTTCCTACAGGCTCGATGGGCAATGCGGTATGTCTTAAGGTGCTTGCCAGCCCGGGCAGCGAGGTGATCTGCGACCGTTTGAGCCATGTTTACAACTACGAGCTTTCTTCCATGGCCGTGATCTCGGGCCTTATGCCCAGGGTGTTGGACGGGCCCCAGGGTGCGCCTGCCGCCGGGCAGGTCGAGGGAGCGATCCACCCTTCAATTTACTACGTGGCTCCTACAGGCTGCATAAGCCTTGAAAACACAGTCAACATGGCCGGGGGGCGTATTTTTCCTCCACAGAGAATGAAAGAGGTTGTGGCTTTGGCCCAAAAGCGGGGAATTCCGGTGCACCTGGACGGCGCGCGTATTTTCAACTCATCCGTGGCCCTCGGGATCGAGGCGGCCGAACTCACTGCCGGGATCGATTGCCTGATGTTCTGCCTTTCCAAGGGCCTGGGCGCTCCAGTCGGCTCGCTGGTAGTGGGTTCGCGGAAATTTATCGAGGAGGCGCGCCGTGTGCGCAAGCTGCTTGGCGGGGGTATGCGCCAGGTGGGGATTCTAGCCGCTGCAGGCATTTACGCCCTGGAAAACAATATCGACCGGCTCCGGGAAGATCACCGGAACGCCGCCAGGCTCGCCGGAGCGCTCTCTGAAATGGAAGGCCTCGAGGTGGACCCGGAAAAGGTCGAGACGAATATATTTTTTGTACGCACAAAAAAGCCGGCTCCAGGTGCGGAAGAGCTTTGCCGCCGGCTGGAGGCTTTTTCCGTGCGCTTGGATCCGGTTGGCTCAGACCTGTTACGGATTGTCACTCACCTGAATGTCTCATCCGGACAGATAGATCAGGCAATCGAGGCTTTCAGATCGGCTGTAAAATAAGAGAGCGGTGCGCGCTCCGAGCACGCACCGCTCTTTCTGTTACCCGGCGCTGAGAAAAGTCGCTCTACTCGTTCGGAAGTTGTTTTATATTGATACTGCCGGCTGAGGTTGAGAGGTCCAGCAGCGGCCCGCCGCTGCCCAGGCGACCTTCAAGTTTCCCTCGACCCACTTCCCCGGTTACTGTTATTGGAAGATCGGTGTTCACTTTGCCGGCGGAAGTTCTGGCGGAAATCATGGCCCCGCTCTGGCGCGGCAGGGATAGATCTATGTTGCCTGCGGAGGTGCTGAGCGTGCAATCCTCGGAAGGCGGCTGTAAGAATTCCACGCTGATCCCCCCTCCGCTTGTGCGGGCCGAAATATTTCCGCTCAGCTTTTGGACTGTAATAGAACCCCCGCTGGTCTTTAAGTTGTAGTTTCCGGCTGCGACTTCCACATTGATAGAGCCCCCTGAGGTGTGAAGGCTGCCATCGCCGGTCAACTCGCTGGCCTTGATTGGACCGCCCGAGGTGCTGGCATCGAAAGCTCCCTCGATCCCTTGCAGGTCAATCGAGCCCCCGGAAGTTTTTACGGTCATAGGGCCGCTGATCCTCTCGCAGGTTATCGAGCCCCCGGAAGTCTTAGCGTTGAGTGTGCCTGAAACCTGCTCGCATTTGACCGAGCCCCCTGAAGTTCTGCCATTTACCCTGCCGGACACAGAGCGGATCTCGATTGCACCGCCCCCTGTGTTAATATTCGGATTGAAATTTTCAGGTACCGAAATAGTGAAATTCAGACTGCTCCTGGATTCATCACGGACCTTGATCAGACCGAATAAAATTGGCTTGAGGTTGGATTTTCTTTCGGTCCGGATGAACAGGCTGTCCCCCAGCCGCTCGAAAGTCAGCTCGAAATTTTCCTCGATGTCTTTCGTCGACTCGATCTTCAGGTGAACATCGCTGCGGGAGGAGCCTTCCAAAGTGATGCTTCCCGCTTTATTGATCAAGGTCAAAGCTCCGCCCGGCCCAATGGGAAAGCTTTTTTCGAGAGTCTTGGCGCAGTATGCGCTGGAGAAGGCACAGACTATCAGGATAATAATGAGTCCGAGAATTTTACCACCGAAGGTTTTCATTCCTACCTCACTGTTGAATTGTGTGTGTTAAGGTTAATATTCCTGGGTTTCTTATCCCGAAAAAACAAGCAGGCGATTCAATCCTGAATGGTTTTTGAACAGGCCGCCTTACGTGCTTTGCCAGCCTTAGCCTGGAATAATGGCCGCCGTTTTTTTCTTTCACTCCACGGAATCTATCCTGATTCCGACGCCCGAGGTCTTGAGGCTCAAATAAGGTCCGCCGCTGCCCAGGGTACCCCCGAGCCGGCTTCTTTTAACCTCCCGGTCACTACTAACAGAAGGTTTGTTGTGACACTTCCTCCTGAGGTTTCCGTAAAGATACAGGCCCCGGTCTCGCACGGCAGGAAAAGCTTTATGCTGCCTCCGGATGTTCGCAGCTCGCAATCGCCTGATGGCGGTTCTCTCAGCTCGACCCTGATACCGCTCCTTGCGCCGGGCAGGCGGTTTTAGCCCGGAAAATTCATAAAAATTTTCCGTTCCCGTTTTTTGTAGGGGCGCACCCGCGTGTGCGCCCGATTACCATCGAAAAATTACCGAACGACGGGCGGACACATGGGTCCGCCCCTACGAGTTTTGTGGTAATTTGTGAATAATACGAGTTAGATAGAAAGATCCCCCTCTATAACTTTTTTGACGCTGCTGACGGAAAGATAGTTTCAACTTTTTATAACAATCTGGATTCTCCAATTATGCGGCCCGGAAGCTGAGGGAAATCTTGCCGTCAAGCGGATATTTTATTAAACTTGGTTTTTAAAGACGGATCAATTTTTAGCAGACTCAACCGGAGAGGTGTCCGAGTGGTTGAAGGAGCCGGTCTCGAAAACCGGTGTCGGCTTTGTCGACCCAGGGTTCGAATCCCTGCCTCTCCGCCATTTTTATTGCCCTGAATCCCTGCCACCTCGATTCTTTCCAATGCTTTGTTCTGTTTCTCAAGAACTGGTTTTCCCTCATGTGAATCTGGCATTGTCCACCGCATTAAGCGATTTATGCTAATATCATTCCCTGATCTGTGCAAAAAAAGCCCCGGTGCAAAATCACCAGGGCTTTTGGATAAATAAATGGTCGGGGCGACTGGATTTGAACCAGCGACCACTGGCCCCCCATGCCAGTGCGCTACCGGGCTGCGCCACGCCCCGACCGGTTTGAAATCGGGATGTTTTTTCTGTTTTCCTTTAAATTTATTGTCTGACCTTATACCAATTTATTTTTTTGCTTTTGAAATTACAAGAAAAATATCATTCCTTGATCAAGGCCTTCAGGTCTAAAAGCTCCTGGCGGATCTTTTGCAAGACCTGACGGTTCTTTTCATCCTGCGGCAGGGCTTCCTCGCTCTTTTTGCCCATCTGTTTCAACTGAGACAATTTCCGCATTGCCCCGTCGATAGTGTATTTCTCCGTATACAGCAGATGCTTGATCAACTGGATAATCTGGATATCACTCTTCCGGTAGGCGCGATTTCCGGCCCTGTTTTTGGTTGGGCTGAGCATTTTAAACTGCGATTCCCAGTAACGAAGCACATGCGACTTTAAACCGGTCAGCTCGCAGACTTCGCTAATCGAGTAATATTCCTTATCTTGTAACACTTTTGGCATAAGAGCTCCATTGTAACAGGTAAATGGATTTCCTTGGTCCAGGAGACACCTTTACTCGTATTCTTTTTTCAACTCTCTGTTCATCAGTTCGGTGATAGCCCCTTTGACCGAGTGTCCCTTGAACAGGATGCGGTAGACCTGCTCGGTGATCGGCATCTCGATACCGTGTTTGAGAGCCAGCCCGTAAGCGGACTCTGTTGTCCGGATACCCTCGGCCACAGTGCGCAGATTTTTGCAGATCTCTTCCAGGGTCTCCCCCCTGCCGATACGCAAGCCCACCTGACGGTTTCTGCTGAGATCACCGGTGCATGTAAGCACGAGATCGCCGAGGCCGGAAATTCCGGAGAATGTAGCTGCCTTGGCCCCGAGCGGTGTTCCCAGGCGAATGATCTCGACCAGGCCCCTGGTAATCAAAGCCGCGCGTGTGTTCACGCCCAGTCCTGCTCCCTCAATCATCCCGGTGGCGATAGCGATCACGTTTTTCAGGGCGCCTCCCAGCTCCACACCGGTCATGTCATCATTCTTGTAAACCCGGAAATAACGCGTGGAGAAGAGTTTTTGCACTAAATCGGCTGTATCCTCGTCCCCGGAAGCTGCGATAATCACTGTCGGGCGCTCTTTTGCCACCTCGACAGCGAAGCTCGGGCCGGAAAGGATGGCAAGACTGTATGCGGCCTCAGAGGGGAACACCTCACAGACCACCTCGCTCATCCGAAGAAAAGTTCCGGTTTCCAGGCCCTTGCTTGCACTGATAATAATTGTTTCCCTTGAGATGGACTCGACCATCCGGCCCAGCAAGGAGCGCATAAAATGGCTCGGGCAGACCATTACCAGCACCTCCGAGCCGCTGACACAACTGTCGAGATCCGTAAAGGCCCTGAGCTTAGGGTTCAATGATATTCCGGGCAGAAACAGCTCATTTTCATGAAAGCGATTGATCCCCTCGGCCACCTCGGGTTCGTAAGCCCAGAGAGATACATCCGGGCCCTTTTTAGCCAGCAGGTTGGCCAGAGTGGTACCCCAGCTTCCCGCCCCGATCACCGCTATTTTCAATGTCCAGACCTCCCCCCCCGGCTCAACCGTTTCTCCTCGCCCCGCAGCAGACGGGCGATATTTGACCTGTGGGTTAAAACCACCGCTAGCGCTATTATAATGCTGAAAGCCTGAATCACGCTAAAACCCGGCAGCTCGTGATCAACAGTGAAATAGACAAAGGCGGGCAGAAAAGCTGTCGCTGCCAGAGAGGCGAGAGAGACTATGCGAAAAACCGCCATCATTCCAAGCCAGACCGCCAGACTTAAAACTAAAGCCCAGGGGCAAATCGCCAGGAATACGCCTGTAGCGGTAGCCACCCCTTTACCCCCGCGAAACCTGACATAAGGACTGAAAATGTGACCGGCTACAACGGCGAAACCAAGTAAAACCTTGAGAATTATCCCGCTGCCGACTCCGGGGAGGGCAGGAATCCAATAAACCGGGGCGAAGCCTTTGAAAATATCGATCGCCAGAACGACTACGGCAGGCCATGCGCCCAGGACGCGGAACACATTAGTAGCGCCCAGGTTACCGCTGCCCTGTTCCTTGAGATTTACGCCGTAAAGGAGACGGCCCGCCACGTAGCTGGTGGGAAACCCGCCGATCAGATAAGCTGTTAAAGCCCAGAAAAAATAATTCACAGCTAGATTCCAACTTTTATTATGAGTAAGCTGGCGCCAAATGGGATTAAACTCTCTTCCGCTTTTGGCTCCGTTTAGAAAAGTTCAGTCTGATCGGTGTTCCGGGATAGGGAAAATTTTCGCGGAGCCTGTTAGTTAGATAACGCTTGTAATGCTCGGGAATCCTTTCCGGATCATTGGTAAATATCTCGAAAACAGGCGGCTCCGCTGCTACTTGCCGGCAGCCGAAGAATTTGATCCTTTTCCCGCCGACAGCCGGCGGGTGGAGGTTTTTAAGCGAAGACATTATGACTTCGTTCAGACTTTCTTGCGGGATTAGTTTCCGCCGCTCATCATAAATTTCAACCGCCAGTTGGAGCAGCTTGCCCACACGCTGGGAGGTTTTGGCCGAGATAAAAATTACAGGGATATATGCCAGGTGGGGATAATCCTTTTTCAGCTCTTTTTCCAGGTGTGCGGCGGTATTTGTATCTTTGTTGCTGACCAGATCCCACTTGTTCACAGCGAGGACCAGACTCTTCCCGTTCTCTATTGCGATACCGGCTATCCTGATATCCTGCCTGTTAGCGCCCTCGATGCCTTCGAGCATCAGCACAGCCACATCACAGCGCTCGATGGCGTTAATGGTTCGCAACAGGGTATAATATTCCACTCCCTCGGCAAATTTCATCCGTTTGCGCAAACCCGCAGTGTCGATAAGAACAAGCGACCGGCCGTGGTAACGGATCACCGTATCGACCGGATCTCTGGTGGTTCCCGGCACCTCGCTCACTAGCATGCGATCTTCGCCGAGAATCCGGTTAACCAGGGAGCTTTTTCCAACATTGGGCCTGCCGATTATTGCCACTCTCACTGCATCTGGAGGCAGTTCTGCGGAAACTTTCTGAGCAGGCAGGGAGTCAACAATCAGATCCAGAAGATTGCCAATGTTAGTGCCCCGGATGGCAGAAATACCAATTAGCTTTTCGAATCCCCAGCGATGAAATTCGGCCAGGGGCACTGTATCGCGGGCATCGATTTTGTTGACAGCCAGCACAACCGGCTTTCCGGTGCGCCGCAGCATTTCTACCAGGTCATCTTCCTCAGCGGTGGGTCCCTCTTTAGCATCGAGAATAAAAAGAAGAAAATCCGCCTGGTGGATAGCAGCTTCCACCTGGAACTGGATCTCCATCTCGAAACTCTCCAGGACCTCACTCAGTAATCCAGCCGTGTCAACCACCTCAAATGCCCGCCCATTCCATTCAACAGAGCCATACAGGCGGTCTCTGGTAACTCCCGGCATGCTGTCGACAATCGCCACCCGGCGGCCGATCAGGCGGTTAAACAGGGTTGATTTTCCTACATTCGGCCTTCCAATAATGGCTACTCTGGGAAGCGATCTCACTTTATCCTACGACTCTCTTATAATCTGACCAGCCAGACATCGCTTTTGTATTTTTCGACGATCGTATCCGCCACATCCCTGGCGCTATTATAGCCGTCATAGCGACCGATACGTACGCGGTACCATCTCCCGGACTCCAAATCGGCATCTTCCACCCGGGCCTGGTATCCTTTTCTCTCATAAAAGGATGCCAGTTTATTTGCATCCTCCCGCGTCTCCCACGCGGCCACCTGGATCGTATAAGTCCCAGGCGGATATGCAACTTTCTTCTTCACTACCGGTGTGGGTTTAACCTCCTCCTTTACCACTGCAGGCTCAGGCGTGGGTTCTGCTTTAACCTGCTGCTCGGGCTGAGGTGGCGGTGTCGGGGCAGGGGCAGGTTCCTTTTTGCCGCAGCCCCAGAAGGCGAAGAGCAGAATCAGACTGAAAATCAATGCCAGTTTTCTCATTGCACACCCCTTTGTTAAAAGGTCAAAGTGAATATAAAGAAAAAACCTGACTGAGGTACTTGATGTCAAATCTGCCTTGAAGCGCTCGATCGGAGCTTGTTTTCGGCAACAAGGGCCAAAATATCCGCTACCTCCTCGGCGGCAATCACAACAGCAGGCGCAAGTTTTCGGCGCAGGTCATCCAGATGCAGATCATCAAGAAAAAATCCGTTGTCATTAACCGCAAAGGCCGGGAGAAAGTATATATCTGCCGGAGCATCCCGCTCCAAGGCTTTTAGGATATCCCTGCCGGCCAGTAAGCCCGCCACAGTTATCGAGTCTCCCAAAAGGGAGTTTTCGACCACTGTCACCTCGAAATTGCCAGATACCCTGGACCTGAGCCGAGGAAGCAGGCGGTCCCGAATGATCGGAGCATAAAGCGGCCCAGTCACAATCCTGTAGCGGCACTCGGGATCAGAGGGCGACATTCTCTTCGGTCTGAGGGCTTTCTCGATCGAATCCAGGGAGTGACGGATAAGGCCGACCCCGTTCTCGAGCTGGGGGTAGCCCTCGTAAGCCCGGGCGGATGGTATCTGTCGTCGGGCCAGCAAGTAAAACTCATCAGCGGCAAATACAAACCGTCCGCCCCGCTGTCTGAGATACTCCTTCTGTAATTTATGAATCAGTTTCAGAGTGGAACCGGCCACCTTGGGAGTAACCGCTTCGAGCTCTGCCAAACCCTCACGGTGGGCGCTCAAACCAACCGGCACCACAGCCAATGAAACAGCCCCCGGCCCCAGTCCGGCCAGGTCGCTGACAGTCTTTTCTAAAACCGAACCGTCATTTATTCCCGGGCAAAGAACAATCTGGAAGTGCAGGCTGATTCCCCCTTCAGCCAGCCTTCTTAAAAGATGCATCACTTCTGCCGGGCCCGGGCATCCCAGCATTGCAGCCCGAATTTTCGGATCTGTCGCATGTACCGAAATATAAAGCGGTCCCAATCCCATCCGGATAATACGGCCGATATCGTGTTCTCTCAAGCTGGTGCCGGTTATATAATTGCCCCGCAGGAAACTGTAGCGGTAATCCTCATCCTTAATGTAAAGCGACTGCCGAAGTCCTGACGGGAGCTGGTCGATAAAACAGAATATACACTTGTTTCGGCACCTTAATAAAGGCCCCTCGTCAACACTCCCCCCGAGGGGCTGTCCGGCCTTTCTTTCGACTGTCAGGACCCGGCGCTGCGATGATCCTCGAGTGAGGAGCTCCAGCTTAAAAAGAGAATCGGCAGTAAGAAAGCGAAAATCAATAAAATCTTCAACCGCCTGACCGTTAATCCTGACAATTTGATCCCCGGCGGAGAGTCCAAGCTTATCAGACAGGGACCCTTTCTCTACCCGGATAACTCGAATCATATTTGTTTTACTATACCTCAGAGTTAAAACATCGTCAAGAAAAACATCAAAAAATGATTTATAAGCGCTTGCAAAAAGCCGTTAAGAGTCAATTTTACGATGTTCGGGTAAACTTCGTGCCTGGGGAAGGCCTTTTATGTGTCAGTTTTCTTTGGGCAGATCGAGAATCCAGAGATCGTAATTGCCGCTGAGCGAGGAAGCATAGATAACTTTTTCACAGTCCGGAGAAAAACGCGGAGAGATAGCTCCGGCGTGTTCATTGGTCAGGGGGCGCTCATAATTATCGTTCAGCCGGTGAAGCCAGATCTCGCCCCCGCGCACCATCACGATCAGTTTTCCATCCGGGCTCACATCCGCATCCTCCGCGCCGGGATCTGTCAACTGGATTACAAAACCATTTTTCAGGGAGAGACGGTAAATCGCGGGCTGGGTATGCCGGTATGAGGTAAAAAGGATTTCCTCTCCATCCGAAAACCAGCGTGGAAACATGGGCTGGTGTTCCGGGCCCAGGATTTCCAACGGTTCAAGGCCCCGCTCGTCAGCATCGAGCGTTTTCAGGCTTAGACGCTTACCCTGTTTAGAGACATAAACCACCCGGCTGTCCACAGGCGAGAAGGCGGGCATCCAATCTGAAGCGGTATCTGAGGTTAGTTTAACGGCATTCAGCGGCTCCGGACCTTCTGTGAGGTCAACGAGCCATAGGTTACGTCCTCCGGTTCTCTCGCTCCAGAAAACCAGTTTATGCCCATCAGCCGACCAGCTCGGCGCCATGCCTCCCTGGTAAGTGATCCGGCTTACAGCCCTGTTGGCTACTGAAGCGATTAGAATTTCAGGCTCTCCGAAGCGGAAAGAGGTAAAAGCCGCTCGGGTCCCCTGGCGAGAGAACTCTCCTTCCCAGTCGTTGCGCTCGGAAAGGGTAAACTGAACCGGCCGCACGATCACCGTGACATTGGTTTTCGCCCTTGCAATAACGGAGTCGCCGAGCACGGCCTCGCAAGTCAGCTCATGTCGGCGGTAGCTCAAATCGGTGATATTCCTCTTCAGACCCTCGCCGAGCTGCCCATCCACATCGGAAGACCAGCGGAATAACACATTTCCCTCCGGGGCCGGGAGGCTGTCATTGTTCCAGATTGCCCGGCAAAGCAGGTTCTCATTCTGATAGACAACTTCTCCGGGTGCTGGACTGATAATTTCCAAGGCACAGCAGGCAAGCCTGACATCCCACCATAGCAAAAGGGACAAACAGAGGACCGGATGAAAAACAGCCGCCTTTTGCAGCGGGGGTGAAAACAGCGTTACTTTCAAGGGTCAATAAACCTTTCCCAGGACTTCGTTGGTGAGGTTGAAATAATCCTCTGCCCCGGTGCTGTTGATTGCGTATTCAAAAATAGTCTGGCCGTAGCTTGGGGCTTCACGAAGCCTGGTATTGACTCTGATCACTGTCTCAAACATTTTTTTTGGAAAGTGTTTGAGCAAAATTGAGTAGATTTCCTGGGAGAGGTTCGTGCGGACATCGTACTGGGTCGACAAAATGCCCATCAGTTCCAGATTGGCTTTGGCATAGCGTTTGATTTCCCGCATCAACTCGATAGTATGCCTGGCGCCGTTCATGGCCAGGTAATCCATGCTGACCGGAATTATCACCTTATCCACCAGCGCCAGGGTGTTGATATTGATCAAGTTCCGACTGGGGGCGCAGTCGCAGATCAGAAAATCAACATTGCGCAAGTCGCTCAGGGCATTGCGCAGGATAAACTCTCGACCGTCGCGGTTGGCAATCGCCAGCTCGGTTTCGTTAAGTTTTCGCCCTCCGGAGGTGACCAGGAACAAATTAGGGCGAACCTGTGTTACAGTCGTTTTTCCGGTTCGCAGGAGATCGGAGAGGCTTTTCTCCGCTTTTACTGGAAAAACCAGGCCAAGATCGCCGTGCGGATCACAGTCAATAAGCATAACACGCTTGCCGCTGAGAGCCAAACCGTGTCCGAGATTGATCGCCGTAGTCGTTTTTCCAGTTCCACCTTTGGAAGTGATAATGGCGATTTTAATCATTGAGATCCTGATTCTTGACCTGGTACGGGGAAAAGGTATGGCGCGATACCAAAGATCCTCACTGGTTGAGAAACTACTTGCGCTTTTCCTTGATAATCTTGATCGCTTCGTTGATTTTCAGACTGGCTTTGGTCAAGTCCATAGTACCGACGTTTTCTGAAAGAGATTCCTGAAAATTCTGTACCCGATAAGGTTTCTTTTTCAGCTGCTTGACCCGGAACTTTTCATAACGCTCTTTGTTCACGGTCTTCCCGTCTGATTGTTTAAAATGCGGGTTTACAACAGTCAGAGACCGGGAAAAAAATGTTCCTTCTTCCTTTGTTTCCATCAAGGAGATTTTCTGGCTGCTGACAAATTGTGGTGAGGAGAGTTCCTTAGCCTGGCGGTACATTAAGCTCGCCTTTTCAGGCATGCCTTTTTTGTCGTAAAGTATACCCAGATTGTAATAAACCTTGGGATTGTCCTGCTGGTACTTGAGCACTGTTTCGAAACAGGAGACAGCCATGTCGATCTCATCGATCTTATTGTAAGCCTCGCCAAGCAGGAACAAGGCTTCCGGATTGTTGGCTTCCAGCTCATCGGCTCTTTTTAAAACGCTGATCGACTCGCTGTACAGGCCCCTCCGGTATAAGATCTGCCCCAGACTGAAATAGCCCTT
>Ga0307379_10002239_pt1 | contig 28944 bp, 31 predicted proteins | sample UN2MG_FD_202237 | JGI IMG/M metagenome (GOLD analysis project Ga0307379, IMG submission 202237) | Soil microbial communities from Risofladan, Vaasa, Finland - UN-2 | ecosystem: Environmental > Terrestrial > Soil > Coastal area > Acid sulfate soil | place: Finland: Risofladan, Vaasa | collected...
ACAGAGTTATGGCGATCTCATGTGGATTGTGGAACTATCACTTGAAGTGCTGTTGAATCCGTAGTTGGATTGTGGAGGCTAATGCTAATTCGTTCGGGGCTTATTATTTCGCAATAAGTCTAATGTAGGCAAGTCCCAAAAGTCTTCTTCAAAGTGACGCAAGAGCGCCTTTTCGTCCGGCTTCACATTGTCAGCTGTTGTGACAACGTATTGGTACGTGATGCTTCTGCCATCCCTTCGAATTCGCTTTATTCTATTCGCAACAGTGTGCCTTTGGAGGTGATTGTTTAGCTCTTTTCGCAGATTGCTCTCACTCATTCCAATTTTAAGAATTCGTGTCGTCCCCTTGTATCTATTGTAGCCCTTATCTTGGAGAATTTGGTAGACACCTGGTGCTTCCGGTGCATTTTTGATGCCTTCCTTATCGAGCTGATATTCCTGTGGCCAGTCCATTTCCTTTTAAGTTCCAACGGCAAGCATCAGCGGCGGCTGTAAGCCGTCCGCTGGATGCATTTGTTGGGTGCTTTCAGCTTGGATTTCATCTTAGATATTCTATGCTGACATCGGGTATTAATGAAATGCCCGGCTTGGCTAACAATTCAATAAACCGAGCCCCTCTCGATGGGTGAAACAGATTGGACGAAGCACTGCCCTTGATTGCCCACGCGGTATCAAGTCCGCGTTCAGTCCCCGCTAATGCTATAACTTCCTTACCCTCTGGAATTACTCCAGCATCAACAGACATCAAAACACATTCCAGACAGACCAAAGTCCCTGTAGATATCAATTCCAGAGTCTTTGCAATAAGGTCAAGTCCGGTAACCTTTTGCAAATGCACACGCATAGAGAAAGTCGGACCAAAAAAAGGTATCGTTCCTTGAACAACCTTAACCTTGAGCTTGTTGAGTCGATTCCTATTCTCTTGGGTAATCCCCATAGGTACTCTTGTTAAGCCTTGTTTTACCCATTCAGCTCGAATCAGCTCCAGTTCAGGGATGGCGGCAAAAGGCCCCTCACCCATTCTCTCTACTTCCCAGTTCATCCCTTGAGGACAGGTAACACAAATTACTTCTTTATCTCTTATTTTTTCTGCTAGTTTACGTGCAGAATCTCCTGTAATTGAAGCCACCACCAGATATTCATATTTAAACGAGGCCGCCTTGACAATCTCAATGACTTCATCAGTATTGATCGGCCCTGGCCTCTCAAAAACCCTCATTAATATAGTCCTCCTTCTTTAAGCACACAGGATTCGGCACCCAACATTGCCTTTTATAGTTATTCTATTATTTCCTATCTCTATAAATAGTTATTTGATAATTACTAGTTTATATTATCAATTAGTTTGTGCATACGAAAATCAATTCTGGCACTTTTACCATTTTATGAATACCATCTACAAGGTTAGAGGCATTTCAGCTTAGTATAACCTAAATCAAGAATTCAAAGCTCTCCATTTTGTATGGTCCTTTTATCTTGAATACCTCGCCTGGACGTATTCACCCGACATCCGAGTCCTCGACGATCCCTTGGAAGGCTAATGTAATAGTACCACAATCTCGAACGATAAAGACCTGCTTCTTAAACATTCTGGAACCGACAATCGACCCCGGAAATCTCGTGACACTAAATAAGGGTAGAGAACTGCTTTCGAGACATATTTTCGTCAAATAAATAATCTCACTGAAGTTTTATCTCCTCTGTCCGTTCCTAAAGTTGGAGAAGAACCTTATATATAGTGCCTTCTATACTATATTATACATATCGTGACGTCACGATATATAACCTAACGTTACGTTACGTGACGATACGTCACGATATTTATGAAACTCATTGGGCCTTCCAAGCCTACAGCCCGGGTTCAAATCCCGGTCGACGCATCCACTAACCTTTTCTTTTATTTCGATATAAAAGAAGAAATGCGGTGAGAGAGCAGGAAAATCCTTTTTGGGTTTTACGAGCGCACGCGCGATCTGAGTAAATGGGCGCGAAGCAGGACTATGGTTATGAGCTATGGATCAAATAAAGAAGTACGAATTCAGGAAAGTATTGGAAGAATTGAGGGAGAAGAGCGGACGAGGCACGGAGCTCGTGTCAGTTTACATTCCGCCTGATAAGCAGATATCTGACGTTACGTCTCAACTCCGTGACGAACACGGGCAGGCAATGAACATCAAGAGTAAGATTACCCGTACTAACGTGCAAAGCTCGCTGGAATCGCTCCTGGCGAAGCTGCGGTACGTACGCGTGGGAGAAAACGGTCTGGTAATCTTCTGCGGTGCCATTGATAAGGGCGGAGACAAGACGGATATAGAAACGTACATCGTGGAGCCGCCGGCAAAGATATATTCCTATATCTATCATTGCGATTCGAGTTTCTTCCTCGAGCCGCTGGAAGAGCTCGTGACGGAGAAAGAGAAATACGGCTTGCTCGTGCTGGACAAAAGAGAGGCGACGATCGGGATCTTGAATGGTAAGATCGTGGAGGCCGTGAAACACCTGACGTCGTCCGTTCCGGGCAAGATACGAAAAGGCGGGCAGTCTGCGGCTCGATTCCAACGTCTGCGCGAGATAGCAACCGATGATTTTTATAAGCGGATCGGCGAACATACATCGCAAATCCTGCTTCAAGTTGAGGGTCTCAAGGGGCTTCTGATCGGCGGTCCGAGCCCAACGAAGGAGAATTTCATAAAAGGGTCGTATCTGCATTACGAACTGCAGAATAAGATCCTCGGTGAGTTCGACGTCGCGTATACCGACGAATCCGGCCTTTATGAGCTCATGGACGCGGCGGGAGAAGTTCTGGAAGGAATGGATTTGATGCGTGAGAAGAAGCTCATGGCGCGATTCATGGAGTTCCTAGCGAATAACGAGGCGATGGTGGCATATGGTGAGCAGGACGTGAGAAAGAACCTGAAGTTGGGCGCCGTGGATACGTTGCTGATCTCGGAAGAACTCAAAGCCGAGTTCGTACGCGAGCTGGTGGAGAAAGCTGAGCTGACGAGCGCGAACGTGGAATTCATCTCGACGGAATTCGAGGAAGGATCGCAGCTAAAGCGCGCGTTTGGCGGTGTTGCTGCTCTCTTGCGCTATAAAACGGCAGGCTATGCACAATAAATAGGCGTGTAAAATTCACAATTTCCCGTGCTTGTGGAGTTCAGAATTTATAACTCCGCAGGGCTATTACGTACTGATGTACAAGCAAGTACAGAGAGGGTAAAAGCAGGTATGAGCGAGCATAATTTAGGAAATATCCTATTGGTAGGAACCGGGCACGTCTTAGAGAAGAGCGTGAAGGAGGTAGAAGAGGTAATAGAACGCGAGAGGCCTGATGTCGTCGCTGTTGAGTTAGATAAGGGGAGGTTCGACTCAATGAAAGGCGAAGTGAAGGAGTTATCGCCGAAAGAAATGCTCAGCTCTGGCAATCCGTTTTTAATCCTCACGCACTGGCTGCTTGCCTACGTGCAGCGCAAAATGGGCGCTGAGTTGGGAATAGAGCCAGGAGCGGACATGATGGCCGCGATAAATAAAGCGGAGGAGCTGGGTTGCGATGTGGCACTGATCGACCGTCCAATACAAATAACAATGCAGCGATTCTGGAAGAAGATGCGGCTGTGGGAGAAGCTCAAGATGCTCTTTTCTATTATCTTCTCGATCGCCAGCATAGGAGACGGCAATGGAACGGAAGATGAGGGTGGCGAAGGAGAGGAGCACGGGGATAAGAAATTCTTGACCGGTGTTATGGTCTCGAATCAAGAGATAGAGCTTGATCGACTGACGGATGACGACGTCGTGACACAATTGATGAACGAGCTCCGTGAGTTCTCGCCGGGTGCCGCAACGGCACTGTTAGATGAACGAGACGCGTATATCGCGAGGAGTTTACTGGAACTGCAAAGTAAACCGGTGGTAAAATTCGAGCGAACTGCATCGTATCAGCCTTCCGAGACGTGGGATCCAACGGCGGCCGCTCATGAAGCGCCAAAAATAGTCGCAGTCGTCGGTGCGGGGCACGTAGCGGGAATAAAGAAATTTCTGAGTCAGCCGGAGTTGCTACCCACGAAGGTGGAGTTATGCTCGCTGCCGAAGAAACGGGTTAACATATCGATAGGGAGCTTGTTAGGGATCGGGATTGGCGTAGCGTTTGTGATTATCATCTTAGCATTCTTTTTCACTGACATATCATTTCATGTGCTTCTGCGTGCGTTTCTGTGGTGGTTCATTATAAATGGCGTTCTGTCTGCGGCTGGTGTGGTCATCGCACGGGGGCATCCGATTTCTGCGCTTACTGCGTTTGCCGTTGCCTGGCTTACGTCACTCAACCCGTTTTTAGCGGCTGGTTGGTTCGCCGGATTAGCGGAAGCGCATTTCCGAAAACCGTCGTTGGACGATGTAAAGGGCATGCTCGAGGTGGAATCGGTACGGGAATTAATGAGCAACCGGCTGTTTAAAGTCATCCTCGTCGCCGCACTGGCGAATCTGGGCAGCATTGCGGGCACGTTTATCGGTGCGTACATCGTGTGGCAGCAGTTGGGTATCAATATCCCGGATATATGGATTGGATTGAAGAACGTTTTTGAGACGCTTTCAATTTTTTAATTTTCACCTTATTAGTCCTCTTCTTTTCTCCCTCTTTCTAATAACAGCCTCTCGAATTCTTCTTTTGACTTTTTCTTTATCGTGATTTATGGCATCTTCGTTAAACCATAGCACTTTCCATCCTTTATCCTCAAGTGATTTTTCTTTAGCTTTGTCTTTTTCCTTTGGATGCCAGTAATCAGCTCCTGGCTCGACCGCAACTTTCTCATTTACGAATGCAAAATCTATCCAATAATCTGAAACACCGTATTGTTTCTTATAATCAATATGCTCTTTAAAACCAAGTTCAATCAAATACTCCTCGGTTTTCTTTTCTAAGTCGGTATCCTTCCATTTGGGCTTAACTAATTCTCTAACCTGTATACATTCTGGATACCCCATATACTGACGCTCAAAAATATACCTTCTTCCATTTTCAAATTCTACGATGGTTCCTACTTCAAATCCGAAACTATTGAGTGTTGCGACAGTGAGGCCGCATTTTCCGATTTTAGCACGGATAAAAGCGCCTTCTATGGTGCCAGGACTGATAGGAGATTCTGTATTACCTTTCACTTCCTTAGGGAATCTTGATTTTTTCTTCTGATCGTTGTCCCTTTGTGTGTCGCTATTTATAGCTTCTTGCTCGTTTAATAATTGAAATAGATAAACACTTCCATCAGAGCACCCACCAACTATGTATTTACCCTCCGGCGTTATCGAAGTAGCCACGACAGGAGAGGAAAAAGGGTATTGCCACAAAACCAAACCATCCTTTAATAAACTGAGCTTATAATTCCTATAATCCCGTGTAGTTGCAGCGGCTATGTAAATTTCGTCCTTTGTTATTGCGACTGCCGTATACTTGCCTTCCACATTTGATGTAATCCTTCCAGTATGATACGGCGACCATACAACTTCGCCTCTTCTATTTAATAAATAGATAGCTGTCTTGTCTCCAACGGCTATATAATTCCCATCCGGTGTTATTGCGACATCTTCTATTCTACTTTTAGAACCCGTCCTATATGTCTGTAAGAGCTTTCTTTCTTTGCTTAATAGATAGACTTCCCCATCTTCGCCTCCAGTGACTATGTAATTTCCATCGGAAGTTATTGAGACAGATACAAAATAATGGACGTTTTTTGGGTAGTGTCCTGATATGCGGTTGCTTTATATAGGTGGTTTACCCACCTATATTTATGTCAAATAGCAAGTTAGAGGCAGATCCTCAAAAAGAGTTCTGCTCCAATCCAAATTGCCGTGATTACGGCAAAAGCGGTGCAGGCAACATAGTTAAATATGGACATTACAAAAACGGCCGGCAGCGATTTAAATGCAAGACATGCGGCAGTGTCTTCGTAGAAACCAAAAACACGGTCTTCTACAATCGCAAGTTATCAGAAGAACAGATAATCATGATCTGCAAATTGCTGGTGGAGAAAAACGGAATACGAGCTATTGAACGCATACTGGAGATCCATCGCGACACGGTATCAGACGTCGTAAACGACTTAGCAAGACACGCACGGGACGTGACGGACTTTTTGATAAATAATGTCGGGCTTACTGAAGTCCAGGTAGATGAGATGTGGTCGTTCGTAAAAAAAAACAAAAGAATGTTGACGAGGGAGATAGTGACGGAGATCGACAGGGCGACTGCTGGATCTACCTAGCGAAGAAGGCGGATACGAAGCTTCATCTGGCACACAGCACTGGTAAAAGGGTACAAGCCACCGCAGATACGTTACTGGAAACGGTGAGAAAACGGGGCAAGAAGCCAACAGAGGATGATAAGGCCACATTTATCAGTGACGGCAACGATCAGTATGTCACTGCTATACTGGCTAATTTCGAGGCAGAGACGATTAACTACGGGCAGCTCATCAAGGAACGGGAAAGGGGCCGGGTAGTCGGTAAGATCAGGATGGTCATATTTGGTGACGTAGCTGATGCGGGCATAGACACGGTCTATGTGGAGCGATATAGTCTAACATTGAGACACGGCATTTCGAGGCTGGTCAGGAGAAGTTTGTGCTTTTCCAAGTGCAAAGAGATGTTGGACAACCATTTAGACGTGTATCAGTGCTACAACAACTTGATCAGGGTTAATTCTGCATTGGCGATAAAAACGGAGAAGGGCGAGAAGAACATAAAAAGAACTCCGTGCATGGCAGAAGGAATTACTAAACATCCATGGTCATGGAAGGAATTTTTGACGTTCAAGATATTACCAACTATTAATTAGGACACCACCCTTTTTTACAAGATGAACTTCGATTGAAGGGGGATTTTAAAAAGAATGATATTTTTGTTGAAGTTCAATTTGGTAATAGTGCTACCATCTATAGGGATTATTACAAGTTTCATTATGGTCTAACCCATAATCTATTGTCATTAGCGGTTCTAATAGTCCCAAAAGATCCCAAATCTTTCTTTCCTACTAGACCAGAAAGTGTGAATAATATGGCAGAATTCAATTTTGCCCAAAAAACCTTTAAACTTCTCAGAATTCCGGTTCCAATTTTATTGATAGGATTATTACCAGAAAATTAGATTTTCCCCTCACAACTTCTTCGTCGCTTTGCTCCTAGCTACGGGGCAGATAATAACGTCGTATCTAAAAATCCCTAACCCCCTCGCCCCTCACAAAATCTTATAATACGTATTCCGCTGCGCTACGGGTCTGCCAACCGACTTTACCGCTTTCTTGATCTCTCCAACCTTAGCCGGTCTGTGCTCCTTCCCCGCTGCAGTTACCACATTCTCTTCGTGTATCGTGCCGCCGAAGTCGTTCGCACCGAAGAAAAGTGCGAGCTTATCCACCTCAAAATCCTGCGTGAGCCACGAAGCCTGTATATTCCTAACAGGATGGAGCACAATCCGTGAAATCGCCAACACCTGCAAATATCTCGTTACTGCTACCGTTTCCTTTACTACATCGTAGAGTTCCGTATGCTTCGGCTGAAACGTCCAGGGTATGAACGCCGTGAAGCCTCCCGTCTTGGTCTGTAAATCACGTATCTTAAAGAGATGCTCGATGATATCTTCGTTCCGCTCAATATGCCCGAACATCATGGTCGCGGTTGTTTTCATGCCAATGCGGTGTGCGGTCTCCATGACATCAAGCCAACCGTCTGCGCTGACTTTATCCGGACTGATTACCGTCCGGACACGATCACATAAAATTTCAGCGCCGCCACCCGGGAGCGAATCAAGCCCTGCTGCTCGCAACCGTTCGAGCGTCTCTCTTATGCTCAGTCCCTCAGTCCGCGCAAGGAAATCTATCTCCGGTGGTGACAAGCTGTGTAGCTGCACATTCGGGAATCTGCCTTTTATCGCTGAAAACAGATCTTCAAACCATTCAATGCCGATTTCTGGGTTAATACCTCCCTGAATGAGGATTTGCGTACCACCAACCGCAACCGTTTCCTCAATCTTCTTCAGGATCTCATCTTCACTCAAAATATAAGCGTCGTCTTCATGTTTGGCGTAAAATGCGCAGAATTTGCAACGTGCCTCACATCGGTTCGTGTAGCTTATGTTCCGGTCAATGACGAAGGTGACGAGCTCCCCACATCGCTTTTTCCTTATTTCATCCGCAATCCTGCCAACAACAGGTAACGGCAACTCAAACAGTTGCAAAGCATCATCAAAACTTAAATCTACTCCGTCTAAGTTCTTGCTCACATAATCGTTCCAGTTAGAGTAATCCATATGCATGACACTTCTCCTCGAACAGTTCGAGCCCTCTCCTTTCTTTCGGCCCTAATCGGTACGTGAGTGTTTTGAAATAGACCTCAAGAAAATCCTTTGGTAGTTCGTACTTACACGCCGCTTCCTTCGCAATCGCATCAATGTTCTCCTCACCCCACGTGATCGATTCCATAACTGTTCGGTTAATTTCACTCATATCCCGCTCTTTTAGCGAAGTAGAAATACCAAAAACCATGGGATAACCCGTTAAATCACGCCATTCCTCGCCTAAATCCATCAACACCTGATACATCATCCTCGCCTTTATCGCTTCGTCACCAATCACGAGTGCGTGTGGGCACCGCTTCAGTAACTCGCTTGCCGTGCTTTCATTCACGGGTACAACCTCGTTTTGCAGCCCTCGCTCACGCAGAATAATCTTAAGCAGATTGATCGATGTGGTCGTTTGATTTGTTACCGCAATGCACTGGTTATCAAGCATCTTCTCTCTCGATACCACGACGACACTCAGAACACTGTGTTTCGAGGCGATGCAGAACTCATAACTTCGCAACTTTTGCTTGTTCTTGAGATAATAGAACGAAGGAACCGGTGCAAAATCGATCTCCCCGTTTTCAAACATCGTGGCAAGATTCCTTGGCGATGCTTCAATCACTTCGGTTCCGTTCTGGCCAAGCCAGTAATAGGGTAAATAGTTATTCACGAACCCGAATTTGCCGATTCTAATCTTCATGAATACACCCTCAAAATGTTGTAAAAAGTATCACGTTCCGCGGGTATTTTGTTAACACCCTTCACAAGCCCCAGAATCCTATCTGTCGGCATAATTAGTGGTGTTTTAGCTCCTGCCGCGTGTGTAATCCGCTCCTCCATGATCGTTCCATCCAAATCGTTCGCACCATAATTCAAAGCTACTTGCGCAAGCTTCTCACCGAGTGAAACCCAGTAAGCCCTTATACTTCGGAAATTCTGCAGTACTATTCGTGAAATCGCAATCGTTTTGAGAATATCAATCGGATTCATCGTTTCTTTGACAAGCCCTAACGTCTCGAGTTCGGTGTTTTCCGGATAGAAGAGCAGCGGAATGAAGGAAACGAAGCTGCCTGTCCTTTCCTGTAGTTTCCAGAGCTGGTAAAGATGAACAGCCCTGTTTTTTGGCGTTTCAATATGTCCAAAAAGCATCGTGGCATTACTCTTTATTCCGAGGCTATGAGCTATCGCCATTATCCGAAGCCATTCATCTGCTCTAACCTTGTTCGGACAGATAACCTCTCGTATCGCATCATCGAGAATCTCTGCTCCACCTCCGGGCAATGCTTGCAGTCCTGCATCCTTCAACCGCGAGAGTACTTCCTCTACACTCATTCGCTCAACATGCGAAAGGAAGTGAATTTCAGTTGCGGTCAGCGCTTTAATAATAACGTGCGGGATCCTTCGCTTTATCTGGCCGAAAATCTCCTCGAAGTATTCCAGGTTCGTTTCCGGATTGAGTGAGCCGACGATATGAAGCTCCGTAGCACCCAGTGCTACCGCATCCACAACGTTCTCGAGCACCTGCTCAACGCTCATTAGATACGCATCGGACTCTCCGGCATCACGGTAGAAAGCGCAGAGTGGACAGCGAGAAACGCAGATATTTGTGTAGTTTATATGCCGGTTAACTACGAACGTGACGATACTTCCATTCCTCCGATTGATAGAATCAGCACGCTCCCCCAGCTCATGAACGCTCCATGCAAAGAGTTCTTCAATCGTCTTCGGTGTCCAGTGTTCCATCATTGGCTTTCACCACGTGTGTCGTTGGTATGCTGCTTTTTGTTACTCTTATTCAGCCATTTAAATATATACCTTTATGTTCATATTCAAAAGTGAACATAACATGTCGTGGTAACTCACAAAAATGAACATATTGGGGTTCAGACGTAAACCCATCTGCAGACCTTCCGCTCCACGCGATCGATGAGGACATAAACGCCAAAGCCGAGCAGCGCCATTGTTACGATTGCAGCGTACAAATCCGGGTAATTCGCTCTGCTCCAGGCGTCCATAATCAAATAGCCCAAGCCTCTGGTCGTTGCGAACGACTCCACGAAGAAGAGCACTGCGATTGATGTTCCTACGCTTATCCGCATTGCGGTAAGGATCTTCGGGAAACACGCAGGTAAAATGACATGCTTGTATATCTCCTTTTTACTCGCACCCAGGGAGAGCATGGGATAGATGTAATTCCCGCTTATGTTCCTCGATGCGTCACGCGTCGTCACGAGGATCTGGAAGAAGACGATCAGTGCGATCATTATTATTTTTGACAGATCGCCGATGCCGAAGAGGAGAATGATCACGGGGAGCAAGACGATATGCGGGATTGGATAGAGCATGTAGATAAGGGGTGCGACAAATTTGTCCACGCGTTGCTCGTGACTCAGCAATCCGATAGGAACCGCGAGTGAAAAGGCCAGCGCGATTCCGTAGCCTATCCTGAACGCGCTAATGAGCAGATGCGGGATGAGATCGCCCTTCAGGCTGGCTATTAAGGCGAAGAGCACGGTCAACGGTGTTGGCAGCGCGATCGAGTCCAGAATGACCGCCAATACATGCCATAGACCGTAGATCGCCAGTGCCGTGATTAAATAGCTCCACCATCTAAGCTCTGTCTTACTTCCCTGCATTTATCGAAGAACTCCTCCTTTGTTCTGTAATCCAAATCACCCATCCGGGGATTTTCAACCGTTTTTAGTATCGTCCCGGGTCTTGGAGAGAGTACAATCACTCTCTTGCCCAGGAATACCGCCTCCTCTATGCTGTGCGTTACCAGCAGCACGGTCATCCTCTTTTCCTCCCCGAGTTGGAGTAAAAAATTCTGCAGATTCTCCCTCGTCAGCGCGTCTAATGATGATAACGGCTCGTCCATGAGCAGGATCTTGGGGTTTAGTGCTAATGCACGCGCGAACGCTACTCGCTGCTGCATACCGCCGGAAAGCTGCTTCGGATAATATCGCTCGAAACCCTGCAAATTGAGATCTTTGAGAAGCGATGAGACGATCTCCTTGCGCTCTCGTTTACCGAATCCTCGCAGCTCTAAACCCAGCGAAACGTTTTCATAGACCGTCTTCCAGGGGAACAAGCCGTAATCCTGAAATATAAGTGCTAACTCTTTTGACGCCGCCGTTACCTCCTTTCCTTCAACCAGCACTCGTCCCTCTGTAGGCTTCAGGATACCGGAGAAGATAAGAAGCAGCGTCGTCTTACCGCAGCCCGAAGGGCCGATAACCGCGCAGCTTTCTCCATCCCGTATATCGAACGTGACGTTATGAAGTGCTTCCGTTCCATCAGGAAATGTCTTGGTTATCCCCTTCGCTTTAATCATGCACTTTCATAAATCACATCCTCATATAAGATTTCTTGCGTCACCAGGCCCTTGCTCTGCATCCAACTGAGCACGACATCGAAATTATCGCGTGGATACGGCGCAGCCTTCATGTACGTCCCCATCTTGTAACTGTCCGCGATCTCTTCCGGCACTTTTGCAATCTCCACGAGAAGGGCACGATAATTCTCCGGATTGGCATTTATTCGCTCTACCGCTTCGTTATACGCAGCCAGGAATTGAGCAACACTCTCTGGATGCTCCTCTATGAACTCGCCTCTGAAAACTATCACGGTGTAACCGATCCTTTTATCGAAATCGGAATCCGAGATGACCAAGGTGGCGCCCTTGTAAATCGCGTAACTCGCTAACGGGTCAGCCAGTGTAGCGGCCTCATATTTGTCCTCAAGCAGCATCTGCATTCTTATTGGCACTTTCTTCTCTTCTATCTTGCTCGCTGTTACATCACCGAGTAGATTATCCGTTATCCACTCGATAACGGTATTACTGGAGATGGCTATCTGTTTGCCTTCCAAATCCTCGACGGATGTTATGCCTGAATTCGGGCTGGCAATGATGGCGAATCGCATCTTTTCCGGCGTCTCATGCATTTCATGGCTGACAATTCTGGCATTGTAACCCGCATTACGCAGCACCAGCGTGCCTACGGGATCGTTCTCTTCTGCGTCTATTTCACCTGCAATTAACGCGCTGTCTCGCTCCATTGCACTCATGAAAGGCACGACCTCAACGTCCAATCCGTGCTCCAAGAAAATCCCTTCCCGTTCCGCCACGTAATAGGGTAACGTAGCCTCATCCGGCATTGCACCTACCTTCATCGCTATGGTTCCTTCAACGGCGCCCTCTTGCGTTTGTTCCAAGCATCCAGCGCACCCTGCAGCGATGACCAGCACTACGGCGATCAGTATCAACCTTCTATTTACACTCATAACTCAGGCGTTTCTCATCTCGCCATATAAACATATCCTTTTATATTCATGTCCAATAATGAACATGACATATCATGAAAACGTCCAAGCATGAATACGAACGTGTGCTCGAATTCCTTATCAAAAACGGCTCATCGAGCAAGTATGCCATTTCAAAGGGCACTACCATCCCGTATCCGACGGTTCTGAGGAAGCTGCCGGAAATGTCAGAGGCGCATCTCATCCAGAAGATCGGCGAAGGTAAGCGAGGTGCAGAGATTTACGTTGCCACGCCGAAAGGAACGCTCATTGCGTATTTCAGTGGCCGTGTGCGCACAGCAGAGCTCTTTATGGCGTTGCCCGGCATAATGAGGCACGTACAAATCTCCTTAGAGGAATTACCCGCAGTCAGGAATCCTTTTGAGTTCCTCATCGGCGGGCTGCCATTTACGCTCGCTCAGTTGGAAGACCTGAAGGTAGAGGATGCGGTCAGCATATTGGGTGCGATTCTGATCTGGCGGCATGATGAATGGTATCACGAGATAGGCAAGGCGGAGCTGGTGCGGCTATTGTCATGGGACGAGAACTACCAACTCTTGCGGTTCCTCGTTGCGGGCTCCGTGAACACGCTGGAAAAGATGAGCGAGCAAGCGCAGCAATTGGGCGAGCATGCTAACGAATTTTTATCGACACTGGACGAGCTTACAGGTCGTTAATCTTCCTTCACTCGAGTTCTGCATTCGGCCCGGTTACACACCCAGCTCATCGCTTATCGGTTGCAACGCGTCCAGAGCGAGCGTGAAAAATTCGCTTCGCTCGAGTCCAAGGTCTTCACAGACCATTATGTTCTCCCTGCTTACCGTTCGCGCGAATGACTTGTCTTTGTATTTCTTCGTTAACGATTTCACGCGTACGTCCGCCAATTTGCGTGAGGGCATCATCAGAGCGGTCGGTACGATGAGTCCTGAAACGGCATCCGCCGCGATCAACGCCTTCGCCATCATGCTCGCCGGCTCGAATCCCGTCATCTTATTGTGCGCTTTTATCGCTCCCAAGCAGTCCTCGGGCAGTTTGCCATCCAGCATCTCCGCCGTGATGAGCCCGTGCCGCTCAAAATCGTCCTTCGTACGCTCGTAATCCAGATCGTGCAATAAGCCAACCAGAGCCCACTTCTCCTTCTCCTCAACATCCTCTTCGATCCCCTGCTTAGCTGCGAGCGCTTCCATGATTACGGAAACGGTGAGCATATGCTTCCTTAAAGCATCGGTTTCCACTTCCCGCTCCATCAAGTCACGCGCTTCTTCTATCGAGATCATGGTACGTTCAGTCACGGTCTTTAATAAAAACTCTGAAATAAAAAAGATCGATCATCATGCGTCGTAAAGCAGATATGGCGCGCATAGTAAAGCAAGTGAAAGGTTCGTCGGAGAGGCGCCGCAAGACAAGACAAGAGACGTCCTTGCGAAAATCACCGCCTGAAACGATTCCTGAGAGTTCATGGATATGCGTGATGGGGAGGAGATAGATTAAAAAGGCAGGCGAGATAACAGTAGGACTCAACAACAAGGTCTTCGAAAGTAATGTATAAAAAATAGAAAAATTTTTATGCTTTGAAGTATAGGAGAAGTAGAGATAAAAAAAAATAAACCAATGCCCCCGCAAAATATGCTTCGGCTCGCAGCATGCTCTAACCTGCGAAGGAATCTCATAACCCGTTTGAAAGAAGGTAGGAAACCACTCAGCGAATTACGAGATGAACTGGAAGTGAGTTCGACAACCGCTATACACGCATTACGAGAGCTGGAAAAAGGGAAGCTCATTTATCAAGATGACGCCCGGAATTATGCATTGACCAAAATCGGCGAGATTCTCGCGTTAAAAATGGATGATTTTCTCAATGCGATTGACGTATTGCAGAAATACGAACGATTCTGGCATGAACACGACCTCAGTGATATCCCCCTTCCGCTGCTCGAGAGGATAGGGGATTTGTGCAATTCTATGCCGCTTGTGGGTACGCCCACGAATATTTTTAAATCGCATACAACCTTCATTCAAGTACTTGAAGATGCGAACGAGGTAAAGGGCATTTATCCCATTTTCGACCTTGAGTATCTCACAACAATCGAGGATATAGTAAAAAGAAAAGGGATTGATGTAGAGATTATCGTAACGAATGAAGTCTTGGATAGCATAGCGGGTGTAATTGAAACAGAAGAAACATTTGGAGAGTTCTTACATGAGCCTAACTTCACCCTCTTCGCGATTGATACCACTATAAAACTATCTCTCACACTTACAGACAGCATTTTTTATCTTGGATTGTTCGCTCGTAACGGGCTCTATGATTATAATAGGGCCTTGATAAGTGATGATGAGAGGGCTCTTTCGTGGGGAAGAGAACTGCATAAGCACTACCGCCACCTCTCAAAAGTGGTTGATTGGTGATTGTAATAAAAATCGTACTTCATGATATCTTAGTTTGTTGATATACGACCTCTAAAGTGCAGTTTCCTGTTTCTCTCGTTTATCTCAGTATTCTCCAGTGGAAATGTACCCAAAAACTCTATATAAGGTCGGTTTCTTCTAAGACTGTAGGCTATACAGCGCACCATGAACTCCTCTTTTTTTCCTTCACCCTATGGATATCACGCAAGTATCATTATCGCGTTTGCAATAATCGGCTTTGGGCTGAAGTATATCGATGATGCCTTTGATGAAGAGCTGTTTAGCAAGAACGTAGCGGTACTTATGGCACCTATTTTAGTGCTAATCTGGGTGTGCTTATCCCTTTTCGATTCCATTTCAGCAACCGTGTTATTCTCAATCCTGCTCGCCGTGTTGCTTTCCGGGAAAGTGGACAATGTAATATTTATAGCGAGCTCAATCGCCTTAATTGTAATTCTCTTTCTAACTCAGGTGGTACATTTTTCGTTAATACCGTTACTCGTCCTCACCGTGATGGGCATTGTAGATGAGAAGGGGAATGATTACGTAGATAGCCATAAGACTCGTGAAGTCGGAGAGTTCTTCTTTTCGCATCGATGCGGAATGAAAGTAGGTACCTTAAGCTTGTGCATAGCCACCCTTCTTCCATGGCTCTATCTCGTTGCCTTTTTAGCCTTTGATACCGCCTACGAAGTTGTAAGGATTTTTGAGTATCCCCGCGTACCGAATTTCAGTCTAACGTTCAAAAAACTTCAACTTGCAATCATTGTCTTGAAGAAATTCAAGTAGTCCCGCCAAGCAAATCCCACCTCTGTGAAAGTAAAGACCGCTTTCAATTTCACGATTTGCGTATCAGATGAAGACGAGAGCGTGAAGATATCACTCTGGTTCTATCACCACGGTAAAGGGATAATATGTTTGGACGGTGTCCCGTGATATAATTTCTCTATAAAGGCTGAAGACGCCTTATCTTCTCCAGATAGTATCATAACATTCTCAAAATGCTTCTTCACATTGTCTAAACCTTCCTTTTTTATGAGGTGTGATTGCGGATCAAGTACGATTACGCTGGTACAATTCCACCTTTTTAACCCTTCTATTTGCTTTTGCAGTATCTCAAATATCTCATCAGGGCTATAAGACCGTGAGAATTCATCATAGACATCAATGATAACTATCTTTGGCGCTTCCTTTGGCTGGCTTTTTATGGCTTTTACAATGCTCCTTTGGTACAATATCTTGTTTAAAGGCACGATTATTCGGTTTTCATCATCCACCAGTTCAGAAATGCGATCCTCAGTATAAAGATCCTCATAGAAATCCAGTATCATGAGATTCCGGAGGTCCTCAGTATCCATGAGGATCTCACCCACTATCTGATGAAACGGGCGTTTAGAAGTAGCATAAATAGCAAAACTACCCTCTACCAGTCCTTGTTCAATAAATGAGAGGAGAATTTTCTGCTTCGTCTTCGTCTCTTCTGTAATGAGCAGCGTTGTACTCCCTTTCATCAGGCCACCAGCCATTATCTTATCCATCCCCTCTACGCCCATCGGGACTATGTTCAGCACTTCGCTAACGCCGATATTGTAGCGTTCCAGCTCCCTTTTTATCTCGTCTCTCACCAGTTCGTACAGGAGGAAACGTTTAAAAGGGAACTGTTCCTCTATAGCTTCTATATACAATCGGAACAGTTTCAAGAAATCATCCCGCGAGAATTTCGCCTCTTTTTTCATCCGTATCTCGTCCACTTCAAAACTAATGCTCGTAAATAAGGCCTCTCTTCTCTGTAATCGTTCAAAAATATTCTTCTGCTCCGAGAAGGGGATGAACGTTTTTAAAGGTATGAGCAAATCATTAATCGCCCTTTCATAGAGCACGGGATAATACGCGCTGTCATCAAATTCACAGCGCAAATCTTTTGGGAGCATTAAAATCCTCTCCTTCAGAATCCCGGTAATTTCTTCTTTTGTCTCTTCTAACGAGCCCCTTTGAATTCTTATCTTCTCCACATCCGGTAACTTGTACATCTCAAGCAACATTCTAACAGCTACGGTAAGCCTTGTTTTTTCATCTATTTTCTCAAGGTCAAATCGGCGTCTTGAAGGGTCAAAACCAACGTTTTTCACTTCATCCTCCGCCACATTTTGGTCCAGCAGTTTACCCCACAACGCCTCTAAATAATCGGTTCTCAGAAAGTCATGTGCATGGAAGTTTAACAGACGAACGATATCCTCTTTTCTCGTCTTTCCGTATGTGAACTTCTCCGACAAAGTCTTCGTAGATGCTATCTCAATTATCAGAACGGCGAAGTACCCTATAAAAGCCAAATTATGGTACGGGAATCGTTGTAAGTGGGCGTTTAAGGAGGTATAGATAAAGTAGATCAAGATAAAAGTGACAAAAGCGAAGATATATGACAGTTCACTCCATATATTCTTTCCCAGAATTTCCTCGAAACCTTTATGCGTGACGCTCAAGTAGGAACCGAATGCGATCAAGAAAAAAGCAATGAAGAAGAGTATGATGGGATATGAGATAAATTCAACGCGTGCGAAAACGGAAGCTCCGTCATAGGCGAATGAAATACCAAATAAGATGAGAGCGAAGGTTGAACTGAGAGAGACAATGTAGCGCACAATGTCCAATCTATTAAATTTTGGGCTAATAGTCTGGTCTTTGAGAATTGTAAGCAGATCCAGGGCAAAACACAGGTAAAATGCGAAAGCGACGAGTCCAAACAGTGCACAGAATAATTTTGTATTCCTCGTTAAATTGTTCCAGGAGAGTAATGCCAGACTGAAGACATAGAATGTCACCGTTATGTGGATATATTGACCATATTCTAGGTATCGCCAATATTTCAATTTCGTTTTAGACAGAAGAGTTTTTAGATACGTGAAGGTCAATATGATGCCGAAAAAGATAGGCAGCAAGAAGAGGGGAACAAGAGGGTAGGGCATGTTTTGATAGATACTGAAATTTGGATATGCTTTCGTTGTGAAGAAAAAAGATACAGCCAAGAATGCAAGGGTTATAGAGGCGGCGACTTTTGGAAGGTCGAAGGGCATCAACGCTTTCCATTTGGGTTCGAGAAGTGAGGGGTACTCTATTGCAAAACGGAGATAGTAACTTAAAGCAAGTGTGACAGGAATAAAGTACAACAATACATAGTAATAGCTTATATTAAGATTAAGTTTATAGAATAAAAGAACTGAGCCTATAAAAAGTGAAAACGCGCCAGTACTTGACCACCAAAAAGGTTTACTAACAAAACCTATTGGGGCATAACTTTTTGAAAGAGATAGAAAATTATAAAGGAAAGAAAAAATTACAAAAATAAATAATAAGATAAAGAGGAAAATAAGGATGACTTTTTGAAAGCTTGGAAATTCCGTAAGCAATATGACTTTAGTAAAGATATAGTACATGGCCGGGAGGCTAAAGACGTAAAGTAAGATATATCTTATTCTCAGCAAATTTATTTTCTCTTTTAAAAGAGGCTTTATAAGGAAGTATTCACCTATATTAACCATAAATACAGCATAGGTGTACAATGAGGAGATAAGTATTGAACTATCTGTGCTTAGAATGACAGCATATTTACATAATATTATGCCTAATGCAAATGCATCGATCATAGTGAAAATATCGCCTACAAGTATATCATTCCACACGTTAGAGGCTGATACTCTCTTAACTTCTTGTATCATTACTATAGCTACAGCAAGTAGAAAAATGTTTAGTAGTAAAAAAAAATGAACGAAAAGAGGGATTTCTGAGATGTTTTGATAGGGACTTGCCGCTGCTACTTTTATACTCGCGAATAAGAGTATGACGGCGAGGGGTAAGATATTCCTCCTTTTTATTTTCTTTATTCTCATAGCACACTAATAAGAGTTGAAATCCGTGCGGCTGTTAACACAGTGATACCCTGTGTTCCTGTTCTATTTTTTTCATTGCTTATACCCCGTTTGTGTAACCATACTGTTATAAACTTTGGATGCTCCATTATAACCCCCTAATTAGTTGTACCTAAGAAGAAGCAGTTATATAAATCTTTCGATTTTATCAAAAAAGTTATCCTGTCAAAATTCGACATTTATACAATGCTCTGGACACACTTCCACGCATTCCATACAACCATCACACATATCCTTAAACAATGCTTTGATATCGCATGTCTTCTCATAAGATCTTTTTCCCCCTATTATCGGTTTTAATACCAATACCTTCGCGGGGCATACCCGAACGCATTTCATGCATGCATCCGGATTTCTGCACTTATGGTTATCTATCTTGATTTTCATAGCTCTTTTACAGTTTTCAGCACTTCTCTTTCATAAATCCCTTTTATTTATATAATTCTTCATGAGTAAACATTCCAATTACCATAGATTCTTAGCAGGAGTAAATTGGCGCTCAATTAATTCCACCGCATCATTCGCACATTCTGTTGCACATAATCCACACCCAACGCATCTTCTTACGTCAATAAAAGCCTTGCCGTGATCCACATTAAAGGAAATAGCACCGAATGTGCACCGTGTCAAACAATTTTTGCATCCCTGACATTTTCCTTCGCTAATTCGTGCGACATACTCGCCCTTTAGCATTGAATTTTTTAATCCCGAAACAAATCTTCCTTTATACGCCACACAATAAGCTGCTGTGCAGTTACAAACACTCGTTACATAGGGCACTTTACTCCAAAGAATGACGTGATAAAGTCCTTCTTTGTCCCATTCACGTAATAATCTCTCGGCTTTCGTCACAGATACTTCTTCCATGTATTCGTCAGGATTCGCTTTTTTGTAAAGTTCGGGAATAAGACCGAAGTTAAGACAACAACATTTTTCCTCACCCGCCATCTGTCTGCACACACAGGGAAGTATTGCAGGATTCTCACAGAGTTGTAGGACTTTTATTGCGTCCTCTAACCTGATAACTTGCCCACCTTGCGTCTCTTTTAGGAGTCTTTCTCCCAAGTTTCTCGATAACTTGTTCACTATTGGTATATTTTTAACCGAGTCTATCGTTCCAAAATCGGTAATGATAGTTCCTTCAAACGCTACTTCATCAGCGATTTTTTCCAAAATCTCTATCCTTGCTTCGCCCATTTCCTTACTGTAATTCTTAGGGTTAAAATACCACTTCTGCTTATCGCCGGCATGCTTCTTACAGATTTCGCACATAAGTCTCTTAAATTAACAGGTTAAAGATATAAATATTTTAGGCACTTCTTCCGTTTTAGGAAAACCATCCACAAGATTGAAGGGACTTCAGCTTAGTATAGCCCAAACAAATAATTCGAAGCCCTCCGTCTTGTATAGCCCCTTTATCTTGAATATCTCGCTTGGACTGTTACTCAGCCACCATCTGAGCAGTCAACGATCCTCTAAGGCCTGACGTGATAGCACCACAATCTCGAACGAAGGAAACCTGATTCTTTAACGTTCTGGAATCGTCATTCGACCCGAGGGAATCTCGTGTTATTAAGTGAGGGTAGAGAACTTCTTCCGAGGCATATTATCGTCAAATAAGTAATCTCGCTGAAGTTTTATCTCCTCTGTTCGTTCCTAAAGCTGGAGAAGGACCTCATTTCACTTATGAAATGTAAATCGTCTGCACAAGCTTTTAAGACTTTTTGCCAGTAACCGACCGCTACCCGGTAAGTTTTCAAGAAATACAATTGACGAATATAATAAGCCTGAGATAGAAAGGCGCACCAATAAATTATCTACATCGGTTCTATCTTCCAAATCACTTGCCATATTTATAATCATATCTAAGTCTTTGTCATCTAAGGATTCGAATATGCAGTTGAAGACATAACTCATTTTTCTATTAAACCTTGTTAGTATTTCCCTATCATATTCTTTAAGCGCCTCATAACCACCTTTTTTAACAGCATCAACACTGTATTTTCCCGCGTAATAAGCGCTTACAATCGCAGGCATCATCCCATATCCTATCAGTGGGTCGATTAATCCTGCTGCATCTCCTACTAATAGCAGATTGTCCTGAACATGTCGATTCAACATAAACAGACGACGTTCACCCTCAAATTTGTTAGTAGTTGATTCAATCTTATCTCCTATTGTAGTTTTTTCCGATAGAAAGTTGTAGAAATATCTTTCTGGAGATCGCTTAATTTTATTTGGATCTAACACAATCCCCGCCGATGAAAGTCCACTGAGACTCGTCACGATATAAAAATAACCTCCTGGAGCGAGTTCGACATCGAAATAAATCTCCGAAGTGTCTGGTTGTATAAAATCTTCCCCCGTTACACCATATGCTACGCGATTATGGACGAGTCGTTTATTCACATATTTGTGGAATATGGATTTTTCACCATCAGCAGCAATAATTATCTCGGGTTTTATCTCAATCTTTTCTGCCCCTTGTGAGATTATTACTTCACTGAACCTTCCACCATCTTTAATGATCTCTTCAACTATTATACCCCCAAAAAGCTTACAACCATTTTTTATAGCTTTGTTAACAGTTGAACACTCGAATGAATCGGGATCTGGTCCTCTTTTGAAATAATATTCTCCTGTTTTTGAGTGCAACGTAAATGAACGTCCGGAAGGGGAATGCCATTTTGAGTTATAAACAAGGTTCTCCGTTTTCAATCCTAGTTCGTTTATGATTTCAGTCAGTCCAAAATCTGGTGATGAATCGACTCTTGTAGCTGTATGCGCGCCTATATTATCATTCTTCTCGATAAGAACGGTGTTTAATCCGTATTCCGAGCAGTATAACGCGGCAACTGAGCCTGTAGGACCCGCTCCCACTACCAATACGTCACATTTAATAATTACCATCCTACCTGGTTTGATAGATTGTACGCTTTATAGAGCTCTAAATATTCACGATAAAACAATAACGATTTAATCGTTGAAAAACCACTAAAACCATGCCTAAACGGCCTCATATGCTTAGCCAAATCGCGATTATCCATATCTTTTAATCTCTCAAAAGCCTGCAGGAAGAGCGGTGATGCAAAATGGGATTGATTCCACTTTTCAAGGTACTCTAAAGGTTTTTCATTGGTGATTGCTTCTGCCGCCATCTTTCCTGATACCATCCCTGGTCTAATGCCCCCCTTTGTCAGGGAATTGCTACAACACGCAGCATCGCCAACCAGTAGAATGTTCCCGTGCACCGTATTCTCGATACCACCAAAGCCGACCATCCGCGTTTGCTTTGCTAGAATGGTCTCCGCAATCTTTTCTCGCTCCCGATGCTTAAGAAATGGGAAACCAACTTTTGTCATCTCACCATGTGGGAATGTCCACTTATAATCCCCACCCCATTTCTCATCATACTCAAAAATCAGAGTATCATGCTCAGATTCTTTATCCACAACGTATTGGATAAGAGGTTTTACTCTCCCAACGATTCCAAGTTTTTTACGAATTAACGAATTGGCACCATCCGCAGCGATGAGATATTTTGTTTTCCAGAATTCTCCACCCCTCGTCTTTATTTTGATCTCGCGTTCTTGTTCTATAAAGTCCACTAAAGAATTCTGAATGTATTTTCCACCCATCCTGACGTACTGGTCGATGATACCCTTCAAGAATGGTGGTCTATCGATGATGTATCCCTTCATTGGAGATTCCATCGTTATATCTTCAGGCCAATAGTCACGTACTTTTCTAATCTTTTCTATGATATGAGAGGGTTTAATCGGCGGGATATCTCCGAATAAGTCTTCACTTACTCCTTCCCCGCACATATAGTGATAACGTTCATACTTAGGATTATTTAATCGCTCTAAAAGAACAACCTCGTGTTTATCATCCAGATCCAACAATTTAGAAAAAAAAGCCGCACTGCACCCCGCAGGACCTGCACCCACCACCAAAACATCGCAGTTAATTTCTTCCATTCTTTTGGTAGTTCATCAATAAGGCATAAAAAGATTTCTATCATCACTCGATGCGGATCTCTGCCAAGTAGGGTATTAAACCATCGCTACGGAGATGTTAACGATTTTGCTATGGCTCATGTGCTTTCCCACGTAGATAGAGCCATTCCAACGTCTTTTAGAAGAATACACTGGTCTCTGGTGCTGGAAAAAGTTATCGCTCCCAGGAAGTGTTTACGGCTTTTCAATTTATCTGAATGGTTCTGGAAAAGCTCAAACGCCACTATACGAAAAGAAAAAGAGGGAAACGCAGTATTAATTGCATATACGACGGATTTGACGTTGAATTTCAATTGATCCCGAAAGAATTATCGAAATGCTTTATTTTCGATGATGATTGGCATAAGCATATTTTAAGTTCTAATAATTATTTTTATATACCTCATAGTCGTGCGAAATACCTGGAGTTGACAAAAAGTTGTGAAATTTTGTAATAACTAGATCTGATGGCCAACGTAACCTTAACGTTTTGAGGACTATGATCGCAGCTAACCAAAATAAGTAAGGGTAGCGGAAAGAGGAACAGCCAATCATTAGAAGGATTGGTTACAATATTTGTTCATCAATTCCAAATATTTTATAAAAAAGTTCAAATTATTAGACAAAAATATTCGGATAGCCGTAAGCCTTTAAAGTGCATATTTTGAATTTGAATTCACGATGGACTATGTCAGAAATAAAAGTAGAGAAAGAGAAGGAAACAGCCTCTGGTGCCACTTCATCCGTAACCAGCAATCGGAATCAGCTTACAAAAGCTCAGTTGCACGCTGAACTCGAGGACATGGTTACGCAGTTATTCAAGAATATCCCGCTTCCTATGCATTTGATCTACGTGGACAAAGAGCATCGAGTACGGTATGTAAGCGAGGAATTAGCGAAGTACAGGGGATTTGAGAGTGCAGAGCAAGTCATCGGACTGAAAACTACCGAGTTATTCCCGAAGAAGGGTGGAGAAGCGATAAATGCAGTTCTTTCTGCCGGGTGATGATACCTGGAGTGAAGGAAAGCTGGTACTCGAAAACGGGAGCTTATGCTTCTGCAGCAACAAACAATCCAAAAGATCGTTCCTCTCTACTCCTTTATCAAAAAAAGGCAATAATGGTGGGTTCACTATTCCTATACGCAGTATACGCGACATAATACGAGAAAAGGGGGGTATTATGACCATAAAACATACAGGCAATACGAAATTACCCGCGGAAGAACCGGGATCGCAATCGGACTTGCTCCTCTCAACGCAGCTCTCCGCTGATGGGCAGGTGCTGAACGATGTGGAGCGAGAGTTAATACTCAGAATGGATGCATACAAGTTCAATGTTTACTTTACGCATGCGGGCGAAGGCGGTGTTCTCTCGATGGAAAAGAACGTAAAGCTTGAGAAAGGGCTTTTGAAGATTAACAACGAAGCGTTATGGATAATCGGACGAGACAGCCATAAGCGAGTCGCATGGGACGATATAACAAACGTAGAGCAGAAGAAACGGAGCAGATATAAGGGCGTTGAGTATGGTGCAGCATCCATTGACTATTTTGAAAAGGGTAGTGTAAACAACGAGATGATATCCACCATTGTAATTACCCGCGGCACTACTATGGACGCCTTAAAACGGCATGCCTTGGAACTGCTGAATGCCTATAAAGTGGATGAAGAACTTTCAGAGATAGAAAATCAGATACTTTCAATGCTCTATGCCGGTGCTTTGGACCTTTCCCTTGCTGGACTCGCACCCACTGCGGAAGCTTTTGGTCTGAGTGAAGACGAGCTGACGACTAATTTGAAGCACTTGAGTGAGCTGAAAATATTTGATCGGACGAGTCAAACCCTGAGTAAAAAGGGTATTAAGTACGTGATTGACCTGTCGAAAAATGGTACGTTCGGGGGTTAGTTAGCGTGAAGGTAGATACGCTACGTGTGATACGCGAACGAAGATGAATTCCCCCACCCACGATCGACCTAAGAGTATAGGAGGTTAGTTAGATAGAAAGAGAAATGGCAAAAATATTGGTGGTTGATGATGCGCATTTATGCGGATGATGTTGAAGAACATTTTGAGTGCGAACGGGCACGAAGTTATCGGTGAGGCGGAAAATGGGATACAATCGATGGAGAAATACGAACAGCTGAAGCCAGAACTTATAACAATGGACGTTGTCATGCCGCAAATGGACGGTATCGAAGCGACAAAGGAGATTATGCGGAATCATCCAGAGGCTAAAGTAGTAATGTGCACCGCAGTTGGACAACCGGCGAAGGTGCTGGAAGCGATGAAAGCAGGCGCAAACGGCTACATAGTAAAGCCGTTCCAGGCACCTAACGTGTTGGAGAAATTAAAAAAAGTGTTGAGTTCTTGATCGCTCCAGGGGGCAAAGTAAAGAGCTTACAGGAAAAGAAGCTGCATGATGGACGCTGAGATAGAACCAGGAAATGGAAATGGAAGTGAAAGAAGATTTTGAAGAGGTTGCACTCAACAATTTTCAACAGGATGGACTCAACGAGCTTGGTAACATAGCTTCGTCACATGCTGTAACGTCTCTGGCTGAGATGACGGGGATGACAATAGATATGGAAGTACCAAGAGTACGTGGTGCCACTAAAGGATGTGAAACAACAGATAGGATCTGAGAAGATAGTGGCAGGGATTTTAATCAGGCTTGATGGTAGTTTCTCTGAGTATATGCGGATCCTATTCCCGGAACGGAGTGCCTTGGCGCTCATTGATGTCCTGATGGGTCGATGCCTGGAGAGACGATGGGCGTAATATCCGAGATGGAGGAATCGGCGTTGATGGAAATAGGCAATATAATTGCCTCTTCATTCTGTGATGCCATTGCGGACTTTCTTCAGTTTTCCCTGCTGCCCTCACCGCCCTCTTTCGCTTTTGATATGATGGGTGCTGTTGTGGAAAACGCAATAGTAGCCATTGTTTCTGAAGCAAAAGACAATGACCACACCATCCTGTTCAAATGTGATTTTAAAGACGAAAGCGATAAGGGAATCTACGGTTATATTATGCTCTTCCCACACCATGAGAGTCTAAAAGATATACTGGCCATGCTTGAGGCACAAGTAGCATGATGGAGAAAAAAAGGGTGTCTGAAAAATCTCAATCTGAATCAGAAGCTGCAAAGGGAAGATATTATGCAGGTATAGGAGAAATGAAGGTAGCCAGCCCATAATCCCAGCTTACTACTAATAATGGGGCTCGGTTCCTGCATAGGTCTCACGCTTCACGATAGATATGCGCGAGTTGGAGGGATAGCACATATAATGCTCCCGGGATAGTAAGGGCACTACGGTAAAGAGCTGCAAGTACGCCGATGTTGCTGTTCCGTTACTGCTGAAGGAGATGCTGCGTCGTAACGCCAAGAAGGAGTGGATGGTTGCGAAGATCGCCGGCGGGGCATCCATGTTTGCAGCAATGGACACGTTGCAGATAGGGGAAAAGAACACGGAAGTGGTTAAAAAAGCGCTAAAAGACGAAGGGATACGACTTGTTGCGGAAGACACCGGAGGGAACTGTGGGAGGACCATTACATTGGATACACGTACGGGAGAATTGAGTGTGAAAACTAAAGATACGATAACAATAATCTGACGAGGCATTAAAACCGCACGTGTATCTTTGTCTTTATGCCTTGGCCACTTCAAGCGAGCTATAGAACGAGTTGTCACTGCCCTACGTTGCGACGTCTAATTTACATCATCTGTTTCTTATAGATCCGTTCTCTTGTATTTACGCAGATAAATTGGTCTCTCGCTTCTCGGGGCATTGTTTCGGTTCTGTCCAGGATCAAATAACCACCCACATTCAAAGCGTTGTAAAAGTCGAGGAGTAATCGGTTTTGGAAATCCTTCTCAAAGTAAATCATAACATTTCTGCAAAAGATGATGTCGAAGTGCGAGAACTTCTTGCCTGAAATAAGGTCATGGTGGTGGAACTTCACGAGATGCTTTACTTTGTCTTTTATGAGATACTTGCCATTTCCGTCAGAATCAAAGTAGTTCGATATCTGATACTTATATTTTTCAGTGCATTGGCATCGTAAATACCAGCTCTGGCAGCTTTTAGAGCCTTCTCGTCAATATCTGCCGCGTGTATCGAAATGAGATGGTTATTCAACGCCGTACCAAGTTTCTCGTGCAAGATAATGCCTATCGTATACGGTTCTTCACCGATGGAACATCCCGCACTCCATATCCTCACTATCTTGCTTTTACGCTTCCTCTTCTCGAAGAGCAGTTGTGGTAAAACCTCGTTTCTGAAGGCATCAAAGGTTTCGGAATCTCTGAAAAATTCCGTGACGTTTATGGTTATGTCGTCAAGAAGGAATTTGTATTCCTCGGGGGTTTTTTCTAAAAATCGAGAGTATTCATCATAAGAGGTTCCAAAACCTCTTGCTTTCATCCTCACCCCTATTCTTCTTTTTAAGAGTTATCCTTGTAGTTAACAATATACTCCTGTTCTATCCCATATCCTCTTCTTTAGCGTGTTAAAAGCGATTTCGTTGTTCAATACCACAGTCTACACCCCATACCGAGTACAAATCTGCTATAACGGACAAGAAGTTAAAATTGGTATAAAAACCTATTGAAAGTTGCTATATTTTTTACGACAATTGATAAAAATGTATAGTAGAGGACTTTGATTAACAGCAGGTTTTACGATTCTCCAAAAACATTCTGCCCCTAGTGCTGTTGTTAACGCGTATATTTCGGCTTTTTTACCGCCTAACAAGCTAATTTTCCACCTTTTCGTGGTTTTTGTCGATAGCTCACGCTATGTTAAACGACTCCCTGCTTTCTGAGCGTGTATAGCTGGTAGAGGTTAAAGCCAAAGGCGGTAAAGGTCATCTTTACGTTCACCCGCGGCACCGTGGTGACCAGCACGTGCCCGGCGTTGAATACTCGTTTAATTACTGCATAGTGCCGCTCAACGGGCGCTCTCTTCTTGCTGATTCTCAGATTCCGCAACTTATCCATGATCCCGAGTGGATGACCCCGAGCACCTCGTTTCATCGTTGCCGAGCTGAGTACCCTTTGGGCGCTACGCCCTGATAACCACGATCTCGGTACACGACTTCGCCCTTTTTGGAGAGGTCTACCTGACTGTCGTGAACCGATGCGGTGGTCGTTTCGAGCTCGCGAATGAGACCGTGCTCGGTATCCAGCTTACTGTGAAGCTTGTAGCCGAAATAGGATTTGCTGCCCTTCTTTGCCCACGAGCCATCCGTGCTTCGGCGCGTCTCCGCTTCCTCTCCTCGCGGCTTATCTGCCTTCGCATGCCCTGCCTAGGATCAGCGGTAATAAACGTTGCATCCTGGACAACTCCCTGCTTTGCTTCACTCCCAGACCCCGAGCATCAAGCTGTCGTTGGAGTTCCGCCCATATTGCCTGGTCTTTACCGGTCTTCGCCAACCGCTCTGCTCTCTGAATTTCCAGACGGTCGTAAAATCGGGGATATCCGCTGGAAATCCGAGAAACTTGATGAACGAGAGCCGATCCGCAGCCTGCCGCTCGAGTTCCGGATCGGAGAGCCCGTACCACTGCTGGAGCACGAGCAGCTTGATCATTACCACCTCATCAATATTTGGCCTCCCGCCTTGTTCGCTCTTGTTATCGTACATATCACCCACTATCGGGCGGAACGCTTCCCAATCTACCATCGATTCTATCTCTGCCAGCCTATCACCAAGCCGTTCCACCCACTCGCTTGTATGCCTCATTCAAGCAGAAATCAACAAAATTTTTCATGAATATGACTATATGCGGTAGTGTATATAAAATTGATAGATACTATCAGTGAGGGTTTTTCAAAATCCTCAGTATAGTTTTTTATAGTTTATAAAGTATAACTCCTCTCACGTCCTCCCTTCCATCGGGCAGTATGGGAGACGTGGTAGCCTCACCGGCGATTCTCTTACCCGTCCTCCTCTGCTGTCTCACCACGTTCCGAGATGCAAAC
>Ga0307379_10002240_pt1 | contig 28940 bp, 27 predicted proteins | sample UN2MG_FD_202237 | JGI IMG/M metagenome (GOLD analysis project Ga0307379, IMG submission 202237) | Soil microbial communities from Risofladan, Vaasa, Finland - UN-2 | ecosystem: Environmental > Terrestrial > Soil > Coastal area > Acid sulfate soil | place: Finland: Risofladan, Vaasa | collected...
AGAGCTCCATTCTTGTTGACAGGTTTTATACAAGTTACTCTAGATAAAGTATCAGTATAATTGTTTGGCAAGTAGATCAACCAATTATCGCGACGACCTTCAAATTGAGCTGGTAAAGAATAGATCATTCTTCTTGGTCGATATTGATAACAAGTCTCAGCCAATGTTGGGTCATACTGAGGTTCTTGCATATACCCCCATGAAACATAATTACTAAAAAGCTTTGTCACGCTTAATGAGTAGTCGTACTTATAGTAATTGTCGGCCTTAATATTATTGGTATCAAACAGAGTTTGAGTATTGGTAAACCTATAAGGGTCATAATGCTGTTGTGTAATTTCATTACCCCAGTCACGAAGATCTAAATTAATTTCGCTTTCTACAAAGAAATCTCTTACTCCTGAATTAAATAAATAACCCCAAGCATTTTTAACAGATAAGGACAAGGTAGAAAATAAAGAACCATCTAGATTAAAAAACTCACCAGGAGTAATCCAATTACTTGGGGTAAGTAAATTACCTAAAAACGTACTTGTAAAATCTGAAGTATCAAATTGCTCAAAGTTGGCCCAATATCTAGGATATAATAATGTTCTATGAGTATTATAATCAAATTGAGCTCCGTCAGGCTGACCATATAGCCAGTCATAAAAATAAAAGAAAGTATTCTTTTCAGTATATCTTCCAATATAAGTATCACCTCCAAACATAACTGGAGTAAAAGATACAGTCTTAGCTACTATAGTAGAAGGAATATTTATCTCTACTATGTTATTAAGCTGACCATATTGATTTCTTAATCTTTGTTTTAATCCTACATAATGAGAAGAGGCTACTTGATGATTACCTTGATTATTAGTTGGTACAGAACCATTATATCCTGTAGTTCCTGTTATAGTATAAGAGGTCGGTTTTTTTCTAAAATTAGAATCATTCACATCACCAACCTTATATCTAGAACGATCGCTTACACCCGGGGGTAAAATACCTACTCCTGATTTTTGAGTTAATTCAATAGATACTGTACTAGCTCTATTTAAGTTATTAACTCTAAATCCTGCTTTAAGATCTACTAATTGTGGACCGATGTATTGTTGATCATTAAGTAACCATCTACGTTGAGCAGGAGATGTCGTAGGCTTCATATAATTATTATAAAAAGCATGAGAATCATATCTCAACATATAATCTCTAAATGGTACTAAAGCTCTTATTAATTCTAACGTATTATCAGTTCCTTGCGTAAAGTAATTAAAAAACATTGGTACATTTTGAGCTATCCTGATAGGTAATGGTACTAAACCATAACTACTATCTTCTTGACTAAATTCTGTTCTAGATGTCGCAAATGCATTAGATCCAGCAGCAAGGCCGGTAACTGTACCATTTAATACAGTATATAAACTAGCAGGAGAAGCTCCGGCCAATCCTGAAGTAAGAGATGCAGATGCCCAACTATTATTGAATAAACTCATCTGAGTTTGTATCAGTGTATTAATAGCAGGTATAGCTATAAGATCCGCAACATGAGGAGAGGTTATAATAGGTGCTGAAGTTTTAGTAACAGCTCCCATTATAACATTAGGAGTACCGGGAGGATTATTAGTATCACTTATAGCGTAAGTATCGACAATAGGAACCCATTCTGAATCTGAGAATCCAGGAGTTCCTGGTGGAATATAATTAGTAGTTCTCTTTCCATTCATAGCTAAGCTAGAAATACCTATACCAGCAACAGCTGAAATAAAGAATGAAAGATTAGTAAGGAGTTTTTCTTTAGGGTGCTCTTCAGATATCCTGAAGTTACCTTCTACATTACCATATATATTACCATAGACCTTCATCTCTTTAGCATTAAGATAAGGTCTAGTAAAGTTAGTATCTGGAGAATGGAAAGTATGAAAGATATCACTATAAGAAGACTGAAGAGTAGCGCCATCATTACCTAAAGCTGCCCCAAAGAAGCTGAACTTTTGACTTGTAGGTGTCGTAGATAAGAAAGGATCTGCTGTTAAATCATTATATGGATAATTAGGATATAACCCTAAAGTACTTGTATTACCTTCTATACTATAAACACCACCCATATTATTGATAATACCTTTAGCAATAATAGTTTTGTTCCCAGTACGGGAACCTCTTAATATTTCATAACCCACTATTCCCGCAATAGGAATACCGTCATTATCTACTGGTGGTCTAACATTTTCAAACTTAACTCCTAGAATTCTAATCGCGTTTTTATTATTAGGATTAAGTAATTCTACATCAGGATGAAGAGCCTCTTCTGGAAATTTATGATGACGTATCTTATTACCACAAATATCATAATCTCCATTAGGGTTTATATTACTTCCCGGATAAATAGGATTGTTAGGTGCTGTCCAAGGATGGTTAGGATTATTAGCATCCCATACTTCTGCCTTATCATCAGGATATTGTTCTATAGATTCCCAGTATCCCATATAACCTTCAGCAATTTGAACACCCCCATCTGGTAATTGAATCGATTGTGATGTAGCTGTTGTTATTGCGGTATTCTGAGTTTCAAAAAAGAAAGTATCTCCAGAAATTGCTTCTGGTCCCGGGGCTCCTAAATCATTAGATAAATATGGATATGAAGGATTACCTATAACCATGGCGGGTCTTCCTGGAATATGATATGATGCAGTCTTATCTCCAGTATTCCAAATATATCGTATAAAGAAAGGATACACTTCGTCACGTAGATATCCCGCATTGTTACCACCTTTACGATAGTAATCTGTAGGGTATTCTACAGAAACCCACTTAGTTACTATTTGATTAGCTAAAGGTTGATAGTTAAAATTAAGTTTAGAAGTAGGCCCTACTCTTATTAAATAGTCTCCTACATTATACATCGCATCTGACTTATCTACAATAGGTGTAATTAAAGGCAATTGCTCAATAGGATATGCTGGCCAAGTTGGAGAAATAATATCAAATGCTAAAAGCTTTTGACGAGTACTGTAAGTTCCAACTTGTCTAGCTACAGTCTGTTGATCAACAACATATAATACTACACAAATAAATTCATCATAATCGGTATCAATACTTTCTATTACAACGTCAAGAGATGACGCAGTATTATCATGATTGAAGAGTGCCTGAACATTTGAAGGATACCAATCACTCACCTTTTGACCATTAATAGAATACGCAATAAATACCATGTAAGAACCATTAGCTAGTGTTCCACCTGATATACCATTCTGAACTTTAATTTCTGGCTGGCTTACAAGTTTTGCAACCATGATCTTTTCACAGTCTAGTTTATTAGTATTAGTATATGTAGTACAATTATTAACTGTAGATGATGTAGTAATCCATTTTACAGGGCTATTTGGATTAGTATAAAGATTATTAGTAAAGTCTTCAGCATCTAAAGAAATAGTACGATCGCTATTCTTTCCATCTGCCCAATATACTTCATAGACACAGTCTCCTGTTGCACGGGAAGTACCTATTATAAGATTGTATTTGCTAAATGCAAGACATTCATCTACAACCACTCTCTGGTATTTACACCCATCTTCTTTGAATAATCCTATCTCATGATGATTAAGATCATCTGTAGAATAGACAACCCATTTATCAGCTTCTAAATGTATGAAGCCTATGATAGTATGTTCAACGGTAATACATTCTTTGTTACCTGGTTCATTACCTAGTTTACCTAAATCACCAGTCTTAGAATTATTAATTGCGTTTCTACCATGAGTCCACGAATTCTTAGGAAGATGAAAATCATTAACATCATCGTTAAGCTCTTTATCAAATGTACGAGCTTCGGTATTAGAAGTATTTTGTAATCCTTTAGCCATTAGAATCTTGTAATTTGCCCATTAACATTAGCGTTACCAGGGTGCCATGAATATGAAGCAAACATGTTATAATACTTAGCATACATTGCTTTTCTATTTGTTTCCCACATACGCTTCATCTCAGAGAAGTTAGGAGTATTAACAATACTAAGAGATCTTACACGAGCTTCTCTTAATCTAGCTTCTACAATCTGTAGTTTTTGACCAACAGGCTCATCGTTCATAATAAGATTTTCTAGAATTCTTTGCTTGAGAGCATATTCATAATACTCACTTATCTGATCATGATCTAAGACAAGAAGGTTACCTTCATCATCTTCTAACATCGATTGGAAATTGATATACACTTTACCATCTTTAAAGTTGGTATATAAGTATCCGTCTTTTATCCAAGCCTTATTAGGTGTGTTTAAATATAAATTGGGACAATCACAATCTATAGTCTGAGGATTTTCTAATATTTGAATAGGGTATAATCGCTTATACTCGTGACGAATAGAGTTTACAATTTGAACTAACTCATAACAATCTCCCTTACAATTAAGAAATACTCTAGGTTTTGTACAATTATCTCCATAAGGAACTAAAGGATTATATGATTCAGAAGAACATGCTGTAGGTATCTGAGGTACAGCACATCCGCATGATGGTGCCGGCTGCTGACATGTTTGACAGTTAACAGGACCATCTGTACATGTATTTACTACAGAATTAGTTTCTTGATATGGGGGTGTTAACTTTACTTCTTGTATATTAGTACCTTGTGGTAGGGATTGATTAATCACAACACTGTCACAAATAAGCGCGTAATTAAGAGTATAAAAAGAATCAGGTAATTTTACACGACCTTTCTCTACCTCAAGTATTATTTCCTTAGTCATCATAATCCTAAGACCAAGATCGTAGCTGACCTTCTTAGCAACCTTAATAAGTTGTTGAGGCTCTATCATATTCTGAAGAGATATGTTTTGAAAATCTACTTGGATCTCCGATAAGAGTTGATCAAAGGTTTTGTATTTTGCAGTATAATTATATGACATCTTATTAGGTTCTTAAAGGATTCATCTTATCGTCTTGAGTCTCTACTGGAGTTTGTATAAGACCTACTAGTTCAACAAGTACATTTTTCTCTATTTCTGCAAATAGATATTCTGGAATATGAGTTTGTTCAGATTGTCTAGGTTCACATATATCCCCATCACATAGGAATTCTTGTATACTATCTTCCCATAATCCTTCAATACTAGCAGACTCCCATTCAACATTAGGAAAGTATAAGTATCCATTAAGATACCAGTAATATTTAGTATTGTTATATTTATAATTAGTACTATTAGCAATAGAAGTATAGGTAGAAGGGTATGTTTTAAACACCATCTGTGATCCATCTATAGATGAAATGGTACGGAATAAAGGACCATAAGCCCCTTCTAATACTTGAGGGAGTTTCTCCTTAGTTCTCATAATCTTACAGTTAGATCTAACACCTGAACAACAGGCTTCTATCTTATCTACTTCAATAAGGTCTACACAAGGAAGGGTCTCAAATAAGCTCTGAAATCTCATGATCTTATTTTCATTATCCTGTCGTCTAATGTAAAGCTTAGCATATTTGATGATAAGACTATATAATAATCGATCTGTAAGGAAGGCATCTTCCTTAACACCTTTTACTAAGTTTCTAACTCGTGATATAGTATCGCCAATAGTGGTCATCTTAATCTATTTTAAATTCATTATAATCTTCAGAAACAGTAGTATCTCTTTCTAATACATAATACTTCTTAGCAGCTGCTTTATAAACATCCTTGATCTTTGTAAAGTTATCTACCATAATATATCTTTTCCAATTCTTAGTATACTCTACAGAAGTAGCATTAGTAAAAGACCGATGTCCTTTGAAAGACCACAACTCTCTATCTTTAAATCTAAAGTTATAATTACTATAAAAAATCTTACATAGATAATTATCAGACTCGAAGTTTCTATGACGTACTCTAGTTTCTAAAGTTATAGATGTTCCAAAATCTACATTATCTTTCTTAGGTCTTTGGCAGGTACCAATAAACATACATCCTAATTGCTCAGGAAGTTCAACACCATCTCTAGTATTTACAACAGTTTGCCAAATCTCTGTATTAAACGCCTTTATGATATTAGATATCTCAGACAACGTTAATTCAGAATACTCAGGATACTTCTCCTTAAAAGCTTTAACAAACTCCGGAGTCACTAGATGTAGCCTGGAAGGTCGATATCTAGGGGCTTTTTTATCTGGAAGTTTAAATGCTTTCATAGGTGTACTCTATCTAATATACATATTTTTTATAAAGTTTAAAAATAAACTTTTATTGTTTAAGATCCAAATGCGGTTATAGCAAAAACCCCGGTATAATTAAACCGGGGTCTCTACCTGTTAGCCACGTTTAAACCAACAAACCGTGACGATCTTTACGGACAAGATGCCCCCGGAGTCACTGACGTTGTACCCGTTGTCGGATTAACCTCTTCTATTAACCATGAGTTATTAACTGCACAGTATACAAAGTTATCTCCAGGTACTAACGTTACTGTAACTAAGTTTCTTGTAGCACAGTCCGTGTAATAAAATGATGCGTTATCTGTATCTCCGATAGGCTTATCTACCGTAATAGACACACAGTCATAACAACATCCTACTTCTAATAATGTATATCCTATTGGTAATACAGGAGCCCCATCAAAACAAGAGTTAAAACTATTTCCTAAAGTAACTGCTAAAATAGGATCCTTAAGTGAAGCGTCACAATTGAAGTAACCATCTAATGGATCACAAGGAGCCATGATAGCTTCAGCAGTTGCTTGAATTCCACCACCAGCAGCAATACTTACACCTGCTATTGCAGAGTATCCCGATCCTGGTGCTGTTAATTGGATATACTGAATTTCTCCAGTGTTAACTGTATCAACAGTAATAACCACACCGGCCCCAGTACCACCTAAGTTAGCATTATTAAATTCGAAAGTATCAGTAGGTACATAATCAACACCAGGTGATGCAGCAGCTGCACTTAATACAATCCCTGTAACAACACCAGCTGTTACAGTAACGTCAAATAAACCACCTGTACCGATACCTACTAATGCTACAGCAGGTACATTTAAGAATGTTCCTGAACCACCGCCATTATAACCGGCACCACCATTAGTAACAGTCCATGTTTTTATACCACCATCACCTACTACTGCAGTTCCTGTAGCTAATGTACCTGTACCTGTAATAACAACAGCAGGAGGAGCTCCAGGAATATAACCTGAACCAGGATTAGTAATAGTGAATCCTGCAACACCTACGGCGTTACAAGTAATATTATATGAATCACAAGTAGGATCTGGAGTAAAGGTTACACTAAAAGGTACTCTACCATTTAGGGATCCTATATCTTCACACTCCGCTTGAACATAACCTTCAAAAGTTACTTGATCACACGTCTCATTGTCTACCATAATAGCAATGTTGGCTGCGCATGGTGTAGCGCCTCCTAAACAAGCTACTGTTGTAGAACAGTTATAAGGTCCTGAGTTACCTATTCTCCAGCATACTCTATGCCCACCGGCGTAGTTACTGGTAAAATTTACATTGATTGTTGCTGGAATTGCTGCCATTGGTTTTATACTTTAGTTTTAATTAATATTATTACTGAATAACAAACACTTGTACATGATGCTTTTACGCGTACATGATAATAAGTATCTGGGGTTAATCCTCCGATTACATCAGAAGTTACTGTATTTGCTACAGCAGGATTTTGATACCAACTACTAGCAGTAGCTTCTTTATATTCTACATTAAATGATGTAGGAGTTCCTGCTAATATCCAAGTGATCTTTGCTGTAGTAGGAGAAATAATAGGTGCTTGTACAAACAACGGAGATCGACAAACAGCATTAATATCTGAACATACAGGATTGGTAATATTTAAAACCAACACTTGTAATATCTCAGATAAAGAGTCGCCCTCCATTATTCCAAGATCTACAATACTAGGACCAGTATGGATAACACAATCATCACTGAATGTCTCTGAACAAGGTTCAGGATTAGGACATGCTAGTGTATCATGTTCACACGATGTGGGTGTAGTAAGACCTTTATCTTCACATCCACACGGTTTCTTTTTACAGTTATTATTGTTAATGCTCATATTCTTATATTATAATTGCTGCTGATATACCGGCTGGAGCAGGACATGCTGCAGTTAATGTAGTAACTGGAGTGAATGGACAATAAGTATCAACGCTATTAACAGTTACTTTAACTCTTAACTTGTAGCTAGTAGCTATAGATAACCCTAAGAATGTTCCTGCTAATACGGCAGGTCCAGCTAATAATTGAACTTGACTACTTAATAAAGTATCGCCAGCGTTATTCCAAAGTTCTACAGTATAAGTAGCAGTACCTGAAATAATGTTACCACTATAAGTAATGCTACCAGTAGTTTGATTATAAGTCATAGCTGGACAAATAGCGTCATTGATTATTGTTGATTGTAATACTGATTGACAAGTAGAACTTGTTGAAGCGTTTGTTAAACAGTTATCAATAGTAATGGTAATATTAGCGCTTGTATTAATAGGGGTTCCTGCTAATGGAAGAATGTATCCAGTAGGATTGTTCAAGAAAGCCACGATATTAAAACGAGTAGTATATGATCCACCAGTAGAATCAGAAACTGTAATTAATACACCAGAAGGATCACATGTTGCGAATCCAGAAGGTATTGTTCCTGATACATATAATGTTAGGGTGTCACCATTAAGTACTGATTGAAGACTAACTAGTATATCGTCGCATGCTGCAGGACAACAGTTAACTTGAATATTTCTTACTGCACTTCTTAAATCACAAATGGTTAACCATATATTATTAATAGACGCGGCCAAATTAGTAATGTTATTATCCCATCCTGGAATAGATCCCATATTACCTCCGCCACCACCTAAGGTGTCTGACTGAGATAGTGCACTACATTGTTGAGCAATAGCATCGTAAATATCACTAGGTCCACCAGTAGCTCCAATTAATAAACAGAACTGTTGTTCAAGAGCCATAACCACATTCTCTACTAGAGTAGGATTAGGAGAAAGAACACATTGAGGGGTGATTAATACAGGAGTTAAGTTATCAATCTGAGCTTGTTGTCCATCTTGAGTTTGCTGAAGTTCTGTAATTTGTGTAGTATGAGTAGCAATAACAGATTGATCAAGACCTAATTGCTGAACCATATTACATATAGTATTACCTATCGCTGTAACATATTCCTGAATAGTCATCGTAGTAACTAAGTCCCCAAAAGGATTAGTATAATAGAAGCATTCTGCAATAGGAACCTGAATATCTTGATTACCTCCTGAGCTAGGTGTTGTAGGATCTATACCCGAAAGAGTGCATATCTTATTAACAAGAAGCTGGATTAATCCTTGAATATCTACCGGAGTAGCAGTACCTAAATTAAGACAAGATAGATCATAGTTAGAGATGTCTAACTGATCCATGATAGCACATAATTCTGTAGCTAATTTATAAACTACATCACTTATAGTATCTCCCTTACAAAGCTTGATACATTCAATATCTGGACCTTGCCAAATTACACAATTTGAGGAAATTGGATTACATCCTGGAGTATCTGCATTTAATGGCTTCATCTTAGTTTGTTCTATTATTAATATACATAAATTTTATCAGTCTGGCAAATATTTTTAACATGCTATCCACAGGTTCCTAGACTACAATCACCTAAGGTTGTGGCTATTGTATAATCAAAAGGAGAGCATAGAGTAGTCGGTGTTGCTTCAGAACATAAATAATGTGTCCCAAAAGGTAATACTATATTTTGAATAATACTATCACAATCTACATACTCAAAGTTACACATAGCTGCAGGATTTGTTACATCAATACGATAACATACACAGTTCTGAATTGTAGGATTCAATATTAAACCTGAGCTTAAATTTTCTGGAGCTGGGCAATCATCAGGTGGTATTATTATATCAGCTGTAACATCATATGGCGGCTCACATACTAAGGTAGGATTAAATACTAATATCTCTGCAGTAACTCCACAAGGAGGACAGCATATACTTAAAGTAGACTTACACAACTCAGGATCGTATAGAGCTCTAAAATCTAATAATGCTTTCTTAATAGCCCACTTCTGTAAATCTTCTTCACAACAAACAGTAATACCATATCTCTTACTAAGCATAGTATTATACACCTGTTCTGCAAACTTACAATTAACTTTTTCAGTATACTCAGGAGAACATCCCGCAGTATAATATCCTGGTTTAATTCTTCTTAGATGTAAATCTACTGGTATAGGTGGTATAAAAGGAACACATTCAGCACAACTGTCATATACAACAGTAACCGTTGTTCCAGAATCAATAGCACCGTCACAATCAGGGGCTGAAAAAACCTCCCAACATCTAATTCCTGAATTAGCAAGATTAACAATCTTACCTAAATAAGCACTATAATCATCTGAAACTTTTATTGTCTCTTGAGTATCACAGTCTACTAGAAGGTAGCATTCTGGTGTACATTCTTCACATGTAGTATATGATGCTCCAGTTATAGTAACAGGAATAGAACCTTGACATCCTGGGGCTTCAGACACTAGATAACAAACACCACTTCCTTGAAGTGTTATATAAGATCCTATATAAGTACTAAGATCAGTGTTTGTTAAAATAGAAGAAGTGGCTCCACTACAATCGGTTAATAAATAACAACATGGATTATATGGTACTGAATCAGTACAATTACACTCAGGCTCTACTACACCACAAAAATTAATAGTACATCCTGGATTACAAACATATCCTGTAGTAGTACCACTAGTTACAATCTTACCTGCTAAATTAGCTGTAGAAAATAATATATAAGGTGTTAAAGCAGCAGGGCTTGCAACAGCTTGTAATTGAGGAAATGTAGCATCATATATCTCAAAAGCTAACCCGTAATTTAAACCGGTATCAAGACCTTCAACTTTAAAGATATTATTTCCAGCGTTTAGAGTAATAGGAAACAGCGCCCATGAAAAGAATCCAAAAGGACCTGCTGAACTATCTATTAGTAATTGACCATTAATACTTAATTTATACGCGTCATCAGCAGCAATACCTATTAGGTAGGTTTTAGTAGTAGGAATATTCTGACAGATATCCATTCCCCACCATTCATTAGTAGGTAAACCAGCTGGCCATACCCCGGCTTGATTTAATCTACCTGGGTTAAGAGGAATTGGTCCTGTATTATCCCAACCCCAAGTTATATTACCAGATGTAGGGGCTATGGATCCTGTTGACACTAATGGTGTTAATAAAGCATCCCTTAATTGTGGATAACTAAAATAGGGAAATACTCCAGATCCTGGAGGGCTTGTAGGAATTCCCGTAGTAGGGCTAGCAGTAATAGGAAAAGATGCACTTGTAATATCTGGATAAAGTACAGCTCCCCATATAGTATTGTAAGCTGAACCTGTAACGGTACTAGTTAAGGCAATAGGGTTTGAATTAGTAGCTGGTGTTAATGATGAGGTTTCACAATCTCCTGAAATAGGATTATAAGAATACCCATCAGGACATCCGCAATAATCAGGATCAGGAGGGTTAGTATCTATCCAGGTCCACGTTGCTTGAATATTATCTAATGTAATATCTTGTAAAATATTAGCTGAGAATAAGTTTATAGAGTGATAAATCTGACTTCCTGCAATATCTGTACCACCAATAAATCCTTTAAAAGACTCATAAATATGAGCAGCTAAAAGATCATATCCACCTAATCCACCACCATTATCAATAATAAGACCGGGTAAAGTAAATCCTCCTGTACCAGTATATCTAGTACCATCACTGGTTGTTGCTACAGTAGCTCCATTACCATCTGTTAACCAGGTTAAATGACGACCCGTCCCCGATAATGTAAAAGGAGAAGTGAAAGTTGCACCTGAATCAATCGATACTACTGGAGCTAGTTCACCTAGAGCACTTACGCTAGTTAGATTAGGTAATAATAAAACACCTACGATCTTATCTGCAGGTGTACCTGTTTGACTAAAAGTAAACCCTCCATTAAGTAGGGACCATGTATTACCTCCATCATTAGTAAATGCTATACGATCTCTTCCTCCAACAACACCATGTGTAGGTGTAGCAAAATGAATAGACCATGCTTCTGTCATAGAAGGAGGGAGTGACCCGACTACTAGGTCAAAGGTCAATCCACCATCTATACTTTTTATAATATACCCCGTTTGTTCGCAGGCATATACAGTATTAGTATCTACCCAGGTTACTTCTGTAAAAACAGGAATAACACCTAGTCCACTAATCGCAGTTCCATAAGTACCACCTGGAATAGTCCAAGTAACACCTTTATTTAATGATAAAGCTAACCCATAATACAAAGGGTTAATCCCTTGATTTGAATCACCTACAGCTATTACTTTATCCCCGTTAGTAGGATCTGTCTCAATATCATATAATGTAAAGGTAGAACCGCTGGCAATACCTCCTAATGCTAATGATATATCTACCAGATTAGGATTTACAGAAACAGTTGAAACACCAACTAGATCATCTAATCTTTTTATAGATCCATTATTACTACAGAAATAAGTTCTAGCTATCATTGCTAAATTTTTAAGTTTTATCTATGTGGATTAGGAGTGGCGCTAACATTACTAGGTGCTGAAGCAGGTTGTGCTTTTGCAATCTCTTTAAGACCTAGTTCATATTTACCCACACATTTTGTACATACAGTAGCTCCATTAGAAGCTTTTGTAATTTTAGCCCCTGCACATCCTACGCATGGGGTCTTACAGTTTGGACACATCATATTATATTGGTTTTAGTTGGTTTAACATGTAGTACAGTTCATCTTACCTAATAACTTAATAGCATAATTGTAAAGCTCCATGCCTTTATTAGGATTATGACAAAATTCTACTTCAGCCTTAGCTGCTTTTAATAATTGTTCTATGTACCCGATCTGCTCTAATTTCGCTTTAGTAGAAGCTGGAGGATCGCATGTACCTAGATCAATATCACAATAAACAGCCTGAACCTTATTTAAGGCTGTAGTAATTCTTAAATGGTTATATTCTACATATACTGATTCATTAGGAGACACACTATATCTAATAATATAGATACCATCAGCAATATCCCAATACAATGTACCACAATCTGATACTTGCAATCCTAGATCACAAGCAGTTAAATTAAGAGTAAACCCTACCTGAATATCAGTATCTGTAAAATTAATAGGATATGTAAAACCTGGAGGGGTTATTTGTAATAAAGGACAAACGGGTGCTGAGTTGGGATTATAGATACTAGTATCTACGACACGTAGAATACATTTGTTTAGTGTATCCGGGGTTTCTAAGCTTAAGACATGTTGCGCCATAATGATAGTTGTAGATTACAAATATAAAAGAAAAAAGGGAGAAGGAGAAACTATCTTCCCTCTCCCTTTTTCTAGATTAAAATTTAGATTACGGTGCAGTATCTGGCACAATAACACAAGGTGTACAATCAAATGTCTCAAATTCAACACAATCTGTACAAGCTGATAACCATGTAGTCATAGCCGCTTCAAATGCCGCATTAGCTGTATTTGTAATAACCTCATTCATGTAACGGTCGTTATCAAAAGTACCCGATGGGTTGTTGAAACGAGGAACACTATGTAAGATATAGTAACGAGTATACAATGCATTACGGTTGATAGCGTTAAGGATATCATCTCCTTGAGTGATCTCTCTTACACGAATATCAGTAGCGAAAAAGTTCTGTAAGTAAGACTCAGCCTTGATCAAGTCACGAACAACTTGCTCACCAAAGCCCATACCTTGAACACCTAAACAATCGTTGTATACACAAACACCTTCGAATACGCAAGGATCACCATTGTAATCTACTAATGAAGCATAAATTTTAACTGTTTCTTTCTCGAAGAAATCAGTGCATTGAAAAGAGCAGTTACCAAACTTAGTCTCAACATACGCTCCGAATAAACGAAGACCTGCATCATTTGCATTAGGAAGTGCACTGTTCCAAGCAAGAGCTTGTACAGATGGACCATATTGATCAACACCAGCAGCTGTAGACCACCATTCTGCAGGAGTTACAGGAGTTGCTGTTCCATCAAGTGTTACAGTAGTTCCTGGAGCATACCAAGCTACACCAGTGTAGTCATAAACTACAGGAGCAACTAAGTCTTTTAAATATGCATTTTCAACTAAAGCCTTAGCCCAAGCTAAGTACACTAATGTAGGATCTACTGCAGTTGGAGTAGGTCCAGAACAACATCCAGTGTAAGCTGATAATGTTTGATAAGCATTATGATTTAAGAAACGTAATGCAGGAGATCCTTTAATATCAATACGCAAGTAGTAAGTTTCATCACAAAGGTACTCGAAAGCACAGTTACTCTGAAGCGTTGCTCCTTGGAAATTGTTTACAGGTAAATCAGGAATATCAGTCTGAGGTGTATAACCTACAGAAACAACCGCTTGTTGAGGAGTACAAGCATCTACACGGTAGAAGTTTTGTACATACTTAGGGTTGATCATCTTAGACTTGTTAGTCTCTTTGTATCCACCATGGTAAGCACCAATCTTATCATTAGCTAGTAATGAAGAAGAGGCTAAGTAAACATTACAACAACTATCGAAAGTTGTCTTTAGTAAGTTTGTTTTAGGGTCGAATAAACCGAAATACCCTGGAGTTAATCTCGAAAGATCAGCTGTTGAAGTACCTGGAGTAGTTAAAAATCCACCTGTTGAAGCTGGATCTGATGGTGTAGGAGCACCTGGGGTTCTCGTAGCACCGTTACCAAGAAACATCTTGGTATAAGCATGATTAAAATAAGCCATTGTTTTTTGTTTTTATAAATATATAATAATATAACGAATTATCTTGGATATTGCAAATTTATTTTAGGTATAATAATTTTTTAAATTATTTGTTAATCCCCACCCATTTCATTATCTAGGAATCTTAAGCCTACTTTATCTTCCCCAAAAGCAGCAAGTTTATCTACCCAAGTTTGGGTTTTATCATGCTCTTCTACTTGTTCTTTTAAGTATCTAAGGCAAAGTTCATATAACATATGATCACCTTTTTTCATAGCGTCTGTAGCCATAACTTTAATTTGCTTAGTAATCACTATTTCATGTTCAAAAGAAGCTCTGATAATTTCAGGTAAACCTTGATAAGTAGAAGGTTGTTTTTCAAGAACAGCTGTTTCAGGAGTTACCCCCATAGATAATAAGTAAGTCCTTGACCAATCAGCATGTGTAGCTTCTTCTTTTGAATAAGCTAACCAAAGTTTAGCTGCTCCCATGTATCCTTCATTGTTTAACCACATAGACATGGATAAATAAATTCTAGAAGATAAATCTTCTTGTTGTATACGATACTGCAAATATTTAATACAATCTTCACTAATCATTGGATTGTGAGATTTTTTATAAGGTCTTTTTAAAAATTCTTGTGCCATAATTAATTATAATTAGTTATTTTGTTCTACAGATTGCCCAGCTCTTTGTAATTGATTCATTGATTCAATATCACCAGCTATAATTTTAACAGCCTCTTCTACAAATAATTCGATTAAGTCTTCCTTAAACTCAGACTGTACATCTGCAGTAGGGGTTATCCCTGTATAAGGATCTGTCACACCGCTAATCTCTATTCTCAGAGGCTGACGATAATATGTTAATTGAGTATTTGTTATTTCAAACTCCCCATTAGTGTAGATTTGTATCCTTCCTCCTTTTTGTGTACAAAAAGTTTCTCCCCACTCATAGCTTGGTTTCTTGTTATTATCTCTAAGTAATTCATCTATGTTAGCTTGTTCTGCCAAATAGATAACAGAAGTTTTTGGCTTCTTACAGCAATCCTTAGTCAGTTGAGTAGATACTCTTTTCCACTGTAAATAATTAGCAGGTTTAATATTACTCTCATAAAAAGTCTTACGGTCGGTCATAAATAAAGGTATGGTAGACAAGAGGACTTCTAAGTCATCAACCCTACGAGTAGACTGTTCGTCACCTTCCTTACTAAGGTTAGTACCGTGTAAGTTTCTACGACACCAATCTGTTTGGCCTTTATTAAACGCCTCTACAATTTGCCATGGTTCTATGTTATCATAGTCATTACTGGCTAACTTATTAAGACGTTGTTTTACTTTTATTAGAATAGTACTATTAAGCATTATTTCTTATTCTTCATTTTAGGAATAGGGGTAGGAAATGTTTGCATGTTGAACTGATCAACAAATTCTACACGACCTCCGTCTTCTTTCATCTTTCTAAAGACCTCCATGATCTTGTTATTTTTAGCATCCACGTTTTTACTAGGATAGTTTGGGGGTGTGTATTTTTTCATGTGTATTTGTTTTACCTGTATTTATGATCTCTAATAATTCTTTAAAATTTTCAGATACTGTTTTACCATTATCTTTTATAGCTCTAGTTTCTCCATGAACAAAAGCAAATAACATATCATCTTCATTATAGATATTCTCTGCCATATTACTTCTTTTTAGCCATTTTTTTAAAAGTACGAGCAAGAGCCTTTCTCTTAGGTGTACATGTAGCCTTAGTCATTGGGGTGCAGTAACCCTTATGTGCCGGGTTAACTGCTCCTTTTATCCAATCTTTTTTCTTCTTAGCCATTACTTCTTTCTTTTAGCAGGCGTTGCTTTTCTAGGAGTTGGTTTAGTAGATCCACCAAAAGCCATCTTATTAAGATCTACTATTGATTTCTTTACTCCACCCATTAAAAATTTATCCTTCTTAATCGCCTCTGCTCTTTGAAGAGTTCTTACTGCATCATCAATTTCCCATTGACGATCAGGTCCTGATATTGTTGTTTTTTTAGCCATATTATTTTTTTTATTTATTCCAATATTGTTCAACCTTGTGCATAATATCCATTAGGACATCTTCATTAACCGGGTTCTTTAAGAACTCTACACAATCCGAAGGATTACGTCCTAGTCTAGCATTAGATTGTATATGGTATATAAATCCATCAGGTTTATTATTAATAAACTTATAGAAGGTTGCATCCTTGATTAAAGCTTTGAGTTTTAATGTTTCCATATCTAAAGCAACAGCATCAATGAAAGACTGAGCTGCACGCTTAAGATTAGACTCAATACCTTTACCTGTAATATACTTATCCATGTTATCATATAAGATATCAATAGGAGTACTCTTCTTATAAAGAGGGCTATTAGCATCTACCACTTTAGCTACATATAAAAGCTTATTAACATTCTGATCAAACAACTCTGTTAATTGAGAGATTGCTCTATTACGAAGTTTAGAAACTTCAGTCTTAGTAGACACAGTATCAATATACTTATCTAAGAAGAACTTAGGAGCTACAGCTCTACTACGAGCATCTTCAAAACTCTTAGCAATAAGAGAGAATCCACCAGCTTCAATAGCACATAACTTGATGAGATCAAAAGGATCTTTAGCAGGATCTAATGGAATTATAGCATTTCCACAACGCATTACTATCTTACCCCAGAATTCATCATTCTGTGGTTTTAATAATACTACCTTATCCCAGAAATGTTTATCCTCAATATCGATCTCATTAGCAGCAAGTTCTCTTTCTAACTGAGCAACATTAACTCTAATCTCTTTAATTTTAGCAGCTCGTGCATCTAGGTCAGCTATAAGCTTCACTTCTGGAGCAAACTCATTTAGACCTGTTACATATCTCTTAACTCCATTACGCTCTATACAAGCTAGCTGTTCTTCATGGAACACGCCGTCAAATAGGGCAAGACCGTATTTCTCTAATCCTAGGTTTGTACCAGTGGGATCGAAATAGGGTTTAACAGATATGGTACCGCTCTTGCTGGCCACCGGGACTTCTACAAGAGTGATTTCATCTTGGATACTCTTTGTTGTAGGTTTCTTACTCATGATTGTTGGTTTTTTGGTTTATACAAAGATAGGGTTTATTCCCAGATCTTCAATTCTATATAAGTATTTTCTAATAAGTTATCTTCATAAGCTCCTATAGCAATGTTATAAGTCTTAATCAAGAACTCTGTGTTTGATACTTGCTCTACACCAGCATTATAAAATCCTTCTTTTAAAGAACCTACTATAATGCTAGCTTTGGTAACAGGGTTGCTAACAGTTAAGCTATATACTCCAGAACCAATGTTTGTAAAAGTAATACAAATACAATCACCATGAGAAACTGTACACTCTGGAGAAGGACACTGTGTCTCAGCAGAAGCACCCACTATTTCAAAAGTGGGAGAAGATCCTAGGGGATGACTCGCTATAAGATTAATAGAAGAATAGATACCTAATTCATTAACAGTATCTATTACTTCATTAACATCGCGAAGAGTAGCTAACTTATTGTTACCATCTGCAAATTCATATGTTACTTGTGGTCTTAATTTTTCCATTATACTTCTACTTTTCTTCTATTAAGGATTCATTGAACCACTATTTGATGGATCATTTGTTCCTAATACCATATAATGAGTTAACTCAACAAATGATACATCCATAGATCCTGGATCCGGAGCTCCTATTAAAGCATCAAAGAAATTAATAGTTAATTCTGTAGTAACCCCTTCTACTACTTGAGCTGATGCAATAACCCCAGGTCCTGTATTATAAATAGTAGCTACTATTTTTTGAATAGGAGAGTTAGGATCACTATTTACAGTTGGTGGTAGCTGTGCTACAAAAGAATCTCCAAATGCATTATAATATATGTTAAATATCTCAAAGCAATGTTTACAATTTATCTTATTATTAGTTAGGGTAAACGGACTACAAGCACCATAGTTATTAAAAAAGCCAGCATCCCCGCATTTACAAGCTAAACTGGCGCAAGGTGTAATAGTTCCTCCAACAATACTAGCTGAACCTGATGGATCCCCTTGAATGCTTATTGGTGTAAGTACGGTAACACCTCCTATAATGGCAGGCTTATATAATATTTTTACAGTACTCCCTAGATAATTATCATTTAAGTTTGTTATTAAGGCGTTTAAATCAGCATAAGTCGCGTTAGCATTATCTGATGCACTAGTTCTTAAGTTATTTTTAAGATTATTTATAAAAGATGTAAGTCCCATTTTGCTTAGTTTTTAGTATTTATAATTATTTATTGTCCCCTGCTAGAGTTGCGAGCTCTATATTGGACGCACCGCAGGGAAAGGAAAAAAGAGGGAAGATAATTCCTCCCTCTTAATTATTAGAATGATCCACCAGTGATTGGATTTCTCATTACAATCTTAAGAACCTTGGTAGGATCTTTAACCCAGATAGCTGGCATTGTTTGAGTCATCATTACACGGTAACCATTGAACTGTCCACTAGATTGGAACCCTTGAGTTCTTCCCATGTAGTCCATAGTACCATTTTGATACCACCACTTTAATTGGTTATCCCAAGATAACTTCAACATAAAGATGTTGTCATTACCAGTGTCAGTAATATCGAAGATCACGTAGCTATAAGAAGACAACGGATGACCATCGATGATTGGGTTTTCGATATCGTTAGTATGTAAGTTATCAAACGCTGGGTTTAATACAAACTTAACATTAGCTAAGAAAGGAATTACATAAGATGTGAATGCGAAACCGAAGTTAAGATCCATACCTTTACCAGTGATCGCTCCGATACCACCACCACCGTCATTACCGGCGTTGATTACTAATCCAGAGTTAACTGCTTCACGCTTGATAGCTTCGTTAACCATTCTCATTCCACCCATACCGGTCTGAACAATAAGCTGACGCTTAGGATCTGGACCTTGGAACTCCACACGACCAGCGTAGAAGTTGTATAATTCACCACGGAATAATTCAAGAGTAAAGTTAGACTTATTGTATACACGCTTGAATGAGTTGTCTAATTGTTTCCAAAGACCAACTGATAAACGCATATCATCTGGACCATCTTGCTTGATACGTCCACCATGACCCCACATTAAGTAAGACTCGATGTCAGTAGCAACCTTGGTTAAGTGAGCTGCTTCCATTGTAGTTAAGAAAGTACGTGATAATGTACCGTTAGCTACAGCTTTCTTTAAGTAATCTTTACCCATTGTAGATGCTATACCTTCAATAGTAGAGATTGCTGGATCCATAGATTTGTCGTAATTCTTCCAGATCTCAGTTACAGGAACTGTACCATCTGCATTCATACCACCTTTGATCATCATATCAGCACGAGAAGATACTGAATAATGTACGTGAGCTTCTGCACCACCTACGTAGTTATAGAATTCACGGAATCCAGCTTTTGTCTGGATATCAGAGAAACGCTCACCATATTCTCCACGGGCAGAACCCTTACGGAAAATCTTAGTTTGGTTAGCTAAGTACTTATTATCTAAGAACTTATAGTTATCATTGTTTACTAATTGTACAGTGTAGATAAAACCATCACCCATAGGTAAGATATCATCTGCAGTAATGTACATCTCACAACCGTTATACTTGTCATAAGTGATAATATCACCATGTCCAAATTCACGCTTGTTAAGTTTAATTTTGAAGGTTGTACCATCGATACCTTTTGTAAGGTTACCTGGTTCAATATCTTCGATGATATATGGTAAGTCTTGACTAACCGGAGTTTGCCATTTGTACTCACCACGAGCGTTATCTACCATGATAACATTTTTACCACCAAAAGATGATAGTTGGTAAAGAGGCATTTCGACCTTCTGAGTCATTGCCCAAATGTCTACTGGACCCATATCCATAGGTTCTGCGTCTTTCAACATGTTTACTAAGTGGTATGAATCGATGTGAGAACTAGCGTTGTAGTTAGTGTCACGAAGGAACATACCATTATTCAATACTGGAGTTGCCATTGTTTTTGATTTTTGATTTTAGTTTATAATTATTAGTTGTTTATCTCTTAAAAAATTGTTTGCTTGGTCTAGGGATCTTTCTACTGGTACCCTTGTCTTCAGCTTCTTCTTGTCCGCCACTGGCGATCTTTCTACCTTCCTCAGTCTTTAAAGCTCTTACTGTCTTTGCGACTACTTCCTTCTTTTCATTCTCTCTTACCTTAGCTCTATATCCTTCCGGATCAGATAATAAGTAAAGAGCTTCTGCAATTAGATCATGTCTAGGTTCTTTAAATTGATACTTCTCAAGTAGGTGTCCTAATAGATTTGTATTACGACCACTCATTGATGGATAGTTTGGCTTTATTAAACCTGAATATAAAGCTGTTTGTACTTTCTTATCAAGTTTGATACCATTTAACTCTCCGGTAGCTAAAACATTATATACATTTTCCATATATAATTCTGACTGTTCTTGTTGAGCTGCTCTTAGATCTTCTTGCTTTTTTAATCTTTGAGAAAGTATCTGCTCTTGCATGCTGTCTAATTTTGGTTTAAACTTATTAGCTTTAGCTTCTAATTCTTCGCGATCCTTATACTCAGTTACTTCTTCTTCGATTTCCTCTGGAGTCCAATCTGAATGAGTAGCTGTTAAGTATTCTCTTATGATCTGCTCTTGTCCTGCTTCAGTAGAGATGTCTAAGTCTTTTACCTCTTCTACTCTAGCTAAGTGTTTAAATAATCCTTTTAGATCTGCACCACCGTCTGCCACATACTTAGCTGCATATTTAAGTTCGTCTGGTAATGCGTCGAAAAATCTTGCGGGTACTTCTTTCTGTAGCTCTTTTTCTCTTTCTTCGGAGTTAGCCTGGAAAAGATCTTCGAAATCTTGTAAGGTGTATTTATCAATCGGTTTGTCATCATCAAAGGGAACTAATAGTTTTTTCTCGATCAGCTTATTGGTAAGTTCTACTAATCCACCTGCACGACCTATTTTCTTTTTTTCGTCTGCTGCAGATTCTGGATCATCACCATCTTCATCAGAGTTTTCCCCTATGTTAACGATATCAGCTATTTCTTCTGCAGACACCTTAGGTTTTTTAGGATCCTTATTATCACCTTCACCTTTAGGATCTGCTGCTTTAGGATCTTCTTCTTCTTCTTCTTCCTCCTCTTCATTAGAAGGGGCGTTGTCAAGGAACGATACGTCTACCTGTTTTCTAGAAAAGATGGACGGCATCTTCTCAGGCTTTTCTTTTTCTCCGGCGAGCATTACATTATCTGCATCTACCCCTCCGTTTAATACCGCGTCTAGATCTAAGTCTACTTCTTGGACGTGGGTTGAATCTTTATTATCACGCATATATTTGTTGGTTTTTTGGTTTTTGTATGACTAACTATTTATAATATAGCAAAAATACTTAAATAAACTTTAAAAATGTGCTAGATTGCAGTCTCTAAAAAAAGAAAACTTTCAGTATATCACTAAGTTATTTTTTCTTCTTAGACTCTTTCTTTTTAGCTACATCATATTTGTTTTTATTCTCTTTAGCAATTTGCAAATCTTTATCCTTTAACTGAAGCTGAAGGTTCATCTTTTCTCTTTCTATATTATGCTTATCTTCAGCCATCTTCATTTTATTACCCTCTTTAGTTCTATCCATATTCATAGTCTGTTCAAACTCTTGAGTACCTTCCATTCTATCCATAAAGTCTAAGAAATCATTTTGCTGATTTTGATTAACATCTTGCATAGCACCATAACCAGCAGCTCTGATCTCAGCAACAAGAATATCTTTTCTTCTATCCTTCTCTTTCTCTAGAACCTCATGATCTAAGTCCATTTGCTTATCTTTAATACTAGCTTCGATCTCAGCTTGTCTCATACGTTCTTCAGCTTCTCTTGAAGCAGAAGCTTCTTTCTGAGCCTTCTCTTCTGCAGCTTTCAATACATGATTAAGTTCAGATAATGAATCTGATTGCATAATACTACCAAGATCAAAAATACTTGCACCAGTAGTATTGTTATTCATTACTAGTGTTTTCATCTGTTCTACTACCGCTCTATGGTTAGCCTTAGTTGTAGCGAATACATTGATGTCACGAAGTAATAAATCAGTACCGTTAATCTCAAAGTTAACTTTCTCATCATTAGACGTCATATATTGTAGACGTAATGAAGGTTTAGTAGAATGATAATACTGTGCTAGATCTGTACGCATTTGGTGCACTCTAGGCATTAAATAATCAGAGTGTTGTATAAAGTACATTTCCGTCTGGGCATAAGATCCTGTAACTGCTTGTTCAATACCTTTAGCTGTCTCTGTCTGTCCTATTTGCTGACCTAATCTTTGAGGGGTAATACCAATAGTTTCAAAACACTGTTGTTTAAAATAGTTAGCTAATTGTACTCTAGACATTAATCTACTAGATTGTTCTAGATCTAATTTCTGAAAAGATTGATTGGCAATTGGATGTTCTGTATTACTAATAGATGTATCTAAAGGTAGAATACCGAAATCTTTCATGGCCACATATGCTTTTGCAAAGTTGTTCTTACCCCAATCTTCATCCATTGAATGTCGAGGTAATGAGTTTTGATCTAACATGATTACTGTACCTAGTTCGTCCACTAGGATATCCGCAATCTGATTGTTAACAATATTATAACCAATTTGGAAAGGTTTCATTAAGTCAACCATAGAGCTAGACTTAGTATTACGATCATTAAATACAGCACCTTCTACCGGAAGTTTACAACCATAAAGAGTACTATCACCTTTAAATTGGAACTTAAGAGGACCTATCTTGTTTTGATCAATACCTAAATACATAGGATTAATACCACCTGGGCTATTCATACCCCAGAAACTTGGTTGATTAGGTCCAATCTTTACACCACCCCATACTTCATTAATATAAATCCAATCGATATGTTCTCCTGCTATAAGATTATCTTTAGATTTATTCTTAATAAGAGTTGTATTATAGATAGGTTTATCTGTTACTTTATATTCTTCACTAATAATATCTACAATAACCTCACCCTCATCAGTAATCTTAGTAAGGTGTCCAATTTTTCTTTGAGACTTCCAATAAGCTGTAGTTACGCGTAATAAAAAGGCAGCGCCCATAGGAGCATAATCTTCACTTTCAGACATAATCCACTGTACAATGTCTCCACCATCTTGTATAAAGTTATTATACATAGATGTAAATTGTCTATATGCAAGACCTGGCATATCAGTATTCCAATCATGAGACTTAGTAGCATCATAATAAGAACCATCATTTTGATATCCTGTAATAGGATAACCTGCAGATCTTACAGGATAAATAGCTTCTAAAGACTCTAACTGCTCTTCAGTCATCATATAACCAAACTTATCAATTACATCAGATATAGTCATCATATCTACTTTTCCTATCCAATTACCTTGAGAAGTATATCTTACTTCTGGGGACTTGTGGTAGAAAGTAGTCGCTGGGTTCCATAACTCTACTTCATAATCATCTTCCATCATCTTGAAATGCCAGAACTCTCTATCAGAAATTAACATATCTCTAAAGGCTCTTTCCTCAAGTTCATCCATACCGAATCGGTCTTCGTCAACTTTAAATTGATGGGTGGCCCATTGCTCAACTAAACTTCTATAGTCCTTAACAAAAAACTTCTCAATCTCTGGAAGAGATTTAAGATTATCAGGAGCCATTTGCTCTTGCATTTGCTGTTGAACCTCTGGACTATTAGGATCTAACCCTTGTTCAATCATACTAGATAACAGCTTTTGCTCAGCTTGTCTAATCAATACCTCTTCTATTTGAGATCTCTTCTGCTCTAGTAATTCATTATGGGAAAATTCATCCACTCCTCTGAATGTAATCTTCGAATTGCGTTTCGCGAATTCCGAAGTCAACACATTAATAACATTAGGTATGATAGGATAAAACTTTAACTCTAACGCACTTACATCCTCTTTAGTCAAAGTTTCAACAAGATCCATCATCTCATTATCTTGTTCAAGAATATAATCAGATTTATCTATTTGACCTTTAGAAAGCTTATAGTTTTTCATAATTCTACGAGCACTCTTACGAAGCTGCTTGAGACCATTCCACTCTAACCAGTCCATATTCCAAGCAGTCCACTCTGGATCTTTTTCCTTACGGGGTATGAATTGAATAGGTTGGGTTATAGAACCCATTCTATTATACTCAGCCTTCTTACCTGACTTGAGCTGCATTGCGTTTAATACTTGCATATTATCTTATATTTTTAAAAGGATTCCTAGGACGCTTTGATCCAGAAGAACCGCTGGTACTTCCAATATTCCGGAACATACTCTTATTTAATTTATACAAATTTTCTGACTTTTCCAAATGTTTCTTGTCTGTCTTATCTACTCTCTTTTGATATCCACGATTAGCTTGTTGTACTTTAGCAAAAGCCACTAATGCTGCTAATGATACTAATCTATCGACATTCAACCCTTCAGTATACTTTTCCATCTCGGTTATGATCATGATATCCGGAATTCTTTCTACCCCATATGTAGTTTTAACAACAGTACCATCTTCTTTAGTCTCTTGATCTAACTCTTCTCTTATAAACTCTATCAGATAACTTATCAGATGGGCCTTAAATAATGTGCCTGTATTTTTCCAACCATACTCCTGGTATACATTCCTATTAGTATTAAGATCTTTTAAGAATAATATCTGATCTTTAGGAACTAGATACTTCTGTTTCTTTTTAGAAATCATATACATAATAAACAAGGAGATGTTATTCTCGACTATTGTCCATGCATTGTACCATTCTATAATAAGCTCTAATCTTTCATGTGTCTTATTAATATCGTCAAATCTACCACACCATGTAGCTACAATCTTATCTTTTTCTATATAGCTTTCAACTTCATGACCGTCTATCTTAGTAACCTCTATTGGGTTTTTATAGATAATGATAGAGCATAGTGAATCAGAAGTTGTTGTTTTTCCTTCAGATACTGGGTCAATAGATCCATAATAGGTACCCCACGGGGCTGTAGCATCTGGTTTTTCATAGACAACCAATACTCCAGATTTATCTTCCATGTTTTTACTGACTGGAAAATCCTTAATAGGTAGTTTAGTACTTCTTGTAGCCTTGATAGTATTATCAGGCTTTCTCATTAAATCAACATACTCTATAGAATATTCTTTATCTTCTATCTTTCTTTTTTGAGATGCTACAAGATGTTGGGGAAATATTGAAACCTCTCTATATGCAAAAGCTTCTGCAATATTACGAGGTCTTTGAGATATTCTTAATTGATATAATTCTGGAGCAAGGTCTTTCTTCATTTGTATTCTATTCTCATCAAGAGCAGCTAGTGCTTTTTCTACAAGAGAATTTCCAAATTCATCAATATAAGGAGGCATAGACCATTGTTCAGGAATAAATAATCCAGCTTTTCCTATAGTACCTTTATCATCTATAAGGTTGGTTTCTACAGCATAGATATCATTAACTTCAGGATACTTAATCATATGCTCTAATGGTTTACATTGATCAAGTTCACCGACTGAACCAGCTGCTGCAAATAATCCTGTAACTATATCTCCCATTTGTAATGCTGGTAGCAAATACTCCTTGGTCTTATCCATGGTTGGTGCTATACCCGCCTCTTCATAAAAGAATAATCTACAATCTCCACCGACACCTGCTGTAGGATCCTTCTCTAAAGTTACCCCTTGAATAGTTCCCTTGTTACCAACTAATTCAGGACGACCATTAATAGTCTCTTCAATCTGTTGTTGCCACATTAAAATTTTACTAGGATTCATAGGACGATACCATGCAGTCTTACTATTTAAGAATGATCTATACTCGTCTAAAAACTTCCAGGTACCTTTCTCATTAATCTTATCTTTTAAAGATGACCCCATCTTGATGATAGGTGTTTCTTCAAACCATATAAGATTGATCATCTTAGCTGCATGAAAATAAGAGGAGGCTATCTGACGTTTCTTAAGAATGGCTACATGTTTATAATGTAATTCAGCTAATAACTCATATAATGCCATGTGATACTGAGTATCCCATATTTGAGGAAACGCGAATTTTCTTTTAAGCTTATCATTGATAGGTAAGAAATTAATCCACATATAGTAATCTCTAGTTAGATACCAGGTCTTACCATTAGCCTTAAAGATTAACCCTCTTCTACACTTATTTTTTTCTTCATCCCAGAAATCTCTATAGTCTTTTGTTCCTTCTTTAAATCCACAATAGTAACCAAGTTCATTATATTTATTGGCCATAGCACTCCATTCATGAGTACTTTTATCAAACTCGTATTTACCAGGCTCTTTAAAGAGAGGTAATACGAAATCTATAAAATCTTCTCTAGTATTAAAGGTAACATTAGACCACACCCCTTCATCATACATTGGTACTACTATAAATGGTTCCATCATTAGATGTTTAAGGCGGTTATCTCATGAATCTTAACTACATCACCTTGGTGATATACAATAAGTTCTTCTAATGTTTTCTGATATTTACTTCTCAATACATCTTTAGCAATCAGCTTACCATTAAAGTAGTCAGTCATTTGATGTCTTCTAAACGCAGACCATAATTTTGTATAAGGGTTATAATGAAATAACCAGTCGTGTAATTCTTCCATATTTTTATTGTTGATCATATGCTATCCTTTTACCACCACGAACACTTATCTTGTGCTCTTCTATTTCTTGATTTACAACTTTCTCAAGCTGTTTAAATTCTTGTATTGTTTTTCCTATTTTACTTAACTGAGAGTTTAATACTGAAGCATTCCCATCTCTTCCAGCAGTAACGGTAGCTTCTCTTCCGAACTTACCCATTTTCTCAAGTAGTATTTTGTTATCGAGATAGTATCTATAAGTAGGGCTCATTACTAATGATTCCATCTTCTCTATAGCTTTTAGCATTACCTCATCTTCAAGAGTATATTCCCCCGGATAATCTAATAGAATAACCTCTTCTTTATCTTCTTCTGGAACATTACAATAAGGTCCTTTAGGATAATATCTAAAATGTAAATAAGAAAAAGCAGGTATAGAATCTTTATAGAATTCATAGACTGCTTTAAGTTCTGGTATAAGTAAAATGTTCTCATTGATAACAACCTTACCATTAGCTAAATCAAATATCTCTGGTATCATATTATCTAGTATAATGTTTATAAAATAACCAAGCCTTGGTAAAACTCTTCCTAGAAACCTCTACTATAAAACCACCTGACCCTATATCTACAAGACATGCGTTTTTATCAGGGCCTTCATTACCTACAGGATACCAATCTCTAACACTACACACCTTAGAGAGATCTATAGTTAGATCAGTTTCTAACTCGTCAGCTTCCATACCGGGAATATCAGATAGCATTTCTTTAGTATTATCTATTAATATAATTGGTATATATATCAGATCTGGTATAGATTCATCAAGCCATCTTATACCGGGTATTACTGGAAATGTGCTCATCGTTTTCTCCATTTAAAATTAATACCTATAAATAATATGCAAATTGTAGCATCTACATAATCTGTCCAAGGGAATGATATTCCTACAACCGCCCCAGGGAAAGTTGTTATTGATATCTTAAATCTTCTTTTCATATTATATTCTTCACAAAATAATTGTCGTTGTTCATATTCATCATTATTCATACCACGATCTATGCTTCTGGATTTTCTTTTAAATAGTTAATTATTGCTATAACTTCTGATTTCAAATAGGGCATCTCATATGGGACAACCTCTTGAACAATAGGGTCTCCATTAGCATCCTTCTTAAGAATGGGAGTATCGAATTCATCTTTCCCGTCTTTCTCAAATATTATATGATGTAATATCAACTTTCCAGGTTTATAGATAGGGTTATGTTTTAATACAATATACATATAAATACTCAATTGTAAAGCATAATGATTATAATTACAATCATCTAAGTGAGATAATGGATGTAACATCTTTTTAGATATACCTTCCCAATTAATAAAACCCTTAGTTTTAATCTCTTCATTAGTCTTATAATCTATAATATCTACCACACCCCCGAGTATTTCTAAGCGATCTAATTGACCACACCATCCAGCTGATTTTAAGAATACAAAATGCTCAGGATAAATACCCTCAGTAAGT
>Ga0307379_10002242_pt1 | contig 28929 bp, 31 predicted proteins | sample UN2MG_FD_202237 | JGI IMG/M metagenome (GOLD analysis project Ga0307379, IMG submission 202237) | Soil microbial communities from Risofladan, Vaasa, Finland - UN-2 | ecosystem: Environmental > Terrestrial > Soil > Coastal area > Acid sulfate soil | place: Finland: Risofladan, Vaasa | collected...
CAGCGATTCACGCTTTACACGAAGACGGGTCTTGCCCAACCGCAGGGCACGATCCACGAGAATCATGTAAAGCTTGAGGGCTGTACCCGATGTTTGTGCAACTTCTGAGGCACGAAGCGGCTTCTGTGACATTCTGTCTCCTTTGTTCTCTCTGTACGCCACGTTTTTCGGAGGCTATGAGAGAATCCAGTAGTCACTCTACTACCTGTAAAGTTCTCTCATACACTCATGCTATGAGGGAATATACATGACGTAGAGCGAACGTCAAGGAAAAACAGAAATTCCAGAAGTCAGTAAAATCGCGTTAACATAAGGTCTGACTGTGTCAGATCTTACCAGTAGTGTGTAACACAGTTACTAGAAGATTTACGAAAAGAGGGGGGAACAAGGCGTTCTCTCTATCTTTCTAAAGAAAGATATATGCGTACTCCGCGCAATTTTATTTGCGCTGCGTACGCTTACTCTTTGAGTAAAAAACAGGAGGAACGACCGTGGATTTAACAGCAATCCGGACACTCGTTGAACAAGGCAAACAGAAGCGAAAGACTCAGGACAGTATCCATGTGCGTGATCTGATGGATTCGTGTGTGAAGGAGCTTAACGAGCTTTCAGCTAAGCTTAAGTCGTCACAGTATGAGATCGACAAGGTGAGTGAAGAGCAGACGCAACACCGTATCACCCTCAACGAGTTGATGTCGGTTAGCGAACATCTACCAGCAGAACAGGTCGACGCTGCGCGTAATGAGCTCGAAACGTCAATGGGTTTATCTAACGCTCGGATGACGAAGTTGAAGGTGGAACACGACAGGATGACCAAGTTGGTCTCAATAAAGACCGGCGATCGGGAGTATATCGAGGATAAGCTCAAGTCCCTGACTGAGCCCAACTACACGCGGGTCTGTGTGAACGTCTTTAACCGGATGGGTAGGGAAGACATACTGCTCCTGGAGTGTCGCAAGGACATCCGTGACTTCTGGGCGCAGGTCGTTGTACTTGAACGGGAGATCGGTATGTGCCCGGACAAGGACGAGATACGTATGACCTTGTGTTTGCAGGGCGCGCGTATGCAGCAGTATCAGCGACTGAACGGACAGACGATCACACCCCAGGGCACCATGTCGCCTGGTAGTTTCAATACGGACGAGACGACGATCCTGCGCAGGTGCTTCGGTATTATGAAGAAGCTGCGTAATGATACGGATTGCGGCTACGTAGACACGTTGATGGGGGACTTCCCTGATCCGAAGTTTGGTTGGGACGTCTACATCAAGAACTTGGAGTCGGAAATTGCTGCCCGCCGCAAACGCAGGGCGGACAAGGCAACTAGTGACGACAACGACGGGAACCAGAAGAAGAACGACCCGGAGCCGATCGAGGAGGAGACAATTGTCCTGTCAAAGGACTTGGCCTTTGCTAATGAAATACGGGCCAGTCTCAACCTCACGAAGGGTCGGCGTGTCGTGGTCTTCGGCGGTGAGGGAAAGGAACATCAGAAGTTGGCGATGTTCGGTTGGGTGCAGGATAGCCTTCAGCTGGAATGTGTTGACTGGTTCGATGCGGATAAGAGTAAGTCGATGCTTACCAGCATTGAAATGGTACCGCCGGATCTGGTGGTCATGTTTGTTGCCTGGATGAACCATCCGGCATTCGACGTGACTACAAAGTACTGTCGTCAAAACGGGATTCGCACAATTTCGTGCCGGTCTCTTTCGAAGACATCGCTCTGCAGGTTGATCATTAAGGCGCTCAGCGCCAGGGGAGACATACCGTGAAAATGGAATTCACACTGAAGGTCCAGGGCACCATGTTCCGAGCCGGCGAAGAGGTCCGGATGGAGCATGGTGAGACGTTGATGTCGATGTGTGAGGATAGCGATGGAACGTTTCTGGCAATGTCAACGCTTCCGGGTACGACGCTGGTTGGTTTGGTTGTCTTACCACTGGGGGCGACATTCAGCGTACAGGGATTGCCGGTTAATCTGGAGACGATCACGAATACGGATACCCAGTCAAGGTGTTCTGTCTGTGGTCTCCCCCGGGCTGAGTGTTCTGGTCACCTCGTAGAACTTATGACTGCCAGGGCGCCCGAGGTTACTGAGGACCCTGAGGACACTGAGGACGATGATGACGACAATGAAGAGCCTGAGTGCTGTCCGTACTGTGACTCGGATCGTTACACGTGTTCCTGCGAGGATAGGTGTGAAGGCGGCTGTGGTAACATAGAAGCGGAGTGTGTTTGCGTACACGATGAAGACGAAGAAGTCCCTGATGAGGAACGCGGCCTTGTCGATCCACCCGCTCTTGGTAACGTCAACGAGGCGCCGGCGACAGATCCTAGTCGTTGTGACGATTGCGAAGAGAAATCTACGTGCCCTGTTGCTGAGCCGTCGGGGTCAGTAAAGCTGCGTGAGCCAGACCCATCCGGTGATTTCTGTGTGGTCTGTAACAAATTGCGGAGTCAGTGCCTCTGCACTTAACAAGGAGTCGTAAAATGGCGTTCGTATTCTTCTCAGACGCACACCTGCAGATGCAGGCATGGAAAGATATGCCGGGTGTCAAGGGTGATGCGTTTGAATCGCTGTCACAGGTTGTGCAGTTCTGTGTCAGCAGCAAGGTTGAGGCGTTGATTGACGGGGGCGACCTGTTCGATGGGCAGCCTTCGGCTTTCGACGCGTACTTCCTGTTGAATGCACTGGAAGAGCTGAAGAAGGCGAACGTGAAGGTTTACTCGATACAAGGGCAACATGGCCGCGACCGGGCATTGTCGTGGGCATGTATTGACCCTTATGTGACCAACCTTGAATCCGCCGGCCAGATCAAACTGGCCGGCGGCAAGGTGGTCGTCCAGGGTTTTGACAACTCCCCTTCCGAGGAGCTCAAAGCCAAACTGGAAACAGTTAAGCCGGAAACGAACGTGCTGGTTCTTCACCAGAAGGCCAGTGGTGTCACGCCCGGTATGGGCAGCGACTTCGATACTGAATGGGTTGACTGTCACATCAGGCTTGTGTTGCTGGGCGACTACCACCGCGCGATCGAGTGGACAAAGGATTGCCCACCGCCGCTAGGGCCAGCGAAGTACGTGTACAACGGTTCGCTCTGCATGCAGGCGGTCGACGAGCCGCCGGAGAAATCGTTCCTGCTGGTCAATGATGACTTGACGTACAAACGGATTCCGTTGGTCACGCGCCAGTTCACACAGTTCATGGTGCAGGCGCCTGAGCAGCTTGAAGAGTTGCTGAAGCAGTTGAAGACTTTCCCGGATAATGGAATGGTCTTTGTTCGCTTCGACGTTCGCGTGAAGGACGTGGAGGAAACAATCAGGAGGGCGCGCCCGAACTTGAATCTAAAGTGTCGGCCGCTGCCGCTGGTTGAAGTGGACACGACCAAGTTACTGAAAGATAGCGTCTCGGTCGAAACCTGTCTGGCCACCCTGGTCGACCGCGAGAAGCAGCCGGAACTGTTTGCCTTCACCCACCAGCTGATTAACAGCAAGGACGTGAGGGGTGTGTTGGAAGAGTGGCGTAAGCGCATTCTGTAACGGAGATACACAAAATGAAGTTAGCAGGTAGACCCGAGTCGATCACACGCGTGGTAACAATCGATCCATACCACCGCAAGTTCAACGCCGGTATGGCCATGACACTGATCTGCATGTTTTACAACGAGCGGGTGCACAAACCACAGGGTGGGTGGATGAACGTTAACCACATCCGCATGGGTAACTTCCATGCGTCACAAAGCAGGGAGGTCTGCAGAGCCGTCTTCTGGGGTTTGGTGGAGGAAAAACCTAATCAAGATCCAACCAAAAAAAGAAGCGGTATCTGGCGGTTGACGAACGTCGGTAAGGCATTCGTCAAAAACGAGGTAACAATATTCTCACATGTCTGGTTACTGGAGAACGTGTTCAAAGGTTTTACTGGTACGCAGGTTTCGATCAGCCAGCTCAGGGGTAGTAACAAGAACAAGTTCGATTATCCCGAGCTGATGCGAGATTCGGGTTTAATTTGACTTGCGCTACGTCGGTGTGAGTGGTAAGGTTTGCCGTGGGATATCGGGGTGATTGATGAAGCTTCGGGAATTAGAGCTGATTAACTACTGTCAGCACGAGATGGTGCGAATGACTTTCTCGCCGGGGATCACGTTGATCTCCGGCAGGAATGGCAAGGGGAAGTCCAACATCCTCAAGGGGGCGTTCCGCCTCCTGACCGGTATAAGCCTGAACGAAGGCAACAAGGCGGATGACATCAAGCATGGCGCCAAGTCAGGTCACGGCACGCTGCACTTCGAGGTGAACGGTGTTGACGGTGTTATCAAGCGCCACTGGGATACAGCGCGTTGCAGCCTGAAGTTTGGCGAGAAGGTCTGCAAGACTGCTACCGAAGTCGACAATGTCATCTGGGATGTGCTGAGTGTATCCCCGAAGGTTCTTTCCGAGATGGTCTTCGTGACCCAGGGGAAGATTGAGGGGGTGCTCTTTGCTAAGCCGTCCGATCGTGCCAAGTCGTTCCAGGTACTGTTCGGCACTGACAATCTTGAGGGCATCCGCGACCTGATCCGCGATGAGGTGGACAAGATCGTCGTGGTGTCCCGCAAGGAGCTGATCTCGCAGCTGGACGAGCAGCTGCGCGGCCTGCTGCCCACGCTGGAGAAGGCTGAGAAGGAGCTGAAGGCAGCCAATGCCGGCGTCATGACGGATGCTGAGTTCACGCGCTGTGACGCGCTGGTTGTTGCCCACGACAACTACATCTTGTCGGCAGGTCAGCGGACGGCGATGGAAGGGGCGGTCTTTGCGTTGCAGAAGGAACTGCAGGAGACGCACGACAAGATCGACCAGCAGGTGGCCACAGGCAGTAATATTGCTTCGATGTTAAACGATCTGGCTGGCGAGTTTGATGCCGCACAAGCACGGCTGGATGCTGCTGAGCGCGCGGCGAACATGAAGGTGCACATTGACGCGCAGCGAAAGATTATCGCTGACGCTGATCACGTATTGGCGGTGAATCCACCGCCCCCGCCGAACAGTGACGGGCTGGAAGATGACATCCAGAAATTGGATGGGTTGAACGCCAAGATCGCGGCGTCGTCTCGGATCGTGGAAACGTTTGACAAGGCCAAACAGTCAGAATGCCCGACATGCACGCAGAATGTTCCTGCTGAGCTGGTTACCTACCACCGTGCTTCTCTTCCGAACTTGAAGGCCGAAGCACAGACCATATTCAACAGGGTTGAATCGGTCAGGCGGAGCATTGAGAACTGGAAGGCTAGCTTTACCAGGCTCAGGGCGCAGCAGGATTCGGCTTTGGCGGCCAAGGCGATCGCTGTCCGCGCGCTTGAATCAGTCGGTCAAACGGACATTGCGCTCGTTGCTTCTGATGCTGACAAGAGCTGTGCGGCAACCAAGCGGGGGCTGTTGGAAGAGCAACGCAACATCGCTGTCTCGCTAATCGGGCTGCGTGCCACTGAAGCGCAACTGGTTAAGCGGTTGGGCGATGCCACTACGGCGGCTTCGGACAACTTGGCTAAGATGGGCAAGCCGGTTCCCGAAGTCGACTACAAGGCATGCAAGGACGCCCTGGACACGCACACCAAGTCAAAGGAGAAGGCGATCAGGCTGACCGGCATCGTTGAAACGATTAACACCCAGTGCAATACGATTCGTGATCAGATCAAGAAGCACCAGGAAGAAGAGCAGGGGTTGTCGAAGGTCGTGCACTGGCAGAAGCTGCTGGAGCAGGCGCGTATCGTACTCCACCGTGACAACCTCCCGAATCTGGTAGCGCGGTCGTATCTCGGTGGCATCAATGCGGCCATCGCGAAGTACATGGAGTTATTCGGGGCGCCGTTCCAGGCATTCCTGAAGGACGATCTGTCCGTGGAGTGTCATTTCCCCGGGGGGTTCGTGCAGCCTGCTGAACGCCTGTCGGGCGGTCAGCGCGTGCTGCTTGGGCTGGCATTCAGGTTCGCGGTGTATGATCTCTTCACGTCGACGCTTGGCGTGTTGATCATCGATGAGCCCACGGCATACCTTGACGAAGAGAACATTGATAACGTGTTCAAGCTGCTGGAAAGCGTGAAGGAATACTCAAAGGCATCCGGCCTGCAGGTCATCGTGATCAGTCACGAACCCAGGCTGATGCCTGTGTTTGATCACGTAATCGAGGTTGCCTGATGGATTACATCTACGACGACCATAACGGAGAACGGTACGTGTTGCGTTACGGCGACGATAAACTCGTTCGCTGTGTGCGGCACCCATCGCAGCTGGATCTGGTTAAATCGCTGCTAGCGCAGCACGTACCGACTCAGTTGTGTTCGTCGTGGCGTGTAATGGGGTGCGGTGGTGACAAGCCCCAGAATACGCCTGAAGCAATGTACACGGTGGGCAACCATGTTCCGGGTTACGCTGGTGGTTGGCGTGACGCGGACGACTTCGATATAGCCATACTGGAGCTGGCTCGTGTGAATGCCCGTGACGTATACGCCTACGGGGACAACGTTATTGATTTGATCAAACGTCATCCTGCAATTGAGGCTGGTATTGCGTTCGCCTTCAATGGCGCGATTACCAACAATGTTTCGCTGCTCTTGCGTCACATTGGCGATGTAACGCGTTTTGTGGACCCTGATCGGCCGCTTCGTGGTGCACCTATGCGGTCGTATTACCGTGTGGTGACACCTAAGTACATTAAGAGTTTCTGTGCGAAGGAAAAAACCGTTTCGGCTGATCGTGCGGGTCTTGCATTTATGGCGTGGAATTCAAACCCAGCCGTCAACAAGGAATGGAAGATCGAAGAACCGCACGCGTTCCTTGCCCGGTACATGCTGGACCGCAAACACCGCGCGGAGGGCTTCATCGACGAGTACGATGCGAAGATCGAGGCCATCTGGCGAACGACAGTCAAATTCCTGGATTTCATGCGTCTCATCTGGCTGGATAAACTAGGCGGGCCGAAGTTCGACCCGTACCGTTTCTTTGCGCGCAAGGAAGACGCGGAGAAGTTTATTCAATATGTGGCTGGATGATTGAATTGCGGGTACCTGTGCGTTAGAATACTGGGTAGGAGGATCGAATCATGCAGAAGTTCGCCCTGGTTGTTTTACTGGCTCTTGCTTTAGCTGGCTGCTCTATCGATGATCGCGTCAAGCGGCAGGGGAGCCTTCTGAACATCAAGACATCGGTGGCAGCAAAGGAGTACAAGGCAGCCGATACGCCCGAGAAGAAGGTCGTTGTGGCTGACGAGTACTTCCGTTCCGCGCCGGCCATGACGCAGGTCTTGGACGATTACCTGCAGGGTAAAGACCCGCAGAAGCCGCAGGTTGATCCGGTAAGTCCGACTCAGTAGTTTGGCGTGGGGTGGAGCATCTGGTAGCTCGTCGGGTTCATAACCCGGAGGTAGCAGGTTCGAGTCCTGCCCCCACTACCATAAAAGAATAGGGCAGATGCCTAGATGGGATTACACTTGAAATGAAAATCCCGTCAAACTCTTTGCTGCCCTTTACATCAGATGGCTGTGCGGCGGGGACGCTCCCTGCGGGACCCCTCCTTGCAATGTTCCTGTCGCACAGCCTGTTGTTTTACGACGGACACCGTGTGTCCGTTAAGTCAGAGGGTTGCTCAGATGAGCACCGCGAAAGTAGTACCGGCTTGTCGGATCGTGCCGCCAAACGATCCATACCCGTCTGTTACAGTCCACCTGGTTCCAAACAAGAACGATGAGTATTGTTTGAAACTTTGCCAAGCCAGATCCAACAAAAAGGGTCTGAGGTGGAATCATGTACAGACGGGATTCGGTGTACGCTTTCACGCCAATACCAAAGGCGTGAAGTTCTTCACCAAGGGAGGCACGAAGGGGGTCAAAGGACCCGCTATCGATTTTCCTGGTGGCGCCGATGCCAATTTGTTGGCAGCCATGCGAGCTGCGTGGGCCAACTTCAGGTTGGTGTTTTAATTGAACGGCGTGACCCCGGCATGGACACCGGGGTCACGCCTGTAGTACCCAGCTGTTGATGTACATGTCCATAACCAGAGGGTCTGACCCGCCTGAGGGGTCATAAAGTCCGCCGTAAAGAAAACCTTTTCTTTTGCTATGGGTAAAGGAGCAGAGGGAGTGAACATACGAAAGAGGTCGGAAGTCGAGTTTGGCACCAAGAAGTGGACTCACGACGGACATACGTCGTTCCTGTACACGTACCGCAAAAAGACACTGAGCAACCTGAAAGCGAAGTTCCCGGAACTGGCGGCTGCCCTGTTAAAGACACCCATCCCTGACCGCATGAGTGGCTGCAACGATGAAGAACTTGATGCATTCCTCGACCTGGGTGAACACATCATGGCGTTCGTTTTGCAGGAACGTGAACGCCTCCAAGGGTGGAAGGAAGTCGATGGTGAAGGTTTCAAGAACAAGCTGAAGAAGTTGCTGGGTGTTGAAGGTTGGCTGGCACTTGGTGGCGTAAGTGATGTTGGTCATTGCTTTGACCATGTGCGTGTTTACCGGAACACGGCAGGCGAGTACATGCTGACGTCCGAGCCTTACTCATTCCAAGTAAATGAGTATGTCATCCTGCATAACAAGCTGCTGATGGCTGGCTGGTCGATTGAAATGGGTCCCGATTCTGCGTACTACCCTTGCCGTACAACCATGATCCGGATCTACAACAAGCCGCCGAAGCACGCTGAAATGTTTGTCGGTTAAGGAAGGAGTGGTCATGAACAGACGTGCATTCTTCACCATGATTGTGGGCGCCGTCGCTGGCGCCGTAACAGGGGTAGCCCCTAAACCGCCTGGCTTAAAGTTCAAGCGCGTCAAGCTGCCGACTTTCAAGACTGCTGAAGCCTTCCCACCGATACATAAACAAGTACAGGCGAAACACTTCCCACTGCAGATCGAGTGTGAGACTACCAGGATCGAGAAGCCCAAGCAGATGCTTGAGTTCTACGCGTACGAGACGATCGGTTACAGTTACTACAATCCAGAGGCCGTTGCCATTCACAGGGTCACGTTCACATAGAGGAGTTACCATGCCGATTGACTGGAAGAAACTGGAAGACGTAGGCACGGATTTATTGGATGTGATCAAACCGTACCTGCCTGTGCTGGCGAGGGAGGGGCCGGAGTTCTTTGACGGCTTCATCAAGAAGTTCATCAACAAGGACTGGCCGACAATCGATGCGGAAATGTACGAGCGGATGTCGCTTGAGGAGCGGCGCGTGCTGGAGGCAGCTGTGCTCAATGACGCGTACAAGGCTGCCAAGATGCGTTACAACAATATCCAGCTGACCAAGGAGATCATGATGAAGGTGGTGATCAGGCTGGTACTCTCGGTGATCTAATGGAAGTAACAGTAAAGCTGAGGTTCACGACGCCGTGCCTGGGCAATGAACGCAGGGACCAAAGGGACCTGATGCTTCGTAATGCCGAAGGCAGTGTTGTGTTTCTTCAGAGCTGGTGGCGTTGCTCCCTACGTTACGCTGTCAACGCCATTGGCCGCTGGCAGCGTGACGTGGAGCAGGTGCAGGCTGATCCGGTAGTGAACGGGCAGACTGGCATCTACAAGCGTTACTGGAACGACAACTCATTCAAAGAGCACGAAGCTTTTACTGCGGGTACAACTGTTGATGTAAACTTCCTGCTCCCGTCCGAGATAGGCTTGGATGATTTTAAGCGTATCATGGAGACAGCCGGGCGTTATGCCGGCTTGTCCCCTTACGGTTATAAGCAGGACTTCGGGCGGTTCCAGGTTTTGTCGGTCACCAGGAGAGAGGTACATGCAGGCTACAATATTCCGATCAGGCAACTTGATCAAGGTAGTGCCGGCGCACAAGGAGTTGCTCGCCAGGAAATTGACGTACGACCGGCGTATACAGAGCGGCGGTAATAGCAGGAACGTTACGGTCACGCCAACCTACCTGTTCAGGGAAGATACTGATGGGCTGGTTGTGCCTGCTGGTCTCACGAACTTAGTTATTAACACGTTACAGAATTGTAACGTACAGGTGACATTCAACGATCTGCGTACGAAGACAACCCCCGAACCCAAGTACGACAACCTGGACCTGTTGCGGCCCGGGCAGGACGAGCTGATCGCCTCTGTCATTGGAAATGACATGGGCATCATCTGGGCGCCTACGGGTGTCGGTAAGAGCTTCGTGATTAGGCAGATCTGCAAGCTGTGGGACACGGCGCGTATCGTCATCTGCTGCGCGTCCAAGGACATAGTGACCCAGACCTATGCCGAGCTGCTGGAGATGTTCTCCCCGGCTGCCGTTGGCTTTGTAGGGGATGGCCGTAATGAGGCTGACCACCGAATCCTGTGCGTGGTTGACAAGTCGCTGATGAAGGTGAACCTGGCTAAGTGTGACATCTTCATCTACGACGAGGTACACAGGGCTGCTGCGCCGAAGGTGGCTGAGATTGTGGCATCCATACAGCATGCACGCATGTACGGATTCAGCGCCAGTCCGTTTGGCCGTTCGGACAAGGCTGACCTTGAGACGCGCGCCATGTTCGGCGATGTAATCTGCAAGATCGAGTATGGTGAGGCTGAGGCGAAGGGTAACGTGGTGCCCGTGGATGTGTGGGTCATGCCGGCCATAGATGTGCCTGGCATGCAAAAGACGACCACGACCTCGATGGAACGGTGGAACATCTGGCGTAACGACGCCCGTAATGAGCGGTTGAAGGAAGCCATCGAGTGGGCGTTCCAGACGTACGGCAAGGACATTCAGGTGTTGATCACCGTTAAGACAGTGGAGCACGCTGTTTATCTTGCCGACACGCTCAAGGATATGGACTTTGCAATGGTCTATGCCAACATGGATGGCGACGACAGGTTGCGCTGGGAGAAGATGGGCATGCTGCGTAAAGGCATCCATCCCATCACATCAGACCGGCGTGAGCAGATGCGGCTGGACTTCAGGGAAGGTAAGTTGAAGCGTGCTATAGCCACCAGCGTATGGGGCACAGGCGTCGACTTCCCCAGACTGAATGTGCTGGTTCGTGCTGATGGGCAGGGTGGTACCATTCCGAATACGCAGCTGCCTGGGCGCGTTACCAGGACGGCGGACGGCAAGACTATTGGCATCGTGATCGACATCGACGACAAGTTCCATAAGACCCTTGGCGGTCGTTACGATCGCAGGGCTGCTGATTACCGCAAACGCGGATGGCAGGTCCGTTACATCAAGTCATCTGTCGCCTACCTTACGGAGTGAGACATGGACAACGAGCGTAAGCTGGAGCTGTTTACAAAACGGCTCATAGAAGCCTATGTCCATTTGAGACATAAGCTTAAGCCGTCGTACACCAGAATGACCAAGCCCAACTACCTGCTGTGGAATCGGGCAGCTGACGAACTGATTCATTATGGCATTGATCCATACCAGTACGTTCAGTGGGTCTTCGACACAGTCACATGTTACCGGCCGGACGTGTACGACAGGGAAGTCACGTCCATTAAGTTCATTCATGCTTACAATAAGCAGTTGCCTGAGATCGAAGATCGTATTGAACTTGAAGTCGAGTTGCATGCGAAGAAGATCAAGACACTTCTTAACACTGGCGAGAAGCTTGAAAGCATACTGACAAATGAATTGTACGAGCTGTCACCGGTCGTGCGTTTTGCCACGGCTTGGTCCGAGGGACTGAAAGAACTGGCGGATCAGCTGCGTCCTGCGGCTGAGGAGATGTTGATGTTCCGCCCATTTTATGCAAAGGTGTTGAAGGATTGGCTTCCGAAGGAGATGACGAATGTCATTCATCCAACTGACTAATTCGTTTTCTCGACCAGAACTGGACATGCTGATCTGCCACGTCGTAAGACGTAAGTCGGTCATGCAGGCCGCCTTCAACAACCTGAAGCACGATCAGTTCCTGCCGGATGTCGAGATGATCTATAAGCTGGTATGGGTTGTCGCGCGTGAGTTCTTTGAAATGCACAAGACCCCCATACCTGAACCCGCTATGCGCGCGTCAATAGACAAGAAGCGGGAGGACAATCCTGAATACTTTGGCGGCGATATCCTCGCCAGCGTTCTTGCCACGGTAGAGTTGATCTACGGTGTCGGGGAGCATGACCTGATCGATTCGTACGGGATCGAGCTGCTCAAGCGATTTCTTGGTGAGCGTAAGATTGGTGTCCAGCTCATCCGTGCGGCTCAGACTGGCGCGTTGGAGCGTAAGCACCTCTGGGAAATCATTGATACAGCCAACAAAATTGACTCGCTAACGTCCCTGCCGACGGTGTTCCCCTTCAGCACCAATACGGGGCCGCTGATCGGTATCAAACCCCGCGAGCCTACGGGTATTACATTCTTGGACGTGATGATGAATGGCGGGCCGAGGAAGGGTGAGCTGTATGGCTTCCTGGCGCCATCTGGCGGCGGTAAGACCACACTGGCTAACCAGCTCGCCGTCAGCTACGCGCTTTCTGGCAAGCACATCATGTTCTTCAGCTACGAGCAGCCGCCGGACAACGAGTACATGGTTCCGGTCTATGCTTGTGTTGCGCAGGCCGATAGGCGCAAGTTTGAGAAGATCATGAAGTGGAACGGTGACATGTCGTTCCTCAGTGAGCAGGAACGCGAGCGGTTTGAACGCCTGTCCAAGATCATCAACGAGCAGTTACACTACAAGGACATGACCAGGGGCGCTTGTACGGGTGCGGAACAGATCAAGGTCCTGGTTGAGCAGGAACAGAACGAACTTGGGATCAAGGTAGACGCGGTCATCGTTGACTGGTTTCTGCCTATGGCTACCCGGTCCTACGACAGCCTTGAACTGGGTTATGGCAAGCGTAAGGATCTTCGGTCACACATGCAGGAGCAAGTCGACAGGCTGAAGATCATCTGTGTTGAACTGGATGTATGGGGCTGGCTGACGCACCAGCTTAATCTCACTGAGGGTTCCAAGAAGAACAAGGTCTTGGAGTTCAATGAGGCGGCTGAGCTGAAGTCTTTTGCCTGGTGGATGAATGGATGCTTCGTACTCAGCAAGATGGATGACGAGGGAATGGCTCCGCTCAATTTCTCCAAGGCGAGAAGCGCCAAGACCAATAAGATCGTGATCAAGCTGTTGGGCGAGATCGCCACTTTTGTGGAAGCAACTAACATGGTGTTTGACTCCCGGCAGAAGCGTTTCGTGGAACGGGGCACGGAGAATAACATACCTAAAGCCAATGCGGAATCGCGTAGGGACAGGGACCGTACCGATTACGAGGGCAATGTAGGAGCGGTACGCACATGAAGACACCGCTAAATCCTGAGTTGTATAACAAACTGAGAGCCCGCTTTGGCAAGGTACTGATTTCCAAAGAGGGTGAACGCGCACAAACGATCGCCAAGAAGGACATGTTTACCGGGAAGCTGAGGTACAAAGACCTGACCTGCGGTGAGGAGTACAGGATTTGTTGCCCGGTATGCGGCGACAGGCGGAACCGGCTGTTCGTCAACTACCGGTGGGGCACCAAGTGTGATGTCCCCACGAGGGACCTGGTACATTGTTTTAACGAGGACTGTAACGTAGCCAACCTTGAAGAGGAACTCAAGCCATACATCGGTGGTAAGATGTCATCACTGCCGGCGCTCGGTTTTGAACCTATTCCGGAGATGCGGGAGATCGCACTGCCGGGGAAGTGTGTACCGCTTAACACGCTTCCGAAGACGCATCCAGCGATCAAGTACATCGTCGCGCGTCGGTTCACGGCTGACTACTTATACAAGGACTGGGGTGTTCAGTACTGCAATGAGCATGACAGCTACCTGGTAAGCAACCGGCTGATCATCCCGTTCTACTGGGAAGGCAAGCTGGTAGGCTGGCAGGCACGTACACTGGTACCCAATGTAACGCCGAAGTATTACACCATGCCCGGGCTGCCTAAGAGCCACATGTTGTTCAATGGTGATCGGGCTAAAAAGTTTAGCATGGGTGTAATCGTGGAAGGTGTGTTCGACGCATTTAGGGTTGGCCATCGTGCTGTGGCACTGCTTGGCACGTCCGTCAGCACGATACAACGCCAGCTGATTCATTCGTACTGGAATAATGGATGTGTCTGTCTAATGCTGGATTCAGATGCCGTGGACAAGATGCAGAAGGCGACGAACCTGTTCTCACCGACTGCGTTCAAGTCGGGCATCTTCTCCGTCGCCCTTCCGGACGGGAAAGACCCAGCTGATATGACTCGCAAGGAACTTGAGGAGGTGATTGCGAAGAATGCCGCAGCTTGCCGAATACCAATATCCAGATAACGTCGTAATTGATCCCCTGGCTTTCGAGTTGGCCTTCCCAGAGCATGAGGATAGGAAGACCGGTGAGAAGTCGCGGGACTTTGGCTTGTTTGGTCAATTCTGTGGTCATCTTGGCTTTTCTGATATAGCGGAAATGATCAGGGTGATGTTGTGTAATCCAGTCATGATGCCCATACTTGACAACAATGGCGAGATTACCGAGCCGCTGCTCTGGCTGCCCGGTAACTCGTTCGGGCATTGGCATCGCGGTCCTGACCGGCATTACGATGTAATGGTGATCGGTAAGATGCCGGTTGAAGCTGAGATTAAAAGTACATTCAACTTCACCGGCCCGGCAGGTGTGCTGATACGCGAGGTGGCGCAGGAGATAGGCTACCCGCAGATCAATGACTGGTACGTTACCAGTGCGGTAAAGTTCTTGCCGTCGTTTATGAAAAAGTCGAACCTGCCGAAGAGGTATGTCGACTACTGCTGGCCGTTACTGTTGAACGAGATCGCGCTCATCAAGCCCAAGCTGATCGTGTTAATGGGTGCTGATGCGGTCAAGGCGTTGGCTGGCAAGGAAGCTACGCTTCAGCTGATGCGTTCGTCGGTGATGCTGATGCGCGGGCTTGAAGGCGTGCGCAAACCAATGAGCAACCTGGCAACACTGGAAGATCAGCCGCCAGGTACGATCATGGTGTGCGCCACGATCCACCCTTCTGCGATTCTCCGTGAAAATGGACTGCGGCAGGGCTTTAAGTCGGACATGATACGAATCCGCGATCTGCATGCTGGCAAGAGCGTTGTCAAGCTGGACTGCTCAGACCGCGAATACATATACGTGGAGAAATACGATGAACTGAAGGTAGTAACGGATAGACTGTTTGCGGAGAACAGGGAGATTCCGCTGGCGGTTGACTGCGAAACCGGCGGGGCTGACTTCCGTACGGGTGTGGTCAGGTCCGTTCAGTTCTCGTGGGCGGCAAAGACAGCCTGTGTGGTCAGCTTGCTGAAAAAGGGTGGTTGGCCCGTTCAGGATGAGGCTGAGCGGGTCAAGATCATCAATGAGTTGCAACGGTTGTTCACCGATCCGCGAACGAGGCTTATCTTCCACAACGGGCGTTATGAACTCAAATGGCTGGGTCACATCGGGTTGAACGTGGAAGACAATTTCTATTTTGATACGATACAGGCCGACCATTGTCTGAATGAGAATGCCGAACACGGTTTGGAGTCGTTATCCACACGGCTCACGGATATGGGCCGTTACGACTGGCCGCTGTTTAATTGGGTCAAGGCTAATGATGCCACTGCCACACTGAAGGACAGGGGCTATCTGGACATACCCGATGATATCCTGCTGCCTTACTCGGCATGTGATACTGACTGCACGTTCCGCTGTTACGAGGTCCTGCGTGACATGTTGGCATTACCGCAACACGTGCAGCTTAAGTGTCTGTTCGAAAACGTAATCATGCCGTGCAACTATCCGATTCACGAGATAGAGCGGACTGGTGCGTTGGTGGATCGCGATCGGTTGGTTGAGATGACCCATCGTTTCCACGAGCGTAAAGAAATGCTGGTGAACAAGATACGTGACATTGTCGGTGTGTCGGACTTTAATCCACGCAGCAATCCGCAGAAGATTGAGCTTCTGTTCGACAACCTGAAACTGATGCCATACAAAACCACCGGTAAGCCGTCCAGGATGTGGAACGACCTCAAGCCTGAGGAGATCCACCGGTATACGCCTGCCGTTGACCTGGAGACACTGGAGTCGATACAAGCCGGGCCGCATGAGAACATCGTTCAGCTGCTGCATGATTTCGCTGTGGTTGACCAGGTATGCAAACAGTTCCTCACACTGGAAGGCGGTGTTGCAGGGGGGCTGATTGATTACATTTCGAGTGACGGACGCATTCATACGAGCTTGTCCCAGACGTCGGAGACAGGCCGTCACAAGAGTTCGAAGCCAAACTTGCAGAATTTGCCGAAATCGCAGGAGGCTGAGCTGAAGCGTATCCTTGGCGCCGACTTGCCATCGATACGCAGCGCGTTCACAGTGCCGCCAGGACATGTGATTATCGAGGCCGACTACAAGTCTGCCGAGATCTACACACTGGGGTATCTGTCCGGCTGTGAGCAGCTGGTCAAGGACGCGGACAGCGATCTACATGCACGGGGCGCCGTGAACTACTTCGGCGCGCCAAAGTGGAAGGGTTTCGACGAGGGTAAGAAACCACCGGGTGACTGGAAGAAAGAACATTCTTCCATACGCGTGGCTGCTAAGACGATCAATTTCGGCATCGCGTATCAACGCGGTGCTAAGGCCGTAGCTCGCGCCATTGCGGCGGAGACTGACGGTAAGATTGCGCTATCCCCTGAGGAGGCGCAACGCTTCATAGACGGTTTCTATGAGACGTATCCCGAAGTCAGGGCATACGTTGACTACTGTAAAAACTGTGTTGTTGAACCCGGCTATGTATCGAACGCATATGGACGACGGCGTCGATTCATGGCCAAGCCAGATGAAGAACGCGGGCAACTGGCTGCCTGGGAGCGCGAAGCTGTGAACATGCCGATCCAAGGGACGGTAGCTGACGCGCTCAATGTAGCATTAGCCAACATGTACCAATGGCGGAAGCTGTTCTCAGGCCGGTGTGACTATCGCATCGTCCTGGCCGTTCATGACGCCACACTCATCCAAGTACTGGCTGAGCAGGCACACATTGTTTACGACGAAGTCCTCCCGACCTGCATGACGCGTATGACCATTATCCCATCGTGGGAGCCGTGGCCACACACGCACAAGCGGTCCAAACCTTTCGTTCTTGACATCGATCGGGAAGTTTGTATAAGGTGGGGTATGTCAGCTTCAACAGAGGAGCTGATTGCTGCCGGTGTAAGGCCAGAGCACGCAAAACGAATGGCTGAGCACTAAGAACTGCGTACTTCGTACCGAGGATACGTACTCCGTACCGATCGAAAAAAAGGCACCACTTGTGTGGTGTTATACTTCGTATGTCTGTAAAGGAGAGTAGCATGTCCGAGTCGTATGCCAGCACCGTTCCGTCGGCGGGTGGCCTGGAGCGTTTCTCTGGGTTCACGCTGCTTAAAGAAGGTGCACCGCACCAAGTCCATGCTCCCCGGGGGGAGAAGGGACGCGCGCTGATCCGGGTGTTGCCCGAGATCCGCGAGAACGCCGAAATGCCCTGGCGGATGACGTCTGATCGTTGCGACTTCAGTAACTGGATTCGCGCCGAGAAGCTCATCCGTATGGCGGGCGTGAACAACAAGTTCACCGCCTTCTGCCGTGTACTGGGCAAAGACCGCAAGTACGCTGGTCCCATACAGCGCTTTGCTGACACCATGTACAATGCCATCAAGAATTCACCCACGTCGTTACCGCCTGAGTGGATTCGCTGGAAAGACAAACAAGGGGCGTTGCCCGGCGTCGAATACGTTGGTTTACTCCAGGTGATGCTGTTCGAGAACGCAGGCTTCGTCAACAGAGACAACGTGACCGGGAAGTACAAACCGGTCACCCCCGTACTGTTCGTTATGCCCAAGAGTGCCCGTATGGCTGTCGAGGCGTTGTGCGACACCGAAGTCGACGGGTTCGCAGGCAATTCTGATGACTTCAGTAGCCGTTACAAAATCGGCGATCCGTGTAGCACCAGTGCTGGGCGCATGCTGCAGTGTGTATATGTGCCCCAGAATGGCGCCATGCTGTCACACTACGCCGTTACACCGTTACAGGCAGTTCCGATCCCGTTCGAGCTGGCCAAGAAGAGTTTCCGGCCGTGGGATGATGTGCTGAACTACCTCACCGAAGAACAGCAGATGGAGCTGCTGATTGATCACTTCCCGCCTGAAGCTGTTGATTACGTCTTCGGGCAGACGGTCATGGCAGACCTGATGCCTAAGGTTGTAAGGGGAAAGTGGTTGGCTCGGATGAATCAACGCGCTGGCTTTGCGGCGTATGGTCAGCCACAACAGCCACAACAGCCACAAGCAGGGTACGGCCAGATGCCTGCACAGCAGCTGCCGCCCCAGCAATACTACGAACCGCCACAGCAAGTGCAGCCCGCTGCACCGATGCCCGCGCCCGCAAGGCCGCCCGCACCGGCAACAGCACAAGCTGCACCAGCAGCTGGTAATGAAGGGTACGAGTTCTCACTCGGTGACGAGGCGAGCGATTCCATCCCTTTTGATTCAGGCGTCAACGTTAACCCGCCGGTGACATCACCTGCGGTTCAGCAACCGTTCCAGACGCCGCAAACCACAGCAACTGAACAGGCCAAACAGCGTTTGGCCGAGGCGCAGGCGCTGCTGCGGGCGAAACAGTCACAAGCACCAACACAACCACAGGCGTAACAGCAATTACCAGGGCAGCCTCCCCCTACACGCGGGGGAGGCTGTTCCTTTTTCATAAAGGAGTGGAGCTATGGCACAGTCCAAGTTCCTGTCGGCATCCATTGACGCGCAGAAGCGCGAGTTTGGCGATACCAATGTCTACGTCGCCTCGGAGGGTGAGAAGCTGGCTGTCGGCATCCCGCTGCCATCCTTCTGTCTGATGTACCTACTCGACCTGGACGTGCTTCCGCTCGGCAGGATCGTCGGCTTGGCTGGTGAACCGGCCTCGCAGAAGTCGTCGCTGGGCTTTGAGATCGCGCGATGGATCTCGAACGCCGGCGGTGAGACGAAACTGGTCGAGTGCGAAGGTGGCAAGTACAGCCCTGTGCTGTTGCGATCCATCCTTGGTGAAGACAGCTACAAGAATCACTTCCTGATCGGTCGCGCGGACTCCATCGAACAGGCACAGAGCCAGATGTCATCCGTGATCAAGCTGTACGAGAAGAACGAGGAGGAAGGGGCCAAGTCCATCTCCGCGTTGCTGGTGGACAGTATGACCGGCGTTACATCCGACTCCCTGATCGAGAAGCACACGAAGGAAGGCTTTGCTTCAGCGTCGGTTGCCGTGCTGGCCAAGGGCTGGACCGATTACCTGCGCAGCTTCAGCTCACGGCTGGCAGGCTGGCCCATCACGGCTGTCATCGTCAATCACCTGAAGGACAAGGTCAGCACCACAGGCGGTCCGTCCGGCAAGTACACGCCAGGCGGCGATGCACACAGGTTCTACTCGGCGTTGTACCTGTGGGTTACGCGCACGAACAGTGGCAGTCGCAAGACGATCTTCCGCGAAGGCAAGCGTATGGATCGGTTCACCGAGTATCGCACCATCAAGATCAAGCTGAAGAAGAGTTCGCTTGGCTGCGATGGCCGCGACATCACGGTCAACTTCTGCTGGTTCCATGACGAGAACGGCGAGCAGGTGACATACTTTGACTGGCCGGCAGCGACGTGCGAACTGCTGTTGGCTAATCAGAGCATGCACAGCTACATCGACAAGCAGCCAGCCGATCTGTGCAATCTGTTGGATGTTACAGTATCTGAGGGCAGTGGTGAGAAGAAGTACAGCAGCGAGGCGCTGGGCGTTGAAGGCGTGTCCGATTCGGAGCTGGGCGTGCTCATCGACAGCAACCCTGAGTGGGTCGACAAGCTGTGCACGTTCATGCACATCACGCGCCATACCAAGTGGGATGGCGAGATGCCCGAGCTGGTCAGGGAGCGCAAGAAGGCTGCCAGGAAAAGTGAAGAGAAGCCAGACAAGGAAGAGGGAGTCAAATCAGGCAAACTGAGTAAACCAAAGGACTTGGCTGAAGACGTTTGACAGTTCCCTCTGAGCTATTATGCTACTCGATTAGCTTAGAGGGACTAAAAGTGAAAGTTACTGCGGCGTGCGACATTGTTACGGAACGCGGGTTTATTGTGGCCCGTAAGGGTATTGTGGGCAGGGTCAAGCATGGCCACCCACACGACCCATGTAATCACTGTAAGGTGTTGGTGTTCTTCGGGAAGCGCAAGCACGGCTACTGGTGCTCACCCAAGCAACTGTTGGCAGATGGCTCATTGGAGCGCTTCATCGCATGGCCGCCACCCGAGAAGAAAGTGATGGCCGTGCCGAAAGGAAATCAGCACGACTACCACTTCGGGAAGAACCTCCGGCTGATACGGGAAGCACGCAAGCTGTCGCAGATTGGGTTGGGCAAAGCCATGGCCAAGAACGGCTTACGGGCTGCCCAATCCACCATCTGTTACCGCGAGCAGCGGCCAGACTGCCCGAGTGGCAGGTTCATAAACGCCGCCGCCAAGTCGTTGGATGTACCGGCGTTCATGTTCTTCGTGTCGCTGGAAGACTGCGATGTCATCGAGTCAGCCGGCGAGTTCGTTCAGGATGTAAGGAAGATGTTGTGTCTGGTGGATGCAGGGGACAAGCAGGCCAAGAAGAAACTGCTGTCGCTTGCAGCTGCTGGTGTCACACCGCCCAAGCAAGAGGGCAATGGTAATGGGGTTCCTCACAAGAGCCGAAAAGTACGACTTAGAGCAAGTAGCCCGAGCCGACCATACGTTCGAGCTAAAGTCACTCAAAAGTCTCTACTCGCGGAGTGGAGTGCCCTTTCCCCGTGAGTCCGAGTTGGATGTAGAGATGAGTTTTGAGTGGTTCAACTTGCACCACTCACCGACGGTATACCTCTGTTCCAGACGAATGCATGTCAACCTGATGGAGTTGATTAAGCGGCCCACCAAGACCAAGCTGTGGGACGCCTTCATGAATGAGCTGGCTGATAACAGTTATCAGAGTCTGGCGATGTTCTTCATGCTCGATCAAGTTGGTATGTCTGTTATACACAATGTGTGGTCCCTGTCAGCTACACCTGGCGAGTTCAGGTTGTTGCGGCGTGCTTCTTCTGCTGATCGCGGGATCATCATAGACTCTTCCCAATGTTTCATGGACGCCATGTGCGGGGATGGGCTGATCAAATGGTAGACCAGCCTGAGAAGATGTGGTGCAGGTCGTTTACCCCTGCGGCCGAACTACGCCAGCTGCTGAAGGAAGCGGTTGAACATGGTGTTTCCAACGAGTCCATGATTGTACTCAGGCGTATGGCCGCGATGCGCCCGTTGGCGCGGCTCATGCGCAATATCAAGGTCATGCTGACGCTGTGTGAGCAGTCTGACATTGTTGACATACTTAACCAAGGTTTGGCTGTCGAAGAGCGCCATGCGTTAATTGAGCTGGACTCATGCGGCTTGTCCATACCGATGCGCGAAGTTGCGCACGGGCTGTTCAATGTTCACGAAAGATGGATTGTGTTGAAATCGATTGCTCGGCTGACAAGGGAAGCTGCTGCTTCCGCAGACGAGTATGCGGGTGACCGCCCATTGGATTCGATCCTGGGCGAATGATAAGGGAGGCTACAAAGATGGCCAAGAAAACAGAAGAGGTCGAAGTCGATGTCGAGGAGGAGAAAGCCGAAGCCACGATAGTGGACAAGGATGAAGCCAAGGATGGTGAGAATGCGCTTGCCGTGGCTGGCAATGCGCCGCTGACAAAGGCGGAGGAAGCGGAAGCCAGCAAGCTGTTTACTAAGTGCGTCGAGGAGTTCAAGTCGCGGACCATGAAGGTTAACAGCGACAATCTCCAGCTGAACTGGGAGAAGGGCAAATTTGTTGACGAGTTGTTGTCGAACACCAAGAAGTACGGCAACCGCACGGCTGACCACGTGGCTGAGGCGTTTGGCGTGTCGAGGGAGTTGGTGTACGCATACCACCGCTTCGCCCATCGTTACACCCAGGAAGATGTTGCCCGCTGTGTCAAGCTGAACATCTCTTTCCACAACGTCTTCTTCCTGTTGTCGGTAACGGACGTGAACAAACGCCGTGAGCTGGAAGAACAGGTTTCGTCCGGCAAGATCAATGCGCCGCAGCTGCAGGAGCAGGTCAAGGCGTTCAATCAGAAGGCCAAGGCTACAGCAAAGGCGCGCGGCAAGAAGGTGGATAACCGTGGTGGCGTCACGGCGTCCAAGGTGGTCAAGTCAACGCACCACATGTGTGTGGACATGGCCCGCAAGCTGGACGAGTTCGCGGATGCCTACCGTGACTGGAAGAAGATGGAGGATGGCCAGGTGAAGTCCGCCGTGGCGATTTCCCTAAAGGAGACCAAGAAGGCGTTGAGCGCCCTCGTCGACAAGGCGCAGAAAGCGTTAACCAAGTTCGACATCTAATCAAGACCGGGGTAGTAGGGGGCGGGTGCTGTGTTGGCCCGCCCCCTTTTTGTTCGGAGATACAGAATGCCTGATGAAAAGGAGCCGCTGACCGAGGACGAGATAAAGCATTTGGAGAACCTGAAGAACTCACCAGTGCCTGCGTGGATTGACGGTCACAAAGGTTTATGGTTTGTGAGACATAACGCGAAGTTGCGCATACCTCCGTTTATATTAGCCCTCATGGATGCGGCTTACGATGAGGGTAGGGAAGAGATCAAGGAAGAGCTATGCAAGTTGTTAGGGGTGCGTAGATGAAGGACCTAACACCGTGTGTTGTGCTGTGTAGGGACAAACCGGGCAGGGAGTGGGAGCTGGCTTACTACACAGAGCGTATATCCCACGCTTGGCGCCTCCAGGTCTGGATAGATGAGCAGGAACGCGTAACTAACCGACGGCATCAGACCATTACTGCACTACGTGAGGATTACGATAGGGGCACGATTAAGGTACTTAGGGTACCAAATGACTTCGACCCTGCTAAAGTCCCGCCAGCTGCCAGCTTTACGCCAAAGAAGGTACCCCCAGTGGTGCCGCCAGCAGCACCCCCACTCCCTGATACCCCCCCTGTCAAAGAATCCGACGAATTTGTGATGCCACTTGACCTGGGTATCGAGTAAAAGACCCCCCCTACACACGTTAGTATAGCTAGAGCGTATGCGCTTTTGTGTAAACTCACCAGGAGGAGAAGAACATGAAGGGTTTGTTAGGAATGTTCGTGGCCGCTTTGGCGGTCGTCGGAATCGCCGTACTGGCTGGTAAGGCCATGCGGGGGATCAATAACAACAAGCCTTAGGAACAAGGCGCCGATCCCTTTGCGGGGGTCGGCGCTGGGGGTGTACCTGTGATGTAAAGTTCCCTTTTTCTTTTTTATCAGGAGGATCGGAGATGAAGCGAGGGATGTTTGCTCCGCCCACCAGAACCAAGGTGGCGACTGCGGTCAACGAGGCTGGGGGCACCGCGTTCGAGATGGCGCCTGAGCACGCGCTGGCCCAGTACACGTGTACCGGCTGTTTCGCGGACACGTACTACACCAGGGCTGAGGATCAGCTGGCAATGATCCTGGCGCTGGGTGGTAAGGTGTCAGACGACTTCTTGGCCAAGTGCGCCGTCTACGGACGGACGCAGGGGTTCATGAAGGACATGCCGGTGGCACTGTTGGTGCTTCTGGCTTCGAAGAAGACCGATAGCGCCAACAAACTGGTCGAGACCATCTTCAGCAGGGTTGTGGACAATGCCGTTCAGGTCCGCAAGTTCGTGAAGATGATCCGGTCGGGCACATTTGGCCGGAAGAGCCTCGGCTCACTGCCGCGCCGGCTTGTGGGTAACTGGCTGAACAATGCCAGCCCTGCACAGATCCTGAATGGCTCGGTCGGCAACGACCCGAGTCTGCACGATGTTCTGTCCCTGGCACGCCCCAAACCGAAAGATCACGAGCGGGAGGCGATGTTCGGTTGGGTCGTGGGTAAGTCATACAGCTTCAGGTACTTGCCAGACATTTTCTGGGAGTACGAAGCCTGGAAGAAAGGCGAAGGTATGCCGCCGCGAGGCGTCGACTTCCGCCTGTTCACAGCCCACCCGCTCGGTACGTGTGAGTGGGAGCATCTGGCTGAAACCATGAACTGGCATGCCTTGCGCATGAACCTGAATACGCTGTGTCGGCATGGTGTGTTCAAGGATGCTAGCAAGGGGTTCATTGCCGGGCTGGCAGCCAAATTGCGGGACGAAGAGGCCATCCGCAAGGCCAAGGCGTTCCCGTACCAGCTGCTGATGGCTTACCGTATGGCAACGGAAGCGCCGGCGCCAATCCGTGAAGCCTTGCAGGATGCGTTGGACTGCAGCCTGCAGAACGTACCGGAGATTAATGGACAGGTTGTTGTCTGTCCGGACGTTTCCGGGTCCATGACGTCGTGCGCTGTGACTGGCGATCACGGTAGCGCGTCGTCTGCAGTTCGTCCGGTGGATGTGGCTGCACTGGTTGCGGCTGCCCTGCTGCGTGTCAACAAGGATGCGATCATCCTGCCGTTTGACACGTCGATCCACAGCGCCAAGTCCCTGAACCCGAGGGATAGTGTGATGACCAACGCTGAGAAGCTCTCAATGTTCGGCGGTGGCGGCACGGACTGCGGTCTCCCGGTGGAGTATATGATCACGCACAAGATCAAGGCTGACGCGGTCATCTACGTGTCGGACAACGAGTCTTGGATGCATGGCTACCGTGGGGACTACTGGCGGAACTACCAGCGCTTCAATCCCAAGGCGAAGCTGATGGCGATCGACACTATGGCCAACAGCACTTCCCAGTTTCCGGAGACGTGCAGCCGGACGTTTAACGTGGGCGGTTTCAGTGACCACGTTTTTACGCTCATGGATCTGTTCTTCAACGAGCGTGGGAAGACCTGGGTTGACGTTATATCGGCAGTCTCCCTCAAGTAACTGACCAGGCGGGTGTGCGGGGTGGTCCCGCACATCCGCTTGAACGACGGGAGGACATAAATGGACCTGAAGGAAATCCGGACTGTTGTCGAGAACGATGGAGCGAAACCCAAAGAAGTCGCGCGCGCATTGCAAGATTTGGATGACTTCTTTACCCAGAGCGAAGAGCAGCTCGATGATCATACGCGGGTCGAATGTATTGACCTACGCGCGAAACTCATGACCCGGATTACTAAGGTCACGAAGACACCGAATTCGGTAAAGGCCAAGCCAAAGCCGAAAGCCAAGGCGAAGGCCAAACCAAGGACACGGCGGAAGGTTGAACAGGCACCAGAACCTGAGCCCGCCAAAGTTGATGTACCAGTAGGTAAACCAGAAGACATTCAAGCGGAGGAGAAACCGGCATCGGAGGATGAAGCTGACATTTCCCCGTACGTTGGCGGTATCTTCCTTCTTGTTTGTGCGGGATTTGCGATTTGGGCATGGCGGCACCGTTGACAGGTTGTGCGGGATCATGTAGTATATTGATAACCGCACGTAACTGAGCGGTGCCAAGGGAATTTGGCAGATGTGGGAAGGTTTACACTGATAATGTAAGAACCTCACCCAACTCTTTGCTGCCAAATATATTACTGACGAGATTTAGCAGATGCCTAGCGGGTCTACATTTGAGAAGACCCGCGCCTCTTTGCTGCTAAATGTTCTTCGCTACACACGGCTGGAGTAATCTTCGACTTAATTAGGTACGATCCACTGGAAGGCGACGGCTCCGGTTCCCCAATTACGTGAGCTGATCGTGGTGTGCCTCTCCGACTCGAATGGGCTTTAGGGGAATTATCCCCAATTCGAAAGGAGACCCACAGTGGTCAAAGTCATCTTCGGCGGTAACTCCGTCGTGAAAACGTACGATGGGCAGTCGGTCAGTCAGGTTCGCAGTGACCTCGGCGCTTTCTTCCAGATCCCGTCTGGCGCGCAGGTCCGCGTCAACGGCGTCAGCGTAACCGACAGCCACACGCTGGCCGGTAACGACGTCGTTGAGTTCGTGAAGACCTCGGGCGAAAAGGGCAGCTAAGCCTTCTCGTCTGACGTATTCACCTTACCTTAGTTCATTTAAGCGGGCGCGTCTTCCTTCCAGGACGCGTCCGCTTTTTTTTTATTGGTAACAGAGAGGAGGGTTGGTGGCAGACGAAATGTTGGTTTCTGCGTTGGACCCTGAGGAGGGGCCGGTTCCGGATAAGGCGCCAAAGCTGTGTGAAATGAGTGATCACTACACTACGCTTCATACCAGGCTCAACAAGGCGTTGCAGGATTTCCGTGTTTCCGGCGAGAACATCGGGCTGATCCTGATCGAGAACATAAAGTTCAATCGGGACAAGCTGGCGGAATACATCGACCGGTTCGAGGAGTTAATCGAATCCATGCCGCCTATGGAGGAGATGCAGAAGTTCCTCGATGGCGTCGAATCCGTGCGGACTGAGTTGGCGAAACACACGACGGAAATCGACGACAAAGTTAAGACTGGTATCACGACTGCACTCGTTACCGGCTTAACTCCGTTAAGGTTAGAGCTGGTTGCGCTCCGGGAGCTCATTGATCTGCTGGCGGCAAGGCAACGACAAGTTGTTCAGCGCGACCCCCAGCTTGACGCTTTGCTAAAGGATACGACAAATAAGGTAGAGGTGCTGCGAACCCAAGTAATCGACTTGAACAACAGGCTGTCTGGTCTGTACGAGCGACAACAGATGGCTGATGATCTCAACAAAAGAGAGGTAGCAGGCGCAATCGAAACAGCGCGTAACGCGATTGCTGCCGGGGCTGCCATGGAAGCCCGTTTAGAGGCATTGGAGAATAAAGTAAATGGCTCATCCTGAGCTGCGGCGCATTGTCCACCAGAATGGCGCAACGATTATCGAACGCGTTATTCGCGAGCGTGTTGTGTCCACTTCCGACTGGCTTAACGAGCTGCAGAAATCGGCACCAAGTCCCAGCCGCCTTCTGCCGCCAGACTGCATTGACACCTTCAGTGTGCGCCGACGTGACAACATCATTTACCGCACCTACGTTACCGTGATGCAGGCGCATGTGCAGCCCTGCCAGTACAGAGCACGGGACGCCCGCACACCGCGACTGTTCAACCTGAGCTGGCCTGCGACGCTCTGGTGGTTCATGTTCACTGGCCAGAACCTGACTGGTGTTTACCTCACTGCAGTCAAGCGGTTACCGTACGAAGTGGAAAACTTGACGGAGCTGGAGTTGTTCAAGCTGCCGATGCCTAACCAGTACGTTGAAGGGCATTTCTGCCTCGGTAATGTTGAGGTGGATGTACGGCTGCCCGAGTGGAAACGGGTCAACCAGTTGAGAAACAACGTCCTTAACTCAAACTGGAACGACGACCTTATGCCCGACTTCACCGGCATGCCCTACACAGGTCTTGTCGACTGGGATGCGAAGACACGGGATACCCCGAGCATCCACGTCGAGGCGACGTACAAGCCTTTCGTTTACCCCACTTACCGGACCATGGTTGAGTTCATGACCAGTGGAGGTAGATAATGGCAGACACCAGGGCGGACGAGAAACTGCAGATTGAGCTTCTGGCATCGTTGACTGGTTTTCAAGCTGCGAAAGTGCACAGCATTGAAGACGTTTTGGGGCAGTTCCTGAAGCTGCCCCGTTGGACACTTTCCACTTGGTCCGGCCCGCCGCAGCTGGTTATGGCCGCCCAGTTCACTTGTTTTCTGAAAGGGCATGGTATGTTGGAGGAAGAACTTACCTCTGACCAGAGCAATGTCGCGTTCAATGCGATGCTTTCTGCTGCATCCCTTTCACCACAAAAGACCCGAGACGGAGGTTGAGTGTGAGCGGATTCCCGATTATCCATGTCCAGAAAGATACGGAGACGGTGATTCCCAACGAGAATTGCTATCTCATCGGTTCCAACGGTGCCTTCAAGAGGGTCACGAACGAGTTTTATGAGGCTACGGTCAAGAGCCCCACTTTACCCGATCTGGCTGAATTGAAGGAAGAAGTGAAGATTCACGTTACGAAGTTCCCTGAGCACATGCTCAACCGCATCCACGCCTTCTTCGCTGATGTATACGTGAAGTACAAGGGTGAGGCAGTTGTTCTGTTGCTCTTCAATCCCCTTACCCGTAAGTGGGCGGTAAAGGTTCCGCCCCAGGACACCAAGGGGATGTCCGTTAAATACGACTTGGACAAGGGTGAGGCATTGATCTGGATTCCCGGTAACGGGGTCGAGGAGATGACCATCGCCCATCTGCAGACCGAGCCGGTGCCTGAAGGTCTGCGCGACTACCGCATGTTCGGCAGCATACACTCGCACTGTGACGCTGGTGCCTTCCACTCTGGCACTGACGACAAAGACGAGTTTATGTTTGACGGGCTGCACATCACGCTTGGTAAGGTGTCACAGAACACACCGGAGATAGCCTGCAGGTGGATGCTTGCCGGTCAGTGGTGGAAGGCCGAACCGAGCGGTTGTATCGCGTTTAACTCCGAACGACCCAACGTTGACGGGCGCTGGATGGAACGCGTGACGGAAGTGAATTATGCATCCGGTTACGGGAGTGTACCAACAGGGTACGGTTACCAGGGAACGCCAATAAACGGATACAGACCTGGGCCGGGGCCGGGGGCAGGGTTTGACATGCCGCTATCGCGTCATGGTCACTGGGATGAAGACGATTACTTTAATGCACGGCACAGGACGCAGTTGGTCAATACTGAAACCAAGCCGACAAAGACGGAAACCATCGTGGGAAAAACGGAGGCTCCGTCGGAGGGGGCCGGAAAAGAAAGCGGAAAGGGAGACAAACAATCGACCTCTCCGGATTCTAAACCGGCTGATGGAGCGGGTGATGTCCCCCCAATCCAAAGACTGATCGATCACTACTGGACCACCAACGGCGTAGGTATGTCGTGGGAGATCCAGGCATTGGTTGAGGTCTGCGAAGTAGATCTGGAGATCATGGAGTTCGCGGAATCCTTGCTTCAGCCTGAGTTGGAGCGGCTGTTGGCCAACCCAACTGTGCTCAAGAACTTCCTCTGCACAGCGTCAGCAGAGTCGTATGAGAAGTATCAG
>Ga0307379_10002243_pt1 | contig 28921 bp, 18 predicted proteins | sample UN2MG_FD_202237 | JGI IMG/M metagenome (GOLD analysis project Ga0307379, IMG submission 202237) | Soil microbial communities from Risofladan, Vaasa, Finland - UN-2 | ecosystem: Environmental > Terrestrial > Soil > Coastal area > Acid sulfate soil | place: Finland: Risofladan, Vaasa | collected...
TCCAATTGATTAGTGTATCTATATTGTATATACAATAATATTCATGGATTGTCAACCATCATTAAAACAAATCAATCCAAAAAAGGAAAGGTGATTTTATATAAGCAGGAAAATAAAAAGCGGCAAACCCTTGATAAACATGGGAAAGCCGCTCGTAATAATGGCGGAGGGCGAGGGATTCGAACCCCCATGGGTGTTACCCCGGCGGATTTCAAGTCCGCTGCCTTGCCAGTTAGGACTAGCCCTCCGTGCCTGAAACAGGAAATGTTTTCTGTTAAAAAAATATTAAAAAAGATTTTCTTTGTCCAGTTTTCTCAACGGATAAAGGATATTTGTCATTCCCCCCGGCCAGGTAGAGAGGTTTTAGCGAGGGAAGGGGAGCCGGCTCGGAAACTGGTTCCCCTTGAGCAGGTTGATTAATGTTTGTGCTCCTCGCCAAAATAAGCTTTGCTGAAATCCGCCATCAGAGCGCGAAGCTTTTCCACATGGGAGAGGTCTGTGGTCTGCTTGGCTTTCATGGCTGAAACGAGCATGTTGTGCAGGAGTTCCAGTTTGTTCTGGTAATCCTGATACTTGTCCCCATCCGCTGGAGAGGCCGGTGTAATTCGCTGGGTCATGAAATACTGGGTTACGATATGCTGGAGCTCATCCGCGTGCTGGTCCTTGTTCATGGTCCAGCGGACTATCTGGTTGTAGTTTTTCTCGCCCTGGGCTGAGAGCTCGACAATCTGGCGCATCCCTTTCTCGATTGTGGCTATATTCTCCTCGATCATGGCAATGCGCATGTGGTCGTCATAAATCCCGCAGGGAATCTCACAGTGAGCCAGAAGAGCTGTTTTCGGATAAAATGCCAGAAGAGTGAAAGCCGCTGCCAGGATAACCTTTTTCATCAAAACCTCCGTTTTGTGGTTAAAAAACTCAGGCTGAAAACAATACATTTAAATATTAATTATAATTCCCCAATAATTCAATGGATTGCGCAATAATTAAGATTGATAATCATTCTAATAAAAAGCCTGCAAAAAGTCAAGCCCTTAATTCTCGAGCCTTTGAATAATCTCAAGTTTCAGCTGATATAGCCTGGAAAGTCTTTGATTGTCTCCAGGTAGGACAGGGGCAGGCCGATATCAAAGCGGTCTCCATTGATCAGGTAACCCAGAAATCCCTCCTCGGCACGGATCACATCCAGGGCTGCCGTAAGATCGAACTCTCCGCCGCGGCGTAAATTCTGCCGGATATGCTCCTTGAGAATATCGAAAACAGCGGGGCTCGTGACATAAAGCCCGAAAACGGTCAGGTATTCATCCTCGCCCAGACCGTCCACCCTCAGGCTCTCCCTTGCATAGTCCAGCGAGGGTTTCTCGGCGAACTCGGTAATGTTAAGCAGCCCTTCGTCCTTGTTTTCCCAGAGCCCGGCAACAGTGCCGAATCTCCCGATCAGCGATTCCGGAGTGATACGCAGGCCCACTACATTTTTCTGGTACTTTTCATAAATATCAAGCAGTTGTCTGGCGCAAGGGGTAGGGGTACGCGAGCGGTAGAGGTGGTCTCCCAGCATCAGGAGGAACGGTTCATGGCCGATCCATTCTCGAGCGGTGTAAACTGCATGACCCAGGCCTTCCTGGTGCTCCTGGGCGATAATCGTGGTTTTCGAGCCAATCTCCATCAGCCTGTTTTGATAGCTTCTGGCTTGCCGGCTCAGCTTGTGGTAATGATTTATATCCAGCGGGGCATTGAAAAAACTTTCGAACAGTTCGACATCTTCCCGCTGCACGACAATGCAGACCTCGGAGGCTCCGCTGTCCAAGGCTTCCTCCACAAGGTAGAGAATGGCCGGCCGGGCGATTCCATCGCTGCCGATGACAGGGAACAGCTCCTTTCTGGTGGCTTTGCTGGCCGGGAACAGACGGGTTCCGAAACCGGCCGCAGGGATCAGCGCTTTGCGAGCCCTGCGGGCTGCGGGAATATCGAGCTTGAGTGCGCGCATGCCCTTCTTTTCTTCGAAAAGGCGGATGATTTCCTCCTGCTCTGCCGGGCCTCGGGCCACGAACTGGGCGGAGCCGTCCCCCTGGGAACCCACACCCTTGCCGCCCCAGATAAGCTCCTGGATATCGGGGAAAGTCAGTGCTTCATGGAGCACTGGAGCTTTCAACTGGCTCGGACAGGCCGGGATAAGATGACGGTCGAAAAGCTCCTGGGCCTTGTTCATCAGAGCTCCGAGTGCTTCTGCATCCCCTTCTTTCAGGATCTCCAGCGCCTCGCTTACGACCATCTTGTTTACCTCTCCGAGATAATACTGGACCCCCTTGTCTATCTCGGTTTCCGTAAATGGGAAACTGCGGTTAAGGCTGGCCAGGATTTCCATGGTATTTTTTGAGGCATTGAGGTCCACTATCACCATGTGCAAATCCCTGGGGACACTGGCTTCTTGAATGGTCAGCAGGTCCCGGTCGTGCACCATCAGCACCGGCCGGTTGCCGAAAGCGCAGCCCTGGTCCATTCTGCCGCAACGGCTGGGCGTGATAATCTCGCCCAGATAGGCGAACTCCATTTCGCCTCTCACCGTCATTTTCAGGTCGTAAACCTTGTTGAAAGCGCGCGCAGTAAGGACACAGATCGCCGCTGAGCTGCTCAATCCCTTTTTGACCGGCAGGTCGGTCAGGTAATTATCTATCTCAAGCCCTTTCACCGGATAGAAAGTCATGATCTGATAGGCTACGCCGGCGATGTAGCTGAAAAAGCCTCCCTTTTCGGCTTCATTGAGCAAGGCTTCCGTGGACATGGGGATCTCGTAGGGGCCGATACGTCTGCCATCCGGCATAGTGGAATGCAGAACCAATTTCCCGGGGTGAGGACGCACATTGGCATAAATCCCCTGATTGGTACCGGTTATCAGGGTATAACCTTTTTCGAGGGCTGAATTGACCCGGCGATAGCCCCCGGCCCAATCCGAATGCTCGCCGAAAAGACAGATCCTTCCAGGCACGAATAACTTCATGGAGCGCTCCATAAGATTAAATATGGCAAAATCCCGCAAGTCGAGGACAGGCGGAAAAATTTTAACGCCTCAGACCTACTTTTGCAGAGAGATTTCTCTTTTCAGCGGATCAAAATCAAGGACAAACAGCTTGCTTTCTCTATACCAGCGTATATGTGCCCGGCTGCCTAGCATGTCGGCCCGCATCCACTCGAGAGGAAGCGAGCTCTTGGTCCTGATGTGAAACAGGGTTATCAAGGTGGTGGAGCTGTCAAAAAAGAACGGCTTGATCTCCAGACGGATTGTTTCCTTGATATCCCTGGGTTCTTTGATATTGTAAATACCCCAGTTGTGATTGCGACGCTCAGGGGCGATAGGGTAAACATCCAGAATCAAATCATCTTTGGTGGAGGCCTCGATGCGGGTAAACTTGCGCTCTAAAACGGTTCCCTGCTCGAAATGAAGGAGCCACTTGATATCCCGCTCCATGGGAATATTGGGGCTGTAAACGATCATTTTCACAAGTGATGCTCCCTCGCCAAGCGGGTTTGCGTTAAAAACGACCTGCCGGCCCGGAGAAAGTTTAACATCAGGTACAATTTCCAGATGCGTGTCCGTGGCTAAAACAGTGTCCTGCCAGGAGTGAAGGGTATCTCCATCCACAAGTAGAGCGTAGGACCCGCTGAGCGGTGCGTTGTCTATGTAGCTTACCCCGACCGAGTAGGTGCCGGGAATTCCCTCGAAAGTGAAACCGGCCTGCCCTCTTGTGCCGACTACATATCCGGCATCGTATTTCAGCGCCCCGGTCAGATCAAGGGTATCGGCAGGGTAAGTGTACAGTACGCCGCGGTCATCGAGCGTAAGCTCATCGGCAACGATTATCAAATCTGGCTTGATAAACAGTAAATGCCGCAGGAATTTTTTCAGCCCTAGTGCGGGATGATAGGCGGAGCATGCATCCCCGATAACATATTCGTACTCCGCTGTGGAGCTTGTCTGGACAATGCCTGGGAATTGCCGGAACCTGATAGCTTCGCCTGCGGCAAACCAGGGCTCTTCCTCGCCCAGTTGCCCCTTGTCTTTGACCAGCAGCGTATTGTGGTTTTCAGTTTTCTTGAATAATGTATATCCGGGATCAATGGCGAGCATTCGGCCGCGCGAGTAAACCTGGAACGAGCCGGCATCAGGGTGCCCGTGGGCGCAGCCCAGGTCGACAGCAGCCTCCCTTGACTGGGCGCTTCCCATGAACGGACCGCACTTGAACCCGATCATTGTGGCTGAGGTGTCCAGCCAGGAGGAGCGCATCATCACCTGGCCGATATCTGTAAAATGTTTCATGGTCGGGAAATCGGCCGGGTCCGCCTCGCGGATAGAAGGGTCATACCAGAGGATGGCCCACCACGATGCGCTGTTCAGGCCCCGGGGTTTTAAACCGATCAGTTTTTTGCCGAGCCATTGCGCGGCTGGTTTGTTATAATGTGAAGCGAGCAGGAAAAGCTGCGGCTCGGGCCCGTGGTAGTTGCCGTGACGGGGACTGTCGCCGAATGTCATGGCCCATTCGGATTCAACCGGCCTGGGCAGCAGGCTGTGAAGGATATAATCCGGGTAATTGGCAAGCCAGGGGCTGGAGTAATAATCGCGGCCTAATACTGTGCGGGCGAGCTCTGCATAGCGCAGGGAAAACTCCAGGGCGTAATTGCCGTAGTTCAGGCCCTCGATCGAGGCGCCGTCCGCGGGACTTACCTCGAATACTTTTCGAAAAAATTCTTCGCAGATTCCCAGCCAGTCCTGGGCACGCGCATCTTCGCCATAAAGCGCGACTGCGGCAAAGGCCAGGCCTCCATAATTGACATGGGCGTGGTTCTGAAGGTACTGGTTGCGGTACCAGGCCCTCTGGTCCACAATTTTACGGTATTGTGCCTCCGCCTCGTTTCCCAGGCGCTCGGTTATCAGAGATTTCTGGGCCCTGTTCAAGCGGGGGTACAGCCAGTCATAGGCCAGGGCCGTACCCATTAGCAGATGCCCGTGAAGCAGGTCGTACTCCGGGTCCCAGACCTTTCTCCGGCAGAGAGCGAGGAGGTAATCCTTTGCCTGCTGGAGCAGGCTGTCCTCGCCGGTCATGCGCCAGGCAAAAGCAAGGTCAGAGGCCAGATCGGCGTGGCCCCTTCCTAACTCCTCCGGCAACTCCTGCGCTGCGGCTAAGTTATCCGGCAAATCTTCGAGGAAACGCTCCCAGAGCCATCCATGGCTGGATGACAGCTTTGGGAGAAGACGGCTCCCTTCATCTGAAGTGAGTAATATCCGCGGGTGGATGCCATAGTACCGGGAAAGATTGCGATAAACTTCCTTATCCAGAGGCCCCGGGCCTCCATCCCAGTGGCAGGCGGGCAACAGCGCCAGAAATAAAAGCAGCGTAAAATGCAGGTATTTCACGAACTTGTTCCCGTGGAGCAGTAAATATATGGTTTGCGTTCCCGAGGAATTTAACATATTATTTCTGGCGGCACAAGAAGGTAAACAGCGGTTTTCAGCCGGAACTTTTCAAGACATACCATTCGCAAGTGCTGATTTTTCCACTTTGAATAGAGCAATTCGAAACGGATAGAGAACAGAGCAAGCATTGCTTACACTTTAAATTGAATTATAAATCTTATATCGCCGCATAAATTTTTACTGATAATCTCTGGATTCAAGTCCTTTAAAGAACAACTTAAAATGACGGGAGATAAATTATGTTCAAATATATGTTTATGTTGATATTAATTTGCTTTTTATTCCCGGTGTCAGCCATCTCCCTCTCGACTCAGTCAAAAACAGTGCTTCTTGTTCCGGACAGGGCAGGGGACAGGAAAATCGGCATTTTGACAGAGCGCCTGCGGTCTGTCGCCGGCATTGGAGAGATCGAGATCAACCCCGCGGGCATACCTGCTGGTAAGCCGGTCCTGGTGGCAGGCTACGGGGATAACAAGCTTCTTGAGCAGCTCGCGCAAAAGCACCGCCTGGCTCTCGGTGAATTCGATCTCAACCGGGATGGCTACCTTTTCCGTAATAATGTGCCTCAGGAAGGCTCGATTCTCGCTGCAGCCCACTCTTTTCTGGGACTTTATTATGCGCTCGATGAGCTGGCCCGGCAAAGCGCTGAAACCTGCAGCATTACGGTGTGCGACCGCATAGAGCGCCCGGCCCTTCGCCTGCGCGGAATCACGATGTACGATAACTGGAACGCCGGATACATGGACAGCTGCCTGGTCTGGGTTCTGGCCAACCGGCTCAACCGTATCGAGCTTAAGGATACTGATCTGGATGATTTCATCTTTTACCGGAAATTCGACAAGCTCAACCGCTATCGCAAGAAAGGCAATTTTGCCGAGCCGCCGTGGGGCCATGCAAGCCTGCTGGATGAAAAAGCGATTCAGGCCCACCGGGACTGGCTCGTTGACTATATCCACAGGTGCCATGCATACGATATCGAGATTGTCATGTGGCACCATGAGTTCGTGGTCCTGGATGAGCTATGCCAGGCCTATCCCGGGATGTGCAAGGACAATGCCCCTGACTATAGCTCGGGCCTTTTCTTCGAGTTTCTCGAGAGCAAGTACGATGAGTTTTTCCAAGGGCCCGGAGCGGAGATAGACGGGATAGTGCTCACCACTGTGGAGGGAAACGTGCACCTGGTGGATTTCGGCGAGGAGCTTATTTTCCGGGTGCTCGATATGGCGCACCGCATGTGCGCAAAGTACGGCAAAAAGCTTATCTTCCGCACTTTCGGCTGGGATGCGGAGCAGGAGGCTAAGCTCGCCAATGTCGCCAACCGCCTCGATCCCGAGGTCTGGGTGATGCACAAGCATGTGCCCATGGACTGGATGGAATCATTCCCGCACAATCCGAACCTGGTGCGGGTCACAGGCCATACCGCAATGCTCGAGACCGAAATGGGAGGAGAACAGAGGGGAAACGGCCGTCTGCCGGTCTGGGCCGGAGATTATTTCAAATACCGCCTGCAAAACGCCCTGCCCACTGGTATTGTGGGTGCTACGGCAAGGATAAACCGGCGCGGGGTCGAGAACCTGGGCCAGGCAACCTTTGCGCGCATCCACGACCGCCTTTACGGGGGAAGTTTCAACCCTAATATGGCGAACCTCTTTTTTTTCAGCCGCCTGGTCTGGAATCCGGAGGCCGATATCGGCGAGCTTTACAGTGAATGGGCCGGGCAGTATTACGGAAAGAAGGCAGCCCGGCATATTGTGGCCGCCTTTCGTCCCATGCGCCGCGCCCTGGTGCAGATGTTATACGGCAGGGGACAGTTTCTCAACCTGCGTTATATAATGGACTATGATATGTGGCGCGAGGTGATGCACTGGGGCAACAACCTGAGCGATTTCGACAAGAGCCACCCGGTGCAGTTCCGCCTGAAACTCCTCGAACGGCCGGATGACAGGTTTTTCGAGGAATTCCTCCCGGAAAAGGAAGAGGCGCTCGGCCTGGTTACCAGAGCCCTCGGCGAGGCCCGTCTGACCAGACCTTATATCCCGGAGCGGGAATTCATGGCCCTGGAGAGCTTTTTTGAGCGGATGCTCAACATTGCGGTTTTCTGCCGCTACCAGATGGAGGCTTTCGGCTGGCTCGGGCACGTAGATGGCCTGACAGCCAAGGCCAGAGAAAGGCTCGAGTACTGCCGGAACACAATGTCCGGTTGCGCCCAGGCAGTCCAGCGCTGGGACCCGGAATACCTGCAAGCCAATGAAATTTTCAATTTCGAGATGTACCCCAACATGATCTCCTGCATCAAAGAGATCGACAGGGCACTTGAAAAATAGAGTGAGCTCAAGCAGCCAATTTTCTCTCAAGGAGGTGAACGAATGTTCCGCAGAATTTTAAGTGAGACAGCTTTGAGCCTGATCTGTTTTACGCTCATTTTAAACTGTGCGGCAATTGGAGGAACTGTAGATCAGGAGCTTGCCCGCAGCGCCAGGCTCGCCCGCGATGCCTTTGTGCACTGTGACCGTTATCTTGCCGCCTGGCAGGCAAAGATCGATCAGCAAACCGGGCTCCTGAGGCAGAATCTGAATCCTGATAACAATGTCTGGACGCCTGAGAACTCGGCGGCTGACAATTTTCCTTTCATGGTCATTACGGCGAAATTCACCAGGGAACAGATTGCCAGGCCCCTTTTCTGGAAAGCCATGGTCGGCGAGAAGAGGCTGGCCATCCAGGAGTTCGGCCTGCCTTCAGCCTACGATCTTGAGAAGAAAGAGATGCTGCGCAGAGACACTGAGCGCTTGATTTTCGGCGCCTCGGAGTATGCCAAGGACGGGCTGGTGCCCATGCTCGAGATCCTCGGGCCGGGCGCCTGGTCCAGCCGCATGGAGGAGCTCGTGGAGGGGATCTTCGAGGCTGCGCCGGTTGAGACCCCATACGGGCGCCTGCCCGCAGTCGATGCCGAGGTGAACGGCGAGATGCTCCAGATCCTCTGCCGTCTCTACTGGATGACCGGAAACGAGCTGTATCTCGATAGGGCACGGAGGATAGGGGATGCTTATTGCTACGAGATCATGCCGCTTAATTACGGGGTGCCGGCCCATTTCTGGGATTTCGAGGCCGGCCGCGGCGACGGGAAATTGAAGCTCCGGGACCACGGATGCGAAATAGTCAGCGGGCTGAGCCTGCTTTACGCAATTGAAAGAGAAAAACAATCCTCGCGCTCGGTGTCCTATTATTTGCCTGTCAAGCGCATGCTCGACCGGATCCAGGAAATAGGGGCTGACAGCTCGGGTCTCCTTTACAACGAGGTGGATGCCCGGACAGGCGAGGTCACCAGGGAGGGTTTCTCCGACTGCTGGGGCTACGACTACTATGCCTATTATACCTTTTACCTGGCAACCGGAGAGGAAAAGTACAGGGAGTCTGTCGAGCGCGTGCTTTCGAATATCAACAAGTTCAAGGGTTATGCCTGGGAGCCGCTCAGCGGGGACAAAGAGTCGCAGGACGGTATTGCGGATGCTGTCGAGGGAGCTTTGGGACTGTTAAGCCACCTGAGAGTGCCGGGCGCCTTTGAATGGGTCGAGGCCGAGATCGAGCGGATGCTGAAATTCCAGCGGAAGGACGGCATAGTCGAGGGCTGGCACGGGGACGGCAACTACGCCCGCACAGCGCTGATGTACGCTTTCTTCAAGACCAAAGGGCTTTACTGCTCGCCCTGGCGCGAGGACCTCGAGCTGGCGGCCGGGGAAAGCGGGGAGGGCCTTCAAGTTTACCTGCGCTCTGAAAAAGACTGGCAGGGCAAGCTCTGTTTCGACCCGCCGCGTTACTGGTATTTCCTGCGCATGAGCAAAGACTTTCCGCGGATCAACGCCTTTCCTGAATGGTTCACTGTGTGGCCGCTGGAGATTTATCTGGTGGAAGAACCGGGTGGCCAAAAGGTAAGAGCTCTGGGGGAAAATCTGATTCAGGGATACCCGGTAGAGCTGAAAGCCGGAAAAGCATTACGCCTGAACATCCGGCCTGAGGAAATGTATTAAGTATGAATACGGGTTCAAGGCAATTATTCGAGTTTAAGGGATGATTTTGTGTATAAAACTGTTAAAGATATTGACCGGCTCTTGGAAGAGAGCAACGGCAAACGGGTCCTGATCTTGAAGCACAGCCTGACCTGCCCGATTTCCTCGGCAGCCAAAAGGGAGATAGACAGCTTCCTGGAGAACAATCACCAAACAGAGGTCTATCTGGTAGTAGTGCAGGAACAGAGAGCGGTTTCAAACGAGCTGGCAGAGAGGCTCTCTGTCAAGCACGAGTCCCCTCAGCTTCTGGTTCTCAAAGACTGCAGGGCCGAAAAGGTGCTCAACCATTTCCAGATCAGGAGGGAGGAGGTAGAGAAGTTACTTTAAACAAAGATATTGTTCTATTATCAAGGGTGATAATGGGTTTGCCGGTTCACTTAAAGTGGTTTCGAAAATCTGTGTGATTTAGGCAGGCCTTGCCTTCAAGGATTATTTTGAGCGAATAAATAATTCCTACCATCTTGTTATCCCTGTCTTCCGTGATTTTTTTCTTTTACCATAAATAGAAATTCAAGCGCTTTCAAAATGATACTACTCAGGTAATAAGATTGTTTACATCTATCCCTAAAGGAAATTTTTATTCTTCTTTTGGTGGCAAAAGAAGCAAAACCATTTCTTTTGTAACCAAAAGAAACAAAAGTTAATCCTGGCACTTTAGTCTTTTACTCCGCTTCGCCAAGCTCGCCTGCGCGCAGGAAGCCTGCGCAAAGGCCTGCCTGGGCGTTGTATATCTAATATGGCGATGATGGAAATTATTTGTCTTCTACACGCTCCAAAATCAGGGGCCTCGAATTTCAGGGCTTTTTATAGCCTCTAATTTCACCTTGAATGATAGATCATCCTCTTTCCTCATCCCACAGTACCTGAAGAGTACATACACGTTAAATCCCGGCCCCAGGAATCTAGTGCCGCGTCCGGCAATATTTATAAGCACATGGATTGGACCCGGATTCACCATATAGAGATTGAAAGTGGTTTTCCAAGGCCTCCTAAGGTGTTAAATTACAAGGAATACCACATCTTCAAGAGGTGAAATATGGGACAACCACAGGGTGAAGGTCTAAAGGTCGGTTTTGATAGCAGTCTCAGACTGGAATTTCATGGTTCAAAAGTGACTACAGATGCAGGTCTTCTTGCCTATCGTGAACTGGATGGCGCGTTGGGATTGTTTGATTCTGTATCTAAGGATTTGAGTGATGTGAGAATCGGACGGAACACGCAGCACAGAATAGAGAATCTTTTACGCCAGTCCATTTTCAGCCGCTTGGCAGGATACGAAGATGTTAATGATGCGACCAGGATGAGCAAAGACCCTGTAATGCGAGCCATTGCCGGGAAGAAGAAAGTCAAGAAGAATGCTGTCAGTACCAACACCATGGGACGCTTTGAGACAGAGATGTTAACACTGAAGGAAAATCTTGGCGCTTTGTCGGAGATCAACGGCAGGTGGGTACATAGGGCGATTAACAAAACATCGTATCGACGTATCATTCTGGACATGGACAGTTCGGAGAGCCCAGTACATGGTGATCAGCAAGGATCGGCGTATAACGGCCATTTTGGATGCACTTGTTTCCATCCTCTGTATTGCTTTAACCAGTTCGGGGATTGCGAAGGTGCGATGCTTCGCCCCGGCAATGTTCACAGTGCTGAGCGATGGAAGGAACTTCTGGAACCGATCCTTCAGCGGTACGAGCACAAGAACATCAGGCAATACTTCCGAGGTGATGCCGCATTTGCAAAACCTGAGATTTATGAATATCTGGAGGAAACGGATTTTTGTATGCTATCCGTCTTCCATCAAACGATATATTGCAAAGGCTGATTCAACACCTGCTTACCCGTTCTGTTGCACGGCCTCCGAGAAAACCAATAGTGCTGTACGGCGATTTTAATTATCAGGCCGCCAGTTGGGACAAACCTCGTCGAGTGGTGGCCAAGGTGGAGTGGCATCAGGGCGAGCTTTTCCCACGGATTGGATTCATAGTGACCAATATGAGTACCAGGGCCAAAGCCGTGGTTCATTTCTACAACGGACGAGGAACCGCCGAGCAATGGATCAAGGAAGGGAAGTATGCTCTAAACTGGACGAGATTTTCATGCAAACAGTTTGACTCGAACGAGGTGAGGCTTGCGCTTTTCGTACTGGCCTATAATCTGGGCAACTTTCTCAGGCGATTGGCACTTTCACGTGAAATCAAGCATTGGTCGCTGCGCACTCTGCTTATGAAACTGATTAAGATCGGTGCGAAGGTTGTCAGAAACAGCAGGTACGTTACTTTTCAAATGGCCGAGGTGGCAGTCAGCAAGAAGCTTTTTGCTGAAATCCTGCTCCGGATTGAGCGATTGCGATGTTGCACAGCATAAAAATGCTGCACTCTGGTACTAACCGGGGGATAAGTGTCTCTGTTTTCTTCTCAGAACCAAGAAAACCATTGAAACTTGCGATGAGAGAGGATACAATTCTGTAGGGATGGTGTGAATAACTTGCTTTAAGCTGTCCAGGACAAAAAATCTGGATCAAAATCGAAGATGAAAGCTATCTTTTACTGATTCAATTTTGATTGGGGAATGTCAGCTAAAAACAAGGCTTCCTCGATGTGATCTGTCATTTCCGCATCTGGGTGTTGACAGAATCGGATGCCAATGCAATATTTCAACCTCATGGTCACTGTCCGATAACAGAAGCCGCCCACCGGCGCAGCTCTTCCCGGCGCATGAATCCTGCCTTTATCATGTGTAGCATGGTGGTGTGTCTTCTGACCTCTCTGAACAATCCTCAAATTCCAAACTGATAAAATCGTGCGCGGTTACTCACGCACATGAGTTGATTTTTAATTGGAGATAAGAAAAGGGTCCAACAATGGATGAGCAAAGAAGGTGGGAGATTTTTTATGAGATTTTCGACGCCTCTTTACCCCGGCTGGGGCCAGGCGACGACGTTTCAACCAGAAAAGCCTTTAATCTGCTTATGGCCGAAAAATCCAGAAGCCCGGATCCATCGGGCTCCGGAAAACTCAGAATACTGGATATCGGATGCGGCAATGGTGCGCAGACCATTCAACTGGCCAAGATCGCATCTGGCACAATCCTAGCCGTAGACAATCATCAACCCTTTTTAACTGAGTTGCAGCGCCGGGCTGAACTGAATGGAGTATCGGCGCGAATCCGAACCGTATGCAAGGACATGTGTGATATCGGCGAGGAGGATGGTTGTTTCGATCTGATCTGGTCCGAGGGTGCGCTTTCGCTCTATAACATGTCATTCCGCCAAGGTCTTTCAGCCTGCCACGCCCGGCTTAATCAGGGTGGTTTGATGGCGGTCACCGAAATCTGCTGGTTGAGACTCGATCCCCCGGATGAGTGCCGGTCATTTTTAAGTGCCGAGTGTCCGGCCATGCTGGATATTCCAGGCAATCTGGCCCTCATCGAAAAATGTGGATTTGAAGTTACAGCCCACTTTACTCTGCCGGAATCCTCCTGGCGGGATATGTATTACCGTCCGCTTGAAGAGCGCATAAATAGGCTGCGGAAGCAATATGCCGCGGATATCGAGAGACAGGAGGTATTCGGGAGCATTCAGACAGAAATCGATCTGTACCGGAAATACCCCGGTTATTACGGATATGAGTTCTTCGTGATGCGGCGACTCTGAACCATGGATTCCCGATTGTGATTAAAATAAGGCCCCGGAAGTCTGGACTTCCGGGGCCTTTCATTCTATGTACTTGAGGGGACGGTAACCGGGTTTAAAGGCTCGAATGGCGGTTAAACTCTAACAATTATCTCATGAGACTAAAATGGAACTTGGAATAACCTTTTCCCTGCTCAGGATACAAGTTCCCAAGGGAGGCACGATAAACAGCCATGACAATGCGAAATAAAACATAAAAAACGGGGTAAACTGAAATAAAAACGAAACAGACAGACCACAGGATATTCGAGCGAGTACAATTTTCTGTCGATTTTTGTGGGTTTTTACTGGAAAACATTGATTGTGAAATAGTTTCCTGTTTTTCGACTGACATACTACTCGGGTCATAAAATTGTTTACATCTGTCCGTAAAGGAAATTTGTTTTCTTCTTTTGGTGGCAAAAGAAGCAAAACCATTTCTTTTGTAACCAAAAGAAACAAAAGTTAATCCTGGCACTTTAGTCTTTTACTCCGCTTCGCCAAGCTCGCCTGGCGCGATAATGCTGCGCAAAGGCCTGCCTGGGCGTTGTACATCTAATATGGCGATGATGGAAATTACTTGTCTTCTACACGCTCCAAAAACAGAGGCCCCGGACTTCAGGGCTTCTTATGGCCTCCGGTTTCACTTGGGATGATCTACCATCCCAGGTAGTTGCACTTAAACCTCTTTTCGGTAGTTGTAGAAGCTTTTCTCCCGGGGTATCTCAACCGTTATTAGGTAAATCGGTCGCCGGCACCTTAAATGTAAGAATCAACATCTGGTAAATTATTCCTGTTTACTCAACTTATATTAATAACCAAGGCTAAAGCATATAAAAACAATATAAATGGAAACTATTTAATGCTCTCTGTAGTAATTTAATACTTTGCGAGGTCTTGAAATTATTTAGGATAACATATTAAATTAAATTAAAGCAGAAAAATATTTAAAGTCTTAAAAACGTGTCCAGATACCGGAATAAACTTCAATCTGATTAAAGAGAAACCTTTTTATGTAAAATTATTGAAGATTTGGATGACGGCAGGGAGGAGGTGCGAGAATCATGGCTGAACTCAAGTTGGAAAGTCTTACGGGCATTCAGAAGGCGGCAATCCTGATCATTGCCCTTGGCGTGGATGCATCGAGCGCGATTTTTAAGAACCTGAACGAAAGGGATATCGAAAAGCTGGCAGTCGCTATTGCCGACCTGCGGGACATTCCCTCGGCTGTTTCGGACGCCGTAGTAGAAGAATTCTACCAGATGGTGCTGGCCCAGGAATACATTGCCCAGGGGGGGATAGATTACGCCCGCAGCGTGCTGGAGCAAGCCCTGGGGGGACCGCGTGCAGCCCAGGTATTGGCTAAAGTCCAGAGCGCTCTCCACGTTTCCGGGTTCAAGCTGCTCAAAAGGGTCGATCCCGGGCAACTGTTGAATTTCATCATGAACGAGCACCCCCAGACTGTGGCAGTGATCATGGCGCACCTCGATTCCCAGCAGGCAGCAGCGATCCTTGCTGAACTTCCCGAACAGCTCCAGAACGAGCTGATTTATCGCATCGCAACCATGGGCAAGATCAATCCCGAGGTGTTGAACGATGTGGAAAAGGTTCTCGAAAGCCAGTTGGAAAGCGTCCTGGGCCAGGACTTGTCACAGGCCGGCGGTACAAGCGCAGTGGCCGATATCTTGAACCTTGCCGACCGGGCCACAGAGCGCAAGATACTCGACAACCTGGTGCAGAAAGATCCCGAGCTGGCCACTGAGGTAAAAAACCTGATGTTCGTGTTCGATGATATCCTGATGCTGGATGACAAAAGCATGCAGCGCGTGCTCAAGGAAGTCGATACCAAGGACTTGAGCATGGCGCTCAAGGGCACGAGCGATGAAATGAAGACCAAAGTATTCAAAAACGTGTCCGAGCGTGTGGCCACATTGATCCAGGAGGAAATGGATTTTATGGGGCCTGTGAGGCTGCGCGATGTCGAGGAGGTTCAGCAGAGGATTGTGGATGTCGTCCGCTCGCTCGAGGAGGATGGAGAAATCGTGATCAGCGGCAAGGGCGGAGCAGAGGAGGCTCTGGTCGAATAAGCCCGGTTGAATTAACTGACTCTCAGCGTTCAGGTTACAATAAAAATTATATTGATATAACTCCCCCGTCTTTTACAAACATTCCAGCAGATCAAAACAGGCTTGCTCTGTGTCTGGTCGACAATGCCTGCCTTGTCCAGGTTTAAACGCTGATTCCGCCAAATCGAGCAAACAATTTCAATCAAGGCTGATAAAGCATTAAGAGACCTTTGAAAAAACCCCAGGTGAAAGGATAAAATATTACCTGTAGGGGCGGGTTTCAAACCCGCCCCTACAATAATACATTGATATTTATGGCGTTATAAAAAAGCAAACAATATTCTTTTGGTAAAAGGATAACATTTTTCAAAGGTTTCATTAAAATAAATTAAAGAGGGCCAATTTCAAGCGCAGCATTTCTTGACCACCGAGTGGTGGGATATCAGAGACAATTTTAAAAAAAGGAGAACCATGCCATGTTTGCGCTTTTAAGCATAACTCAACAGAATGTCGACAAGATGGATGATGCCATCAGGATATTTGAGACGAAAGTTATTCCCGCGGCTCAAATACAAAAGGGATTCAAAGGGATCTATCTCTTAACAGATCGCAAGACAGGTAAAACCATTTCTTTGGGTCTGTGGAATAGCAAAGATGACGCCATTGAGACTGAACGCAGCGGTTATTACAGTTCACAAATGGACGAGTTCAAAAATTTATGCAAAGCGCCGCCTGTTCTTGAAGGATATGAGATCAGTGCTCAAGGCTGATAAAGTTTAAATCTTCTGTCAGTGTCGCCATATCAGTTTCAAAACGTCCCATCGTGTTTGCTCTGGCGCCATTCTTTATGACTTTCTTCTTTCCAGCGATCTCCAGCATTGCAGGGCCGACAAGGTGCTCAACTATTCTCTGATCAGGAAAGAGGAGAGAGAGAAGGCTGTTTAAGGGTAATATTTTACTTTTAAAACCATTAAATTGGTGATTAAAAGAAACGGGAGACTATTTATGATTTTTTATAATTATGTTGTTTTATGGATTACAAAAAACGCAATATGGTTAACCCCTATTGTTGCTTTATTTGCTGCTTTTTACGCTGTATACAGAGATAGTATCTTGGCTTGGAAAAGAAGACCTAAATTATCAGTAGAATTTAATTTTATACCTCCTGATTGCCAAAAAGAAATTATTAATAATAGTATAGATAGTTATTATTTCAGAATAAGAGTAAAAAATGAAGGAAAAACAGAGGCAGATAGGGTTGAAGTAATGATATATAACTTAAGAGATAATGCTGATAAAAAAGTTCCAAATTTCTTACCAATGAATCTGAAATGGACTCATAGGGATTTTGAACAGCCAAACCAAAAAATAACCATGGATTGCATTCCACAGGGTATGGAAAAACTTTGTGATATTGGTAAAATAATAGATCCAAAAGAGAGAAATAGATTGCCAAATGAAAATGAAAAATCTACAAGATTTGAAGAAAATAAAACTATTTTTAGTTTTGAAGTATATCCAAAACCTAATTCTTTATTTCATCTAATTCCTAAAGGTAGATATAACTTTAATCTTAAAATTGGGGCTTCAAATTGCAAATCTATTGATGCAATTATAGAAATTGACTTTAATGGTGAATGGAGCTATGAAGAAAATAAAATGTTAAAGAAAAATATAAGTATTAGATTATTAAAATCAGAGAAAAAGATTTTTTCTTGAATTTTTAACGTAATCTCAAAAGGCTTATTATAACAGTTTTCCCTTTGCTCAAGCCTAGCTCGAAAGCTAAACAAGCTTGGTTGTTAACGGTTCTAAAACATTTTCGTAATACGGCTAAGTTTTAAATTTATAAAAATCTATATCCAGAAAACACCTTTCTATTCCAGCACCACAATCCCATAAGTCTTAACCTCAGGCACGAGCGCCATCCAGCCATCGCGGTAATGTGCGAGGTCCAGGGACAATCTATCGTGATCAGGGGAATAAAGGGTTGCCTTCTTGGGTTTCAAGCCTTTCTCCGAAAATATCACCGGGATATACTTTGCCGGGTGGCCGGGCCAGTAGTTCACCAGATGCACCTGACGCTCCGCACCTTTCCTGTAATGCGCTGCAGCCACATGGGGCCTTGTCTCCACTGTCACGGTGAACTCGCCTCCACGCAGGAAAAAAAGTCCCTCCATGAACTCTTCCCAGTTAAGCGGAAGGTACCAGTAGTCCGGGTGTACTTCATTCGCAAACTCCGGTACTCGCGGGTGGCTCTCGAAACCGGGAAAGTAAAATATCCGTCCTTTCCCCAGGCTGATTCGCGCTGCCTTGCCGGGTTCTCTTAAAGGAGCTTCAGCGCCGAGAAGACGCCAGAAATTGTCTGCCGGGCCTCTCATCCTGCGCCGCTCGTCATAAGCCCCGGTGCTGCCCGCCACAGCCAGCGAGCCGCCGCGCTCCATATAATCCTTGAGCCTGCCGATCTCTTTATCGGACAGGTTCTCCTGCGCGGCTAAAACAACTATCCTGTAATCCTCCAGATGTTCCCAGTCCTGATGGAAGAGCAGGGTGAACGGCACCCGGTTCTGGATCAGGACCTGCTCGGCCTGGATAGTGGCCAGATACGGGACCCAGCCGCCGAATGTCAGGGACTCGAAATCGCGCATCACCCCCACATCCGCCAGCACCTCGAGGCCGCGGAACAGCTCTTTATGCTCGTGGAAAAATTGCATGTATTTCCGGTTGGCGGCCTTGATCGCGCTGTCAAGGGTCTCCACTGAGGAAGAATACCTGTAATCATCATCCAGATCCAGGCTTTCCGGCCAGTTTTCCAGGTTCCGGTATCCGACATCCCCCAGGCACATCCGGTTAAACGCCATGGCCTCGGCAATCTCAAGCGGATTGTTCGAGTAGCTGAACAGGGCATTGCCGAAATGACGGGCCAGCTTGTAGGAGCGGATCTTGCTCACCAGCCGGTTACTCTCAGGGTAGTAACAGGCATGGTCCGGGTCCTCGCTCCAGAAAATATCAGTATAGGGGAGGATGTGCGCATGGTCCATCCCGCCCTCGTATGGCCTGTTCCTTCCCGAAAGCCCCAGCGGGTTGGTTTCCATAACTACTTGCGGGTTAAGCGCGTGGATATGCTCGCTGAGCTCCCTGACATATCCGGTCATGGCCTCGACCCTGAAATAAGTCCATTCCTGGGCCAATGGGTCTGTTACAGGCGACATGGGGCTTCCCGCAAGGCGCGGGGGACTGACCAGGGAGACATCGGAAAAGCCGAGGAGCTCTTTCCGCTCTTCAGGGGTGTATTTGTCATCCAGGTATTGGCGAAAGAGCTGCCTGATGTTCTCTGTCAGTCCGGCCTGGGAGCTGAACATCGAGTTGAAATTGTCGAAATGGATCAGGTCCATGCCGTACTCTTTTATGGCCCTGGTCACTATGGCCTTGATATGCTCGCGGTACCCCTGGAGGGTGAAGTCCGCCCGGTCCCTGAAATACTGGCTCGCTGAGTACTTGATCGTTTCGCCGCTCAGGTCTGTCTGTTTCCAGCTCTCACTCTGCGGGATTTCCCGGTACAGGTTTTCATTAAACAGCGTGCTTCCGATATAGGCTCCCACGAACATGCCGTTTTTATGGAGCATCCCGGCGAGTTTCTTTGTCCAGGCCAGGTCTTCCGCCTCGTTTTCCAAACCCAGGCCTTTATAGAAATGGGTGATAATCATGTTCACGCCGCAGGCCTTGAGCCCCAGGACAGCCTCCGGGCTGTGTTCATACTCGTAGCGGGCGCGGTAATTAGTGGGTATGGGTCCTCTTCTTACCCGGAAGACCAGGGGCTCCCAGTTCCCGGCTAGGCAGATCCCGTGCTCGAGCCACCACTGCGGCCTGTTTTCAGGGGATGCCGCTTGAGACACCACAGGATAAAGCAGAAAGCCTGCAGTTAGGGCAAGGATAAATTTATAGATAGGAATTTTTGTTTGTTTCATCCTGGTATTCCTTTTACAGGGTTAACAATGAATTGAACACCTTTACTACTCAGGTCATAAAATTGTTTACATCTATCCGTAAAGGTAAATTTTTTCTTCTTTTGGTGGCAAAAGAAGCAAAACCATTTCTTTTTAAACAAAAAGAAACAAAAGTTAATCCTGGCACTTAAATCTTTTACTCCGCTTCGCCAAGGTCGCCTGGCGCGATAATGCTGCGCAAAGGCCTGCCGGGGCGTTGTACATATATCTGAGCAATCATGGAAATTACTTGTCTTTTACACGCTCCAAAAAAAGGTCCTCGGACTTCAGGATTTCTTATGGCCTCTATCTTCACCTAAGATGATCTATAATCCCAGGTAGTGGAACTGAAACCTCTTTTCGGCAGTCGTAAAAGCTTTTCTCTCGGAATATTTCAATCGTAGTTACATAAAGTAAGCCGCAGACGCCTAAAATTTAAAAATTGACACCTGGTAAATCATTCCTGCTGACTTGACTTTTATGAATAACCAAGGCTGAAGCATATAAACAACAATATAAATGGAAACTATTTAATGCTCCCTATAGTAATTAGATAATTGCAAGTTGCCATTATAGTCTCCTGTTTTTAAATTTAATTTACGTCATTTTACAATACTCAAAGTTATACTCCCTGTAAACCTTTCACCTGGTTTTATCTCCAGCACACCCCCCGGCCCGGCGGAGAATGTGTTAAGCTTATTATCCAATCCCTGGACCCGGTAGATCCCGTTCTTTTCGAGACCGGCGATAAAGACCCTGCTTCCGGGCGCTATGCCCTCAGGCAGCGCGATAGACTCAGGCACTGGGGCGCCAGGCTCGCGGTCGCGGGTAAAAAGCACGGCGATATCTTTCGCTGCAGCCCCCACAAGCTTTTCGTTCTCAAGCAGCTTAAAGTTATACTTTAAAGAAGCCCCGGCATCTCCCAATTCCATTAAATTTAGGAAAATATCTTTTTCCCTCGGTGCGCCGGGCTTGAGCTCGAGCCTCCAGGACCCAGGCTCGGCAGGCCCGTTGACCCATTTCCGGTCCACTATGGGCTGGTTCTCGCCATTGACCATGAATTCCCGGCCCGGTCCGCCCACTTTTTCCACCCTCACATCCGCAGGCAAAAGCGGGCTCAAGATTAGCCGCCCCAGCTTTTCGGTAACAGTCACCAGGCCGGACTCGCCAATCGCCGGCTCGTTGACCGTGTGCAGGAGCCAGCTTTTTTCGAAAGCGGGATCGAGTGCATCCACATTGTCGCACACTGCCACCAGGTCAGGTTTCACAAAGAGCAGCCGTCTGACACACCGGCTGATCTTGGGCCTGGCCCCAGGCTCTTTGGCCCGCGTGCTGTTGTACGCAGAGGTGGCGTCGCCGGCCACGTAGTCATACCCGGCAGTGCTCTCCCAGGCCACGATATCCCCTGCATCGGCATAGGCATTGTCCCTGTACTGGTTCCAGAACACGGAGAGCTCGTAGTTCGAGTTGCGGAAAAACTTGTCCAGGGAGCGCTGGCCGCCCGGGCTGGGGTAGGGGTCTCCGTGGGATGGATAGACCAGCTCCTCCGGATCGTGGACAAGCACCACATTGTGGGCGATAGCCCGGTAGGCGTATTTCATGTGGTGGGGGCTGTAGTTGTCGTAGTAGCCTGAGTCTAAGGCCAGGGAGCCCTTGTGGTAAATAGTGAACTGGTTCTGGTCCAGGTGGTTGTGCGAGCCGAAATAGTCCCCGCACTCGAAATGCACGAAAGTGTCATCCGGGCCCCAGCCGCTGCGCATGTAGACATGGCCCAGCCGTCCGGGATTAATGATCTGCGTGGGAGCAAGCTCCCGGTAGTCCACGGTCTGAAGGCTGTCATCGTAGAAAATGAGCGGCATCCAGAGGTCACCTGAGGAGATCGCGCGCTCGCCGAGCCTGCTTTCGAGCTCATCCAGCAGGAACTTGCCGTGCCTGTTCCCATAGGCCGAGACTATCAGCTCGAGCGCCTGGCGCAAGGTGCGGTCAGGCAGCATGCGGGTGGCGCCGTTGTCCCCGCTGCGCACGAAAGTGTAATCCGGCCGGATATTGGCCAGACAGAAATAGATCCAGCCTTCCATCCAGTTGCCCTGTTCGCGCTTGATCCTGGCGAAATAGTCAATGCCGGTTGCGCTGCGGTAAGCCGCGACCCAGATCGGGGTCTCCTGGAGCACGTGGTTCAGGCTGTAAGCCATGCCTTCATGCCAGCCTCCCTCTAGCAGTGCCATGCCCGGAAAAGCCCGGTTGTGGTACCAGTCCTCAGCGATCCGGATCAGGCGTGCGGCCTCTTTGTCCTGTGGTCCCTCGTACAGCGCGAGGCCTGTAAGACCCACAGCCAGACCGGCATTGGAGCAGTAATTATGAAAGATTTCCTCGCCCCAGATAATATCTCTGACCGATTTTGAGATCAGCTTCTCAGCCATAGCGAGCATTTTCTCCCGCACCGCCCTTTTCTTTTCCGGCGTGAAACCTGGATAATGGTAAAGCCAGTCGTAAGCCAGGCTCATCCGGTGCAGGTTCTCGCCATTGTAAAAGTTGCCCTCGCGCAGGGGCAGGGCAAGCATGCGGGCGACAACGCTGTCTGCAACCGAATCAGCGCCTTGCGACTCACCCCGCCCGGACCTGATCAGCCAGGACAGGGCCGCAGTGTGAAAACTCTCCAGATCAAGACGGCTGTACCAGGTGCTGTAAGGGAGTTTTTCCACCCGCGAGGCTACGGTTTCGGGCTCAATCCCTTGGGGATAAAGGCTGGTCTTGAAAAGCAGGCGCGGATGTTCAGGGGCCACAGGTGTCGGGGATTGGGCGCTGAAACAGGCTACGGAAAAAATCAGCAGGCAAAGCACGATTCCAATTTTCCTGGGGTCTTCAGTTTTCATTTTCCTCGCTCGCAGTTTTAGTGTTAAATGGTTTCGAGAGATTTCGGTAAAGAGAACAAGAAAAATTAAAATTAGTGGTTTTGTCTGAAAAACGAAACTTTAAATAAGATGACACTTAGCCTGAGGAATTACTTTTGTAAATTTTATCTTCACATGAGCTGTTTTTCAATAGAAGCTGAAATTCAGCCATGCTGTCTACTATCAGACCAAAGCCGTGGAGGATAAATTAAAAAATTTTTTAATCGAAAAGAATTCCCCGCAGCTTGCTGCGGGGTAAATGGCCCCTTAAACCAACCGTAGGGGCGACCGGCGGTCGCCCGGGGGGGGCGGTGGGTGAAAATAATCATTACCAACCTTATGATACCTCGCGGCTTGCCGCGGGGTAGTTCATTATTCAGGTTTTTGCTTGCCTGTGGAAACATTGAACGTTAGAATGGATTCTTTGCATGTTAGTTTTCCCTGGTCTAGGCCAACGAAGGCAGCGTTTTCAACAGGATGTTTTATCTCTTCTTTCATCTTTCTACCTGTCAGCCTGGATTATTCCTAAAATTTGATTTAGCATTAATGATTTGCCAGGTGTCAATTTTTACATTTAACGCGCCGGCGGCTGATTTTACATGACAACGATTAAAATACCCCAAGAGAAAAGCTTCTTCAACTACCGAAAAGAGGTTTCAGTGCAGCTACCTGGGATGATAAAGCCATCCCAGGTTAAAATAGAGGCTATAAGAAGCCCTGAAGCCTGAGGATCATGTTTTTGCAGCGTGTAAAAGACAATTAATTTCCATTATCGCCATGTTAGATGTACAACGCCCCGGCAGGCCTTTGCGCAGCATTACCGCGCCAGGCGAGCTTGGCGAAGCGGAGTAAAGGACTTAAATGCCGGGATTAACTTTTGTTTCTTTTGGTTACAAAAGAAATGGTTTTGCTTCTTTTGCCACCAAAAGAAGAAAAAAATACCTTTAATAAAGTTTAATGTTTCACCTGCAAAGAGCTATCTAAGATTGTTCAAGCATGAATATTTCTTGAGCTTTTTATGCCATTTTGGGAAAATAAGAATCGCCCTGCGGGACATCCAACATGCGCCTTATCAACAGGCTTTTTCCTTTATGGGTAATTTGCGGTGCTGTAACGGCCTACTATAGACCTGAGCTTTTTACCGGCTTCCTGTCCGATCAGGTGACCCTGTTTTTCGGGATCACCATGTTCGGGATCGGGGTGACCTTAGAGCTTGGTCGGGCCGCCAGCACTTTACGCCGGGTGGATAAAATCCTGTTCGGGACTTTCGCCCAGTTCTCGATCATGCCGCTTTCGGCCTATTTTCTCAGCCGCCTGGTTGACATCCGGCCCGAGCTGGCAGTCGGACTGGTTCTCACCGGCTGCGTCCCTGGCGCCATGAGCTCCAATGTCCTGGCTTATGTCGCCAAAGGGGATGTGGCTTATTCAATCGCCCTCACCACCCTTTCCACTTTCCTGTCCCCCTGGATCACTCCAGCGCTGACCCTGCTTCTTTTAGGCGACCGGGTGCATATCCCGTATTTCGGGATGATGATGACCATAATCTACACTGTCATTCTGCCGCTGGCCGCAGGCTTGATTTTCAGGAAATTGCTCGACCGGCGCCTGGCAGGCTTCCTCGAATTTTTCCCCACCCTGTCGATTGCCGCAATTGTGGTTATTTGCTCTGTGGTCGTGGCGCGCAATGTGGACCTGATTGGCCAGGTGACTCTCGGGCTTTTCGGGCTGGTGGCTGCTTTGAATCTGACCGGCATGGTTGGCGGATTTGTTTTCGGCATCCTTATCAGGCTCAATGCGGCAGCCAGAAAAACTCTGTCTATCGAGATCGGGATGCAGAACGCTGGTATGGGAGTGGTGCTCGCATTGACCCATTTCAAGGACCAGAGCGCAGTGGCTCTGCCCTCGGCTATTTTCACTATCTGGTGCATAATCACGGCCAGCTTTTTCACCCTGACCGCTTACCAGTCAAAAGAAGGTTAAAGCCTCTTGAATGTCCGGAGGACAAAATGACAAAAAGAAATGAAGAGGCAGTTGAGGCTTTGAATCCGGGATTTTTAGCTGTCAGCCCCGCCTTTGTTCTTTGGCTGGTTGTCTCGATCCTTATTTTGCCAATCCCGGGTTATGCGCACTACCGGCCGATGATCGAGATCGATAAGCCGGTACCTCCTCCGACAGTTGATCCCGGGCCTGAGGCGGCTTTGCTCAGGGTGCGCCTTGTCGATTCCGCCACCGGGGCGAGAATAAACGCCACGGCCTGCGTGAACGACGGTGCAGAGGAGCCTGAGAGCGACCCCTACCGCGAGTACAGCCTTCGGCTGAGCGGGAACCGCATGAAAGGCCCGATCCGCTTCAGAGCGCTCAAATACTACTTCTACACTGATGGTCTTTTCGAGGTCCGGGTGCCGCCCGGGCGGGTCACCATGGAGTTCGGGAAAGGGTACGAATACGCCCCGCGCAAGGTGAGCCTGGATGCGGCTCCTAGAGATACAGTAGAGCTCGAGGTCGCCCTGGAACGGTGGATCGACATGGCCGCGCGCGGCTGGTACTCAGGGGATACCCACATTCACATGAACAGAACTGGAGCCAATGACGATACCCTGCTGGTGATCACCTCGGCCAAGGATATCCGCTATGCCTATATCTTATCCATGAACACCAAAGGGTACGCCCAAGGCGCGCAGTACGAGTCATGGATTCAGGCCAGGGGGCTCGGGGATGCTAGCGCCACAAGGAGAGGACCGTATTTCCTGAGTTCCGGCCAGGAATACCGGGCAAGCACACTGGGGCATGTGACTATAATACTGACCGATAGCTATGTGCCCGGGGTTGGACCTGTCCGGGATGTGGACCAGGGACCCTCCCTGGGGGTGATCGCGGACCAGACTCACATGCTGAGAGGCTATATCGGCCTGGCGCACGGAGGATACGATAAACAGGAAGCCGACTGCCTGCTCTTGAGAGACAAAATGGATTTCCTGGAGCTCCTTCAGTTCGGAGGCTACCGCAGCCTGGGCCTGGATGGCTGGTACGATTTCCTCAATCTCGGCTTCCGCCTGCCGATTGTCGGTGCCTGCGATTTCCCCTATACCCGGGAATTGGGCAGCGAGATAACCTATGTCTGGAGCGAAAGCGCACCCACGCCGCGCTCGTTCGCAGGAGCACTCGCCGAGGGTAAAAGCTTTGCCACCAGCGGTCCGATGCTCTTTCTGACTGTGGCAGGAAAGAAGCCTGGAGAGATTATTACTTTGCCGGCAGGGGCCGACACTACGCTCGAGGTCAGTATCAAGGTGGAGAGCGGGATTTATCCTGTGCGTTATCTCGAGCTGGTAGTGAACGGCTGGGTAGTGGCCCGCGAGCTTGCCGGAGAGCCCAAAACTCTCTGGCAGCTCGAACACAGGCTGCGAGTCAGGGAAAGTGTCTGGGTGGCCGCGAGAGCTTTCTCAGAGGCCGGCACTGATGCCCATACCAACCCGGTCTATATCTATGCCGGAGGCAGGCTGCCGTTCAACCGGGACAGCGCGCGCAATATTCTGGCCCGCCTTGACGGGTCAATCGAGACCATCCCGAGCCGCGAGATTGTCAGCAGGCTCGAGAAAGTGAAAGCCGACCTGACAGCGCTGCTCGAGGGGAAAAAACATTTGATTCCCTTGCCTGTGATTCCCAGCGAGTGAGTGATGAGCATGAGAAATGTCATAATCCTGGTGGCGGTGCTGGGAGCGGTCTGGTCCGCTCCCTGCGAGGCTCACAACCGGGACATGTACAATGGCGACCGCGTCCTCGAGGTCCGTCTGGGAGATGGTTTTATCGATGCCCGTCTGATGCTGAGCCTGAAAGAGTTCCCCTCCCTGGCTGACCGGATGGGCATGGATGCGGACACCAACGGCTGGATCACTGAAGAGGAGGCACGCTGCTATGCTGAGAAAAAACAGGCAGAGGTGATCCAAAGCCTGAGATTGACAGTGGACAGCGTGAGGCTCGAGTTGAAAGCCCTGGGTCAAAAGCTCGATTTATACGGCAAAGCGAGGGTCGTGCCCGAGCACCAGGATTTGGTGCTTGATTTCAGCTCGAAAATCAAGCTGCCGGAGGACCCGGAAAAAATTTTCCTTCTGGAGATCTCGGACAGGCTCGACCGGCGGTATCCGGGTAAGCTCGTTTTCGCGCTGGTTGCCGACCGCAATTTCGCTGTCGATTCGACCAGCCTGGACAGTTATCCTAAAATTGTCCGAAGAGAGCAGCTCCAAAACACGTGGTTTGCCTGCCGCAGGCGCACTGAATCCCAGATAGGGCAAGCCATAAGGGATGGGGACGGGCTATGGAGGATTGTCAGGTTCGCCCAGGCAGTAAACATTCAGCAGCCGGTTGCGGCAGCCCTGGGGAGCCAGCCCACAGGAACAGGTTCCGAGGTGGAGGGTGTTTCTGTCAGCCTGGGAAATCAGGATACTGAAACCGGTTTCAAGAGACGTCTCCAGGAATATCTCCAAAGTGGGGAAGAAAATATATTCCGGCTCTGGCTCCTTCTTGTTGCGGCTTTCCTGTATGGCTCGATCCACGCCCTGGCTCCGGGACACGCCAAGACAGTCACCGCGGCCTACCTTGTAGGGAGCCGCCATAGCTGGCCGCACGCGCTGCTTCTGGCCTTTACTGTCACCTTAACCCACACCGGCAGCATCCTTCTGCTCGCTGTAATTACCAGACTGGCCTATGGCGACACGCTAAGCCTGGGAACCCAGGCCGCCCTGAGCGGTCTCTCAGGCTTGATAGTGATGCTCCTTGGGATCCAGAGGCTGAGAGCAGGGGCTCCCCACACATATCATCATCACAGGGGAGAGGAACACGGTCACGATCTCCCTCATGACAATGAAATTCCAGGGTATGTAGCTGAAGAAGCGACCAGGAGTGAAAAAGCCGGGGAATCCCGGGCCCAGATTCTCTGGCTCGGATTTGCCGGTGGCATGATGCCCTGTCCCGGAGCGCTCTGGATCTATTTCCTGGCCCTTGGGTTCGGACGGCCCGGGCTGGCGGTGGCGCTCATTCTCGCTTTGAGTCTGGGGCTTGCCCTGGTGCTTGTGGCAGTAGGCCTGGTCACCATTTATGTGAGAACCTTGATCGGCAGGGAAGCCGCCGCAGCAGGCGCGGAGATCGAACCCAGGCTCAAGGTACTCTCTTTCTTAAAGCCTGCAGCCAATAAGGTACTCCGGGTTCTCCCGGCCCTGGCAGGCACACTGCTGGTTATCCTCGGATCGTTCCTCTTGTGGAAGAGCCTGGGTGATCTGGGATTAATATGAGCATCCATCCCATAAAAAAAGCGCTCTTTCGAGCGCCCTTTCTTTTTTCAGAATGACAGAATTTTAAGTTTAATCCCAGCCGAAAACAGAATAATAAGGCACCTTGATTACTCCCTCATAGCGCAGGTTAAAAATCACCGAGTAGGTGGCGGCCCGGGCGTGGATCCACTCGCGGCGGAAATCCTCGAGACCGACCTGGCCGTAAAACCCGCCGAAAGCCTTTATATCTTTGCCTGGGTCTGTTTCCTGCAAGGTGAGTGCGAAATCCGAACAGCGGCGGATAAAAGTAGAGATCCGCGGCGTATCGAGCTTGATGCCCTTTTCCTTAGCCAGCTCGAGCATATCAAGCGCAGTGAGCATGCTGATATAACAACCCCCTGTATTGCCCGGTACCAGCGCGCCGTCCTCCCGCTGCATGGCCATTAGCTGCTCCAGGCGGCTCAGCGCTGCATCCCAGTACTTTTTTTTGCCCAGCTCACGGTAAGCCCCCAGCAGGGCGATTGTGCCGAAATCGTCATTGTTCCCTGTTATCTTCCATGTGCCGTCCGGAAGCACGAAATATTCAAGGAGCCTGTCCGCCAGGGGCTTGACTCCCTGGTCGAGATATTTCCTCTTGCCTGTCAGCTTGTAGAGATGGTAGAGGAAAAGCGCGCCCCCTCCCTGGAAATAACCCATTTTTTTATTGGAATCATCAAGCTGCGTGGTGTTAAAAGGGAAGCTCCAGTAAGGCCACCCGGTCTCGGGATTGACAGCGTACTTGAGAAACCAGTCAGCGTATAGCTCGGCCCGCTCGAGATACTCCTTGTCCCCGGTGAATCGGTAAAGGGCCATGAAGCCGCCTGTAGTGGTCATCCCATCACGCGGGAAAATATAGTCGTCAAGCTGGCTCATTTCCCTTACAGCCCCGTAGTTCCGCGGGACCCGGGAGTCGAGTATCTGCAGGCTCTTAAGATAGACTGCCGCGCGCTCCAGGGCTTCCTTGTATCTGGGGAAGCCGGTCCTTTCATAAAGTGTCAGAAGGTCCATTATGCCGGTGGCCGTGGTCCAGCACACGCTGCCCCGCCAGAAGCCATCCTCGGGTTTGTACTCATAGATCCACCTGCCGTAGTCGCCATTGAAATATTCGCTCTCCCAGAGGGTTTTCCTGTTCTGGTTGTTGACCAGCCAGTCCCCAGCCAGCATGGCAGAATAAAGCAGCCGCGCCTTGAATCGCTCGAGAGCGATCGAGCTTGAATCAATGGAATTTTCGCTGCCCGAGAGCTTCCCTGAGACACAAATGGAAATCAGCAGAGCACTGATTATAAGACTTTGCATAAGACAGCTCCTCTAAAAAGTGTGGGGATCAAGGGTATATTCAGGTTTCCGGCCGGAATCTTTGAACCTGAAACAAGGTCTGTCTGCCATGAAGTAAATGTTGACACGACCAGTCTTGAAGCTAATCTTTATCCCGGGATATAAAAATATATAACAAAAAACCTCTCTTTCT
>Ga0307379_10002244_pt1 | contig 28910 bp, 46 predicted proteins | sample UN2MG_FD_202237 | JGI IMG/M metagenome (GOLD analysis project Ga0307379, IMG submission 202237) | Soil microbial communities from Risofladan, Vaasa, Finland - UN-2 | ecosystem: Environmental > Terrestrial > Soil > Coastal area > Acid sulfate soil | place: Finland: Risofladan, Vaasa | collected...
CAGTGACACCTTGTTCACGGTTGTTCGTAGGAAAATGTATGTTTGCCCCGATTGTTTGGTTGGTATGCCAAGTGGGCATGAATTGAATTGCATTGTAGCAGCAAAGGGAAAAGGTAAACCAGAGAAGAGGACATACTAATGCCAAAGTACACTTTTTATTCTGACGCGGGGCATGGGTGGCTTAAAGTACCAATGGTAGAAGTAATTTCTTTGGGTATCGCTGGCCGCTTATCAACATACAGCTACCAACACAACGGTAATGTATTTCTTGAAGAAGACTGTGACATGGGTATTTTTGTCCTTGCAAAAACCAATATAGAAAATGTCAGCCACTGGTGTAAGGATAACATAAAAGATGTGTACCAAGAACACACACCTATCAGAGGGTATCCCCACTATCAACCAAGGGATCACTAACCATGCCAACTACTAATCAAGAAGCTCAAGACTATTTCCATGCTCTGGACTACCCGTACCGTATGAAGTACGGGCGTGCATGGTGGTCACATCTTGACATGGATGAGCGTGCAGAGTGGCAACACCGGTTAGATATCTGGCTATCATTTGACTAAATAAAGCTTGCATCTTATTTACATATCCATTATAATGATTTCATATTCACCAACACACTGAGACTCAATCATGACTACTATTCGTAATCCGTACATCATGACAATCACAGAAGAATACCCACGAGATAATAACATTATCAAACTGGAATTTGTTTCAATGTCTAAACTGTTGGAGCACCATGATAGGATGACACAAGCATATCCCGACGCTACCATAGTTGTCGAGCAACTTACCATCACATCTAAAGTTATCAAGGTTGTAAACGGTGAAGTAGCCGAAGATGAAGAAAAGTTTATTGATGACAGTGATTATGATCATGTAGAGTATATGGATGGGTTGCCCCAGCGTTGTAAATCATGTGGTAAACCCGACGTTGCTCCCCCGTCCCACTATGAATTCAAGATTAAAACACCCTGTTGTGATAGGGTGATGCAGAAATCTGATGGTAATAGAAGGTTTGGCGTTTGTGGCTGTGGCCGTCAATGGCGTTTACGGTGGGATGATGATGCTATCCGGTTCACTAAAGTTCTTACCTATCAAGAAAAATTCGACAATCTATTCAATAAAGTTTGTGGGGATGATGAGGAAAAGAGAGTGGCTATGCTTGATATTCTTGAACAGTATGATCACAATTATCGAAGCGGTAACCATAATAACTTTACTGAAAAGCAAGGTGAAGCATTAGCAGGTGATGACTGGGGTGATCTGAATTTATTCCATGGTTACCGAGACAGATAAAGCTTGCATCTTATTTACATATCCATTATAATGATTTCATATTCACCAATGAGCACAAAACATGAAAAACAAATGTACAATCTGTAAAAAACCCATAACACTGGTGCCAAGTGCAAAAGAGCGGGCAGATAAATATGGTGGTACACCTGCGTCTTATACTGCCATATTTACATCACACTCACATTGCTTCCTTCAAAAGCGGGAAGCAGACACCATTGAGCTAATGAGAAGGATACAAGCATAATAGGAACAGGTGGTGGCCTAAGTGAAGGGCAGAAGTTCCCTAGCCGATAGCAGAGATTTAAAGACTCAGCGTGGCCACCATTTTTTATTGACATTGTAAATTAGATGCCTTATAATGGTTACACCATCAACGAAAAGAGAATAGCATTATGAGAACAATCCTAATTGATCCATCAACACAAACCGTTAAAGAACTTGAGTTTGAAGGAAACTACAAAAAGATTCAAGAGACAATCGACTGTGGTTGCTTTGATGTTGTCCACATTGACGGGCCGAATCAAGAAGCTATCTTCATTGATGATGAAGGGCTCCTGAAAGGTTCTGGGTTTGTCTTTGCCTTCATGGGTAAACCACTGGTAGGTAAGGGTTTGATCATGGGGTGTGATGATGAAGGTGAGTCAATCGGCACTACCCTGTCAGTTTCGAGCATTTACAATAACATTGAATGGATAGGGGAGTGTACCTTTAACCTGTAACATTCACAAGGGGGCCGCTGAACGTAAAGCCTTACTGACTCCGGCTTAGTGCTCACCGTAGTGTAGCCCTTAGCTGATCTCTTAGCTGATCTCTTAGTGCATCCTTACGTGGTCTCTTAGTTGAACCATTAGCTAATGCCTTAGTGCAATCCTTAGCTGATCCTCTTACTGCCCTCGTAGTGGATGCCTTACCTACCCCCTTAGTCAATGCCTTAACTCCCCTCTTAACTAACCTCTTACTGCCCTCGTAGTGGATGCCTTACCTAATGTCTTAGTTAGTCTCTTAGTGGTTGCTTAGTTGATTACTTAGTTGATTGCTTAGTGCATCTCTTAATGAGCTGGCGGCTGTATATAAGAACCCCCATAGTAACGCTTGCGTTAACATTAATCGCTATATACATGTATGACTATAGGTATAACGTTTGGTACATTCGATCTGTTTCACGCGGGTCACGTCCTCATGCTACAGGAAGCGACTACTGTATGTGATTACCTCATCGTATGTATACAGGTAGACCCCTCTATAGATAGACCTGATAAGAACTCCCCTGTACAGAACCTCGTAGAGAGGCAGATACAGGTGGAGGCATGTAAGTACGTGGATAAGATCATTGTATACCAGACAGAGGATGAAGTCATTCAGATACTCAAGGCCATAGACTGGGATGTACGTATCCTAGGTGGAGAGTACAAGGACAAACCATTCACGGCCCGTGACCTGACAGTAGACAGGTGCTATTTCAACAGGCGGCAGCATACCTTTTCATCCTCCGAGCTACGCCAAAGGACTAGTGCCAGTTAGTATACCATAAGACTTGACAACCTACCTACATGCTGTAGAATAGACCCCATCAGCAGCAAAATGTGATGGCGTAAGTAGCTCAATGTAGAGTCCCTGTCTGTGAAACAGGTTGATGCGGGTTCAAGTCCCGTCTTTCGCCCCAAACACTATACCCCGAAACTAATGTAAATAAGAGCTTGACAGAATCCAGATATCGGTTATAATCTTAAACACACCAACAGGGCATATGCCCACAACCAAGAGGCTCCAATATGAACTATCTCCTTACCCTTAACGGCACACAAGTTTGGGCTACTGATTCAGAAGCCAGAGCGATAGCCACCTTAGAAGAAACAAGGCATGGCGGCTGTGCAAGTGTACAGGGCTATGTACCTTCTTCCAACTGGACTGTGAAACCAGTACAGAATATCCAGTTCCTTTCCAGAGTATCAACTGCAAAGCTCTATGCAAGACGCCTGAAAGCTCTTGAGAGCATTTCTTACGGTTCCATTGCCGACAGTATAGTGAAAGATGAAAAGCTCGCTGCAATGACTCACGTTGATCTGGTAGCATTGTTTGAAGCCAGAAAGCAAATGGAAATGGATAGCATTACCAAGACTCAAGACGGTGATCGAAGTGACGCGAACCGTCAAGGGCATGACCGCTGTTATGTACAGATTTGCACTGGCGTGAAAGTCAATCTGATAACTGAAAAGGGCAATGACGGTTTGAAGCATCCTGTATTGATTGACGGATATCCTTCGGTTGCCAGTATCATGGTATCGGCTTTGTTCCTTAACGTCACCACCGTTAAGGAAGGCACTCGTAAAGTGGTCAACTCTGGCGCACCTGTAAGGATGGGCAATATCATCAAATCAGTATTAAGCCAGACTGGTTTGAACCTCAAGATGTTAAGCCTCAAGCCTGATAACTTCGACAAGCTCACGATTGATAAGAACGTGATACTGGCCGATGAACTATGGGATTATCTGGAAGCCTAAAGGAAAGGCAAACGAAAAAGGAGGCGAAAGCCTCTTTTTTTGTACCTGAATAAAGCACTGTATGGATATACAGTGTAACCCTGTAATACTCCTCCGTGCCCCCAACCACCATACCTAGTATAATTCTTATTTACAGGTTTGTCAAGTCTTATTTACATTCATTTCAAGGTGTAAATAAGAGCTTGACAGAATCCAGATATCGGTTATAATCTTAACCATACCAACCAACGGGAAATCCGAATATGATCAAGCTCCTCTCTTTTGTTTCACCAGTCCACGTTCATGATTGTGAATCTTGCAAGTATCACGGTTCATTCAAGATTGGCCGTGGCAAGACTGCAATGCTTGTAGACGTTTACACCTGCAATGATAGTGAGCAAACCATCATAGCACGATTTGGTGTTGCCGGTGAATACTCCTCAATGACGGCTGATCAGGCAAGCGGCCTTGATAGCGAATTGTGGACGGCTGTAATGGAAGTTATAGCTATGAAGGGCAAGCCCACAGTCTGGACTAAAGAACTGGTCAGGGAGCGTTTAGAGCGTAATGACAAGTGGGTTCAAGCCGCTGTAGTTTCTATATTCAACGGTCAAACCGAATCGGAAAAAGCGGTCGGTGCAACCCATGAGGATAACGGTATTGGCTTCAATGGTGTTGATGCTGAATTCCTCTCAAGCCTTGCAACGCAAATCATCAAGCGCGGTTTTTTAACAGTAGGTCAATTACCATATGCCCGTAAAAAGATACTCAAGTATAGCAAGCAATTGGCTGATATAGCCAATCAAGCGGCATAGGAAACCGCGAAAAAGAAAGGAGGCGAAAGCCTCTTTTTTGTATATAAGACTTGACTTTTGTGTAAATTAGACTGTATAATAGGATGGCGGTTGGGGGGATGGAGGTAGATCCAACGGTGGCTCCGCCAGTAAAAAGAATGTAAATAAGAGCTTGACAGAATCCAGATATCGGTTATAATCTTAAACACACCAACCAAGAGAAAACGAAAATGACCAAGAAAGCCCGAATCGACATCAATAAAGAGATCACTGACTTCACTATAGACGGCATAGTAAACGGCTTTAGTGATGATGGTACTGAATGGGAAAGCCCTTGGGAATTGAGCGGCATATACCCTAGAAACGCGGTTACTGGTAAGGACTACCACGGCTTGAATGCTCTGATCATTATGATCATTCACGGCGGCGGCGAGTTTGCCGGTTACGGTCAATGGGGCAAAATCAAGGCTCAAGTAAAGAAAGGCGAAAAGGCTACTCGAATTCGCACGCCGCTATTCAAGAAAAACGATACTGACGGCAAACGTGACAAGCTCTATGGATTCGGTTCTGGTAGCATCTTTTCCTCTCATCAGGTAGACGGCTATGATGCACCCTTGCCAGTTACCCATGACATCCCCACTATCCCTGCACTGGAAGAGATGGTAGCACGGTTAGGCATTGAGATACACTGGGGGGGTGATAAGGCTTGCTTCGTACCATCACAAGGCTATGTTAATATGCCCCTGATAGAGCAGTTTAAGAGCGTCCTACAGTATGCCGGTACAGCTATCCATGAATATGCACACTGGACTGGTCATAGGTCAAGGCTTGACCGTATACTTGACACTGCACGCTATGGTGATGAGGCATACGCTATGGAAGAGATGGTAGCAGAGCTTACATCAGCCTTTGTATGTGCAGAGCTAGGCATACACAATGGCTTTAGAACTGATCATGTGAAGTATGTGAAGTCATGGATCAAGGTACTAAAGAATGATACCACTGCCATTGTCGAAGCATCCAAGCAAGCAGCACGCGCCGCTGATGTCCTGATGGGTAGGCGAGATGTCAAGGGCAACCCCATCACCGTCACCACCACCGAGGCAGAGGCAGTAGCTGCCTAGCACACTATGGCAGGGGTGTCAAGCCCCTGCCTGTACCATGGGAGGGCCTAGCACATGTGGATCTCAAATCCGTGTTTGCATATTAAAAAAAAGTATAAAAAAAAACTTGACAAGCCCCCTCCCCCGGGGGCACGAGCGATTAATGTGTGATTACAACCATAATTTTTATACCCATTTTATACCTATTCACCCCCATTCCACCCCTATTATACGCTTTTCGACCCATTATACCCCTTTTTATACCCAAAAAGACGTTTGGGTTCTGCCACAACCCTGATTCTCATTGTATATGTGGTGTCATTCGTTTGAAAAAAATTGTGGGGGATTTTTGACTGTCTGAGACGGTAAACTAGGGTTATTCCCTTTAAACTAGAGTTATTCCTATTAAACTAGAGTTATGTATATTACATCGAAGATTTACTTAGTTAAATACCCATAAACATATAGAAAATAATTATGAAAAGACGTACAACGGAAGAATGGATTGTAAATGCTAAGAAGGCTCATGCTGGGAAGGTTCCAGATGATTGGTATGATTATAGTCGAGTTGATTATATTAGGAATAATGTACACATAGAAATTGGTTGTAAAAAACATGGATATTTTTGGCAAGTGCCTTCTAATCATTTAAGAGGGACTGGTTGTCCTAAATGTGGTGCAGAGCAAGGTAGTATGTCCAATTCCACTCTTGATAAATTTATAAAGAAAGCAACTAAGGTATACGGTGATTGTTATGATTACAGTGAAGTTGATTATGTAGGTTATCTTACTCCGGTAAAGATAGGCTGTAAGAAACATGGATATTTTTGGCAACGGCCCTTTAATCATTTACAAGGGAATCAAGGTTGCAGTCTATGTGAAACTAAAACCCGTAAATTGTCTGCACATACCAAGAGCACGGCACAATTCATAATAGACGCGGAGAGTACTCATACAATTGAGATAAACGGTATTATTGAAGCTAGGTATGTTTACGACCGTGCTGATTATATTAGGAATAATGTACACATAGAAATTGGTTGTAAAAAACATGGATATTTTTGGCAACGGCCTTCTGGTCATTTAGCGGGGCATGGTTGTGCTAAATGTGCATATGAGATATGTTCCGCACAGTTTTTAGATGTTCCTACCAATTTATATTACATTAAGCTTACTGATTTAGATGGAACTGAGTATTGGAAGGTTGGAACAACCATAAAGACCATGGCCGAACGATTTCCCCTAAAAGGGCAGATGGAACATATTGATGTATTACTTGTAAAGCAATATGACACTGGGCGTGATGCTTACTTAATTGAGCAGTACATATTAAATAGATTTCAAGCATACCGGGCTTATAATAAGGAAGTATCCGTTATAAAGGGTGGTGGTTGGACTGAGTTATTCACTGAAGATGTGTTGTCTCCGTTATTGGCTCGGTTATAGTATCATATCACCCATTCACACCGAATAAGGGCCTCATCGTGTTTAGTTCTTAATCTACAGGGTTGGAATGGTGTTTTGATGTGTATCTTAACGGTTTCCCCTTCTTTAGTCTCTACGTCCAGTGGGGATGCAGAACAACCATAGTTACTTAGTGTAAGTAGTATTATCATAGTAATGTATTTTACAGTAGTCATAATAATATTTATAGGTGTGAAATTGAAGACTGGGGTGGAAGTGTAGGAGATATAATGGAAGTTCGGTTATTGGTAGGTATGGTTGTATAAATACTGATATGAAACTAAATGAACTAATATATCATCATCTTCTTGAGACTACACAGGATGAAGAAGCGTTACAGCGGTTGGCTGATGAGGTTGTACCTGCCATAATGAAAGCGTTTATGAAATGGGAGCCTAATGCTACGGGTTTTGATAAAGATCAATATGTAAAGAATGGTTCGCGTCCTATGGGGAAGATAGAGAAATATGTTAAGGACGATTCTTTATTAGATAAGTTACCTGTGGGGTTTCGTTCATTGCGTGTAGCATTAACTAATGAGCCGTTGGCCTCTTCGCCTTATTCTCATGCATGGTATAATAGAAGTGATCGTACCGCCACCTTTTACATATATCCTGATTTACGGGAGGCGATGGAGAAGGCGTATAAAGATGAGGGTGAATTGCCATTAAGGTTTTTGCGTGATTTAGATAATTCTTTTATACATGAGTTTAGGCATGGCTTGGATCATAAGACAGATAAGCGGTTTAAGCAGAAGAAGCATACTGACTGGTGGACTTCCTCTTATGTAGAGCCATGGAAAAACAAGTATACTAAGCACACTGGTGAGAATCCTAATGATGATTTTGGATCGTCGGAATACATGGGGAGTGCTCATGAGATCAATGCTCGGGTATCTACAGCCATGAGGGATGTTGGTACATCAATACACCAGCTTGATATGCATCCTCGTAATAATGAGGAGTTGAAGAAGATTGTGTATAGGGCTATAGATAGAAACCATTTAGTTGCTGCATTCAAATCAGAGAGAGATGGACCTAGAAGGGATAGTGATTATACTACGGATGATGAGTATGGTGGAGATGATTATAAGTATCCCATTGACAACCCTGCTTTTCGTCAGGTATTCAATCGGTTGTTGCAATTTGGACAGCATGTAATAGAGAGGGATAGTAATCCGCCGATAGAGAGAAGGGAAAAATATAGATTAGTTAAGGATATATTATCTAAGGCGTCTGATCTTACTTCCAAGGATTTATCTGTGTTAACTAGTAATGAATTGAAAGAGTTGGGGAATATGAAGAATTATGCATGGACTAAGAATGCTGAAGAGCGGGAAGCTAATGGCTATGCTAGTGAGGCAGAGGCACTTAATTCTGCCATATACAGTCAATACGAATATTTCATAGACTATCATCACCGAGGTACAAGATGAAGTTAATAGAATTAAATGCACCACGATTGCCGATGGACCAAGAGTCTAGGTTAAAGCGTGCGGGGGAGATGGGATTTACCACTAAGGCATTTCATGGTACTAACAAGGATTTCCGTGAATTTAGACATGGTGATATTGGTTATCATTTTGGTACGAATGAACAGGCATGGGAACGTTTAAGGTCTAAGGGGATGTCTAAACTAAGTGGGCCTGTGGGAGGCGAGCATATTATGCCTGTGTTGTTAAAGATAACGAAGCCACTTGAGATGGAAGATGTAGGGGATTGGGAAGTTCCTGCTAATGTTATTGATGGGTTGTTTGATTCTACTGAGTTTATGGGAACCGTTGATAATGATGATGTTACTGTTTTAAAAGAAATTAGGGAGAGTATTGGTTGGCCTGATGATGAAGCTGCCATACATGAGATACGGCTTATGATAAAGAAGTACGGGTATGATAGTATTCGTTATGAAAATACCTCAGAGGGTGCGGGTACTAGTTATATTGTATTTGATTCATCACAGGTTCGTTCTATATTTGCTGAATTTGATCCAGCTAAAAAGTCATCGGGTGGTTTAAATGAAGTTGATTGAATTAAATGCACCCCGTTTGCCCATGGATAAACAGTCTAGGTTTGAGCGGGCTGTTAAGATGGGGTTTACTATAAAGGCGTTTCATGGTACTATAACGGACTTTAAGGAGTTTAAACGTAGTGGTACTGATCTAGGTATACATTTTGGTACGAATGATCAGGCATGGGCTATGATATTACAAAAAGCCCCACATAATGCCTTTAAGGATGATGGGGAAGAAGGGCAGCAGCGAAATGCTATTATCATGCCTGTATTGTTAAAGATAAAGAAGCCACTTGAGATGGAAGATGTGGGTGCATGGTATAATGTTGCGTCGGTTCTTGATGAGTTAAGGTATTCTCATGAGCTAAAGTCTGCTATGAGTAATAAACATCAAGCTGAAATTAGACAATTATATGAAAGAAGTATAGGCATTTCTCCCATGTCACATGCTGATGGGATGGACAGGGTAAGGTCTATTATACAGGCATCTGGTTTTGATGGTATAGTATACAACAATAGATTTGAAGGAAACAGGGATAGGGATAAACGAAGTTACATTGTATTTGACCCCTCGCAAGTTAGGTCATTGTACGCTAAGTTTGATCCTAAGCAGGCAGCATCTGGTAACGTATCAGAGGTGATTGATGACCTTTAAAATAATAAGTGTGGTGATAGTTTGCTTATTTCTCTCAAGTTGGAGATGTGCAGACTCATCTGCACCCCCGGAGAAATATAGAAGTAGTCTATCGTGTACACCGGTAATGTCGGGGGCACTTGGTATAAGGAATCTTAGTGGGTGTGTCTTTAGGTGTTCTCAACTTAAGATGTTTTCATGGGTAGACCCCTTTAAAGCCCCTATATTCATGGGCAATCGAATATCGGTGGAGAATATAGTACGTGGGTGTGTGGATGAGTCGAAGTATGATGTAGATCAAATATTAGTAGGTAACTGGTAACGTATCAGAGGATAAGTGAGAATGAGTTACATAATATATAATGCAAGGGATGACAACTTCATTAATGGAGATAGTAAAGGTTTTAGGCCAGAGCTTAGATGTGGTGCTTTTTCTGAGGAAACAATAAAAATGCATTCGGGTGATATGGATAATATTCTGAGATGTTCCGTCCCAGACATCGGTGTGGTTTCTTCTTATCATTTTAAGCTTTATGAATATTTATATAGTATTGGTATAGAGTTTATTAAAATTATCCCCGAGGATTTTGATAATAGGTTGGATTTTTCTAGTGCATTTTCATTAATGGATTGGGATGGTTGGGAAAGTCGGGATGAAGTGAAATGAAATTAAAGCAGATATTAGAAAGTAATGATTCAGACCACCAAGACGCGCTGGATCAAACTGGTTTTTGGGGTGCTCAAGCTGCCGGGGCTATTATATTAGCTGCCAGTAGTGGTAAGTTACTCATATCACATAGGTCTTCCGAGGTTGAGCAGCCCCACACGTGGGGTGTTTGGGGTGGGGCGATAGATGAGGGTGAGTCTCCTGTAGGGGGAGCCACACGTGAAGTTACGGAGGAGCTGGGGCATATTACAACCATAGCGAAGATACCGTTATATGTTTTCAAGGACAGTAATTCAGACTTTCGATATTACAATTTTTTGTTTGTAGTTGAAAAGGAATTTGAGCCATCGCCTATGCCCGGGTCTGGGTGGGAAACACAGGGTCATGAGTGGGTTACTTATGGTGAATGGCCTACGCCTATGCATTTTGGGTTAGAGGCGTTGATAAAGAACAGTGGTAGTAAGATTCAAAGTGTTATTGCTAGGTATAGGTAAGTATATGAAATTAAAGGATTTATATCAATGGCCAATGGCGGGTGGAACAGTAGATGGGAGGGTTGTACTGGATGGTGTTCCTAATACAAGTTCTATTAGTGCCTCACTTGATGATTATACAGTAGTGCCCGGGTTACGTGAAGTTCCAATGAGTGAATTTGAGGTAACTGGGAAGTCTTATTCAGTATCCGAGAGTAGGCGTATTGAACAATTGGCGAAGGATATAGAAGAGAGTGGTGAAATATCCCCACTCATTGTAGTAGTTGATGCAGAGGGGCCGTATATTTTAGAAGGTGGTCACCGCATAGAGGCATTATTTATATTGGGAGCTAAGTCATTCCCAGCAATGGTAGTAATGGATGAAACTGATGAAACTGAATGAGCTATCAACATACCAGTCACGATTAAAGCAGGCAGCAGCTAAGGGGTTTGATGAATCTGAAATATGGTATCATGGTAGTCCCGAGAAGTTTAATAGTTTTGGTAAGCAACGTACCAGCTATGGTTTTTTTGTTACACACGACCCTGACACAGCCAAGGGTTATTCTAATGATCATAGTACAACGGCAAACGACGGGTATATTTACCGTGTTATTTTAAAAGTGGATAAGGTGTTAGATATTACAGAGGGTATTCCGGTAGAAATAGCACAGGAGATGTTTCAGTCTGAGCCTGAGTATGATAAAGAGGAGGCGTACAAGTTTATTGCTGCCATGTATGAGGCTAATGTCTCGGAGGTTGTTCAATGGATTAATAGTCTTTCAGATGATCCTAATGATGAGGTTGAAGATGTGTTGAATTGGGAAAATTTAGATGATGCCGAAATTTACGATTGGGTTAAGAATACTCATAATGGTAAATTACTATCACAGTTTGAAAATGACGTGGAAAAGAAATGGCAAGATTACGAGTGGTTGCAGAACGCATATGAGAATGAATCTAATTCATTTTATTTAGACTATCAGAATGATGTATTACACGCTGCGGAAGCACTGGGTTATGATGCGGTTGACATGATGGACCCATCTAGTAGTGGGGAGCCCTTCAGCCGGGTGGTATTTGATGGTAACAACATATTCATCATATCACGCAGATCAGCCGAAGCAGACATTGATGATGAAATAAACAGTAGGTATGGATAATGAAACTATGTGACATAAGTGAGAGTACAGAACCTGAAATAGAAGCCTATGCTAGAAAACATGGACTGGGTGAAGTATCGTGGGAAGGAAGCGGGGATATGGGTCATGCTTATGTCACAGAAACAGACACCATCCTTAAAACAACCAGAGATGACACAGAATTAAAATTTGCCTCTATGATAGCAGGTAAAAAACTAGACAATGTAGTAGAGATTTATGATGTGGAAGGTAATGTAATACACATGGAGTATTTAGATACCACTGGTATAGAGGATTTATATGCTGAGGCAATGAACTACTCGGAATACGGAGATATTACAGAAGTAGACCCAGATGATCATGATGATATGTCACCAGAGGTTGAGCGGTTTATAGAAGATATAAGCTTCGGTGCATACCAATTACAGAAGCATGGTATAAATAATTTAGATGTGAAGGATAACAACATAGGAAGAAAATCCAATGGTGACTACGCTATCTTTGATATGTCAGACGCCAAGGGAAATGGGAGAGGGTGGTAAATGAAACTAAACCAAATATTATTAGAATCTGTTACCTCTGATATCAAAAAGCTAACCCAAAAGTACGGTAATGCAATTGAACTAGCGGTTCGGGGCACACACGATACTGGGCGTTCCCCTGAAAATATTATTAAACAAATATATGACACAGTTGGTGCTGATAATTTAGAACTTGTTGTGCGTTGGTATGCGGATAGTACAAGTGATACGTATTCTAGGTACTGGACGGGGGATCTAAAATATACCAAAAGGTTAATAGACGAACACGGTTATTTATATAAGAAATATCCTGATAGAATAGTACCCATAGAGAGATTTAGTACATACAATGACTTTGTAGACAAAATGGAAGAATATAGGGATACAGACTTACGTACTAAGGAAGAGAAATATAAAGATATTCAAAAATTTAAAAAAATTCCAATGGATAAAAAATCCAGATATACCAGAGCGGAAGCAATGGGATTTGACACGTCTACTATATGGTACCGGGGGACACGTAGAAATGTGATAGGTAATAATGGTAGGATGGCTGGTAATCCAGATTATGCTATGTTTTTCACCACCAACCCAAATGTGGCCAATAGTTTCTCGGGAATTGAAGATGGTGCTATTATATATCCAGTCTTTATTAATTATGGTAGACTCATAGAGTTCCCATCCAAAGATGGTCGATGGTCGCCATATAACTTTGATATAAAGGGAACGGAGTTATACAGTGATTCGTCTCTCATAGTACGACAAATATATGACAAGGGTCACTATGGTCCTGATGATCCCGAAGGAAATATAAATTACATTGGAGACCAACTTGCTCTAGGTCCAGAATCTTCACATCGAGTTCGTTCTATACATGCCGCATTCGACCCTGATAAAGTGAATTCTACTAATATGATGGAGGGAGTAGCCCCCGACAATTGGAAGATAGTATAAATAAAGACATATACAACCATGGAACACGATCATGAAATTGAAGGACATTAGAAGTATTATACTTGAAAGAGATATCAACTGGCCTGACGCGGATGTAACGCCAGATTTTTTTGATGAGTATATACCGGATGAGGTTGAAGACCCAGAGTCTTTAAAGCATGAGTTAACATCAGAATGGAATAAAACTCACACTGGACTGAAGGATGCATTAATAGCAAAGGGATGGATATCGGACACTGAGTGGTATAATACTAAATCAGGGAAGTACTACGACGATCTAGCCGAACGAGTTGCACAGAAAAAATTTGGTCAACGTTTAGGTATTGAAGAGCTTATGATAGAGAAGGTTCATCTTGATAAGTTTTTTGCTACTCTTGTAAAATACGCCAGTTATAGTGAGGACACATTTTCCAAGTATGTTGTGTTTGGACCAGATAAGGAAGATATAGAAGCCGTTGTTCAGGATTGGATAGAAGGGCAAGGTCTGGATCAATGGGGAAGATGACCATGAAGATATGTCACCACAGGTTAAGCAGTTTATAGAAGATATAACCTTTGGTGCATACCAATTACAGACGCATGGTATAAATAATAACATACACACACATGGGATATAATAATGAAACTTAAAGACTTATTAACAGAATGGGACTATACCTCCAAATTGCCCGATGGTCAATGGGATCTTGATTTTTTTACATCATTGATGTCATCCGATGGTTGGGGTATAGATAAAGATGAGGCTAAAGCCTTTCAGGAGGAATGGAATAGTGATCATACTGAAGTTGCGGAAGTATTAAAGTCCGGTGGTATGGAATTTCTAGGCCAAGAATATAATGCCATAGATGCCATGTGTGAGAAGATACATGGTGGCCTTAGCCTTGAAGAAGTAGGTATAAGTAAGGAAGATGGTGATGCTTTTTTTAACATGGTTAAGAATGATCCTGAAAGTGCCATTAAAAAGTATACGGTTAAGGGGCCTAGTGAAGAGGATGCCGATGTGTATATTTCCGACGGCAGGGAGAACAGAGAGTACTGGTCAGATAAGGGCCATCCTTCAATGACTTCGGCTGAAAGAAATAGACGCTGAAGTTAAAAGGCACGACTTATACCCGTAATTATCCTCGATGAAAAAATAATTTAGAGAAACGCTTACTTTATGTGTAATTAAATGAAACTACATGAATTACAACAATTGCCGATGGACAAAGCATCTAGGTTTAAGAGAGCTAAGGTCATGGGGTTTGACACATCTACGGTTTGGTTACATGGGACCGGTGAGACGGATGAATATGGTGATCCCATTGGAAGTATGCATGGTTCAGATGATAAATCAGATACGGGGCATTTAGCTGATTTAGGTACATGGTTTACTGAGAGTCCAGAGGTTGCCGATCATTTTGCAAATAGGTTAGGTGATTATGAATATGCACAGCCACAGGTTTACCCTGTATTCCTTAAGATGAAGAATCCTGTAATGTTTGATAGTTATGAGGATCTTGAAACTGAGTTTGTAGATTTTGATGGTAGTGCTCCAGAATTTTCTAATTATTTAAAGGGATTGGGATATGACGGCATAGTTGTTGAGGATAGTTTTACGGATGTTCCAGTGAGTAGGAAAGATGCTGTAATATTCACCCCTAATCAAGTGAGATCTATATATGCTAAGTTTGATGAAACAAGGGCTGCTTCTGGAAACATATCAGAGGCAATGGAGGGATTATGTTTTCAATATCAATGAACCTTGACTTGAAACAGTTAAAGGAAAATAACGAGAAGAATGACAAAAAGCGAAAGCAGTTGGAAAAGGCTAAGAAAAATAAGGTAGCTAAGAAGGCTGCAAAAGCCCGCAAGGAAAAGGAATAGATGAAATTAATTGAATTACAACAATTGCCGATGGACAAAGCATCTAGGTTATCTAGGGCGAAGGCTATGGGGTTTGATACTGATACGGTTTGGTATCATGGTTCATCCAACATTAAAACAGGCAGTTCAGATATAATTGCTTTTGATGTAGATGTTGGTGAGTTGGGTATACATTTTGGTTCCTCAAAGATAGCCAATAATAGATTAAAAGACGATGATCCAGAAGATGAATCCAACATATACCCTGTTTTCTTATCATTAAAAAACCCCTTTGATATTGTTAGTGATTTAGGTCAGTGGGATATGGAGACGTTGGGAGAATATCTTGTTGATGATGATTACGGTCCATTTACTGGAGAAGAATTTGATAATTTTCGTAATACTGGTGATGTAAGGAAGGGGTTGTTAAGGAAGGGGTATGATGGTATGACATATATCAACATGGGTGGTGGCGGTGGTGAAGGAGATGGAACTGGCGACGAATCTAACCGTTCTATGATTGTATTCAAGCCCAGTGATATACGATCTATACATGCCGCGTTTGATCCTTCCACGGCCACTTCTAGTGACATACGGGAAATGAAAAGATGAAACTACATGAATTACAACAATTGCCGATGGACAAAGCATCTAGATTATCTAGGGCTAAGGCTATGGGGTTTGATACGTCTACGGTTTGGTATCATGCCAATACTGGTGGGATAGAAGGTAAGGGGTTTGATAATGACCGATTACCGGGTGGTGATCCTGATGCCCCATTCTCTGCACATTGGTTTATTCATACACCAACGGAGTTCTCTGCTTATCCCAATACTGGTAATACTATAACCCCAGTATATTTAAGATTACAGAAATTGGCTACATGGACAGATATGAAAAAGTATGCTAAAACCGCTAGAGGCCCTGATCTTAGAGCGGCGTTGGAAGCGGCTGGCTTTGACGGGATGCATTGGGAAGGCAGGGGGTCAGTCAATAGAGAAGAATTAACGAAGACTGGGCAAACAATTTTTTGGAGTGGGCCGAGAAGGTCTCCGATGACATTAAAATGGGAGAAGGAGAAGATTAGGGGTGAAACTTATGATACGTTGAACCTGTACGATGATGGTGATCCTGATGAAGATGGTGATGATTTTTCTATTGGTTATATTACTGGTTACAAAGATGTGGATGATTTTGAGGACGCGACTCCAGAGAAAGATACAATTGCAATGTTTAACACAGATAGCATTCGGTCCATCTATGCTAAATTCGATCCAGCGAAAAAGGGATCAGGTGGTTTAAATGAAACTATCTGAATTACAACAATTGCCGATGGATAAAGCATCTAGATTATCTAGGGTTAAGGCTATGGGGTTTGATACTAGCAGGGTGTGGTATCATGGAAGTAAGGTAGGTGGTTTTAAGAAGTTTGATCTTAAGTATGCCGGTAGTGGTGTTGTGGGAACCAATACATCTGGTGGTTTTTATTTTAGTAGTGATGAGGAAGCAGCAAAGTATTATTCGGATGTTGAACATGCTGAAAGGGAAGATGATGAAGACTGGTCATATGATGATATTGCGGTGTATGGAGAAGCTGAATATTATTTTCTGGTTGGTGAAATAAACAAAGGGCCATTTGACAGTGAGGAAGAAGCAGAGGATGCCGCTAGGGAATTAGTTGACAAACATAATGCATCTAGCAAGGGTGATGTTATTCACCATGATGAAAAGATAGGAGCCTATTATCTGGCATTAGAGAATCCCCTAGTTGTTAAATCTATGGATGATTTTAGGTTAGCAGAGCGGGTAGCGAAGAGTAAGGGTTATGATGGTATAATAGGGTTAGATATACATGATGGTGATATGTATTCGGATGTTGCCGTTGTATTTGATCCAGCTAAGATTAGATCAATAAATGCGAAGTTTGATACTTCAAAGAAGGGTTCAGATAAACTAATGGCAGGAGAATGAATGATGAATGCACTAACACTTGATTGTTTGGGGGAGAGCCCCAGTAGTATAGAACTTGAATATGATGCGATAAGTATAATATGCGGCGTACATACGCTAACTGCCACTATTATCCTGATGTGTACCCCGGCGGTATATGCGTCTTTACTTGGTGTTTTATTCGAGGAGGATTTTACAGTTATTCCTCTTTGGGTTAATATTGCCAATATTACTCAAGGCGACCGGGTAATTTACTTGAAAGATTTACATTCAGTAAGTGTAGATTACCCAGAGGAGTTTTATACTCCTTCTGAAGATACCGCACTGGAATTAGTGTTTACTCGGTGATGTTAATATAGTTTGACAACCATCCTTTAATTGTGTATAATGTTTAGAAATTAGGAGAATATTATGGGTCCAGTGGATATCATAGGTTTGTTATTTGCGTTTTTTGTCATTTGTGGGGGCATTCTTTTATTAGCTATATTGGTATATGACCTAGTTGCGGGCACACATTATTCCTGTGATATCTTGGGATGGCATAACGGCAGAGCGGGAATTCAAAGGTTTGATGGGTGTAGTATTCACGCCGCCTGTAGTAAGTGTGGTAAAGAGGTCATGCAAGATAGCAAAGGTAATTGGTTTGAAATTCAAAGTTAAATCTAAAGATGCCTAGATACGAATATAGAAGTGTTGAAGTTAGTACGCCGTATCAAATTGATTCGGTGGCAAACACTTACGGTGAGACAGGGTGGGAAGCATATCATATCCACAGACCGTCGATGCCTACGGGCAATCCTTCTATTATAATCTATTTTAAACGGGCACTTCCAGCTAAGAAGAGCGTAATCCGCTCATGATATACACGACAGAAACGAACAAATATAAGAAAACCGTATAAATATCTTCAGCCGAGGGTATTATTATGAAATTGTGTCAAATCTTAGAAGGTAAGTTCCACTCCAACTCTAATGGAGTAACTGATTATAGGGCTTTATTACGTAAAGCATCCCCACAAATGCAAGATAAATATAAAGAATATATCCGTGACATTATTAATGCCAGTTATCTGTCGGCACGTAATGCCATGTTGAGTGTTGGCTTAACCCCCAAAGACCCTAGATATAAAAAGATAGCAACGAATGCCCCAGAGGTCGGTGTAGATAACATTTATATTTGGAAGACGTTTGCTCGTAAGTTTGTTATGAACGCACTTAAAGACCCTAGACGTGGTTATGAGATGGGGGAAACCCTGAAAGACATATTCTGGGATGTAGATCATATTGCCACCTTCTGGGATGATATATCTAACCAAAGGAATTCGGTGGGGGAAGCATTTGATGATTGGGATGATGATCTTCCGAGGAAATCCGAATTAGATAGTGATGCCCGGGGTGATAGAATATCATCTATAAAGGATTCCGAATTTAGTAATGTATATGACATTATAAATGATTTAGATGCCATGGGTGATGCTAAACGTATATATGCCGCCATTCCGCAACGGCTATCAACTGGTAAACGATATGCCAATCTCACATCCGAACTAGAGGATATTTATGTCGGGCTGGATGATGTTGAGGCATTTGGAGATATGCTTTCACGTGACCCTGCTAGAGCATTTGAGAAGTATGCTGTTTCTAGTGCTGCTGCTGATAAATGGGCTGAAGAAACAGATGATGAGAATGATGCAGCAGATTGGGAAGAAAGGAACCCATATGCTAGTCGTGGCCTAAGTAAGAATGACTTTTAGGTAAAACATAATGTTATTAGAAGATTTACAGAAATCTAATCATTTCGATACCACAACTACGGGAAGACCCACTCCTGATGAAATAATGTTCACCGCCAAGGATTATCACCGTGATCGTAAGAAAAAGGAAGGTGTTTTACAGTGGATGAGCCCGGATGCGTACATTGATGCGTGTAAAGAGGGGTTTAGGTCAGTTGGGGAGACTGGAAACATAGAATCTGGTAGAGATCCAGCCATTGTTGACAAATATGCCAAAATGATGCAAGATGGTGTTAAGTTTCATCTACCTATACTGGATTACCGTGGTTACCATGGAGAAATGGATTTTTCACAGGAGGGGTTACACCGGGTAATGGCCGCACGCCAACTAGGTGATGAACGAATCCCAGTTGCCGTACTTAAGGACGTGGACCAATGAAGCTCAATGAAATAACGATATTCCTTTTCGAAGGCATAAATGTATATCACGGTTCGGCGGAGGAATTTGATAAATTCGATGCTAATAAGATTGGTAGTGCTAGTGGTTTGGATAAGGGTGGTTGGGGCTTCTATTTTAGTACAAACAGAGAAGTAGCTCAAGACTATGCTCCCGGTGATGGAGTAATAAAGAAATTTACAATACCCAGTGGTGACTATTTCGAATTTGATGCCGTTGATGATGGTATGATAGATGCTATCTATGGTGAATTCAAAGACCTTGATATGGACGAGGACAAACTTGAGGATCACCTTGAGGATTATCGTTCAGAGTATATGGACGATGAGTCGTATAGGGCAGACACTACTAATGATATGCTCTACACATGGTTAGGGTACGCTCTAGGCTCTCGTAAAGCAGCCTCTGAGTTCTTAGCGTACATGGGATATGTTGGTACCACATTCAAAGATAAAAACCACCCAGAAGCCTCCAACTACGTTGTATTTGATCCGGGTGACATACGACGTTATAACGGTAATTAATCATTGACGTAGCTTTATAAACAGAGTATACTTGCCGAATGATTATACATGATCCGAAGATAATTTTTATACATGTACCAAAAACGGGTGGAACTACCATTGATCGTTTGCTTGCTGCAAATAAGGCAGTGGGAGAACCAGATTCTGGTTTTGGGGCCCACCATCGTCTTTCCCAGTTATACAATAAGTACATGGGGCCTAATACTCCAAATTCAGAGAGGCGTGATCTAAGTGAATATCACATGTTCACTGTAGCCCGTAATCCTTGGGAACGGTATGCGTCGTTGTACATACATGATAAATTCGCGTGGCAAGGCATACCCAAAAACAGAAAGAGAACTTTTGTTCCGATTGAGGAATACATTTTTAACAACGTGTCTGAGAATTTCTTTAGGGCTATAGAAGTTAATGGTGCCATCCCTGATAACTTAATGATTATGGATTTTGAAGATATTCGTAATGAAATAAAAAGGGTGTTTACCATTATGGGACTCAGACCCGGTATAATATTCCACGAAAACAAAAAAACAAAGCACGAAAAAACTTTGCAACGCGAAATAGTACGTAACACAGTGTTTCAGGATGCGGTGCGAGTGATGTGTGAAACTGAGATATCATTATTTAATTATGAGTTACCAGAGGGGGCTATTTAGATGGGTTGGCTTAAGGAATTAAGTAAAAAATTTACACCAGTGCCGCCGCCTACAATTAATGAAAAAATAGCGGCGTTCGTACAGAAATCACTCCCAAGAGGATGTTTGATACTCGATAGTGAGGATACGGACACAATTGTTCTGGCTTGTCATAGTAATGCGGTTTCGTTTGATTATATGGTAGATGATAACGATAGTAGCTTCGATGATAATGCCCGGGCCATTATAACCGAACAAATTATCATCCCCGGGCTCTGGTTGCTAGATGAGTCATTGGAAGAGAAACGGGAAGCAATTAAACTTCAATTAAAGAAATTGCAAGTTGACGTTAAGTCTTGATGTTGATATAATATTCAGATAAGGAAATAATTATGGCATTGAAAGGTAAAATAAAGGTTATGAGAACGAAGACCAAACAGGCTTCTATGACCAAAGTAGAGGCCAATAATGACGTGGAATCATTTTTACATGATATAGGAAATGATTTTTATATTAACCTCCCCCGGTATGCCACTTACGCGGATGTTAAATTTAACACAGATGATCTATCAATGACCGAGATTGTTTCAATTGCTGAGTGCTATGTCCTCAATGGGGGGCATGAGAGTATCATTAGTAGAAATAATATTGACATTAATATATTAATGGGGGTTGTTGTCAATCGACTATTAATATGTGATTCCGATTTAGCAACCGCTGCTGAAGAAATAGTGTCTGACCTTGAATGTTTTGCGGCAATAGATGAAAATAGGAAAGATCCAGTACCAGAAAAGTTAATTAATAAATCTGATTATGATGATACTGGGAACAGTCGGATGGATAATACACCAGCACAACCAGCAAGGAAATCCATGTATGACTGAAACTAATGTTGTGGGTGCGGTTATCGAAGAAAATTTTGTAGAACGAGAAGAGAAATTAGTTTTAAAATCTCTGCTGTTCTGGTTATGTGTGAGATTTATCAGACCACTTAAATGGCATGTCGAGGCCAAGCATATGCCAATAGTAAAAACTCTCCAAGCGTTGGAGATTATGGGGTTATATGCCATTGTATCTGATAGAGATGCATGGTTAATAGAAAAGAATGCCACATTGTTTAATGTATTGGCTAGAAAGTATCTAAAGCGTGTGCTACCTAAGCAGGTATATGATGCGTATGGTGCAATTTCATTTGTAGTTAACAGGCGATTGGGTACCGTAGACATTTGTTTATTACCCCCCGTGTTCCATTCTTCATTCAGTGAGATACTTCCTTGCTCCATGACGATCATTCCTAACAACGAATTGATTAAAATGGTCAAGGCTGACAGGAAGGTGGGTGGTGTTAGCAAACAATTGGACATTATATCGTTCTTAAAGGGGAATTTCCATAAGATATTCACACATGATGATGTTAAGGGTATTCATGCTGATTTTGATGAGTATAAGGTTGACCCTGATGTTGTTAAAGATAAGGAAACAATAATAGCAGCCCGGGCACATGAAGATGCTAACTTAAAGACCATACTGGATATTTTGAGTTTTGATCCTCATAACTTACCTACTCTCAAGCTGGCAACAACAATGTTTATCATGGTTAAGACATCATACATGAATGATCCCCAGCAAATAATGAAGATTAAGTTTGAAACAACTGGTACACTACCCGTTAAGGACTTTTCCAAATTATTCATTATTAATTATGATAGTAACCTTGATGTCATTAAGGGTATTTTAGAACCCATGTTGCCGGATATGAAAATTAAGATATCTGCTAATAAGATATTGTTTACAACTAACAATCAAGAAGACCCGGAAGACCCAAAGTTTGCCAGTAGCCTAAGTACTCTCATTGTTGACAGTGAGGCCGGATTGAGTTATTTCTTTGATATACATATAGGCTCTTCTGTTTCAGTTGGAGAGGCAACTAGGATTGCAGATAGTCTTAGTTCCGACCCTGATTTGTTGAGTCGTATTATCCCCGAGACTCCCGATAAACCATAAATAGTAATATTATGGGATAATTCAGAAATGTTACTAGAAACAATAGCAACCACAGCCACAATTCGCAAAATAGGTCCATTTGAGTTTTCTATGGATCAAGATACGACTGCGGAAAACGTTATCAATGTACAAGTTAGGGATAGTGGTGGTTTATTAGTAGGTGAATTTGGTGTTGACTATAGTGAGAAAGATAATTTAAAGTATCTTGAATTTGACAGAGAGGATGCTGATATATTAGAACGTCTACGTAAGACTGGTGAGAGTGATAGTATAGTAAGGATGCTACGCAATAAGATCAATAGTTTAAGTGCCAGCTAATTTTTTAATTCTATGAAGGACAAATGCCCATTTCAAATCTTCAAGACCTATTGACGATACTGTTATATTTTTAGATGGGGTTATAAACAATCCATATTTCTTAAGATTATTTTTACAGAACTCCACAAATTCCTGTAAGGGATATCGCTCCTGTTCAGCTACATCCCTTATGTCCATTCGCATATTTTATCCCCCTTTTAAATAATTCAATCACACCCCAAACACCAAACCCAAACATAAATATTGGAATTACTATACAAGCCGCAGCAACCCCCATCAAAAACCACATTATCCACGCTGTGGCTAGTACAGTAACAGAGAAACACAGATCAAAAACATCTATGGCCTTGATTACCACAGGTAGGCTAGTTAACCATTTTATATTATACTTTAAATCTAACATAATAGCAATCTCCCTAGCCATTGACAACAACTATACAGGCTGCTATAATATTTAGGATGAATGGAGATAAAAAGGAAATAAAATGTATTTTCCAATAGGCGACATACACGGTTGCTACGACATGTTACGCCCACTATATGATAAGATACTGGCTGAAATTATGGGTGGAATTGATCCCAGCTATGGTGCAACTATTGTCTTTTTAGGGGATTACATTGATCGTAATAAAGGAAGTGATAAGGTTTTAGACTTTGTAATGGGTCTAGAAGATGGTATGATTGGCGATGTTCCATTGAAACATGTAATGCTACGTGGGAATCACGAGGCACTTATGATCAACACTCGTCGTGATCCTACCAACTGGATGGGTGAAGCCGTGTGGTTAAACAATGGCGGTGATATTACTCTCGCTGATTTTGGTGTTACCTTAGAAGAATTCAAAAGGGGGGCGCTGGATAACTATGTTGTTTGGATGGAAAAGCTTCCTATCATTGCACAGGATGATGATTACGTATTCGTACATGCGGGGGTGCATGAGGGGGTGCCACTGGATAAACAACTAGAAGAATATTGTCTGTGGGATCAAAGCAGAGACCCCGCTGTATATAAGAATTTAAACAAGGTAATTGTTCATGGTCATATGATACAAAAGAACGGTCCACTTGTTGATTTACCAAATAACCGCATCTGGATGGATGTGGGCACTGGTATATTTAATAGACTATGTGCCCTGTGTTTGCCAGAACCATACGATTATGGCTACGAGGGTAATCGCATATATAAAGTGCTTGAGGTTAAACGGTATTAAACCGGTGCTTTACTAGCAAGGAAATCTACAAACGACTGCTTTGGTGGTCGTGGTATATCATTATCTACACTTTCGCCACGCATAAGTCTTGCCATTTCCCTGTCAGAATTTAGTTTATCTACGCGTCGTCTATGCATAGCAAATTTTTCATCGTCCTGACTCAATCTTCTGTCTATATCTAATGCACTGTGGTGGGTTTCTTCATCATCCCCTAAATCCACGAGATCATCATGGCTTGGATCACGTTCATCCCTCATGTCCCAATCGTCGTCATCAAATTCATCAGAATCAGAATCTGGGTCGGAATCGGGGTCGGAATCGGGGTCATTTTCATCCATAGTACGTCTGCCACGCCTATTTCCCATGGAGTTCAATCTGCTGTGATTTCTCTTATTTAATTCTTGCCATAGTCTTTCGGTTTCTTCATCATATGCACTGTCATCTTCTTCATCGTCATCAAAATCAGGGTCATCTTCATCTAATATATTACAACCTTCTGTATCTAAATCTCCACCTATGTCATCATCACCGAACTCATCACCGCCCATCTCGTCGTCTGGACCAGCATCGAACTCATCACCGCCCATCTCGTCGTCTGGACCAGCATCAAACTCATCCCCACCGAATTCATCAGCATTGGCATCGTTGTCCATATCTTGGGCTATAACTTGTGCGAATTGTTGTAGGACTTTAGTGAGTTTTTCTTCAACATCGTTTAATCGGGTTTCTACATCATCTCCACCACCCATCTCGTCATCACTAAATTCATCACCACCGAATTCATCACCACCGAATTCATCATCACCGAATTCATCATCACCGGCATCACCTACTATCTCACCGTCCATATCAGGCTCACCGTCCATATCAGGCTCATCGTCCATGCCGTCCTCACCCCCCGGGGCGGATAGGTTAAAGTCGAACTTATCGTCCTCACCATCAATTTCTATATTATCATCGGCTTCCCAATTAATACCGTATTCGTTTAACAATTTGACAAGATGTTCCATAATAAGCTCCTAGGCTTGCATTCATATTTTATATATTGTATAATGCTTATAACTATTTATTAAAAGGTGACTCAAATGTATGAAATTATACCAGCGGCGTACATATTTACTCATGTATATTTGAATACGATGCAGCAGGGCATCCAAGCTCTACACACAGCGGTTGAATTTTTTGTTCAGAACCCGCAGGGGGATAACCATGTCATACTGCCACATCAAAGACCGTCTCTGCATGATTCGGTGGTTGACTGGGCTTGTAACCATAAGACGGTTAGAATTCTTAGTGCTGGTGGTGGTGAGCAGTTTGATATTACTATGAGCGGTGCAAAGGATATGGCCAAAAAGTATGGATTACCGTTCGCATCTTTCCGTGAGCCTGACAATTTCAATCAAATTGATGCGTTTGGTATTATTGTTACGCCAGAGCTAGTAGCTGATGTGGCAGAGGAGCGTATGTGCGGTGTATACCTAGAGGCTACAGATTCAGAAGATGGTCACCCTCTTGTTGCATTTTTGAAAGAATTTCACAGTGCCAGATAAATGGACGAGATAAGCTTTTCACAAATATACGCAAATACATACTTAAATAACTTATTGCGTATGAACCCCCAGTGGGCCAAGCGGTGGTGTTTCGGGAAGTATGATAATCATATGTGTGGTTGTTTAGGGTGTGCGGATGTAGCAGGGGGTGCCAGACTTGCTGGCATTACACAAGAACAGTGGAATATATGGATGGAAAGTAATGGATTTAGGTGATCGAATGAAGGAGTATGAGCGTGTTTACAAAACAGCTCTCATGAAAAAAACTCCAGCTATCATAAGGCTTGACGGTAAGGCGTTTCATACGTGGACGCGTGGACTTGACCGCCCGTTTGATAAACGGTTTTATGCTGCTATGGCACAAACGGCATCGCTGCTTGTTAATGAAATACAAGGTGCTGTATTTGCGTTTGGTCAATCAGATGAAATCTCTATTTTACTCAAAGACTATGCAACGTTTGATACAGACGCGTGGTTTGGTGGGGCTGTAAATAAGATCAACAGCGTTTCAGCTAGTATGGCCACTGGTTATTTCAACCGATACGCCCAACACTTGGGTATATCTGATGGCGAGAAATTAGCATTTTTTGATGCCCGGGTATTCACACTACCTCCGCATGAAGTTGTAAATTACTTCATCTGGAGACAGCAGGATTGTACTCGGAATTCTATACAGTCTACCGGTCAGGAACATTTGGGCCATAAGACCTGTGAAGGATTAAAAAACCAAGAAGTTATCGAGGCTTTACTTAAGTTAGATCCACCCGTTGACTGGAATAGGGATTTACCACCGATTTTCCGTTATGGGTATGGATATGGTCGTGGTGATGAGGAAGTAACGGTAAACCTCCCGGTATTTTCCGAATGCCGTGATTTCATTGAGATACACCTACAAAATGACTTATAAATAGAAGTATAATTAATTCTGGAGAATTACATGAACGAAGTAGTAATATTTAAAATGATAAATGGTATGGATTATGTCTGTACGGTTAGTAGCGAAGAAGACGAGATATATCACGTAGAGAATGTACTTGTGGTTGTGCCACAACAAGGCCAAAACACAGGTGAGCTACACATTGCGTTCGGTGCTGCTGTTCATCCTGCGATTGGAAAAGTAGATGGTCGTAAAAACGGTGCTGTTAACTTACCACTTAGAAAATCTGCCGTTATATTCACATATCACCCCACGGAAGAAGTTAGAGCTGGATATACACAGGCAATCACTGGCATCCAGATAGCTAAGACACTCCCGGGGAGAATGTGATTTAATAACTCCTAGTTGCATAAATATATGTGATTGGGAGTTAATATGAAGCTATCTGTAATTCTAGAAGCCAACCTTAAGGCAGTATTCGATAAGAGATACACCGAGACCCGGGATGCCTTGGGATATGAGGGTATCTCTAAGTTAATGAATTACGCCAGTAAGAAAATAAGTAAAAAGGCTCACAACATTTCACCTGAAAATGTAGAAAAATTTAAATCCCTCAAACTACTTAATGACGAAGGGCGACTTGGTACTCAATTAGAACCATTTTTTATATGGCTTAAAGACAATACAGGCCCGGAGTTAGATTATGTTTTTAAACGGGCGGATGCTAATGATGCCCTAACCCGTGGACACCTCAAGCGTGACAACGATTGGATGCCAGCCCCAGTTAAACAAGGTAGGAAAATAGTTAAGAGTTTATCCAATGAAGAGAAAAAGATATTCGGGAAACTCTTTAATCGTTTTTTAAACCCAAGAACCCGTAGTCTGGCTAAGAACTGGGGTAATATTCCAGAACAAGAGTTACGTGCTATGCAGGAGCGTGGTATTTTAAATCAAGGGGGGATATTAACTGATAAGGGTGAGTTTGCTGTTAAATACTATGTTGCCTTCAGGAATGATCCAGATGGCCTTGATAGGGTTCCCAGTGAGCAACGAGTGGGTAACTACGGCGCTGCTAGACAGAAGTTCATAAGCAGGGTTAATAAAATCCTATTGCGTGCTCAGAGTAAGAGAGAAAAATTCAATTAATACCTGAATGGGTTATCTAGTGCATCCTCATCTGCGTATTTCTCCATCATAAACTCCGCTTCCATGTTAAGCATTTCAAACATAAGCTCCTCCACTTTCCACAGCGATGGGTGTTTATCGAAAGACAACTTAGTTTCCTTTGTAATATTATTATATGTAAAAAAGAAAGAAACATTCCCTAGTTGAGTGGGATTAAATCTATCCTGCTTTCTACCTTCATGGATAGCCTTAGTCATAAGGAAAGTAACCACGCGTTGTATAACATGAGCAACCGGTTCAATATCTACCCGGTTGTTTAAGCTTTCTATATCTTTTCTTTTTTCTGGAAACTGATCCATGAGCACACCTTCTATAAATGTCTAAATACTATTGATATTTAGCAGAAGGAGTTATTTATGTCAACAACAAGCGATTCCATCAATATGTTTGAAACTACCAGAATGGGTCGAGTTATAATAGCCATGGAAGCTATTAAGTACGAACGGGATGCGGTTTTAGACATTATGAGACAAATGATACCTATAGCCACTACGATAGTCAAAGATGCTGATATAATTGAATATTTGGCCATTTCCGACCACTTTGATGCGCTTAAAGCTAATGAAAAAATACCGGTATACACAACCCAGATTCATTCAGATGGCCATGTTAGTTTTATCAGAACAACGTTTAAAGTGGAAATCAGCGAGTCTACGCAGACTGAGATAGTTAAACTTATACTTGAACATAAAGTAGACCTTGATAAGTTCAAGGCGTTTGTGTTACAATATACAAAGGCAACTGAAGAGGATTTTACGACGTATGACGACAGTTTCCTAGAGGCATTACGCATTTATATAGCAAGAACAAAAGGATAATACTCTAATGTATGTACAGAACAATGGGCACTGATTCACTTGGTGTGTGTGTCATTTGCAATCGCCCAATGATAAAAGATAAATTTGTTAATCAACACCATTTAATCCCAAAGGCTAAAAACGGCAAACATACCGATAAGATAACAATTCACTCTATATGCCACAACAAAATACATAGTATTTGGACTGAGAGCGAACTGGCCGGACACTACCACACAGTCGAACGTTTACTAGAAAATCCTGATATGCGGAAG
>Ga0307379_10002245_pt1 | contig 28905 bp, 48 predicted proteins | sample UN2MG_FD_202237 | JGI IMG/M metagenome (GOLD analysis project Ga0307379, IMG submission 202237) | Soil microbial communities from Risofladan, Vaasa, Finland - UN-2 | ecosystem: Environmental > Terrestrial > Soil > Coastal area > Acid sulfate soil | place: Finland: Risofladan, Vaasa | collected...
CCAGCGGCGCCGTTGAAATTCCCTCCCAGTTCTCCCCCACCCACTGTATAACCTCCTTAAGGCCTTCATCCAAGGGAATCTGCGGATGCCACCCCAGCTCAGTGCGGGCTTTGGAGGAGTCTATGATGTAGCACGCATCCTGTCCCGCCCTCTTGCCAAAAGAGACAGTTGCTCTATCAAAATCATAGCCCATCAGTTCGCAGACTCGCTGCACAATCCACTTGATACTGCAGCCGTTTTGGGGCGAAAGGTGATAAATACTTCCGGCTTTACCCAACTCAATAGCTTTAAGAATACCACGGGTAACATCTCGAATATGAATAAAAGACCTTATTTGGTCACCTCCCCCATGCAGCTCTATTTTCCTCCCCTGCTTCAGGTAAATTACTGTCCGGGGGATGATTTTCCAAAGTTGCTGGTGCGCACCATATACATTGGTGGAGCGGATTATGGTGAGCGGGAAGTCAAAGTTTCTCGCTAGGCAGAGTAAGAACATATCGGCGGCTGCTCTTGATGCTGCATAAGGGGTGCTGGGGTTGAGGGGAGCAGACTCAGTTACTTTAGGGCAGCTCCCATATACCTCTGGTGTTGAAATATGGACATAGCCCTTGAGGTATTTCCTGTCTTTAAGCTCGTTGCTCAGTCTTACAATGCTCATGCAGTTGGTTTGATACCACTGTTCCGGGTATTCCCAGCTTGGTGCGACCTCGCTCTGGGAAGCGAAGTTAACAATATAGTGAGGCTCATACTTATCAAAGAGCTGAAGCATTTTATCGAGGTCAGTATTCAGGTTCATCTGATGGAATTGTAAGCCTCCTTTATAAGCTAGGAAGAGGCGGTCTTTTTCCTTTGACCGGCTGATACCAACTACTTCATTTCCCTCATCCTGCTGGAGAAGGTCAATCAGGGTGCTTCCTGAGAAAGAATTGCTGCCGATTATGACAAATCTGCGTTTCATCTTAAATAAATTTTCCATGAGGAATCTGTTCGGTATGCCTTAAGCTCCACAAGTATCTGTTTATCTCATCCAGCCTGCAATTCCTACGGCACTGGCTAATGTCCATTTCAGCTACTCTCAGCAATACCTCTTTCCTCTTTTCCCCTTCCCAGATTTCAGAAAAGGAACTCTGGTAGATATTGCCATAGCAAAAGTTTTTATCCCCGACAAAGGCACTGCATGTATACATATCTCCCTTGGCGTCAATATGAGCGGCAAAGGGCAATCCCAAACATTGCTCGTACTCCTTCTTCTCATCTTCAAGTTTCTCCATGGCGCGGGCACGGAAAATTACCTTGAATTGGTCGCTTGCCAATTCCTGAAGGTCGTCATCAAGGGCTAAGAGATCAGTATAATGGAAGTCCCTATCGGGGGTATGATAACTCATCGGGCGCCTGTAGAAGGGTTTTATTGTTAAATAGTCAACTCCCATATCTCCCGTCATTGCTGCCAGCTTGATGGCTTCGTGGTGGTTCTCCGGGAGCAAAAGAAACTGAACGCCAATGGTGCAGGCGTAGTTATTCTGTCTCTTTATTTTGACGGCATCAGAGATGTTTTTGATGATTAAACCAAAGTCCCCTTCTGGGCAACGGTGAATTTTACCGTGTGTCTCTTTGGTGGCAGCATCCAGGCTAAATCTTATCCAAGTAAGGGAGCCCAGAGTTTGCCTAGCAAGACTGTTGTTAAAGAGAACACCATTGGTGCTGAGTGCTACATCAATGCCAAATTTCTCCGTTTGCAGGATAATTTCGGCTACATCCTCATGTAGTAGTGGCTCTCCTTCTCCGGAATAGAGAACGCTTTTAACTCCCACTGTGGCCGACTCGGAAATAAAGCTAGCCAGAGCACCCTTTTCAATAAACGGGCCTTGGTACTTTAGGTAATCGAAGGAACAAAATATGCAACAGTGATTACACCTGCCTGAGGGCCCAATCTCAAGATAAAGCGGGTAGACATTCTCCTCGTTGAGCCACTGGGCTACCCTTTTTGGGTGATAAAGCAATTTATGCGAATCAATCCTTAAATTATCCATTATTTAAGCAACGCCTTAATGAATTTAAACAAAGCAGGTGCCGCCACCGGCTCTTTGTTACCAATGCCTTGAACTTGGAGAGCACCTACCGCATTCCCGATAAAACCTACCATGTCCATAGGGTAACCCTTGGCGGCGCAGGGTGCGGTAATGGCGAGATAAGCATCACCGGCGCCGAGTCTATCCACCACCTTGTCAGTTAGGGCAGGGACTTCAAAGAAGCCACCTTGGCCCAGGTAAGTCAGTGAACCGTCATTGCCGCGGGTAACGGCAATGTTGTTGCATTCAAGCAGTTGCCCTATTCTAGGCACTAGTTTTTCAAACTCACCACATTTGTCATGACAGGCGAGTCGAAGTTCTAACCCATCAAGACAGATATAATCAGCTCTGGGGTATTTCGTTATCTGATTGAAGCCAATATTGGCACTATTAGTCTGGGCGGTGACAGCCAGAAACCGGGCTTTGTTGCATACCAAGTCTATGATTCGGGAGCCAATAAATCCGTGCCCGAAATCGGTTACGACGACTAAGTCGTATTCCCCAACGTTTGCCTCTATATACTGGCAAACTTCATTCTCGATAGCCAGAGGCAAATCGCTATTATTCAAGTAATAGACAGCGAATATCTTGGCTAGAAAAGGGTCAATATAGCGGCGCTTGGTTGGTGTGGGGGCATCTTCACGGTAAAAGAACTTTGCCTTCACGTTTGACCTGAGGTGACTCCTAATGAATCCCTCTTGGCTGCTCTCTGCCCCCAAACAGGTAATCAAGTGAACGCATTCACAGAATCCAGCAGCGTGGTTGGCAGCTGCCAGGGCACCCCCGGCGAACGCCTCCTCGCGCAGATATCTTGTCGTCATGATGCTCTCCTTGGGGGACTTTCCCATAGGTTCGCAGTAGTGGTACTCATCGATAATCGCATCGCCGATGACGAGCACCTTCGTTTTTGCCAGCTCTCTTAGTCGTTGTATAACATCATCTGCCGAGTATATGGAACGGAACTGCTCAAGGAATTTCTGTGCCTGTTTGGGGATGCTAAAGTTACCGTTCAGTAACTCGGTTGAGCTGAAGGAGAGTTCATTAGTAAAGTGAATTCGCCCGCCAATGGACCAAATGGCTTCCTCCTCTTCATATATCCCCCCGGTTGGGTCATTTTCACGGTGAATGTAATCGCTCCCCTTAACATAGACATCAGGTTTCAATTTCTTTATTGTCTCAACGGCTGTTGGCCACTCATTAATGGCCACAAAGTCCACACAGTGTAGGGCAGCGATAGATTCGGCACGGAGTTCCTCATTAAAAACGGGGCGGCCGGATCCTTTATTGACAAATCTGTCCAGGGTCACGGTTACTATAAGCACATCCCCCTCACGACTAGCCGCTTTCAAATGGCGGATATGGCCTGGATGGAGGAGGTCAAAGACCCCGTGGCAATGGACGATTTTCTTGTCTTGTTCCTTCAATGCTTGAACTATTTCAGTGAGTTCTTCCAAGCTTTTTAATTTGCCGTCCATTTTAACCTTGGGGCAATCTTCTGCTTTCATTGCGTTACTGCCTCTATTCCTCTCACCCCGCAGGTAGCGAGGCATTCATGGCGAGCTTGGATTCCTGTATGCGCCATGGGGGTAATCCCCAATGAATAAGCTTTTAACGAGAACGAGTAATCCTCTGAAATCCCTATTGGTTCATCTACATCGAGCGTCCATTCATACCACTTCCTAATCCCTGCCGCCGACATCCTTTCAAACACACAACGATGAATCAGGCAAGCACCACCCGGCAAAAATACAGACGGCACAATATCCCCGAAATTCCACCCGGTAAGGGCAACCTTTTGGATTTTCCCTTGCTCATCCTGCTTAGCTCCGTAGAAACAAGGCTCGTAAGGGGGGAAACGGTGGGTATAATAACAGCCTATCAGGGGCAGTTTGGTTTCCAGCAGTCGCATCACTGCGTTGGGTGGCAGAGTGATGTCACTGTCGAGGAAGAAGAGCCAGCTGAACCCCTGTTCCAGTAACTGTTTCACCGCGTAATTCCTAGCAACGCCGTAAGGCAGGCCCTGCACAATCAAGTTATCCGACTCTTGGGGTAATTGGAGCTCCCTCCAGCTTCTTGCCCATTGATATGAAACCTTTCCATCAGGGGGAGAGATAGTAGATAAGAGTACTCTGTTTTCCTTTACTTTCTGCCGTTCCCAGGAACCCATTATTATTTCTCCTTTTTTTGCTCAAGCACTATTTTGCTGTCTTTGTAGATGATAAAGAAACATGTGGAGGGGGTAATGTTGAACTGCTTGGCTATGAAGTTCGGGATGTGAAGATAGATATAGCCACTCACGGTGCCGTAGGTTTTTATAGTGCCGAGCGGGATTTCAACAGTCTGCTGCATAGTTATAGTAAAATTCCTTCAGACATTGCCCCCAAAAAAGCCTTGGCAAACGGCCCAAACAAAGAGCGGTATTCCGCCGCCAAGGCTAAATTACGGTACTGCTTTTGGACCGAAATCAACTATCATACCTATTCCGCTACCCCTTCCACCTGACATCGCTGCCTTACCAATCATCATCTGACCGGAAAGCTGTGGCGCCACATGCCCTGTGCCAGACCCCAGTCCCGATGCCGCGAAGGCCTGGAGAATATCGCCAAAGCTAACACCAGAGGCGCATATCACACCGCTAACATAGCCCCCGGTTATTATCCTCGCCAAGTCCCCTGATGCAACGCTCTCAGCGGCCACTCCCAAGCCCAGTTCCGGGTAACCTGAAACAGCCTCCATTATGGATCTGGTAAAGCCGGAGGCAATCTGCACAGTTCTAAGCTGCGTGATAGTTTCAACAGCACTAAATACTGTCCGGACGCCCTCAGGCCCTTTTATTACCGTTATTGGCATATTGTCTCCTTAGGTGAGCTTGTACTGGGCGGTGATTATGCAACCGGATGCTGTTGCTGAACCAAGGGCTGCAGCTCTTCCCAGAAACTCAAGACCCTTGCAGTCTTCCTCCCCAAGGGAAATCGAGTCCCCCGCCGGGACCGTTACCTGGAACTTCTGTATGGCGGAGCCGCTGATGAGGCTCTCGGCGCTGTAGGCCGAGCCGCCGGAGGTGTAGCCGGCATCGGTGGTGAAGTTGTCCATGAGTCTGATGGTCTCGGGCGCTGAGTGCTTGTTATCAACTTTGAGCCCGAGCAGGTGCCCCTTCTTGTGCTCGTGCTCCGCCCACAGGTCCATGCCGGTCGTTATGGCGTTGACTATCTTAGTTGCCACGGCTCACCTCCTACCATTTCAGCTCGTCAATATAGGGTATGTATTTAACCGGCTCCGCCGGGGCCGCAATCGTTTCCAGCTTGCACTTGTTGACGCAGATTTCCCAGGTCATCTTTTCGTAATCCACGCCGTTGTCAACGGCGATCCTGAAGATGAACGGGTTAAGCTTAAAGAACGTGTATATCTTGAGGGTGGGGTTATTTACCGGGCTATCTTCCGGCTTGATGGCGCCAAGGTATTTCAGGGAGGCGCTGCTGATAAGCGGCGTCATCGTGTAGTAGCCAAGCCGGTAGATGGGCTGCTCGGCGGGGAAGTAGATAAGGGTAAAGTAGTTTCCGGGCTTGAAGCCGATAAGGGTCTCGTAGACTTCATCCTTAGCCTCGGGATAGAGCTTCTCCCCGGCGTTCTCATTCGACAGGTTTATATCCTTGTAGTTGATGGCGGGCAGAATCCAGGACAGCTCATATCTTACCTGGGCCGTCTTGGTAATCCGGAAAGTCTTGCCCTTGACGAAGTCCAGCCCGTCGGGGAACTTGTCGCTGAACTGGACATTGTGCCCCGGTAGCAAGACCTTCGGTCTGGGCCATACCTGCTCAAAGACCTCAATCGGCCGCAGTTCTAACATCGGGCCACCTCCATCTCTTTTCTCTTTTCAGGGGGCAAAGCCGACCTTAGTAGCCAATGACGTTAGCGGTTACCTTGACCACGCCGCTAATTCCTACTCCACTGAGCAGCTCTGCGCGCCAGTCAAGCCCGCTGGTGATACCGCTCATGAGTCCGAGGGCAGCCATTCCGCTGAGACCCGCAGGTGAAATACCACTAAAGAGGCCACTGGTAACTACAGTACCCATGTCACCCCGCCGCATCACCACGAAAATCTCGTTGCCGCTGATTCTCACCTCGTCGAGTTGAGTGATAAGGCCGTACCTACTATAGTTGGTATCAATAGAAAGAACTTGGTCTATTGCCCTGACATGGCCGATCCTGACCGGGACGCCACTTTGTACGGCTGGATAGCCCGTCTCTAACGTTCTCTCTTCGTGGACCAGGAGGCGACCCTGCTCGAACTTATAAATACTTGTCGTCATTTAGTCACCTCCTTTTAGTGTATGTTGCTGGATTCAAACTGGTCGTATTCGGCAAAGCAAAGGCCAAATGGACATATCTCAACGTCAACAGAAACCGCGGCGGCCATGCTGCTGCCGATGTCGAAGAAACCCTGAAGGGCGAACTTGCCACCCGGATGCAGGATTACTCGACCGGGAATAGGCAGAATCTTGAATAGCTTATCGGCCTTGGTAATCTTGGCATATGGCTCCACATTCCAGGTAGGATAGGGGTAATCATTGATTTCCAAGTGGAGCAGAACGAGCTTCGGGTCCGGCTTATAGCTGAGGAAGGCGTGAAAGCCAATAACTTCCTTCTTCTCACTTTCAGCAGAGGCATAGCACTCTGCAGTAGCAGAAGTCCCAAGTATAAACTGATGGGTGCCGCTAATGGTGACGCTAAGCGTCTGCGCCCAGCTCAAATATCGGCGGGTTGCGCCGGCTGCATCAGTCTTCAGATTCTGGGGCGAAATGATGTTCATACCATATTGCCCGGTTGAAGACTTTAATCCGCCAAAGGGCTTCATGTTGAAGTAGCCTTTGGCTATCTGGTTGACACCGAGGTAAAACTCTTTTTCGGCAGCCAGATTGTGCCCCAACTCAGGGTCAACCTTTGACAGCTCCTTCACAAGCAGGTCGAAGTCTCTATTGAAGACCATTAAGTCGTCTGGCTTTAGGTCTACTTGCTCCAGAAGTCTGGCGGTGCCTGCCATCAGATTTAGTTTTGCAAATGCTGGCCCAACAATTTCAGCCATTTTCCTATGTCCTCCTCCTAAATTTATTCATAGACAAAGGGAACCAATCCCCGTCTGGCGGGTACTGGCGCTGGCGTTGGCGCAACCACAGCCGCACCCACCACTGGCGCCACCTCGACACCGGTGACATAGCGCCGCAGCTCAGCCCCAGGGGATGCCGGCAGTTCGGGCAGCTCTGGCGGCGCCGGCAGGTCGGGAAGCTCCATCGGGAAATCGGGAACCTTGGGAAGCTTGGTGGCTATGTTCACCAACGTTGTCGAAAGTTTGGGCGCGCCCGCGGGCAGCTTCGCCTCTATCGCCGCTGGCAACTTGGTTGCGTCAACCAATAATTCTGTTGGATTCTTGTACGGCATATTCCTCTCCTTAACCTGTGATTCTCCTGAGCTCACCGCGGACACTTTCAAAAGTTTGCGTTGCCGCTTTGCCGAGGCCCTCGAAGAAACCCAAGCCGTCAGAAATCGTGTGCGTGACTGCCCTCACCGCAAAATCAGGTATAGCTGACGGGTCTTGGGGTATCCCCTTCTTGAGGTTGTCAAGGTTACCTTTGACATTATTGGCAAATTCCTGGGCGACTCCGGCGGTGTTGATGGCAGCTATTACCGGCCCCTCGGCCAGATCAATAGCTCCGCCTCCTAAGGCACTAATAATAGTTGTTGGCTCCGGAAGCTTATTAGGCATGTCACCCTCCTTTTACTCTGGGGAAGCAACCCTCACCAAAAAGGAACGGGGCAAGCCGTTCAAACCTTCCGGGGAAGGTTGCTTGCCCCGTTTTTGAGCGGGCGGGATAGTTACTGAATAAAGAGAAAAGGCGGTCAGCCAAAACTCTCGTCTCAGCAACTGACCGCCTTTTTATCCCGCTACAATTCTAAACACAGGGACAGAAATTTGTCAAGTTTTTATTTAGTTTATTTTTGGTATCACCTCCTTAAAGGCACTAAAAGCGGAGGCGGTGGCACCAACCGAAATGGCAAAGGGAGTTTGGGTCGTTTTCTTACCCGCCCCGCTGGATCCCCAAGCAGGACGGCATTTTCTCGGTTGAACTCTAAACAGCTTTTTGCCAGTTCGTCCTCTTCAACCTCGGCATTCCTCGAGTAGCCGTCCAGCTCTATCTGGAAAGCTTCGCGGCATGTTTTGCCATCAAGCAGTGCGTTCAGCGAATCTACCACCGGCATGAGACAGGCGGTGGCCATCTTATCAGACCAGGGCGTTGAAGCAAGATCAGCATCGCAAAGCCACACATAATCGTCCACATAGCCAAGGAAAGCCGCTGCACCATTTTTTACCAGATCGGGGCCGAGTGCTATGCCGGTCTGGCAGGACAAGAGCTTTATCACCTTGCCTCTAACTTCCACGGGGTTATATTTGCCAACCTCGAGAATCACTGCCTCGTTCTGCCCGCTGAAGCCGACTTCATCTCCATGGCCGACTCCGATGATTAAGTCGGATTGTGGCGCGGAAAGCTCAAAGGGCACTCTCCTCGCCATGATGGCGTAAAGGTGCACAGGCTCCAACCTAGGCGCTATATATCTGAGCACAAACCCAGAGGCGGAGCGAGTGGGAAGGTCATAGTCAGACATCAGCACTGCGACAGGCATTTACTTCACCACCCTCTGCATGAGGTTGAAGAAATTGGGGTTCTTGGCCAGCTCCTCAGGGATTTTGTTCACTGGAACAGCGTTGGGGTACCCTCTCCCCCGGCCCAGGGTAACCAGCGTCGGCTTGGAGCCCTTGCCTTTGGCCAACTTCACCACCTGGTATCGCTCAAAGGCTTGGGCGGCTTCTTTCATCGCCTCCGGCGTTGCCGGCTTTTTCAAAGCTTGCTTTACTTTTTCCCATTCTTCGTTCGGCATTCTACACCTTTGTATAATACGCTCTCACTTCGAGATCCGTGGTTACCATGAGGGTCAGGGTGCTGCTATAGCCCGCCCACTCGCCGTCAACTTGCCAGTAAGAAAACTTGTAGCCGGGGGCGCTCATGGCGGTCAGCTTCACCGTTTCGCCATAAGCGTATGAGTCCTTATCCGGCTCCTTGGTGACCCATCCGGCAGCAAGGGGCAGCGCTAGGACAAAAACGGTATATTCTCCGGGAGGTGCCGCTTCCTGTATTCTCACCACCTCCCAGTCGGTGTCGGTTTCCTTCGTGCGGTCATCTAGAGTTTCCAGCTTGGCTCTGGTGTTATAGGTCCGCCCGGGATTAAGGGCTTCAGTCAAAAGGAAAGTTCCCGTAAAACTGCGCCGGGTCCAGTCCATCGCCTCGTCGAAGCTGACTGGCATCGGGTAGTAGTTTACCACCGTGCTGAAGGTTGGATATACGCCGGTGCCCAGTGAAAGGACAAGATGGCCGCCTTGCGCCTTTCCCTTGTATTCATAATTGCAAGTGAATGGCACTCTGTCGCCAATGTCATAGGTGCCCTTGGTGGCCACAAGGTCGAGATTCCTGATGTCCGCCGCGGGTGGCACAGGCGGTGGAGGCGGTGTTATCTCGGGGATGGTAATCACTCCCCAGTCGGTGTCAATTATCTGCTTGCCATCAGCAGTCTCTAATTTAGCCCTGACATTGTATGTCTGGCCGGGCACCAGTGTGCTTGGCAGGAGGAAGTTTCCTGACAATTGGCCCAATGTCCAGTCCATCGCCTCACCAAAACTTACCGCAGTCCTGGGGTAGGTATGCTTGATAGAGAAATAGGGATACACTCCTGTGCCGAGGTAGATTGTCAGCCAGCCGCCTTGAGCCTTGCCCTTGTATTCGTAGGGGGCACTATAGGATACTCTGTCTCCAACATCATAAGTGCCCTTCACTGGCTGAAAGTCAAAGTTCCTAATATCAGATGTGGGAGGCACGGGTGGTGGGGGGGGGATAATTACATAGTAAATATCATCCCACTCGCTCTCCTTGACCAGCTTGCCACCGATATAAATCTCAACCTCAACATCACGACGGTCAATTGTGCCGGCTATAGCGGTGTGTTGAACGATGACATTATAAGCCTGGCCTGGTGCTATGGAGAAGGCTGGTGAATTCTTGGTGGTTATCAGGGTCCCGTGGCCGGCATAAAAACTGCCTTCATAAATCTTAACCTGAGCGGTGGCCGTTTGCTCCTTGGTGCAGGCCGAGGTCACCGGGCACGTTATCGTGATAGGTGTTCCCGGAGCGATTTCCGCTGGAGTAACTGTGGGTCTTGTCAGGTTAAAGTCGATTACCTCTTCTGGCGGTACACCGACGTAGAACACGTCATCCCACTCGCTCTCCTTGACCAGCTGCGTGTCAACGTATACCTCCACCTCCACATCCCGCCTGTCTATGGTGCCCTTGACTGCCGTGTGGTGGACAACGACATTTGTGCTCTCGTTCGGCTCTATATGGAACACATCGCTATCGTATTGCTTAATCTTACTACCATGACCGGGAAGAGCTGACCCCTCATAGATAATGACCTTGGCACGGGCATCAACCGCCTTCTCGCACCTCGAGGTAATGGGGCAAGTGATGTCTATGATGGTTCCCGGGTCTACGGGGGTTTGGGAGACGCTAGGCCTTGTTAAATCGAAGTCTAACGCTTCAGGCGGAGCTTTGGTGGCGTAGACGTTCCAGATACGACTGATGTAGTCGGGCTCCCTGGCTATCTTGAGCACCATCTCTATGGCGCCATCGGTAATGCCGCTGCAGGCGGTAAGTGGAATCCTTATCGGGCTTTCAAGTTCGCCGGAATAGGGAGTAGTAGGTGATTCAGGCAGCGTAATGGTGCGCGTATAAGCCCCCGTCTTGGGGCTAAAAGCACCGAGCCAATCCCTGTATCCGGCCTTTATGCTTACAGTGGCCTTCTTGCTGGGACCCGTCCACTCAAAGGCCGGGGTTATGTCCAGATAATCGGCCGTGGTTTTCTCCAGCAGCAATCCGGAATCAGCATCGTGGTCGGTAAGCGCTATATCATTCTCGTCAATCGTTACGTCCGAGAATCTGAACACCGCTGGCGGCCTTTCGCCAACGGCAACCTTCATTACATCGCTCTTGCCGGTGACCGGGAATACCCCGATGACGGGTAGGGATAAAGGTGCTGGGGTAGCCAGAACAGTAATTTCGTAATCTCCCTCTTTCTCCGGCTTGAACTCAATGGTAAATTCACCGGTTATCGGCATGGGAAAGCCGCGCTCGTAACTGACCTCCTCAGCAACCTCCGGCTTGTCCCACTCCTTTAACCTAACCTCGGCGTAAACCCAGGGTGGGGCGCCTATGGCATCAAACATTTTGACTGAGCCTTTAATCTTGTAGGTGCTGTCAACGACCCCGCTCTCAGGAAGAGGTTCTGTTATTTCTATCGTTGCGATTTCTGGTGCGTCAGCCAGTTCAGCTCGTTCCATCTCTCGCCTCCCCTTATTTCGTCAATGTCCGCGCCATCGCTATTATAGCCGGGGCTATCTTGTCCTGTTTTAGAAACTCATCATACTCTTTTGAGGTCAGTATTTTCCTTAATTCAGCACCATGGAGGTCTTCTACTACGTCCGCGACCACGTCCCCCACGAAAGGAAGAAGGCCTGGTATTATTGACAGGTCGATGCCGACGGCGTGCTTCATGGCACTGCCGGTTCTCTTGTCGAGGGATGGCATTTTAGGCAGCCCTATTTTGTGCTCGGGGAGGGACACTTTCCCAAAGGGCGTGGGAATGGTGGTCGAGGGTAATGTTGGCGGCCATAGCTTCGGTGGTTCTTTTTGGCCAGGGAGTTTCGGTAACTTAAACCTTAGCATCATTGCCCTCCTTTCCGGCACTCGCAGGCCACGGCGACTTCAAACATCAATTCCTTCGTCTTATCCAGAAAGCGACCTAGCGAGAAGACGGCATTTTTATCATCCTGGTAAATCAACTTTCTTGCTTCTGCCAGATCACGATTCAATTCCATTTTAGTCTCCGGTGAAAGTGAAGCATCCGCGGCATATAAGTGCTGATTTATCAGGTTCAAATACATCTCGGCAGACTTTTTATCCCGGCTTAGTGCTTCCCTCGATGCAGCGTGGGCACATTCATGGGCTTCGTAAATGTGGTAGGCTTTCTCTAGGCAGTCTTGGCTAACTGTCATTTACAACCTCACCAAAAAAGAAAAGGGCAAGCAATTGATTTGCTTGCCCCATTTTTCTGCCTTTTCACCAATTGTAAACTAGAATTTTGAGAAGGTCAACTAAACTGCAACCTGAGACTTGTCGGTTAAAATTTCAAACGGGAGAAGCCCCAAGCGAATTTCTGCCTGAGCCGGCCCCGTGGTGTCCAGCGTCAGACGCCAGTCGTCAGTGCTGAAGGGGCCGATATGGTCTGTCTTCTCCATGTAGTCTATGAATCCGTCATAACTAGATCTGACATATATTCCATAGAAAAGGGGAAGCGGCAGCCCGTTTCTTATCGCGAAGAACAGGTGCCTTTTGCCGTCGGCTGTCTCAGTGCTGAAATCGCCGTAAAACTTGAGCACAGGCTGGGGAGGCCGAGCCAGAAACTCGGCGATTTTCTCACCGACCGTCTTTGGTCTGTCAGATTCAACTAACTGCAGGATCAAGGCTTCCTCCATGGCCAGTGAATACCTAACGCTCTGGGCAGGGGTGGTCCCTCCAATGGTGTGGCTGGTCTTGCTTGGCTTCCATGTACTGTGACAAGATGACCCATCAAAACATCAGTTCTTGTTATTTTATCTACTACACCGGGTATTTGCTCAGAACAGATAGGGCAAGCTACTGTAGTTTTGATTTCAATAACCATTGTTTTCACCTCGTCTTCAACTCAGCAAGAAGCTCTGGCTTCGTCTTGGTGAATCTAGGTAAGGGCGGACCTTCCCAGGGTGCGAGAGGCAACATGTCTGCCAGCGTTAGGTTCGGCCCTATTTTCCTTCCTACGGCGAGGGCTGAAGCCCCAGCCACTGCTCCCACGGCACCGACCGCGGCAACAATCAAAGCAAATACAGGGCTTATTATCATCAATCCTCCTTCAAAGAGGACAGAAACTCAAGCAGCCCATTCGGGGCATGTGCCACCAGCTTGTTTGCCTGCTTCAGGATCTTCTCCAGCTTCTCCAGCCTATCGGTAGGGGTATCGGCAATCAGGTTGACCAGGGTGACAATCTTTTCCAGCTCGGGCGCGGTGCGAGAAAGGCGCTCGCAGGCCTCAAGGATGTTTTTGATCAGGCGCAGCCTTGGCATATCGGGAAATTTCTGTAAGGTTTCGGCGACCTGGGAAAGCGGCGGTAATCCCAATTTCCTTTCAAGCTCTGACAGAAGACCTTTGCCTTGCCCCATAACCATTAGAAGCCCCTCCTTGCTGAAAATTCTAAACCCTTAGGGCGGGTTAGTCAATTTAAAATACTATTGATAACTGTCTTTTGAATAAATTCCCGGCTGATGGCAGGGCAGTCATTGAATGAGTGCTTAAAGCGGGAAAAATCATCTTGTACGTAGTCCAAGAACGGCTTGGCCAGGCGGTCAAATAAAGCCTCGTGTGGCCTCAGCTTGAACTCAGGCTCCACTTTGAGGTTTAGAAACAGGACCTCACCAAGCCACTCCAGCAGTTTAGAAACCCTTAGCGGCCTTTGGCTGGTGAGCATGTAGACGCCTTCGTCCTGGACGCTGGCCATTTTTTCTGCTATCCAGTCAACCTGAACTAGGTTCAAGGTGGCACTGGGGTTACCCTTTATCCGGCAGCTAATTTGCTTGGGTGGTAGATTAAGTTTATTCTCTAATTTTTTCCTGATTGGCTCTGCCCGGCGGTGGAGCCTGGCCCATAACCTGGCCGCCAGATAAAGGTGCTGTGGCTTATCAATCTCGAAGGTTCTGGAGTTGGGGACGATGATGCCGGGCTTAAAGATGGAGTACTTGACGCCCGATTCCCTGACCCAATTCTCGGCCGTGGCTTTGGTCTCCTCATAGCAGTTCCTTCCCTGGGTATATGCAGTTGAACAATAATAAAGGTGGGGGATCTCATAAAGTTTCATGAGCTTGATGACATTTTGCGTGCCGGCGACATTGACGTTCCACAAGTCGTCTCGATGTTTCTCACTCAGGTCAAGAAAACCGGCCAGGTGGTATACTGCATCAACATGGGGATTAGCCACCAGGCCAAGATTGTCCTCGGTGACATTGCCCTTTAGTATCTCCAAACCGCTGAAAAGCTCCTCTGCCTTCTTAGTGTCTCTGGCCAGAATCCTTACCTTTTGCCCTCTGGCGACTAGATTGTGAACCAGCTCCCGACCAAGCGTCCCGGTGCCCCCCGTTACCAATACTGCCATTTATAGCCCCCTCCCCAGCACCTTTATTTTTCGCTCGATCTCCTTCACACTCGCCTTCCTTTCTATCACCTTCTCCAGTGTTGCTATGATACGTTCAAACAGGTCCCTTCTAACAGTCGGCAAGCGTTCTGGTGTTACTCCGCTACCTTGTTCAACACTAATATCTTTTGTTGGAGGAAATACTGCTACCCAGCCTTTGTCAGAAAACAGAGTCAGCACAGGACTAACATCAGACCTCACCGGTGATATCTCGTGGCAGAACTTGTGAAAGGGGCTGCCCTTGGAGAATGCCAGGATCACAAATGGTTGATTGTAGTGGTTATTGTGTCCGGCACATGAGTTCAGGGTGCATACTCCCTTGTAGCTATTTATTTCAGCCAACCAGTCAATAATCTCGTGGTCTATATCAGGCAAGCTGGCCAGGGCATCTCGCAGTCTCACTTCAACCTCCGAAGCGCAAGAGAGTCATGCCGCCGCTCATGCCGGGTCCGATACTCAAAACCGCCGCATAATCTCCATGGTGGATATCTCCCGCCATCAATCTCTTCCCGGTAATGCCGACCGAGGTTGAGCTGGTGTTGCCAAAATTTCTCAATGTTTCCCTCGAGAGAGTTACCTTTTCCTCGGCTATGCCAAGTGCATCCCTTATGTTGTCCAAGACTGTGCTGCCAGCCGCGTGGATCACCCACCATCTTATGTCGTCAATACTTAGTCCCTGGCGCTGCAGCACGGCATTGACAGCCGGCTTAACCACCAGTGGCGCCAGTTCCGGTACCCGCCGCGACAACATAACTCTTAGCCGGCCATACCGCCAGGTATAGCCGAGCTCATTGATGAAGTCGGTATTGGTATGTGTCTCCATGTCAATTATAGAAGGATGCCGCAGGTTCTCATCAAACCCCACCAGAACACAGGAGGCAGCATCGGCAAAGATGGCATTGCTCCTCAAGCATTCAAAATGATTCTCAGGGTCCGGTCTGCCGGCAGGCTCGGGATAGTAAGTGCATGAGCAGAGCTCGCAGTTGACAACCAGGGCTTGCTTTCCTGTGGCTACAGCAAAATCGTAGGCTCTCCGGAGCCCGGGGAAGCCTGATTCGCATCCCTGCCCGATTATGTTCGTATAATAGGTCGAGGGTTCAAGAGATAACTCTTTGGCCAGGTAGTGGGCTATCGTCGGTCCCGGGGTAAATCCTGTGCAACTCCCATAGACAACGCAGGCGATATCCTCGGCGCTCCGGCTGTCTAGACACTCTTTTACCGCCTGCAGGGAAAGCTTTACGGCCCCAACCCTGTATATCTCCTGCTGTTGCTGCCAGCTGATCTCCTTAGCTTCGCATGGCGGTACCCAAAGGTGCCTCTTCTCAATCCCACTCTCTTTGAACACCCTCCAGAAGCGCTGCGGGTACCCGAGCACCTGGAATACTTCTTCCTGACTGTAGCTATGCTCGGGGACAGCATAGCCCATGGATATTATTTTTACCTTTGGATTTATCGTCCAAGTACCTCCCCGAGCAGTAGTAGCAGTCCATATAAATAAATTCCGCCCAGCCCCCAGATGATGCCGACTTTGGGTTTCATCTCCAGGAAGAGAAGGCAAAAAGAAAAGGGAATGAGGGTGATGAGTGTTAGTGCCGTCAGCGGATGCAATACTCCAGCGGCGATGAGAAACAGCTGGGAGAGAAAGGTGGCGCAAAGCAGCCAGACGATGAACATGGTAATTGAGACTTTGTTTCTCCACACCAGGGCACCGAAGTTTCTCAATCCCCTCTTCCAATTCACGCTCGCATCGGCGAACTGATCCATTGTCTCCGCCCCGTATCCAAACAAAATTAATATTGGTATCCCCGCCAGAAAAGCCAGCAGGAAATCCGGGTTCGGCTGGGTGGCCATACCCATCATCACCGCCAGCGAGCCGAAGCCGATACCCAGTGCCAGCTCACACTGATAATGAAGCTTCCCCCAGCTATACCAGAACGTCATCAAGGCTGTAGTCGCCCAGATAATCCATATTACCGGTGATACCTTCCAGGCGACAATGCCGATGAAGACAGCCGATATAGCAAGGTAGACAAGGCCGTTGGCCAGCACCTCTTTGGGGGACATTATGCCGGCGGCTATCGTCTGCTGGCCATGGGTATAGACCTTACCTCGGCTCCGCTCCTCTTCAGCACCCTTGTCAAACCCGGTCCAGGAAAAATCCAGCAGCGTGTTAAAGCTGTGTGCATAGGCCATCTGGAATATGGCCCCGAGAGCCACCATGGCAGATAGCCAGCTCCAGTGACCTACGAGGGCAACGCCAAGCAGGACGGAGCAGACAACTATGGGCAGGGCGAAGAATCGCCCCAGCCCGATGTGAGCTTTAATTTTATCTTTCATTGCCTCTCCTTCTACTTCCTAAATACGATAAGCTCTCCGATTCTGTCTATGAGTATGCCATCGAGGTGATTTAGTTCGTGCTGAAACATTTGGGCAAAGAGCGCCCTGGCTTTGTATGTCCTCTTGCGTCCGTCAAAGTTGTATCCTCGAACCTTCACCAGCTTTGCCCGTTGGAGAGTATATGTTTTACCCGGAAGGCTCAGGCAAGACTCGGTAACTGTAATCGATTCTCTGGCATAGACAAGTTCCGGATTGATAAGCTCCTCTATCCCTTTCTTCTCCCGGAAGGCCGGGTTGGGGTAAAAGACTATCACCTGAAGGGATTCGCCAAGTTGCGGGGCCGTGAGCCCAATCGGGGCGATTTCATCGGTGCGGTGGGCATACATATAACCAGCCAACTCTTCTATGAGTTCCTTAATTTCTTTGTTGAAGTTGCCAACCGGATGGCACTTCTTCCTGAGTATGGGATTGGGCAATGTTAGCAGTTCCCTCATAGCTCCCCTATCAAAGCCAGTATCCCGAAAACAGTGACAAAGCTGGTCAGCGGTATCATCAGGTTGTCGTCCAGGCATTTTATGACCCCAACATCCCCGCAGGCCCATTCGGTAGCCGTGGCCACCAAGGCAGCCACGGCCCCGACCCAGAACGGTTGCACAAACGCCAAAGCGATCACGAGGCAGGTGGCGAGCATAGCCACCGAACCCCACAGGCCCTTCACTGGCCGGCCGTACACCTGGGAGCGGACAATTCCGGTAATCATATCCCCCCAGGCCATAAAGAGAAGACAGGATATGGCTACCAAAGGCTTGTCCAGCCAGAGCCAGCCCACGCCGATAACCGGCAAGGAAGCCAGGGGAAACCAGACCTCGGCCATCACTTCCCCGGGCCGCCCGATGCCGCCCACGCCACGAAAAGTCTGGGGCCTGACATACCTGGCACCCCCGAGCATGACGGCAAAGATGGCGGCTAATATTAGTGACCACCACCCGGATGAAAATAATAGGGCGCAGAGCAGGAAGCCCAGCCCGCCGGCACTGTGGCCGATTTTACGCGCGACGTAGTGGGGGACCTTTAGGTCAAAGAGGATATTTGATATCCACAGGCCAACCAGGGCCGCCCCGGCGATTAAGAAAACGAAGGGCAATTCAGCTATCATTTCTATACAAGGTGTTCATGAAAATGCTGAGGCATAGAGTGCATCCCCTCTCCTCTGAATTTCAGGTTTGGGTACAGTTTATTCTTCACCTCCTTTATGTGCTCCCACTCCTCCGGCGTTGGTTCCGGCCTATGCTCATTGAGAACGATCATCGGATTCCCATGAAGAGGGCAGAATGTAACCCAGCAAATTTCATCATGATAAGGCTGCTCCTTAATCGGCTCTTTCCGGCAAAGCGAGCAATTCGGGTCATAAGCCATTCCGCTATCTCCGGCCAACGGCTTTCATCATCTTTTGGGCGACCGGCCTCAGCTTCGTTATTATCCACTTCTCAAAGATGTCTATGATTTCGGCGGCATCATACAGGCTTCTGTCACCGCTGAAAAGCACCTGGCCCCTAGCCCTCGCCGTCTTCGGCTCAAGCTCCCCAATCACTATGTCGATAAAAGTTGTATCGGTCATCCATATCTCGTTCCTGAGGTCGGATTCGCTATTGTCCCTATAGATGCCGTAGGGTGTCATCCTGATGATAAATGCTCCACCCTCCTCACCGTCGACAATCAGTTTCCCTTTTCTGCCGGTGATTGCCTCCATCTTCTCGGCGGGCAATTGGGCCATAACCGCCTGGTGTGCTACCTTGTCCTCGAGGGCGAAGTCAATCAGAACTTCAGCAAGTGTCTTTTCGGTGCGCATGGCTACAGTCTCCTTACTGCCGCTTTCAGAAGCTTCCTTTTTCCTTCCCTGATCAGCCTCTTGGCGATATCCTCCTTCAGGACGACAGGCTTTGCCCCATCCAGCCTTGAGGCAATCCGGTCAAATGCTTGCTCGACCACCTTTCTGTCCGGTGTGAGTGGTATCTCGCCGAGAAGCGGAATCCCAAAATTCTCGCAGATGGCAGCGAGGTCTACCTCAGGCGACAGGAAGGGCCAGAACCTCTCCCCAGATGGCGAGATACAATAACTCATGTTGCTTATCAGGCCGAGTATCGCCACCTTCTTGAACTTGAGGAAATCAAGCGTCCTATAAAGGTCGGCGACGGCCATGTCAGTGGGCTGAAAGACGAGTATCACACCGTGAAGGTCGGTGATGTACTTGTAAAGAGCTTGCATCTCGCCGGACGAGCTGGGAGGGGTATCCAGGATGAGCCAGTCAAGGTCCCGCCAGGCCACCACTCCCTGAAGCAGCTGCCTGGCGGCGTCTATCTTTTTCTCTTCGTTCCACAGCACGGCGGGTGCTTGCCCGAAGTGTGAGGCGAGTGTTATGAACTGTATGCCTTCTACGTTATAGGGGACAATCGCCCCTCTGCCGCCTTCCGCAGCGGCATCCAGTTCCCAGTCGGGCGGCTTCTCCAGCCCAAACGCCTCAGAACCGGTTGGTGCGGTAATGTCCACATCCAGGTAGCCGACTCTGGACCCAAGCCTCTTGAGGCTTCGTGTCAAGCCTGAGGACACCGTGGTTTTCCCCACACCCCCCTTTATGGAAGCCACTACGATTTTTCTCATGTCGCCACTCCTGCCAGAAAAAAGAAAAGGGCAAGCAATTGATTCGCTTGCCCCGTTTTTGTGCGGGATAGTTACTGAATAGAGAGAAAAGACGGTCAGCCAAAACTCTCGTTTCAGCAACTGACCGCCTTTTTACCTTTTAATTTAATGCAGCGCTAAATTCCCCCCCTTTCTCCCCTTCGGACATACAACCGTCGAAATTCCGACGAGTGCTTTGTCCTATTGACTGTAGTAACGCTTGACAGCCTTTGTCCCATATGGTATATTGTAAATCTAACTTTACAACTTGTCAAGGCAGAAGAACGGGGCAAGCAGCCTTCGCCGAGAAGGTAACTTGACCCGCTCCTTTTTGGCGGGGGTTGCTTCCCCCAGCTAAAGCGATGGAGGTATTAGAGATGTCGCAGGAGCAAACAGTCGAAGAAGAGCCAAAAGCAACGGAAACTACCGAACCCGGCAAGGTCAGCCTCCACATCTACATGCCCGCTGATGCGTATGAGCGAGTCAAAAAGTTTGCCAGATACGCTACCATAGAGGGGCTGATTGAGGGACATCCCCGGGGCAATTTCACCGACTACTGCAATTTCTGCTTCAACCTGGGGGAGCAGTATCTCAGGCAATACATGTTGAAGAAGAGAGGATACAAGTGACTACTCCCCAGCCCTAAAGTGCGGGGCTTTCTCGGCTTGATTCTGTAAGGCGATTTTAAGGCGTAGCCCCGTGTAGGACACAAATTAACGGGTTAAGGCGTTAAAAAATGAGAAGAAAGGAGGCGATAGTCCGATATTTGGCCCGGATAGGCAGAGCCGATCGGTATCAAATCGCAAACTATATAGGCGCCAGGCTAACCACGGTTTCTACTAGACTTAGCGAGCTGAAGCACTCGGGCTTGGTCCAGAACATAAAGTGGAGTGAAGGAAGTAAGGTCTGGCTTTTAACGCAAGAAGGGCAAAGGAGGAACGACTATTATGAGCAACGGGACAGAAGAAAAAGGGAAAGAGGGGGCTGAGGCACCAACAGGCGAAGAGAGCTTCACCAACATTGTGGATAGGTTCACCGCCATTGTCCAAAAATTCAAAATTAAGAACGCCGCGATGGTTGCCGACCACTGTGCCAAGGGCAAGCTCGAAGACCTAGAGGATGTCGAGGCAAGGATGCGTGAGATGGGGGTCCATCCGTCGCTTGTCACGCAGGTGGTAAACTTCTGGGCGGATGAAATCCAGCATCCCATCCCCAAAAGGCTAAGGCAGAAAATGGAAAAGGAGACTGGCGTCAAGACAAGGGAAACCAGAGAAGAGGAAGGGGAGGAGAAATATGCCGTCGACCCTGAAAGCGGGATGATACGCTTGGCCAAAGAAGGCGAAAAAGCCGTCAGCCTCTCCGAAGCCAAGAGTCTCCAGAAGCTGGTAAAGAAGGACCTGGCAGAGATAGAGGAGAGGGAGAGCGGAGATAAAAAGGAGCCCGCCTTCATCGTTGGTGAGCAGGGCGCGTGGACACTTAACCCGAAGGGCAGGATAGGCTTCGGGGAGTTTGCCGTGTTTCAGATGTACCAGGACTCGCTCAAGAAGGGAGAGCCAATCGACCCGGTGGAGGAGCTGGCAAGGAGAGAAGAAGCGTCAGTACGCTTGAAGGAAGCAATGGGAGTCAAGACAGGAGGAGGGGACGATGAAATGACCACGCTGGACAAGTTAGACAAGCTCGGGATGCTCAAAAAGAGTGAGGGCGGCGGCGAGGGGGCATTGCTTGCCCAGCTGGACTCGCTGGGGCTGTTGCGAAAGACCGGGGAGGAAGGAAGGACTACGCAGATAGAGATGCTGGACAAGCTGAACCAGCTGGGGATGTTGAAAAAAACGGGTGATGGCGGCGGCGAGGGGGCATTGCTTGCCCAGCTGGACCAGCTGGGGCTGTTGCGAAAGACCGGGGAGGAAGGAAGAGTTACGCAGATAGAGATGCTGGACAAGCTGAACCAGCTGGGGATGCTGAAAAAAACGGGTGAGGGAGAAGGTTCTGAAACGATGAGAGCGCTGCAGGCGGAGGTCCGGGAGCTCAAGGACTCGCTGCAGAAGCAAGAACTGGATGCCGTGAAAGGCGCGTTGGGCAATCTGGCCAAAGGGCTAGAAGAGTTGCGAAAAGATATGTCAAACCGGGGGGGACTTGAGGGGCGCTTCGCACTGTTAGAAAAGGCAATGACCTCCGTTGACAGCCAAGTCACCGGAATCAGGTCCGATGTAAAACCAGTGCTGATGGGCCTAACCGGTGGCGGGGAGTCAGTCAGGAAAAGCCCTCAGGAGAAGGCAAAAATTTCCAAGGGACTGAAGGAAGCCGTCGTGTTGGAGAGAGAGGCCAAGGACCTTGAAGATGAGCTCTTGTTCGGTGGCAGACCCCAGGGTTGACAATTCCCTCCTCTGAAACAATAATAAGGTGGGGAGGAAAATACCGGAAAAACGGGGCAGGTGACCTTCGCTGAGAAGGGCTTGCCCCCTTTTTTAAGGACGGGAGTAACTCACATGGTTCGTATGCCAAGATTGCCTAAATTGCCCCGCCCCGAGGACGCGTTCTCCGTGATCGACAAGGCGGGTGACGCCATTGAGACTGGGCTGAACATTATTGACAAGGTTGCCAATAAGTTCGACCAGGCCGCGGCGAAATTTGGCCTGCAGGAGTCCGCAACCCCTGCCACAGCCCCTGAGACGCTAAAAGAACCGCCACCAGGTCAAGATGAGATATCCCCATCACCGGGGTCGATATCTGCAGGCACGGCGTGTTTACCCTGCTCCCGCGACCATCTCTCTGTCACCTCCTCATCCCTTTCTGAGGGGATAAGGTTTGCCCGAGATAAGGGCGTCAGACAGCCGGAGGTAACCAGGCGAATCCGCATCGCCCTCGATGAGCTCAATGTCATGGAGCGCATCGATCTTGCCCCGGATGAGATCGCCAAACTCAAGGGAGTCGAGAAGGAACTCGCAGTCTGGACACTCAAGCAGTCGAGGGAGCTGAGGCACTCCATCACCGCCATAAAGGACGTTGAAACCATGGAGCAGGCGGCGGCCAGGGCAAGCCAGGTTACCGAGGAGTTCATGAGCCGGCTGTGGTCAATCCCGGAAGAGGAATGCGATACCTGCAGTGAGGTCAGGGAAAGGCTCAGGGAATTTATAGAAAGGAGAAAGAGCGAAATTAAGACCTAGATAAAGATAGGGCTTACAATAGATAAAAACGGGGCGAGCAAAATAATGCTTGCTCCTTTCTTTTTCGGAGGATGTAGAAGATGGGCAATCCAAGAAGCGGCACCACAGCATATGTGCAGGAACTACCAAAGTGCGATTTCTGTGATTGGCCAGGCCTCTATGACGGGAAAACTCGCATGGGGCCGTGGGCATTTATGTGTAAGGATCACTTTATTAGTCACGGCATAGGGTTGGGCACAGGAGTAGGGCAGAAGTTAATACCCCGCAAGGCGCTGGGGGAGGCGGAAAAAATACGGGCGCCAGAGGTCGAAGAAGAGACAGTCACTATGACTGAGAAAAACCTTGAGGCGGCTACCATGGAAGATATGTGGTATCCCGTCTGCCCCTACTGTGGTGCGGAGACCCCAGCTGAGCCTGATGCCCACGCTGTCTACTGCCAAGCCTGCAGCCGCCGTTTTAAGATTGAGAATCCATTTTTTTAGAGAAGAAAGTGGGGAATAGCTATGACAACTAAATGCCAGATTGAATGTGCAACCGCTGGGATGTTGTTAGCCAAAGATTCCGAAGCTTTTGTAAGGAAAACCCCGGTAATATTTCAGGAGAATCTGGCGGGACTTGTCCGCAAAGAGAACCTAAAAATACAACACTCCGAATTGGCTATGCACCTTAAGGCAGGTGGAAAGGAAGTGCTAGCCTTTTTTCTAGGCCCCAACACTGCCTTTGCTATCTACGCTGATGAAGGTGATGGTTGCGGCTATATTTACGGAGCTGATCATGAGGTTTTGAGTCCCGAGTTGGTGGATAAGGCTAGGGAAATGTGGGGGCCCAAACCGCTAGTGTGGGAACCGACTCAACCATCACTCATCAAAAAAGGGTGATTACGAGGTGAGCTATGCCAAACCGCATCGAAGCAGGAATTGCCAGAATAAACGAAAAAATGAAGACAGTTTCTGAGGAGAAACTAGCCAGTCTTAATGAAAGCTTAAAGACCGACTGGAAAGACCTTGTTGAATATCAGAAACTTCAATCTACCGCGTTTGCCTGTGGCAAACTGACATTGGAGGAAGCACAAACCCTTTACCGAATATACGGCGGTGAAGTCCCCTCCCCGGAAAAGTGGGATAAAATGAGTCTTGCCGAGAAGGTAATCGGCACTCAGACCGCCGATGAACTGCTCAAGATAAAAATATGCGATGTCCTGTGAGGAGATGAATGAATACAGAGGCAGGGCAAGAGCGCAAATTCGAGATGGGGCAGTTAGTATTTACCAGAGGGGTCAATGACCTGGTAGCTACTAATACCGAGTTTGCCCTGTTTGTTACGAAAAGCTTAGGCCGCCACGCCAGAGGAGACTGGGGCGACTTGTCTGAAGCAGACAAGAGGGAAAATGAATACGCCCTGGGCAAGTATCTCCGCCTCTTTTCAGCCTATGAGAAGTTACCCTTACCGAAAATATGGATAATTACCGAAGCTGACAGGTCGGTAACAACAGTCCTATTTCCAGAGGAATATTAAAGCTGGAGGCAAGTGATGGAAAAGCAAGTTTGGAAGCCAGCCTGCGATGCCAAGAGCGAGATACTCAAATTTGAGCCTAGGATAGACCTGCTACATGATATACTCGGCTTTGGCAGGTTTGCCGAGATCACTGAAACCTCAGACAGCTTTTTCCTCGGCAGGCGCTTGGGGGACATAGGGTTCAATGAGTTTCTCGGGAAACCATCGGAGGCAGCCACGCAGAGAACTGCAGAGTTGTTTAACAAGCTAAGCAAGTGCTCCCAAGAGCAGGTAATGATGATGTTGAGAGCGAAAAATATAAACCCGAAAGATGTGGGGATAGGATAGAGGAGTAAGGGATGAACCAAACTTGCCAGAGCCATAAAACTTGTTCATGCGCTCTTGCTGCAATCGATTTGTTTGCAAAGCTTCATGATTTACTATCTATCTATAATGAACACGCCAGGACAGGTAAACTGCCGGCAACTGCCATAGAAATAAGGGAGGAAATAGAATCAGCATCTGAACATCTGAAAAGGGTTGGCGAATCGTGTGGAATAAACATTGAGCATCCCGAAACATTCCTGGAGAATGCCATAACGCATTATGAAGCGGGGTTATTGAGAGGCGATATACATAGCTTATCTGAAGCAGCAGAAATAGCAGCAGAAGCTGAATTGCCTCTATTGCGTGAACTCTGGTCATGCCAGGAGAAGGAAGGTAAGGGATGAAGAAATTGGAGGAATTGAAGGAGCTAACCTCGGTAAACCTGAAGAGAGAATTTAATGAGCTTGAGGATGCCGTTCAGACGACGGTCCAGTCTGCTGATCGTTGCAATATTGACCTGATGTTCATGCGATTCAGCCAAGCCCACCGCTCCGCGAATCTCTTGCGAAGGCGAACAGTTGACAACTTCTCAGATGGTTTAATCACCGTAGGTGAATTGGGCAGCATACTCAATGCAACAGACCAGGTTGTGTTCACTGATTTGCCTGATGAGATAAAGAAAAGACTTAAAACTGAATGCAAGTGCCTTTTCACTTAGAATCGAGGTAGATGAGGGATGAAAGAAAAATGTATTTTGGAGGGAATGAAGCTGGCCAGGTGGCTGCAAATGCTTGGCCTGAGAGGTGCTGGCATTGCCACCGCTAGCTATGAGGAATACCAGCGCCTGAGCCGGGAAGCGGGCGAGGCTTTGGGAGATGTGGACAAGATGACCTGCCTCTCAAATGACGAAAGGTCAGTGTTAAAGAAGGAACTCAATTATCTGAAAGAACAGGCAGAAAAGACCAACTTCCTTTACACCAGTGATGCTGGCGCACGACTGCTGCACCTGCTCAGTAACCCTCAATTTTACTTAGAGTATTATAAGCCGGAAAAAGAGGAGATTAATGAAGGAAATCCTTATCTCGAAAGATTAACAACCCCCGAAAAGCATCAGCTTAAAATAGCCAAAGACACACTAAAGATGTCTGATGCGATGGCACGAGTTATGGGAGGTATGAGCAAGGAAGAAGCCAGAGAGGTTATTAAGAAACTGGAGGGTAGAGGAGGCGAGGGATGAAAGAATTTGAAGTTTATAAGGATAATGAATACAAGCTAATTTTGAAAGCCAACGGTATGTATACGTTATATGAATTTGAGGATGGTAAATGGTACGCGTCTGCTACCGGCCCTCATAAATACATATTGACGGTTCTCAGGGACCACAAGCTAGATAAAATTATCTCTGCAATAAGCTGAGGGGGGGTTCTGATGGATTATCCAACAGTAGAACAATTGATAGAGGAAGCTCCCGATGTGATAAGCAGGGATACCCTGGGCAACCTCAAGCAAGTCTATAACCTGGCCAAATATCGAGCAGCGAGCTGTTCGCTTGGCAAAATGGCTGACAATCTGCTCTTCATCGGGCAGGGAATCGATGATATAGTCGATGAGATGGCTTATGCTTTCCAAAAAGGCAGGATAGAATCATCAGATTATGATGCCTATATTCGGAAAATCGAGTCATTTCAGTGGGGTACTGTTCCTGCTATGGTTAAGGATGCCCTTTCCCAAAAGTGCGGCTGTAAACTGGTGGCCCCTAAGTAAGTGTAATGATGAAATGCTATGTGAAAGCTCAGGAAAAAGGAACAATACTCGATTTAAATAAGAGAGGGGATTTAATTTTAGTTACGGATTCGCAAGATGTAGCCGAAATTAAGAATTATTTTGGGGACAGACCTGCAATAAAAGAGTTTGATGGGTTCTTTGTTAAAATAGACGATGCTGACATTGATGAGGTGTATGGCTTCCATGGTATTGTCCCCAATTTGGAGAAAACCGTTTGGCAGATAGAAAGAACCTGCAAGTGAAGCGGACATTATCCTACGAGTGGATAGAGCTAGTAAGGCTAGCACAGAATATCTGTGAAAGGGAGCAAATTCGGGATGGGGCAGTTTAAGAAAGAATTTGATTTAGCAAAAGGAGATAGAGTCAAAATAACCATACCAACTGCATCTGGTTCATTCCCCGCCGGTTGGTCAGAAGGAACGGTAATCTCCGCGAACTTTTATGGGGAGCGAGATGGCTGGTATATTGAGTCTGACAAAGATAAGGTGTCTCTTGGTTGGGATACTGGATATGGGTACTGGAAACAAGGCATGGATGGCGGATATGTAGAGAAAATCGGCCATTCAAGTAAATCTAAGTTGTCGCGTGATGATGTCAGAGTCGAAGTTTGGGAAGAGCGGGACCGCCTTCACATAGGAATACAAAATAAGGAGACTGGTGATTATCTCGCAAGCTGGTGGGATGATGATGCCCGTGAAATGTTTGAGCAAGGCTTTTTCAAGAGCGGACCCGGACTGGAGGAAAGCGTCCTCGAGTACGCAGAAGATGGGGGTATTCTGGAAAAGTAAAGAGGAGGTGGGGGATGATACCTGACATAGCAATGGGGAGCAAAGTCTGTGACAAATACACCGGGAGTTGTGGGCGAGTACTGTCAACCATCAATGATGAAGTCACGCTTGAACCAATCATTATAAAAAGGGGAGCACGCGGGGAATACCTGGAAGTAACCCTCCCCCCTATCAGGGCCAAAAAAGCCAATTTGGGGCCTGACCATATTAGAAGATATGAGGAGCTGCCCTCGGACCACGAGCTGCTACTTCACTTTGGCGTTGAGGAACTGGCCAGCCCAGGAGTAGTCCTTGACGAGGCCAGAGCCAGAGCCACGCCATGCTCCTGCTTCACCTACAAGGGAAAGGATCTCTGTTGGAGCAAGGGCATAGTCGGGATGCTTGCTGCTGACCAGCAGGATATCTACTGCGTGGCCGGCAAGATGTATAAAGCTCAGCCGGCGCTGACAAAGCGGTATGAGACTTTCGCTGAGGCAGCCGAGGAAGCGCACAAGAAGATAGAGGCTATACCGAGGGGTACCGAGCGGCTTGAAGTGTGGCTATCGGCCATGGGTGCGGAACTGACCAAACGAGGCATTGAAGTCTAGGAGGCTAAAGTGTTGAAGGGCTTTTTGCCAATGCCACCAGATGAAGGCCCCCCACTGCCGAGGGGTCTGCAGTTGAGATGGCCGGGAACAGACATCACCGAGCTCAAGCTACGAAAGCTTATTGACCAGGTCCCTGACCTTGATGAGCCGGATGTGCTGTGCTACTGGATTGAGGTTCGGGACAAGTTGGTTTACCTGGAAGGATGGTGCGACAAGTGTCTGATTGGCACCGGCTTTCCCTCGATGGAAAGGGGCAATCATCAAGAGAAGATTGCCTACATCGAGGATATAACCAAGCAAACGCTGGAGAAGAAAACTAAGCCTAAGGAGAATCCCTATGAAAAAGAGCTGAGATTGATACGGGGTGGATTTGTAGAGTTGCCTGATGCTGAAAACCTCTACGGAGTCAGTTATGGTATTTATGAAAAACAGGAGGCTTAAGAAATGGACATAAGTAAGGCAAAAAAGCTTGTGGAATTGACCAAGGGCGACAGGAAAATATTGGTCACCGTCTTTGAAGGTGGACAGGTCTCCAGCTGCCTCGAGGACGAGGCAAAAAAAAGCTATTGCGAGACCTGCCAGTCGGATGACGAGACCTGCCAGCAGTGGATAGAACATCTGAAGTCCCAAGGATACCAAGCCACCGAAATCGAGCTTGGGGAGCTGGAGCTGGAGGAGAGCCTGCCAAAGTTCCTTGAGCAGAGGGAGATATCTGTTAGATCTACAGTAGTGGTTGAGCCAGAAGGGCAGGTAATCACTTCTGAGGACGTCGGAAAGGTTGAGGAAATCCTGGGAGAACCAGAAGGAGATGAGCATGCCCTCAGCTAAGCCGCTGAAGCTGTACCTGGAAGCTCTGGAGAACTACAACCAGGGGAATCGGGAGACAGCAGCCCAGAAATTAGCTGAAGCCTTTGGCGCCAAGGAGCCCAGCCCCGTTATAACCAACTCTCTTGATAAGTTTCTCGATTACGGCTCCAGGCCGAATGATGCCGTGCTACAGATTATAGCCACAGAAGTGTCGAAAAGCGGAGGAAATAATGACTGAGAAAAAGTGTCCTGTAGAAATAAAACCTATGGCGGTGTGGGTTCAAGAAAAAGACCCCAAAGGTATTTGTCGGGATTGCCTTTTAGCTCCAGTACTCCAATGGTACCGCGAAGAACTCAATGAGAAGGGCTACAGTAAGTTTACTGAAGAGCTGGATAAAATTGCACGCGCGGCCGAGGTACTCCCCTTGCAATTATGTGAGGAGTTTGATAAAATAAAAAGCGAAGTGGAGGCATCATTGAGGGAGAGGCT
>Ga0307379_10002247_pt1 | contig 28882 bp, 29 predicted proteins | sample UN2MG_FD_202237 | JGI IMG/M metagenome (GOLD analysis project Ga0307379, IMG submission 202237) | Soil microbial communities from Risofladan, Vaasa, Finland - UN-2 | ecosystem: Environmental > Terrestrial > Soil > Coastal area > Acid sulfate soil | place: Finland: Risofladan, Vaasa | collected...
CTCAGCTTAACCCCGTTCTTGCTTCGAATACGCGACAGTATCTACGTTGTTAAACCAACATCCAGATAGGGACAGATTACTTTGGAGTTTTTCTAAAGCGAAGTCTTTTGCAACGTTTTCATTAAGATTTTTACATGTTTTTATCCGCGTGTAATTTGCGCAATGTTTCCAGAGTTTCATTGATGGTTAATCCATTATTTCTTCATGAAACGTTTTGATCTTCATGATGTGGGCAAGCCGCATGTAAAATCTCACATCACTTTTTGGCAGTGCAATATCCAATCATGTTCTGTTTTTTGTATAATTAAATCTTACCCAACCGCGGAAATACTTTGTCAACTCCAAAGTTCTGGTGATTCAACTGAGACAGAATAATAGATATACCAATTTTTTAAATCACCCTCTCATTCAAAAGTGAAACTTAAACCCCATATTTACACGATTCAAAAGCTTAAAAAACACCCGCATCATATACAAAATAAAACAGTTATCCTGTGAATAATGCCGCATCATCTTCAAAAAATTACCGCTTCAAGTCGTTTTTGAAAAGATTTATTAGTGATCTTACGTTGCAACATGCAGGTATTCTATGACATTCGAGGAATTTTTGAGTTACCCCCTTTGGGGCAATTCTGTAAAGGAGTATATTCTAGCCATAGTGGTTTTTGGATTAGCAGTAATTATTTTTAGAATTATAAAATATGAAATCGTTAAAAGGTTAAGAAAGGTAGCAGACAGAACCAAAGCAGAAGTTGATGACTTACTGATAAAAATTGTAGATAAAATTGGGTGGTATTTCTACGTTTTTTTTGCTATATCTATCGCTCTTAACTTCATTCAAGTACCTAATATCATAAACGTGTTTTTCACTTACGCGACACCCATAGTTGTTGTTTTCCTTATAGTCAGAAGCATACAACAATTTGTTGATTACGGGATACGAAAGCTAGCCAAAGAAAAACAAAAAGAAACCGAAACACCAATTGTTAACGTTCTTGGCAGAATTTTGAGAGGTGCCCTATGGGGCATAGCCTTCATCTACATAATATCAACTTTTGGATACGACATCACAACTGTGGTAGCTAGCTTTGGAGTACTCGGTATAGTTCTTGCTTTTGGTCTACAACATATTTTAAGCGACATATTCGCCTCCTTCTCCATATTCTTTGATAAACCCTTTGAGGTCGGAGACTTCATCATTGTTGGTGATAACCTAGGGGTTGTCAAAAAAGTTGGAATAAAAAGCACCCGTATACAGAGCCTATGGGGCCAGGAAGTGGTCATTCCAAACAAAGATTTAACATCTGCCAGAATCAACAACTACAAAAAGATGGAAAGAAGAAGAGTTCAGTTTAGCTTCGGAGTTGTCTATGATACTCCATCTGAAAAACTGGAAAAAGTTTTAGATATAACAAAAGAAATTGTGGACAAAATTGAACTGGCAGAACTGGACAGGGTTCACTTCAAGGAATATGGTGATTACAGTTTAAATTTTGAAGTAGTATACTACGTGAACACTCCAGACTATAACACATACATGGATCTTCAACAAGAAATTAATCTTTCACTCAAAAAAAGGTTCGAAAAAGAGGAAATAAATTTCGCATATCCAACCCAAACAGTCATCGTTAATAAAGAAAAACAGTAAACACACGATTCACACCCATGAGAGGCAGTTGCTTTCTGGGCTTACGTCTCCTAGAACAGTTCATTGCTGCACAATAGCAAAAAAGTTCTCAGCAGAAATCACTAAAACAAACAGTGTCTAAAAACGAAGAATCATTTCAGGTATATGTTGCAATTACCCATTCGCTCAAACTTCCATTTTGCCGCTAGTTTCTTTTTTCCACATTTCCTGAAATGGCTCATAAATCCTCAGCGCAGACAGAACAACATCAACTCTTGTCTTGTACAACCCAGTTTCAGCCAGTTTATCCAAGACTTTAACAACATTCCTATGAAGTTTGAAGTTAACAAGTACAGTAGCTTTTTCCTCTTTAGTAGGATTATCTCCCCGCAATTTTTCACTTCACCACTCTATTTAATATACCCTGTATATCGTTTATGTATATATTTCCACGATTAGATTGTACCAAACATATATAGACTAAACGGTTGACATAATATAAAATGTGTGGTCAAATCTTCCCATTCAATAAAGAACCAGCTATCCCACGATCCGGAAACTAACCGTTGAAAAATTTGACGTTGCAATGCGACCATCCGCTAAGATTCAACCCTGCCGTTTCTACATGATAGGTTAGGCGTTTTTAGGATTTTTCCTGTGCTACTATAGGCGTTTCTCCTTATGCGTTGAATGAACAGTATACGCCAATTGCTTATGTCTAAGATTTTCAATCCGAATCATTTGCCACTAGTCCTGATGTCTACTTTGTTTGCGATACTTATCCAGAATATTGTCCCACCAACCTATGAACATTGAAACGCGGTGCACACACATTTATAAACCATCCTGAGAATATTTTGTGTTGTTGCTGTAATTAACCAAAAACTGTCGGATAACTTCGTTTGCGTATATCTGCATTTTATTGCCAGTGCGCAAGAAAAACACGACATACATCAGCAATTTAGCAGATTAGGATTGGAAACATATGAATACTTTACGTGAGGAAATTCTTTACAGATTACCTAAAGTAGTTTCTAATCTGGCGCTTGCTCTGATTTTTTGGGTCGCGCGTTACATTGTTCTGGTAACACTAAACACCGTTAACGCAAAACATGTTTTTCAACAATCAGCTGTTATTAGTCTCCTAATATGATTGTCTGGTGTGTTATGCGGTTTTTCTTCTTGCTTCTGTTATTAGGTCTGTGAGTGCCGCGAAGGCTTTGCTTACGTCTTCCATGGCTAACACGATTATCGTTTCTGTGTAGCAGCTCATGGTCTCCTCTATGTTGATGTGGCGTCTCGAAACTGCATTGTAGAAGGCTTGTACGCATCCGGGAGTGGATGTTATCTCGTCTGGGCTGCGGATGATTACTGTTGCCAGGTTCTGTTTCTGGTCTATCACATCCTTTTTGGCGAAGATGGAACTGATTTTGTTGAAGGAATTCAGGTCAGAAATCAACGTGACTACAGAGTTTCCTTCTATGACCTGAAGAAAGTCGCTTGAGAATGTTGCTAATGTTTTTCTTATCTTATCCAGATTCTCTTTGGTTTTTTCGACAGAAACTTTAGCCATGTCGGTTCTGATGTTTAAGCCGCTTCCCGCGACTACTCTTGTAATTTTTCCCTGCAGAATCGTGTAGTTTGCTTTAGCGCGTTTAACTGAGGTTATTACGCTTTCGAGGTTAACTTCTTGGTTTACTGTTTCTTTGATTTTGGGCAGGAGCATTCTGGCTATTGCGCTGTAGTTTCCGTAATCTCTTTGCAGGGCATCCTGTAGTGAGAGGTCTTCGTCTATGAGGTTTTGGACGGTTTTCGAGATTGAATTGACCATTTTTGGTCACTTCTGTACAATTTACTATGATATTGACCAAAATCTATATAAGCGTTTCCCGAATTATCAACCTGAAACTGGGAAACACAATGAAAGACACGATAATCTTAGCCTACTCCGGCGGACTAGACACGTCCGTCCTCATAAAATGGTTACAGGAAGAATACGACGTGGACATCATAACGTTCACAATGGAGCTGGGGCAACAAACCGACCTAAAAAAGGTCGCAGACAAAGCCCACAGCCTAGGCGCCAAAAAACACTACTCCGTAGACGGCACAGAAGAATTCGTCCAAAACTACGTCTTTCCAGCCATAAAAGCAAACTCGCTATACGAAGGAAAATATCCAATGGCAACAGCCCTAGGACGCCCACTAATCGCAAAAAAACTGGTCGAAATCGCACAACAAGAAAAAGCAATAGCCGTCGCCCACGGCTGCACAGGAAAAGGCAACGATCAGGTGCGCTTCGACGTTACAGTCAAGGCTCTTGCCCCAAACCTCAAGGTGATGGCTCCAGTTAGGGAGTGGGGGCTATGCAGGGAAGCAGAAATCAAGTACGCCAAAGAAAAAGGCATCTCGATATCTCACCTGTCCGACCCCTACAGCATAGACCAGAACCTGTGGGGACGCTCCATAGAATGCGGACCCCTAGAGAATGCGGAACAGGAACCGCTAGAGGAAATCTACGAACTGACGGTTTCTCCCGAAAAGGCGCCAAACAAACCAGAATACGTAACAATCCAGTTTGAGGCTGGCGTTCCAGTTGCCCTGAACGGAAAAAAGATGGCTCCAGTAGCCCTGATCGAAAAACTGAACGAGATTGCAGGGAAGCATGGAATTGGACGCGTGGACCACATCGAGGACAGGCTGGTAGGCATCAAATCAAGGGAAATCTACGAATCTCCAGCCGCCGAGGTGCTGCTTGAAGCCCACAAAGACCTGGAGAAGATGATCTTGACGCGCCACGAACTCGAATTCAAGAAGCAGATAGACGACAAGTGGACGTGGCTCGTTTACACTGGCTTGTGGATAGACCCCCTACGCGAGGCTCTGGAAGCCTTCATCGACAAGACTCAGGAACGCGTCTGCGGCGAAGTGAAAATGAAACTGTATAAGGGACGCTGCTGGGTTACAGGACGCTCCTCGCCAATGTCTCTATATGACAAGAACTTGGCAACCTACGAGGTAGAAACCTCCTTCAATCAAGCCTATGCTGAGGGCTTCATAGAACTGTGGGGACTGCCCACCAAAGTAGCCAACATACTGAAAGAGAAGGTGAAAAAAGAAAAGAAATGTTAACGGAGCTGGACGGTTTCGGCTGTCTGCTCCATAATAAACTGTTAGGTGTGAAAAAAATTGTCTAAGCTGTTGCGTGGAGGAAGGATAGGCTCTGCCCGAAAAGATGTTGTCGAGTTTACTGCATCCATAAAAAGCGACCAAAAGCTACTGGAAGCAGTCATCAAAATCAACCAAGCCCACGTAACCATGCTGACCGAACAGAAAATCATCGATCATAAAATGGGTGCCAAGCTCCTCCAAGCCTTATCTGAACTGGACCCAAAAATGAAGCTAGACCAGTCACTTGAGGACGTTCACTTAGCAGTCGAAGAGGAAGTCAACAAGAAAGTTGGCTTAGATGTAGGCGGAAACCTGCACATCGCCAAAAGCCGAAACGACCAAGTGGCGACGGCAATCAGGATGGCGCTTCGAACAAGCCTCCTAGAACTAATGAATCTCGTAGTAAAGCTGCAGGACTCTCTAATCGAGCTGGCTGAGAAACACACCGAAACGCTGGTTCCATCTTATACGCATCTGCATCCAGCCCAGCCCGTAACCTTTGCCCACATCCTAATCGCGTACGTGGATGCGCTGGAGAGGAATCTTAAACGATTAGAAGAGACGATTCCCCGCGTTAACCTGTGTCCCATGGGCGCAGGAGCCATAGCAACCACAAGCTTCCCAATAAACCGCGACCGCACAGCCGAGCTGCTGGGCTTCAGCAAAGTGCATGAGAACTCCATAGACGCGGTGGGCAGCCGTGACTTCCTCCTAGAAACCTCCGCTAACCTCACGTTACTCGCCGTCGACATCAGCAGAATGGCTGAAGACCTGATTGTCTGGAGCTCCCCCGACTTTGGGATAATCGATCTTCCAGAAAGCTTCGCGTTCACGAGCAGCATAATGCCCCAGAAAAAGAACCCCGACGTCCTAGAGGTAATCAGGGCAAGGATGAGCCAAGTTCTCGGCAACTTCGTATCCTCAGCAACAACCATGAAGGCTTTGCCCTCGGGCTACAATCTGGACCTTCAGGAGCTTACCCCGAAACTGTGGGAGTCCCTCGAAACAGTTGCAGCGTCGGTGAAGATGCTTTCTGAGCTTGCCAAAAACTTGGACGTAAACAAGGATGTCTTCAGCAAGCCTGTTCTCAACTATTCAACCACCACGGAACTGGCTAACCTGCTTGTGAAGAAGTATAATGTTCCCTTCAGGACATCACACAAGATAGTCGGCGCAGCGGTCAAAACTTTGCTGGACAAGAAGCTGGCGCTTTCCGACTTGACACCTGAACTGTTAAATAAGACCGCTGAAGATTCTGCGGGAATCACCCTAGCCATTAAACTGGCGGACATCAAAGACTCTATCGACCCCAAAAAATTCGTTGAAAGCCACAAAGCCATGGGCGGTCCAGCTCCAACTGAAGTTAAGCGGATGCTCAAAAACCGTAAACAGTTGACTAGTCAGTCAAAGACGAGCCTAAAAGAACAGAAAAGCAGGCTAGAAGAAGCTGACATGCAACTGAAGTCTGTGGTTCAGCGTTACTCATCTTCACAATCAAAAAAGTAACTTGAAAAGTCACGAAATGTAATGGAGTTTAGAACTTTGAAAGCAAAAAATAATCCCTCAAAAGCTGAGAAAGCAATTCTAGTTTTAGAAGACGGCTCCACCTTTTTCGGTCACGGCTTCGGAGCACCAAAGAAGGTTTCAGGCGAAATCGTCTTTTCAACCTCTATGGTTGGATACCCCGAATCTTTGACAGACCCATCTTACAAGGGTCAAATCTTAACCTTCACCTATCCTCTTATTGGAAACTATGGTGTTCCATCCTACGAGCTAGAAAATGGCATTCCCAGATATTTCGAATCTGAAAGCATCAAAGCGAGGGGCTTAGTTATCCACGAATTGTGCAAGAATCCTTTCCATTGGGCATCCACCCGAACCTTGGATCAATGGCTCAAGGATGAAGACGTTCCAGGCATATACGGAATCGACACCCGAAAGCTCACAAAGAAACTCAGAGTCAAAGGCGTAATGCTGGGAATTTTGCAGGTGTGGGAAGAGGGAGAGGAACCTAACCTCGAAAAACTTCTGAAAGAAGTGAAGACGATTCAAGATCCAAACTCCACAAACCTAGTGAAGGAAGTAACGATAAAAGAACCTGTTCGCTACGAAGTCGGAGGAAACAAGGTAGCCGTCCTGATAGACTGCGGCATCAAACACGGTATTCTCCGCACCCTACTGAACCAAGGCATGAAGGTGATAAGGGTACCCTACGACTTTTCGGCAGAAGATATTCTGGAATACAAGCCTGACGGCGTGATAATAAGCAACGGTCCCGGGAACCCGAAACAATGTACAAAAACAATCGAATCGGTTCGGGAGTTAGTTGAGGAAGACATTCCCATAATGGGCATATGTTTGGGAACACAGATTCTAGCCTTGGCTCTTGGCGGTGACACCTACAAACTGAAGTATGGTCACCGATCTCAGAATCAATCTGTTATCGACTTGGAAACAAAGCGGTGCTACATTACTACTCAGAATCACGGATACGTCACAAATGGGGACTCCCTAAAAGGAACTGGTCTAGAAGTCTGGTTCATGAACGCCAACGACAAAACCGTTGAAGGAGTAAAGCATAAGAGCAAACCGACTTTCGCCTTTCAATGGCACCCCGAAGCCTCGCCGGGTCCATACGACACGAAGTTTCTTTTCGACAAATTTATGAAACTTGCGGGGGCCTAAAAAAGGTGCCAAAGTTTGAGTGGATACATAAGGTTCTGGTTCTCGGCAGTGGCGCCATAAAGATTGGGGAAGCCGCAGAATTTGATTACTCGGGAAGCCAGTGCCTAAAGGCTCTTCGCGAAGAAGGAATAGAGACTGTTCTAGTTAATCCGAACATAGCCACGATTCAAACTGACCCTCGGCTAGCAGGAAAAGTCTACCTCCTACCTGTAACTCCAGAATTCGTTGAGGAGGTCATTGCGAAAGAAAGACCAGACGGTATTCTCCTAGGTTTTGGGGGGCAAACAGCCCTAAACTGTGGGGTTCAGCTCGCAAAAAGGGGCATCCTCAAGAAATACAACATCAAAGTTCTGGGAACACCTGTCCAAACGATAGAGGACACCGAAGACAGGGAACTGTTCAGGCAAGCCATGATCAAAGCAAACATTTCGATACCTAGAAGCAAATCCGCCAAGTCCCTCAAAGAGGCTGTCTCAGTAGGCAAAGAGATTGGTTACCCTGTTATCATTCGATTAGCCTATGCGCTGGGCGGCAAAGGTTCTGGCGTAGCCCACAATGAGGAAGAACTGAAGGATATTGTTAGTCGGGCTTTGGGTCAGAGCATGATCTCTCAGGTGCTCATCGAAGAGTATGTGGGGCACTGGAAAGAGATCGAGTACGAAGTCGTACGAGATTACGCTGACAACTGCTTAACAGTCTGCAACATGGAAAACGTTGATCCCATGGGGGTCCACACCGGCGACTCCATTGTTGTGGCTCCATCCCAAACCCTGTCAAACCGTGAATATCATATTCTCCGCTCAGCATCAATAAAGGCAATACGCAACTTGGGAGTGATCGGAGAATGCAACATCCAGTGGGCGTTGGACACGAAATCAGAGGATATCCGCGCCATAGAAGTCAATGCTCGGCTGTCAAGAAGCTCAGCCCTGGCAAGCAAAGCAACAGGTTACCCCCTAGCGTACATCGCAACTAAACTGTCTATCGGCTATCTTTTGCCTGAGCTGGTGAACAAGGTAACGGGAGTCACCACCGCCTGTTTCGAGCCAGCCCTCGACTATGTTGTAGTCAAGTATCCTCGTTGGGACCTGCAGAAATTCAGGAACGTGGACAGGCATATTGGTCCGCAGATGAAGTCTGTCGGCGAGGTTATGGGCATTGGACGATGCTTAGAGGAGGCGCTGCAGAAAGCAGTTCGCATGCTGGATATTGGAAAGGCGGGGTTGGTCTGTAACTCCGAGGAAGACGAGCAGGAGCCGCTGGAGAAGATAAAGGATGTTTTGGCTAACCCCACAGACCAGAGGCTCTTCATGATCGTTAAGGCGCTAAAACAGGGAGTCTCCATCGAGGAAATCTACCGGCTGAGTGGCGTCGACCCCTTCTTCTTGCACAAAATCAAAAACACCATCGACATGCAAAAGAAACTGAGCACAATCAGCCAACAGGACAGCGACTTCCTAGACACAATCAGGGAAGCGAAGCGCATCGGATTTTCTGACAAGCAGATTGCCATCTGCCGCGGAACAGACGAGTTTGCCATACGGAAACTGCGGAAAGAGGCAAACATAGTTCCTGTGGTTAAGCAGATTGACACTCTTGCTGCTGAGTGGCCAGCCAAAACGAACTATCTTTACTTGACTTATGGCGGAGACGAGAACGACATAACGTTTTCTAAGGTCAGCAAGAAGGTTATGGTTCTCGGAGCGGGCGTCTTCAGGATTGGTTCCAGCGTAGAGTTTGATTGGTGCGGAGTCAACACTATCTGGGCTCTCAAAAAGAACGGTATCGAAGAGGCTATAATGGTCAACTACAATCCCGAAACGGTTTCGACAGACTATGACATGTCCGACAAGCTCTACTTCGAAGAATTGACCCTAGAACGAATCTTGGACATATACGACAATGAACATCCCCTCGGAGTAATAGCCAGCGTGGGCGGACAGATACCAAACAACCTAGCCCTCAAACTGTCCAAAGCCGGAGTTAACTTGTTGGGCACATCAGGCGAAAGCATCGACCAAGCAGAAGACAGAACCAAATTCAGTGCTCTACTTGACAAGCTAGAGATTCCTCAGCCAGAATGGAGAGACCTGTCAACAACCCGAGACCTGAAGGCGTTCGCTTCGAAAGTCGGCTACCCCGTCCTTATTCGCCCCAGCTACGTGCTGTCAGGCTCTGCCATGCGGGTTGCCTACAACGAAACTGAACTGGAAGATTACCTCAAATTGGCTGCCAAAGTTTCAAGGGAGCATCCTGCCGTAATCTCGAAGTTTATCGAAAACGCCAAGGAAGTTGAGGTTGACGGCGTCTACGACGGCGAAGACAACATCATAGGAGCCATCGTTGAGCATGTTGAGAACGCTGGAGTTCACAGCGGCGACGCAACCATGGGAATTCCGTCGTTAACTCTGGACAGCGACGTGCTACGAACTGTTCAGGATTACACTCACAAGATAGTTGAAGCCCTCAAAATCAGGGGACCATACAACATCCAGTACCTCGTGAAAGACGGGGTCACCTACGTTATCGAATGTAACCTCAGGGCTTCCCGGTCAATGCCTTACGTCAGCAAAACCCGCGGAGTAAACATGATAGAACTCGCCACCCTAGCAATGCTAGGCAAAAAGTTCAAGGACACCGGATTCACGGAGCTGCCCGCCATAAGCCATGTTGGAGTGAAGGTTCCACAATTCAGTTTTATGCGCTTAAGCGGAGCCGACCCTGTTTTGGGAGTTGAGATGCTGAGCACCGGAGAAGTGGCATGTCTGGGAGAAAACTTTACAGATGCCCTCTCGAAGGCGCTACAGTCTGCCGAGTTCAAGATACCACCCCACGGCGGTTCTGTGTTGATAACTGTTGGCGGAGAAGAGCTGAAGAAACAGGTTGTGCCCATTGGAAGGGCATTGCGGAAGATGGGCTTCAAAATCTATGCAACTCAACATACTGCTGAGGCGCTGTGGAACGAGGGCGTAAACAATATTTCGGTTTTGCATAAGGTGAGGGAGAAGGGGCAGGAACCCAACATCGTCGATTATCTTCAGGAAGGCAAAATCGACTTGGTCATCAACATACCCATGCCGAACCATCTGGCTCCCTTCTCGGAGGTTCTGAAGGACGAATATACCATCCGCAGATTAGCCATCGAATTCAACGTTCCAGTCGTAACGAATCTCCAGTTGGCGTCAGCCCTCACCAAAATGCTGGAGCAGCGAGAAGGCAACAAGTTTGACATTCGTTCCCTGAACGAGTATATGGACAGTTTGCCGCGCAAGTTCTGGTAGGCAATAACAGAAGAAGAGGGGATGTTACTTCCCTTTTCTTAGGCTGAACCTTCTGAACTTCAGTTTTGCTGTCAAGATTTTTTCTGTGCCGAAGAGTCTAGCCGCTACGTAGAGAACTAAAACAGTGAAGATTATCATGTAGACGATTCCGCCGACTGCTACGAGATAGTTTCCGGTGAAAGCTACGTTTGCTGCCAGCAATGGATGCGTGAACGGTATGGCAAGCAGTATGGTCGATAGTGGGAAGGGCAAGGCTGTGATGTCGGTGAACATTGTGAAAATCATTGGAAAGACAAACAGTATCGAGAGTGGACCCACAAGGGCTTGGGCGCCCCTTACGTCCTCGGCGAAGACGGATATCGAAATCGCTAACGCCAATGCTGAGAGCAGTGCCATGAAGAGGGAAAGTCCAAGAAGTGTGTATGACAGGAGCGTGGGTGCCAATCCGATGCTTGCCAAGTCTACCCCCGCTTCAGATGGTATCATGCCCGTGAAAGAGCTCATGTAGTAACTGAAGCCGATAAGATAGGCTATGGCACCGACAACAGCAACAATGATTGATCCAGTCAGTTTCCCAGCTAGGATCATGAAGCGGTTAATGGGCAACGTTAGAAGCGTTTCGAGGGTCTTCTCCTCTTTCTCTGAAGCCACAGCTGTTGCTGCGAGTTGCATGGCGAAGATAAGCAGCATCATTATTCCCACCGGCATCATAATGGACTGCGACAGCACCAAGCCAAAGAGGACACTAGGATTGATGTCCACGCCTTTCCCTTTGATTATTGACTTCTCAGATAGCGCTATAGGGTTCAGAAAGGTTTCTGGGTCCTTGGACACCTCTGCTATTCTTTGGTTAACCAGATTGTTTTCGAAGAAACTCAGCAAGGAGCTGACTGCAGAGGAGCTTGCGGACTCTGTTATGCCACCTCCCCTGAACGGTGTGTAAACTTCCAGTTCTGCTGTTTTTCCTTCAGTGATGTTCTGACTAAAGCCTGAAGGGATAACTATGAGGCCGGTGAGGTTTGATTCCTGAACATAGTTGAAGGCTTCGGTGAAATCAGCGTCGTCAATCTGAACAATTTTTGCGTTCCAGTTTGTAAGATTAGCCATAAGGCTTTCAGCAATTGGTCCTCCATCGAGGTTCATCACTGCTACAGAAATTTCTTCCATGCTTCCCTGCGCCGCTTCCATGGAGGTTTGAACAGCGAAACCCATAATCGGGAACATTATGAGGGGAATAATTATCATTGGCAGGAGAATTTTGGGGTCTCTGACTAGCTCCTTGACTTCTTTTACGATGATGTTGAATAGTCCCTTAAGCAAAGCCAACTACCTCCCCAAACACTTCTTCGAGGTTAACCGCCTTGTATCTTGTTTTAAGTTCTGCAGGGGCGCCTTCAACAACAACTTTGCCTTTGTTTATGATCGCCACCCTGTCACAGAGATACTCCACTTCCAGCATGTTGTGGCTTGAAAGAAGCACAGTTACGTCATGCTCTTTTGCGTAACGTTTTATGATTGTTCGGACGTGAACAGAATGGAGAACGTCCAAGCCGCTGTTGGGTTCGTCCAGAATCGCCAGCTTAGGCTTCGTCATTAACGCCCTTGCAACGAGAAGCCGACGTTTCATTCCCTTGCTGTAGCCCTTCACTTTGTCTTTTAGGCGTTCTTCTAACCCAGAAATCTCAGAAGCTGCATCAACTAAACCCTTCACGGCGCTCTTATCATTAACCATGAAGCTTGCCATGAAACGCAAATATTCGATGCCTGAAAGGTTTTTGTAGGCGCCCGCCTCCTCGGGAAGATAGCTGATGAGGTTGCGTACCTCTGAAGCCTCATCAACCACGTCATGTCCAAAAACAGTTACGGTTCCTGAAGTGGGCAATAGCAGGGTGGATGTGATTCTGAGGGCAGTTGTTTTACCGGCACCGTTGAGACCGATGAGACCGAAAATTTCTCCTTTCTTTATGCTGAAATTTAAGCCGTCAAGGGCTCTGACTGACCCAAAAATTTTTGTTAAATCCTTTGCTTCAACCGCAGCGTTCACAGAAATGTCCCCCATTATTTTGGTAGCATTAGAGGAGCATCTTCAATAAATCTGCTTTGGTGACTATGCCGACCACCTTTCCCTTCGTCGAAATCAGAACAGCCGAATAAACCTGCAGGAGACTCGAAATCAGGGGCAACGGAGCATCCTCTCCCACTTGGGGGAACGCCTCCTCCATAATCTCGCCCACAGACTGTTTAGATATTTGGGACAGGTCTTTGCCTGCCGAAACCTTTCCTATAATCGTTTTTTCTGAGATGCTTCCAACAGCGTGTTCTCCATCAAAGACTGGAAGCTGAGAATACCCGTAATCTGCCATCGTCTTGACTGCCTTTGAGACTGGGTCGCTCTTTTGAATTCCGATAACATCGCTGTGGAGCACCTCTTCGGCGCGGACTTCTGTTTCTGTCTGGAGCCGTTCCAGTGCATCAAATATGGCTTTGACTTTGGTGTAGGAGGGGTCGATCTTCTGGGATTCCAGTTTTGCGATTAAGGATTGGCTTACCCCCGCTAACCTTGCGAGTTTTTGTTGTGTCAGTCCCGCGATTCTTCGTTTCTTGGCAACTTCTTCAATGGTGGGCAACATGTCATGAAATTATTTTTTGGGGCTTAAATTCTTTTTGGAATAATTTTTTCAGTAAAATATTAAAATAGTAATAACCTTTGCTATGTTTCATAACCTACTAATGGGTATAGGAGATAACGAAAATGGCAATATCGAAAAAAGGTAACGGACGAACAATAGCCGAGATTAACCAGAAAATTAAGTCTGGTGACGTTCAGGTTGTAACCGCCGAAGAGATGAAAAAGTTAGTGGAAAGCAGCGGCGTAGAAGTCGCCTACAAGGAAGTTGATGTTGTCACTACCGGAACCTTCGGAGCGATGTGCTCTTCAGGTGCCATAATAAATCTTGGTCACTCGGATCCGCCAATCAAGATTCAGCGGGCATGGCTAAACGATGTTGAAGTCAGCCACCCAGGCGCTGCTGTCGACCTGTACATAGGCGCCACCATGATGTCCGAGACGCAGCCTTTCGAGTATGGAGGCGGACACGTGATAGAGGATCTGATTGCAGGCAAAGAGGTTGAAGTAAGAGCTACTTCATACGGGACAGACTGTTACCCCAGAACCAAACTGGATACCACGATAACAAAAGATGACTTGAACCAGTTTTATTTGCTGAACTTCCGTAACTGCTATCAACGTTACGTCTGCGCTACGAACAGCCGCGACGAAATTATCTACACTTACATGGGCAAGCTCTTGCCAAGATTCAGGAATGCCACCTATTCCGGAGCCGGAGCCTTGAATCCCCTAATGAATGATCCAGATTATGAGACCATAGGTGTTGGAACCCGCATATTCTTGGGTGGCGGGCAAGGCTACGTTATTGGAGAAGGCACGCAACATGACCCCGGTAACAGGTTTGGTACGATGATGGTTCGGGGAGACTGCAAGAAGATGAGTCCAGAGTTTATCAGCGGAGGCGCTTTCACAAAGTATGGCACAAGCCTCTATGTTGGCATAGGCGTTCCCATCCCAATACTGAACAAGGGGTTAGCTAAGAAGACTGCATTACGGGACGAAGAAATCTTCACGGATATTGTTGATTATGGTGTTCCCCGCAGGGGGCGACCTAAGCTGGGCAAAGTCGATTATGCCACATTGAAGTCAGGTGAAGTAACAATCAACGACAGGAAAATCAAGGTAAGTTCTCTTTCGAGCTTGAAGAAGGCAAGGAGGATCTCGGAGACTTTGAAGTCTTGGATCGAAAACGGGACGTTCTATCTGTCTGCTCCCGCTGAGACGTTACCGACAAACTCGGTGTGTAACCCGATGAGACAGACCGAGGAGATAGCCTTCGTTAGTAGTGTGATCCACGTTGCTGTCATCTGCAGTGTTGACGAGGATATTAAGGCGGTTGCGCAGCGGATAATCAGCAAGTCAGTTAACCATGTTGTTGTAACTGATAACAGTGGAGAGATCAAGGGCATGGTGACTTCTTGGGATGTTACCCGAGCCGTTGCTGAAGGAAAAAGTAAACTCGTTGACATTATAACCAAGAAAGTGTTTACTACGAGACCTGAGGAGTCTCTGGAGGAGGCTTCAAGGAAGATGGCACTGCATCACATATCTGCTCTGCCCGTTGTAGATCGGGACAAGAAGGTTGTGGGGCTCATAACCTCTGAGGATATATCTAAACTGAGGGGAAGGTGAAGGAAATGGATAGGATTCTGTTAAGGTTCTCTGAGGAAAACGTTGCTGAGCCAATAACTTCGCAGGTGATTCTTGAGCTTGGAATACCCATGAGAATAGTGACTGCCACCATCAATTCTCTTGGAGGAGACATCCTATTGGAGGTGCCTGCTGTTCACGTCAAGGAGATCGTTAAAGCCTTCAAGAAAAAGGGTGTAGTTATCAAGTTTCCGAAGCTAATCGAGGTAGACTCTGACAAATGCTTTGACTGCGGCGCATGCTACGCTCTCTGTCCAGTGGATGCCATCTCGTATGATGAGGATTATTCTGTGGTTTTCGATGAGAAAACGTGTATCGGCAGTCCATGCGGATTGTGTGTGGATGCTTGTCCAGCCCGAGCCATAAAACTTGTTGAGCAGCACCGTAACAATCGAAAATGAAAAAGGAAAAACTCTTCAAACGGGCTTTCCGCCACAAAGAATCAAACTGCACCATAATAGCAGACAGAGAAGACGGCATCGAAACTGCAATATCCTCGATAGAGCGTCACCGGAGACTGCTTGAAGAATACATCAAAGAACATCCACAATTTCTTTTTTCTCTTGAACCCGTAACCGTGGACACTGCCCCAGAAGTAGTCAGGTTGATGGCTGAAGCTTCAGAGAAGGCTGATGTTGGACCAATGGCTGCTGTTGCCGGAGTATTAGCCGACCTAGCAGTGCAGGAGATGATCCGTGCTGGATGCAATGTTGCCGTGGTAGAGAACGGAGGAGAAGTCTCCGCTGTTTCAAATCAGCCAATCGATATTGCCTTTGCTGCGGGCGACGAGCCTCTCTCAAGAGAGATGGGCTTCAGGCTGAAGGAGTTTCCAGTGGGAGTAGCCACTAGTTCTGGGCTGTTCAGTCATGCTTTCAGTTTCGGGGACGCGGAGGCGGTTACGATTTTTGCTGTTGACGCTGGGGTCGCGGATGCTGCGGCTACGGCTGTGGCGAACCTGATAACTGGAGATGACGTTCAGGAAGTAATCAGGCAGGGAATTGACCGAGCCCTAAGCATAGACGGGGTTAAAGGCGTCTTCATATTGTACCGTGGGGTTGTGGGAAAAGCTGGACAGATTCCAGAACTGATAAAAGTGAATCCCCAGAAGTAACTGCAATTTTTTGTTGCTTATGTTTTCCAGAAAAAGGCTGTTTTGAAAGATTAACTGCCGCAAAAAAATTTTCTAGCGTTAAATTGTGTTTCAGCAGGAATTCTATTTTTCTGCGAAGTTAATCGTAGAAAAGTACTGATTACTACCATAAAAACAAACTTTCGGAGAGACAAAGAGAGACAGAAGGGAAGAAAACAAATAGTTTTTAACAAAGCTAAAAACTAATTGCCAGCACGTGATGAAATACGAACTTCAAAAAACTTTGAATTTAATCGATGAATTGCTTGCTTTTCCTGTTTGTGTGTCATAATAGACTATCTGTAATTCTTCGCCTTCAGATGTTGATAACTCTTCAACCTTCAATTTCACTTGCTCTATTGATTTCGTATCTCCAATAATTACTTCTACACCATAATCATATTGCAGTCTTACATTTTTCTTGAACTCGACCAATTTTTTAAAATCTGATTCTAAATTATCTTGATTAGATGCGAGCTTGAACTCTATGACCGCAAGGTTTTGATTTTTATTTTTCAGATGAATAAGGAAATCGGGAATTTTTCCTCTTCCAGTCTTTCCTTGTTGGTTATTCTCAAAATAATGTTGGTATGTTTTGTCTATCTCCGCTTGTATTACAAGCTCACCAAAGTCCACGATGCCTTTATCCATCAAACTTCGAAATTGATGATAAAACTCATAGGCAAAAGGTCTTTCTAGAATTTTTTCTTTCGAACAATTCCTTATAAATGAAATGTCTCCCTCAATTTTTGAATAATTCTTTTGGGATAATCTAACGTAATCTCGACTAATCTTCTCTAAAGCCAATACAATAGCATCAACCACATCAGTCTTAACCATGTTAGGTGACTCCATCGCAAGATATTTCACAAAAAATCAAGCAGTCTTCGGATATACCTTTTTTCTACTTGTGCAGAAGAGGGAAATGGTTTAATTTCATTCACATCAAGTAGGTCTATTCTCTTCCATTTGAGATAGTATTCTTTTGCTAGACAACAATAATTATGTCTGACAATTTTTGAGACAAGAACTTTATCTTTAGTTGAGTTCCAAGCGTCCCAAAATCTGGGTATCTCCTCATTAAAGAGCGGATCACATAACAAATTGTAGTGATCAAGAAGTCCCTCTTCAAGCAATGCGCCAAATGCTGATTCCCGTTCTTTTTGTTGCAATTCATTATCTATTGATATCTGCAAAAACTTTTCTTCAAATTCTTTATTGAAGGCATACCAAGGTCTCTTTTTCGTTTGAATTTCTTCAATCACTCTTTTCTTGAACTCATTTTCGGGTAAATCTAACCTTTGAAGGATTACGATTCCTTCGTTAGTTAGAAAACCAGAAGTAATTAGTTCTCCTTTTTTCGTATCCCAATGTGTTGTTTCACAATCTATTATTGTTCCTTCAAGATTTCCAGTAATGGGGATTTCAATTTTTTTCATTTTATCGCCTATATTTTATATTTTGCAATCTTGCCTTCAATTCTTTAAGTTCTGCAATTTTCTCTCCGCATTTCTAATATCAATTAATTGCCGAGAGAATGTTAACTGTCCTATGTTTCGTTCAGTTCGGCAAGATATTTTAGTGATAAGGGTTTGACAATTTGATTTTCTAAGCTGACGAGCATCGAATCCAAATCGTGTATTATGTCCTTGCCTTCAGCCCTGAGATTTGAAATGAAACTTGAAAATTCAGGATAGCTCTTATGAAAGGAAATTATGATTCCGTTCTTTCCCATGCCTTCTCCTATTGATGCAAATATGACGTTTGGTTTTTCCAGCATCAGCTTTGTTAATCCCTCTATATCTTCAACTTTTAACTTGAAAGAGCTGATAGCCATAATCTGAAATCCAATTTTTCCAAAATTTGGAATGACTGTAAATTCTTGGATTATCCCTTTATCAGTAAGCCTTTGCCTCATTCTTGAAATGGTTGGTTGCGAAACCCCAAGAACCTTCGAGATTTCCCTATCGCTTCGCTTTGAATCCTTTAGCAATTCAAGAAGAAGTTTCATAGATTTTGCCTTCAAATCAATAACACCTCAAACAGTTCTAGTCCTATTTGAATCAAAAGTAAATCAGTTTTTCGGTTCAGTCAACAAATTCTAGTTCTTTCGATTCTTATGATTTTCCGCATTTCTTACATTTAGAAAATTTAATTTTTTAGGAAAACAAACGATGAATGACTATTGGTTTGATTTTCAGAGCAGACATCTCGTCATTAAAATCTGAAACATAACCAAAAACGCTAATCTTGACTTTTTCTTTATCACCAAAAGTCTCTTTGCCCGTTTTCGTGCAATAATCAATTGCTCCAATCACAAAAAATTGAAATTCACTCCTCAAGGCAATTTTGCAAACGATTCACTGAAAATAAGAAAACTTATAAGTGTTGGTTGTGATATGTATATATAGGAACAGTTGAACCAAAATGGTTCAAAATATGAATCCTTTGTGTCCAGAATGCGAAACTAGAACCCAAAAATTCGGATTTCTCACTACGAGACAGGGACGAAAGCAACGTTACCACTGCCCCCAATGTGGACTAACATTCACGGAGAAGGTGTAAGAATGGCTAGAACAATTGACAATGCCTATCTTTTGTCTCAGTGGCTTCATGAAAAATTCGGAGAGAAGGAATTCACGGATGCGCAATTTATGGAAGAGCGCTGGGCAGGGCTAGAAGATAACGGCACCTACCGTTACGGTGGTTCCAGCGGCTACGGTGGTTACGGTGGATGTGGTGGATGGCGCTGGTAACCCCGAAACGACTCTCTTTTTTTCTTTTTATATAATATCTCTCCTGTTTAAACAAACGAGTGCAGTATCTGCGGCAAAACCCAGTTACTTTTCCAGTCTGACGATTCCGTCGGCTTTACCTAGGTAAACTATGTCTGCCATTCCAATGAAGAGACCGGTTTCAATTACGCCGGGGATAAGCTTGAGCCGCCGATTCAGTTCTTCAGCATCAGCTATAGCCCCAAAATCCACGTCAACGATATAGTTGCCGTTATCCGTCACCACTGCGCCAACCTTTCCTTTAGACTCCCTCAGAAGGGGCTTCCCGCCCAGCTCCTTTATGCTCGCCGTAGTTGTTGCCAAGGCGAAGGGCAAAACCTCTACTGGCAGCCGAAAAGTTGACCCCAGTTTCTCCACCAGTTTCGTCTCATCCGCAACTATAACAACCTGCTTAGCTGCCGAGGCAACAATCTTCTCCCTCGTCAATGCTCCGCCCCCGCCCTTAATCATGTCCAGCTTCTTGTCAACCTCGTCGGCTCCGTCTATGGCTAGGTCAAGGGTGGGATGCTCGTCTAGGGTCGTCAGGGGAATGCCTGAACGCACAGCCAACAGCAATGCTTGACTAGAGGATGGGACTCCGAGAACCCGTAAGCCATCCTGCCGCATCAGTCGCCCTATCTCCTGAATCACATAGGCAGTTGTGCTTCCACTGCCTAACCCCACGACAAAACCGTCTTCTATGTGCTTAACTGCTTCCAAAGCTACCCGTTTCTTTGCTTCTTCTCTCCAACTCACCTTTTCAGGCCTCAGTTTCCATTTGCCCAAGCCGTTCCAAAACCTTTTCTACCTCAGATCTGATCTGATCAATTCTCTCTTCAGCCTCAGTTTTCTTCGGCGCCGAGGGCTTCCGTGGCTTACTCTTAGCCTTTTCAGGTTGATCAGACGATAAATCTGTTGAAGGTTTGGGGGTCTCAGGTTTTGGTTGTATGTTAAGATTCACCCTCAAGCCCCCTATCTTCTTGTTTATCTCATCGAAGCGGTCATTGAATAGTTTGATAAGGTCATCTTGCATGCCTTCTAGTTCGTGGAGAGCAACAACTGACTCTCTTTCGGTGATGGAGTCCTTGATCTCTCGCATCCTCGACTTGTAATTCTGTGCTAAGCGGTCTTTCTCCTTCTCGTCTATCTTGCCTTCTGCATGAGCTTCGTAGATGCGCCGGATGCCGAAACTGAGGATTTCCCTTTCCACGTCTAATATTCTGAGTTCCTTTTTGGACTTCTGAGCGTCGAAAGACGTAACGCTCCGTTCCCCCTTCAGGGGCAATATCGTGGTAGTCTCGGGAACTTCCTGCGGCTCTTCGTCTGTCTTTTTCTTTCTGCCCCTCATCATGTAGATTGTTATCAAAGCTACTATAACTGCCCCGAGTGCAACTGCATACGTCAAGACATCAGAATTCACGAAGGTTCCTTCTCCAACCACGTTCCTTTTTTTTATTGTTGTATATAAGTTTGAGGAAAGAGTTTCTGAAGCTTTCGGTCATTTTTATACAAAACTCCCATTGTAGACCCTCAGAAAGTCTTCCATGGCGTAGCATCTGGCAAATTCGGGATTGAAAAAGGGGTGACGTCTAAAGCATCGATGCCGCGGGAAGGAACCTAGACTGTTCGATTGGTCTCTTCTTTTCATTGATGTCAACTTACCTGTTAGGCAGTCATCTAAGTTAAAATAATCGGTCTTTCTTTGAAACAAGCTTACCTGTATTGAAAAAGAGGAAGCCGAGAAGTGACTTAACGGTTTTGTTTCACTCTGTCATTTGAACTATTGGTGCATGATATCGGCTCTTTCCTTTCGTGCCCGCTAAACTACTCGATCTCAAATTTTTCTGTTGACGCAAGTTCAAGGCTGTCTGTAAAATTTTTGATTACATATCTTTGCTGTATTCTTGTCCACAATATTGGACCCAACAAAGTGCCTAGACCAGCCGTTATCATGATTGCCGTCAGGGGAAGGATTGTTGTCGCATAAGTGGTTCTCCACCATTGGAGTGACCCTTCGTAGCTCCATATCTCTTCTTGCGTCAGGTTTGGGGAGTTCAGTAGTTGTGTGTGTCCTTGGATTGCGGAGGTTGCGTAGAGCCAGATGCTGAGTCCTGCTATTAGGAGCAGGGTTGCCGTCAAAATCGTTAATCTGGATCGGTTTATCTTTTTCAGGTTTTTGAGTACGTACATTTCTGGACCTCCGTTACTGTTTAGTGTATCTTTTGATTTAATATATTGGTTATTGCGGTCTAGACTGTAATTTGAACTACGATATATGTCCAATAAAGTACATGCTGCCTTTGATCTAGCGTGTATTCTGCTGAATTCTGGTGCTAGAATATTGATTTGTTTTTAGGCTCCGATCCAAATAGCACGCGGCTTTTTGAAACTCTCAGTTATGTGCTGAATGTTTTTCATTCTGTAAGGGAACCAAAAGCTTGAACTTCATTTCATAGAGCTCGTCGAGAAACAAAAAGTGGTCTTCCACCTCTTCATACTCTTGTTTAAGTTTTAGGCATAAACGTTTGATGCTGGCGGTCTGTATGATTTGGGTTCCCTCTTTTCCTATCAGCTTCTCGAGATATGAGATAATAGTCTCGATGTTTCCGCCGCTCTGTTTTAGTTCCGGCGATGGTTGCCTTTCTGTAAGCGAGTGAATCAACTCGGAGACGCTTTCTCCAAGGACTCTCCTAAGTGTATCATCCAATGCTTCGAACATTAGATCGTTAAAATTCTCCATTTATTGTATTCACCCTTGAGATTAAGCCGAAGTTGTCGGATGTCTATTTCAGATTCCGACTTCAGCATAAATAATTTTTTTTTAATCAGATTCAGAATTCGAATTATATGTAAACGTTAACTAGAAAAAACTATAAAATAGCCTAATTCTAAGTTGGAGTCTGATTAAATGGTGTCAAAAATCGTGGAAAACCTACGTAGGCGCGCAATAAAAACGTTCATGGACATGCTAATATTGGCTGAGCTACAGGAAAAACCCTTGAGTGGCTACGACATTATTGGATTCGTTCACAAAAGATTCAATGTCTTGGTAAGTTCAGGCACAGTCTATTCCATGCTGTATTCGCTGGAGAGGAAAGGTTTGGTGGCCGCCGATATGGAGCAACGGAAACGAGTATACACCTTAACTGAGAAGGGCACAAAAACCCTAGAAACTGTAGGTCAGGCAAACAGGGAAATTCACGGTCTTGTGCAAAATCTGATATCAAGCAACAAATAGATCAATTGCCTAAATAACGCCCACGAAATCAGTTTCCCCCCTCGTCATTTACTTAAAATCTACATTTTGCCAAGAAGCTATTTGGTACCTTGAATGAAATTAGAACCCTATATTCCGTGTTTATGTAAGCAAGGTTTTATATCACACGTGATATCGTGTTTGATATCGCCTGTGATGTCATGTTTGGTCACTTTGCTGAAATCAAAGAAATACTGTATAAGGAAATCGAAAACTTCCGCCAGAAGGGAGCAGTAAGCCCTGAGAAGGCGATGAGTATTGAAGAATTGGGGCTTTCACCGAATTTTAAAACATTCTTAAGGAGTTCTCCAAGACTATTGGGCATTTTTGTAAAGGTTGATAACAAGTACTACCTTTCAGAGGAACGGTTGAAGAAAGTTGAGAAACAATTTTCATTGCGCCCTTTAAGACAATGGTTAAGGCATACAGCAAGCGTTCCAAAAGGGCTGCTTAGGTTCTATGTGTTCAAACTCTTGAAAGACAAGCCGTTGTCTGGGTCGGAAATAATGGAAGAGGTTGAGAAACAAACTGGTGGACAATGGAAACCCAGTCCCGGTTCAGTTTATCCCCTTCTAATGTGGCTTCGGGAGAATGGTTACGCTGAAGAGTTGCCCAGAGAAGTAACTGGAATTAAACGTTACATGCTTACAGAAAAGGGCGAAAAATTCTTTGAAGAACACGCAAACTTCGAAGAAAAATTGCAAAAAAAGATGGCGCCTATGGGACCTATGTTTTTCTTGAGGCTGGGTCTTCATGCCGATGGACTGCAGGAACTTCAGGAACCTGTCAGACGATTCTTTGCGGCAATCCTTAATCTCCGGTCGGCTTTACGCGAAAACTTGACAGAGCCAACGTTGAAGGAAGTTGAACAATTCTTGAATGACGCCTCCGAAAAAATTGAGAAATTAAATGAAAAAATTATGAGGAGATGATGTTTTGGCGGCACCTATTGTTGAAACAGCAGAACTACGGAAAACGTACATTCTTGGAAAGGTTCCGGTAAATGCGTTGTGTGGAGTAAATCTGAAGGTTGAAAAAGGCGATTTCATCGCAATCTTGGGTCCCTCTGGAAGCGGCAAATCCACGCTGATAAACATGATTGGCGCTTTAGATAAGCCAACTGAAGGAAAAGTCTTGATAAACGGCGTTGACGTTTCCACATTAAACGATAATCAGCTGGCTGACCTGCGGCGAAGTATCGGGTTTGTGTTCCAGTTTTTTAATCTTATTCCACGGCTTTCTGCAAGAGGAAATGTTGAATTAACTTTGGCTATAGCTGACTTAGGCAAAACTGAGCGAAGGAAACGTGCTGAAGAACTTCTTGAAACTGTAGGTTTGAAGGAGAGGATGAACCATAAACCTGCTGAACTCAGTGGCGGTGAACGTCAACGTGTGGCGATTGCCAGAGCTTTGGCGAACAACCCTAGGTTTTTGTTGATGGATGAGCCTACTGGAAACATTGACTCGAAAACTGCGAAGGAAATTATGGATTTAGTCAAGCAGTTGAACGAGGATAAAGGAGTGACAATCATCATGATTACGCATGACCAGCATTTAGCGACGCAAGCAAAAAGAATTGTGAAGATGCTTGACGGCACGATAATCAAGGAGATTGATCAACGATGAAAGTAGGCGACGTTTTCTCTTATGCTTTCGGTGCAATACGGTTAAGGAAACTTCGCGCAGGCCTAACCACCCTGGGCGTAGTCATCGGCATCGCAGCCATAGTTGCTCTATTATCCATCAGTCAGGGACTCCAAACGACTATAACTGATCAACTGCAATCAGGATTCGCAACCGATACACTAATTGTTTCGCCTGGAAGTGGAGGCGGCATATTTTCTGGTGTGAGAGGCGGTATTGGCGGATCAAGTTCAGATTTTAGTTTGGTGGTAACTGATACTCAGATAATTAATGAAATTGGTAATGTTGTCACTTCAGCGGCGGTTATTCAAGAGGTAGGATATGTTCAATCTGGAGACCGAAATGTGACAGCTTATGTGGTTGGTGTAGATTTCGGTGTTTATTCGGAGATTTACGGCGGCACCTTTGTAGCCGAAAGTGGAGAGATAGTTCCGAACCCTGAAAATGGCACGGTTGTGGTTGGAAAACGGATAAGTGACCCATGGAAAAATGGAACGATAGTCTGCAGCGTAAATGATACGGTTGAAATCATATGGACTAACACTACTGTTCGACCACCCACGAATGAAACATACAGCTTTACTGTTGCGGCTGTTCTTGAAGAGGTTGGCGGCTTAAGCCTCACTGGACCCTCAGACTCGGCAGTTTACATTCCAATCCAGCAAGCCCAGAGCATATTTGGAACCGATGAATGCGACCGAATAATCGTGAAAATAGCAAATGAAGACAGCGCAACAATAGATGCTGTTTCGAAAGCGATAGAAGATGCTTTCAGCGGTCAAGTCTCAGTAACGTCCTCAACTGCGGTGCTAAGCATAATCTCAAGAGTCTTTTCCACAATAGAACTGTTCTTAGCCGGAATCGCCGCCATCTCGCTTCTGGTGGCTGGCGTAGGAATAATGAACATCATGATTGTTTCGCTGATGGAGCGCACACGAGAAATCGGCATACTCAAAGCCTTAGGAATGAAAAGCCGAACAGTACTTGCCATCTTCATCAGCGAAGCAGTGATAGTTGGTTTGATGGGCGCAATATTCGGAATAGGCTTAGGCTGGGTTCTGGCAAACGTCGCCGCAAGAGTGTTTACGGGAGGAGGCTTCGCGGCTGCGACAGGTCAAGGCGCATCTTCAGGCGGATTTGTCATAACTCCTGTTTTGACTCCAACAGTACTGCTGGGCGCTTTCGGCTTCGGCATCGCAGTCAGCGTAATCTTCGCAATCTACCCAGCATGGAGAGCATCAAAACTAAAACCAGTAGACGCACTAAGATACGAATAGTGTACAAGTGACGCCGGGAGTTAGGTCTAAATTCACGTTTAAATTTAACGCGAGAACGTGTCTCAGTAGAACCCGCTTTGAAGGTTTCTGGGGAATTGCAGGGACGGCAGCATTGAAAAAACCTTGGTATCCTTGCGTGGTTCAAAGCAACTGCAACTAAACCTTTTGTAGTCACCCACGACAAAACTTAAATGTGTGTAGTCACCTCGAGCTTTTATGCACTTGGAGATTCGCGAAAGGAACGGACATAAGAAGTATTACTTAGCACATTCATTCAGGGTCAGCGGCAGTGTCAGAAAAATTAGGATTTACCTTGGCGCAGATTTGTCCTCTGAAGACCTGAAGCTGAAAAGAAAACAAGCTGAAGCTGAACTCAAAGAGAGATTGAAAGAAAGGCGTGCGATACGCGACCCTTTTATTACGGTTCTTTCGCCTTCTGATTTGAAGGAGCTTGAAACTCTTGGAGCGCGTGGAGAACTGCGTGTGCTCCACCTTTCAGAACTCGATTGGAACAGGTTTAAGGAAGCCTTCACTTATGACACAAATGCAATTGAGGGCTCGCTTGTAGAAGCCAAAGAAGTTGCGGACATACTCAGAAAGAGAAACTGGCCGGAGGATAGAAGCAAGGAGGATATCTCCGAAACCTACGGCGTTGCCGAGGCAGTCGACTATATTCGCACGACAAAGGAGCATGTTTCCCTAAAACTCATTAAAAAGCTTCATAGGATAGTCTTCAAAAACTCAAAGCCCTTTGCAGGAAAATTCCGAGAAAAGGGTGTAGATGTGGTAGTTACAGATGCTTTTGGAAACGTTGTGCACCGTGGAGCGCCTTCCGCGCAGGTGGAAAGGCAGCTGAAAGAACTGATTGGATGGTATAATCGAAATAAGAAAAAGTACCCTCCATTGGTTTTAGCAGCCATTGTTCACAATCAATTTGAGAACATTCATCCTTTCCAAGATGGAAACGGCAGGGTTGGGAGACTGCTCTTAAACAACATTTTGCTGAAGCATAATCTGCCGCCCTTGAACATTGAACTTAGAAACAGGTCACAATACTATGCCGCGCTTCAAGTGTATGGAAAAGACCACAATATACGTCCGACTCTCGAGTTAATGCTCAAGGAATACAGGGCGCTTAAGAAGATGCTTAGAAAAAGGTGACTACATTCGCAAAACTTGTAGTCACCCCATTTTCCCGAAAATAAACCGCCTCGTGACGATCAAGCTGAGGTGTGGCACCCGATTTGTCGGTCTTTATTCTGATCAGACGATCCTAATTTGAGTGTTAGCTCATGAGATGAAACGCATGTAAAGCAAAATATTTGTCGAAAATAGGCAATAAATGAGCAGAAAAAGCGCCGGGAGTGGGATTCGAACCCACGCGACCCAGGGGGTCACAGGCTTTCAAGGCCTGCGCGTTATCCACTCTGCCATCCCGGCATTCACAGTCTTTTCTAGTCTGCCAATCTATAAGCTTTTACGCAAAACCTCGATGTTGGATGCAGGTTACGCCCGCTGTTACTATAACTAAAGGTCACTGTGCTACAGGTTGACGCGTTGCAAACATTAGCTAAATGTCCAGAATGAATCTCACAGTCACCGACTTTGGTTCTTTCAGGATCTCCATCTGATGATAAGTCACCGATTTTATCCCCACCTTCGAAGGATGCTTCCCTGAATCATAGGCTTCTCCCCACGCTTTCGCACGCAACCTAAAACCTTCAGAAGTTTCTTCAATAGCCGAAACCTCAAAACGGGAGTACAGCCTGCCCTTCAACTCAAACTCAAGCAGAACCTCCTCAAGCCAACTGTAAAGAAGAGCAGGCTCATCTTGAGCCTCCACCACAAAGCTTTCCTCGTTTTTCGCCTCAACCTTCTCAAGCTCAGTCATAACATCAGTCGATGCCAGCGCCGCATTTTCGAAAGCCTCCTCTAAACTGGCGCCATAAGCCTCAACATAAGCGTCGGCGGTATGCTCCAAGAATCTGAAACGTTTCTTCATCTCGAACTCCTTTTTCTCGGCGAAAAATCTGGATCAAAAATATTTTGGAACATTTTCTATAGCTGCGACAGCAAGCTTAACGGCTTTCTCCGCATCGTTAAGGTCCAGAATAGCCGCTGGACTGTGAATATAACGCGCTGGAACCGATATTACTCCGCTTGGAACGCCTTCCCTGCTTAGGGCAATTTTAGAGGCATCAGTGGCGCCTCTGATTCCAGTTTCCAGCTGATACGGAATCTTGTTTTCCTTCGCCGAATCAATAAGCAACCTTAACACTTTCGGATGAGCAATCAAGCCCGCGTCTGCCACAGTTAAGACAGGCCCCTCCCCCATCTTTGCCGGCGCATCTCCCTCTCCAACGCCGGGCGTGTCACCAGCCACGCTTGCATCCAAGGCGATGCCCACGTCCGGTTCTACCTGAAAGGCGGCTATTGTGGCTCCCCTCAGACCAACCTCCTCCTGTATGGTTCCTACAGCGTAAACGTTACAGTCAACATTTTGCAGTCTACTCAGCGTTTCAATCATTATGGCGCATCCAACACGGTCGTCGAAAGCCTTTCCCAAAACAACATTGTCGCCTATTCGAGCAAATTTTGTGTCGAAACTTACGACGTCGCCCACTTGAACGCCCATCTTTTCTGCCTCTTCTTTGTCTCTGGCTCCGATGTCGATGAAGAGTCTATCCGCCTCGATGACCTTCTTTTTCTCTGCCTCAGTCTGTATGTGGACCGGTTTGGATCCCGTGACTCCAGTTAAGGGTCCCTTGTCCGTGTGGACGATGAGTTTTTGTGCTAAGAGAATGCGGTCGTCGATTCCCCCGATTTTCGTGAACTGGAGGAATCCCTTTTTCTTTATGTTTTTTATCATGAGCCCGATTTCGTCCATGTGGGCTGCAAGCATGACGGTGGGAGCGTCTTTGCTTCCTTTTTTGAATGTAATGAGGTTTCCAAGCCTGTCTTCCCTAACTTCGTCAACGTAGGGTTTCAGGTATTTCTTCATCAAGTCTCGGACGTCATCTTCTCTTCCTGTTACTCCGTTAGCATTCGAAAGTTTCTCCAGAACCTCAACCAACTTCAACGAAATTCCCCACAACTAAAACATCTAACGCCTTATATCAAATTATCTGAGATTAGCATAAAAAAGTTTATAATTACGATACAATAGATAATATACATGATACAAGACGTAACAAATAATGATGCTTTTGAGCCAGAAATACAGGAATATCTTGCACTGAAACAGGGGAATAAGGTTGCTCAGCTCACAATTGGAGGAACTAATGTTGATTTGTATTCAGCCTCTCAGGAAACATGGGAATCGCTTTTGTTGATTCGCACGGGTTCAGCAGAACATAACATCAAGCTCTCGATGCGGGCTTTGAAAATGGGAATGAAATTAATGCATAGCGGGTTAGTTAAAGATGGGAAAATTGTTGCCGCAACCGAGAAAGATGAAAAGAAAAACCGTTTACTAAATGGGTGCGTGAGTTTGGAGTTAAAATTTATCCCCAAACCCAAAACTTACCTAGGTAAAATAACCACCAAGAACCAAATTACCAAGTAAATTTCAGAAGTAGCATGGAATACTTTAACAAATTAAAACTTAAGAGGTGAATTTTAGAGGTTATGATACTTTGATTTTTTATTCTAGACACCCTTAAATAGGTTCATAGATAACCTCGGGAATAGGAGCGAGTCAAATGCAAATGAAAGTGTCACGGGAACGAGGTCGCCCCCGTGGCAGGTATCACAATCTTG